>Ga0182024_10010519_pt1 | contig 18837 bp, 14 predicted proteins | sample P32metaG_FD_120480 | JGI IMG/M metagenome (GOLD analysis project Ga0182024, IMG submission 120480) | Permafrost microbial communities from Stordalen Mire, Sweden - P3-2 metaG (Illumina Assembly) | ecosystem: Environmental > Terrestrial > Soil > Wetlands > Permafrost | place: Sweden: Stordalen... | reverse complement strand
TGTGTCACAGAGGCGACCGTGTTGGTGCACAGACGCGGCGGCGACGAGGCCGATGCGGGTTGAGCAGCCGAGTTGTGGTGGGACAGCCACGGGATTCCTCCGAGGACGGAAAAGGCCGCGCGTGAGCGCGGCCTTTTTTATTTCTTATCCCCTATTATCAGAATACCAAGTCCAGCTATAAAACCGGCCAAAATTCTTTGAGGTTATTGTGGTGGAAGCCGTGTGGAATGAGGGACAACACTTTCGTACCGTACGAGAAAAGCTTGACAAGTTTTCCACATTTGGGTCGAAGCAGAGCGCAGCTACTCCAGATCGTCGTCCGCCGCCACTCGTAGTTTTGCGACGGGCTTCTCTCCCACGCTTCTGGTTCCTCCCAACTCCCTGCATCACCTTCGTAACGCTTTGTGTCAGGGCACGGCTTTCAGCCGTGCCGCAGAGCGCCCACAATAGTCGAGGGCTTCAGCCCCTGAGCACCATTTGTGTCCATCCCTCCCCGTAATTCTGACCCCGAAAACATCCTCGATACTCGTCGCACATTCTTCGTCACCACCAAAACTCACATGGGCCGGCGACTCCTGCAGTGCGATTCCAATGCGACCCTCCTCGTGGATGTCCTCCGCTCCTCGGTCGCCGCGAAGCGTTTTCAGCTGCATGACTTCGTCATCATGCCCGACCACCTGCACTTGCTCCTGACGCTCTCCGCTGACATCACCCTCGAAAAGGCCATGCAGTTCATCAAGGGCGGCTTCTCTTTCCGGCTGAAGCGCGAACTCGGATATGCAGGCGAAGTATGGCAGCGCGGCTTTTCCGATCACCGGGTCAACGATAGCCGTAGCTTCGACAATCACCGCCGTTATATCGCTCTCAATCCCGTCAGAGCAGGGATCGTCTCCGTGCCAGAGGACTTCCCGTGGCTCTTGGCTAATCTGGTTGCGCTGAAGTCCGCGAATGGCACGCGGGTGGTACTCAGGGGCTAAAGCCCGGGTTCTTGATGGGTCCTGTACGGCACGATTGAAAGTCGTGCCCTGACACAAAGCGGCAGGTCAGAGGTACTCAGGGGCTAAAGCCCGGGTTCTTGATGGGTCCTGTACGGCACGACTGAAAGTCGTGCCCTGACACAAAGCGGCAGGTCAGAGGTACTCAGGGGCTAAAGCCCGGGTTCTTGATGGGTCCTGTACGGCACGACTGAAAGTCGTGCCCTGACACAAGGCGGCAGGTCAGAGGTACTCAGGGGCTAAAGCCCGGGTTCTTGATGGGTCCTGTACGGCACGACTGAAGTCGTGCCCTGACACAAGGCGGCAGGTCAGTGGTACTCGGGGGCTAAAGCCCGGGTTCTTGATGGGTCCTCTACGGCACGACTGAAAGTCGTGCTCTGACACAAGGCGGCAGGTCAGAGGTACTCAGGGGCTAAAGCCCGGGTTCTTGATGGGTCCTGTACGGCACGACTGAAGTCGTGCCCTGACACAAGGCCAGGTCACAGGTCAATAGCCAGCTATTCCAGATCGTCGTCCGCAGCCGCTGCCACCGGAACGCCGCCCTGCCGCTTCATCAGCAGGTACCCGCGAATGAACGGATCCAGAAACCCGTCGAGCACCTTATCGACGTCGCCCACTTCGACCTTGGTCCGGTGGTCCTTCGCAATCCGGTACGGCTGCAGCACGTACGAACGGATCTGCGACCCGAAATTGATGTCGAGCTTCGAGTCCTCGATCTTCCGCGTGGCCGCATGCTTCTTCTCGAGCTCGTACTCGTAGAGCCGCGACCGCAGCATCTTCATCGCCTTCTCTTTGTTCTTGTGCTGCGACCGCTCGTTCTGGCACTGCACCACGATGTTGGTCGGAAGGTGCGTGATCCGCACTGCCGAATCCGTCGTGTTCACGTGCTGTCCGCCCTTGCCGCCGGAACGATAGGTGTCGGTGCGAATCTGGTCGGGCTTGATGTCGATCTCGATGGAGTCGTCGATCTCCGGCGAGACGTAGACGGACGCGAAGGAGGTGTGGCGGCGCGTCGCCTGGTCGAACGGTGAAATCCGCACCAGCCGGTGCACGCCGGTTTCGCCGCCCAACAGCCCGAAAGCATAATCGCCGGTGATGGTGAAGGTCGCCGACTTGATGCCGGCCTCTTCGCCGTCCTGGTAGTCGTTCATCTCGGTCTTAAAGCCCTGCTGCTCGGCCCAGCGCAGATACATGCGCAGCAGCATCTCGGCCCAGTCCTGCGATTCCGTCCCGCCAGCGCCAGGATGAACCGTCACGATAGCGTTCAGCGGATCGGTTTCGCCCGACAGCATGGTCCGGAATTCAAGCTGGTCGACGTGGTCGCGCAGGCTCGTGATCTCGCGCTCGAGATCCGGTTCGACGGCCTCGCCTTCCCGCGCCAGCTCGAAGTACGCTTCGATGTCGCCCGTGCGCCGCTCCAGATCGGCATCGTCGGCCAGCTGGCCGTCGATCCGCTTCCGGTCGCGCATGATCGGCTGCGACAGCGCAGGGTTCGACCACAGCGCCGGATCGGCCAGCCTGGTTTCGATGGCAGCTAGTTCGGTGCGGAGACGGGGTGCGTCAAAGATACTCCCGCAAACCGCGGACTTTTTCGCGGACGGGAGCGTAAGCAAATTCGAGATCGGAGAGCATAGCTAACTCAAGTCTAGCTAAAAAGCGGGCCGAAGACTAAACCAGCGGCCCTTCCCTCTCCGCTTTCCGCCGAGCCTGGTATTCCTTCCAGCGCGGCTCGTACGTCTTCACGATCGCCCCTAGAACCACGAGGAGACACAGCCACGCAAATACGTCGCCGAACATCGTGTAGAACGTGCGGCGCTGGACGTATCCAAAGCGCACGGCCAGCGAAGTAAAGACGTGCCGTTGCGCCGACTGCGTGACCCGTCCATAAGGATCGATCGCCGCCGTGACCCCGGAATTCGTCGCGCGCAGCAGCCAGCGCCGGTTTTCGATGGCGCGCATGCGGGCCATGTTCAGGTGCTGCCACGGAGCGCTGGTGTCGCCATACCATCCATCGTCGGAGATGTTCACCAGCACCTCGGCGCCACTCTTGGCAAAATGCCGAACCTCGTCAGCAAAGATGGATTCGTAACAGATGAAGACGCCAAATTTGTGCACGCCTGCGCCGGTGTCGCCGGTGGAAAAGACGAGACGCTTGATGCCCCGATTGAAATCGCCCACCTGCTGGGTGAGATGGTGAGCAAAAAAGAAGACCTCGCGATAAGGCACATACTCGCCAAAGGGAACCAGGTGGATCTTGTCGTACACGCCGCCGAAACGCCCGTTCGCTTCCCAGATCGAGGCCGCGTTGAACACACCGATTTCCATGCGGTGATGAACCGTCACCGGCTGGCGAGCAATGTTGCCGGCCACGACCGCGGAGTGCGCCGACTGGGCAAGACCGGCCATGCCGAAGAAGAAGCGCGGATCGGCGGTGCGGAAGGCTGACGGTGCTTCGGGCCACGCGATCAGCGAAATCGAGCTGGGAGCGCAATCCGGATGCTCCATGTACTGAGAGCCAGGCTGCGGCATCCCGACGTAGTACGGAGTGCAGGTTTGCTGGCTCGCGTTGGAGTACAGCGCCATGTTGCGATCCCAAAGCGGGATGCTGTGCTGGGTCTGCGGATCGAAAACATTGCCGATCCAGGAATTGTCCTCATCGACGCTGAGGTTGTCCTGGAGGAGAACGGCAGTGGTCTCGACGGGCGCTGGTGCCGGCTGCATCCAGAAGGCATTGAGCAGGAAGACAAGCAGCGCGCAGCCGGTGATCATGGCCTTGAGCCGGATGTTGGCGCGTCGGCCTGGCATCCAGACACCGACGAGCTGCACGTTGACGAGCACCAGAAACCAGGTAATGCCGTAGACGCCGGCTAGAGGAGCGAGGCGCGCGATGAGAAAGCTGTCGACCTGGGAGTAGCCGAGCTGATCCCAGGGAACGCTGGTGATACGAGCGGCGGCGAGGTCGAGGGCGACCCAGAGAAAGGGTGCAAGCGTGATGGCTGGAACGAGGCCGAAATGGCGGCGAAAGAAGGCGAGCAGGAATCCGAAGAGGCCGAAGTAGAGGCCCAGCACGGCGCTGAAGAGGAAGACGATGCCGGCAGAGCCGAAGGGAGGAATGTTTCCGTACAGCAGCATGGTCTGATAGATCCAGTAGCAGTTCAGGATGTACCAGAGGAGTCCACAGAGATAGCCGGTGATGGCAGCGTGGCGAAGATACTTCGGGTGAGCCGCCGCACGTTGGTTGAGGAGCGCGACCAGCAACGGAACCAGCGCGACCCAGGCAATGAAGCCGCGCCAGGGAGGCATGGGGCCGGCGATAGGAAAGCAGAAGTCGAGGAGGACGGCGGAGACGAGGCCGAGGAAAATGGAGGCCGGCAGAGTGAAGGGCGAAGAGCGGATCGGCTCGGTGATCGGAGTCTTGACGGTGGAGGGCACGTCCGGAGATCCGGGACTACTCTTTGCCGACAAGTTCGTTGAGGTCCTCAAAGAAGCTAATCAGGATGACCAGGAGAGAGCCGGCGATTCCCACGAAGAAAATCCAGGTGAGCAGGGTCATGATGGCGTGGGCGAGAACGATCACACGGGCATTGTAAATCACGCCCAGGCCCTGGGCCAGAGCTAAGCTGGGAGCCGTGCAGCACATGGTAGGATGAGGCATCGGAAGGGCTCGCAGAGCGTAACCTGCTCGGGCACAAAACCATTACGAATACTGCGCCGACTGGGATTTGCGCGATTCGTTTCTGCGACGCAACCCCAGCGCTGCAAAGTGAAGCCAACCGTCAGAGGAACCATGAGCCAGGGTATTTCCATCGCCGTCGTCGGATCAGGATACGTAGGTCTGGTGGCGACCGCATGTTTCGCCGAGATCGGGCATCGCGTGATCTGTGTCGACAACGACGAAGCGAAACTGCGGACCCTGACGGACGGGGGAGTTCCGATCCACGAGGACTATCTTCCCGAACTGCTGAGCCGGCATCGGGGCCAGGCCATTCAGTTCACCAGCGATCTGCGGGCAGCAACCCAGGCGGCTCAGGTTATCTTTATCGCGGTGGGGACGCCGCAAAGCCGCACCGGCAGCGCCGACCTGTCGTATGTCGACGCCGTAGCCAGCGAGATTGCGCGATCGATTGACGAATATAAGGTGATCGTCGAGAAGAGCACGGTTCCCGTTTACACGAACGAGTGGATCCGGCGCGTGATCGAGCGCAATGGCGTGCCGCGGGAACTGTTCGACGTAGCTTCGAATCCGGAGTTTTTGCGGGAGGGCACCGCGGTTGTGGACTTCCTGCATGCGGACCGCATTGTTCTGGGAGCCGATTCGGAGCGGGCTGGGAATCTGCTGAAGAAGATTTATGAGCCGCTGACCAGCGGGACTTATTATCAGTCGGCGCAGGCAGTGCCGGGTCATCGCTGCGAGAGTGACAGGCCGCCCGTGCTGCTGACTTCGACCAAGGCGGCGGAAATTATCAAACACGCGTCGAATGCGTTTCTGGCAACGAAGATTTCCTTCATCAACGTGGTGGCCAACATCTGCGAGGCGGCAGGCGCCGACGTGGAAGAAGTGGCGCGCGGCATGGGCCTGGACAGCCGCATCGGACCGAAGTTCCTGCGCGCAGGCGTCGGCTACGGAGGATCGTGTTTTCCCAAGGATGTGGCGGCCTTTCGCTATGTCGCGGAACAGATGGGTGTGGACTTCGGGCTGCTGAAGGAAGTGGAGAAAATCAACGAGGAACAGAAGCGGCGGTTTTTCCAGAAGGTTCGCTCGGCGCTGTGGACCTTCCCCGGCAAGAAGATCGGCGTGCTGGGGCTGGCCTTCAAAGGCGGCACCGACGACATCCGCGAGTCGCCGGCTCTCGATATTGTGCACCAGATGCTGCATGAAGGATCGATTGTGACGGCCTACGACCCGGCCGCCGCGGAACGGGCCAAAGAAGTGCTCGCTCCGGGAACGCATATGCGTTACGCTGACAATCCTTACTCTGCGGCGCAGGATGCGGATGCGCTCGTGATCCTGAACGAGTGGCAGGAATTCGCCGAGCTGGATCTGCAGCGCCTGCATTACACGCTTCGCTATCCCATCGTCATCGACGGGCGCAACCTGTACGATCCGGCGGTTATGATGGAACACGGATTCACGTATCTGAGTGTGGGACGTCCGGGACTATCGCACACACGGGACGCAGCGGTGGGTCAGAGGCTGCCATAAGAGCGGGCCGGCCTGCAAAATTTTTCCTGTAATTCCATTCTGTCTTGCGGCGCGCGGTTGGTCTTTCCCGTCTCTTGAAAAAGCGGAACCAGGGCACGGCGGCAGGCCGACTGAGCGGAAATGGCTGCGTGAACCAATCGTCAATGCAATTCGACCCGGCAAGCGTGAAGCGGGTGCTGATTTATCGCCTGGGGAGCCTCGGCGATACGGTGGTGGCGCTGCCGGCGCTGCACGTGATTGAACGGGCTTTCCCGGCTGCGCAACGCGTGATGCTGACCAATGTACCGGTTCACGCAAAGGCGCCTGCGGCATGGACTGTTCTGGAAGGTTCGGGACTGGTGCACGGATATATCAGCTACCCGGTGGGTACACGCAACCTTGCCGAACTGGCAGGAGTTTGGCGCAGGATTCGGCGGTTTGGTCCCGACGTCCTGGTCTATCTAATGCCCCGGCGCGGCAAAAGGGGCTTACAGCGCGATGTCCGATTCTTCCGGCTTTGCGGGATTCGCAGGTTCGTTGGTCTTCCCATAGGAGACTTCGGAGAGTATTGGTTCGACGAGAAGACCGGCCTGTGGGAGCAGGAAGCTGCGCGGCTCTTGCGATCCGTGCGGTCGCTCGGTGACGCAGACATTAACGATCTTCGTTGGTGGGATTTGCGGCTCACTGAGGCTGAACGACAAAAGGCGCAGGCGGTTCTGCAGGAGGTCGGAGATCAGCCCCTGGTTGCCTGCGGCCCGGGAACAAAGATGCAGGCAAACGACTGGGGGCAGGACAACTGGCGGGCTTTGTTAGAGAGACTGAGCGCGGCTATGCCTGATTATGCGCTGGTCCTGGTGGGCGCTGCGGAAGACGCGGCGACCGGCGATTTTGCGGCCACGGGATGGCGTGGGGCGGTGCTGAATCTTTGTGGGCAACTGGCTCCGCGCGAGACCGCGGCGGTCCTGAGGAACGCCGAGCTTTTCCTCGGCCCCGACAGCGGGCCGAAGCATCTGGCGGCATCACAGGGAGTGCGGTGTGCGCTGGTTTTCGGCGCGCGCAATCAACCGGGGAAGTGGTTTCCGCCGGGGAGCGGGCATCGGGTGGTCTATCACAAAGTGGATTGTGCCGGGTGCGATCTGGAGGTCTGCATCGAGAAGAAGGAGATATGTTTGACGTCAATTACCGTCGACGAAATGTATGCGGCAGCAATGGCGGTGTGGAATCAGGGACAGCACTGACGGGTTTCGTAACGCGCCTGAAGGGCAGCATGCAGGTGGGCAACAGCTTGACCTGGCCGTACTCAGGATAGACACTCTTCGACGGCCTGGAACAGCGAGCCGGACACAGCGTCAGCGAGCGTGGCGGCCTCGTCTGCGCCAGGTTTCCGGGTCTCCGGATCGCCGTGAATCAAAATCGAATGAATCCCGAGCCGGCTGGCTGCTTCGATGTCGGAAAGGGAGTCGCCGATCATCAGGCTGCTGGCAGGTGAAGCTTCTGGGAAATCCCGGAAGGCCTGCCGGAACAGACCGGGACCTGGCTTCCGGCAATCGCACTGCTCCTTGTCGTGGGGGCAGTAGTAGAAGGCGTCGATCTTTGCACCGTGGGCGCCGAGATGCTCCTGCAGTCGGGCGTGGAGAGCTTGCACGTCCGCAGCGGTGTAGTAGCCGAGTGCGATACCGCGCTGGTTGCTGACGACGATGACCCGTCGGCCGGAACGATTGAGCGTGGCAATGGCCGACTCGGCGCCGGGAAGAAAATGGAAGCCGCTCCAGTGGCTGATGTACGCGCCTTCGGGGGGCTTGCGATTGATGACACCGTCGCGATCGAGGAAGACGTATTGAATACTATGGAAGCAAGCCTTCACCGGCTGGGAATCCGAGTCACGAGAAATCAAACAAATGCGGTGACTAGTATCATAACGAAGAATCCTCGAAGCGCCTCCCTCGTGTGCAGAGCAAGCTCAGGAGCAGTAATGGCGGAATCGCCGGAAACCTCTCGCGTCTTTGATCGGGCCATCCAGGAACACTTGTCGGCGATCGAGTCTGTGCGCTCGCAGCAGCCGGTCCTGGAGCGGATCGCTGCGGAGATGACGCGCGCGGTTCTGGGCGGCAGCAAAGTGCTGTGGTGCGGCAATGGCGGCAGCGCGGCCGATGCCCAGCACCTGGCTGCGGAGTTTGTGGGGCGCTTTCGGCGTGAACGCAAAGGCCTGGCTTCCATCGCGCTGACCACGGACACGTCGATCCTTACGTCTATTAGCAACGATTACGGGTACGATCAGGTGTTTCGGCGGCAGGTAGAAGCACTGTGCGTGAAAGGAGATGTGCTCGTGGGCATCTCGACTTCGGGCAACAGCCGCAATGTCTGCCTCGCGCTGGACGCTGGACGTCAGCTCGGAGCTTTCACGGTTGCCTTCACCGGACAGGGGGGCGGTGCGATGGCCGGTGTGGTGGATGCGATTCTCAGTATCGCTTCCCAGGATACAGCGCGGGTCCAGGAGGCGCACATCCTGTGCGGTCACATCCTCTGCGACTGGGTGGAGATCTATGTCTGCACCGAACAGGCGCGGAACGACGGGGCCGCACGATGATTCAGAATCTGCACCGCGTTGTGCAGCTTATCGAAGGCGAGTGGCGCAGCACCCATGTGCTCGTGGTGGGCGATCTAATGCTCGACCGCTATATCTGGGGGAACGTTGAGCGAATCTCTCCGGAGGCGCCGGTACCGATTGTACGCTGCGGATACCGCACGGAGCGGCCCGGCGGCGCCGCCAACGTCGCCATGAATCTTGTCGGACTTGGCGCAAGGGCGACGCTCTTCGGATTTTGCGGCGACGATGCTGACGCTCTCGTGCTGGAAAAGAGCGTGCGCGAGGCCGGAGTCGAAGTCGCCCTGACGGCGGTCAGTACACATCCCACCACGAGCAAGCTCAGGATCCTTGGCGGGAAACAGCAGATGCTGCGCCTTGACACAGAGCAGACCGATGGATACCCCGCGGAAGCCTACGCTGCCCTGATCGGCAAGGTCGACGCCGCGCTGGGGACGGCACATGCGGTGGTGCTCTCCGATTACGCCAAGGGTGTTTTGACCGAAGAGGTGTGCCAGCGAGTGATCCAGGCGGCGAGCCGGCAGGGTATTCCCGTACTCGTGGACCCTAAGCAGCGCGATCTTACGCGGTACCGGGGGGCAACAACAATCTGCCCAAATCTCACCGAGCTATCGATCGCAGCCGGCGTCCCGCCGCAGAACATGGACGCGCTGCTGGCAGCAGGGCAGGCTCTGGTTCCGCAGCTGGGCCTGCAGTGCCTGGTGGCTACGATGAGTGAAAAGGGGATCGCGGTTCTTCGCGAGCATTCCCGATTTATCGCTCCGGCAGCGGTACGGCAGGTGTTCGATGTTTCGGGTGCCGGCGACACGGTGATTGCCACGCTGGCTCTGGCGGCAGCCAGCAACCTGGACATGGAGACGGCTGCGCAGTTGGCCAACGTAACCGCCGGTATCGTCGTGGGCAAGGTTGGGACAGTGCCGGTAGAACGCGGCGAGTTGCTCAGCAGCCTGATGCCCGAGATTGAATTGCACGCCCAGGAAAAGGTCCTGACGGCGGAGCAACTGAAGATGCGGGCCGCCGCGTGGCGTTCGGCGGGAGAAAGCGTCGTGTTCACGAATGGATGCTTCGACCTGCTGCACATCGGACACATCACGCTGCTGGAAGAGGCGCGGCGCGAGGGCGGCCGGCTGGTCGTGGGGATCAACAGTGACGCATCGGTGCGCGGGCTGAAAGGGCCAACCCGCCCAATCGTGGGAGAACGGGAGCGAGGCCGGATTCTGGCGGCGCTGGCGGCGGTCGACGCCGTGATCGTCTTCGACGATCCGACGCCGCTGCGGTTGATCGAGACCCTGCGGCCCGACGTGCTGGTAAAAGGGGGCGACTACCGCGAAGAAACGATTGTCGGGGCAGAGCAGGTGCGCTCCTGGGGCGGCCGCGTCAGGATTGTGCCGACCGTCGAGGGCTTCAGCACCACGAAGCTGATTGCCCGGGCCGTCTCCGAACCGGGAGAGGCTGTTCCGGCAGAAGCTGAGTCGCAGCCTCGGTAAACAGCGTCACCCAGCTGCGTGCGCGGAAACCCCTTCCCGCTGAAGCATCTGGCGAATGCCTCGCAAAGCCTGGCGCGTGCGCTCTTCATTTTCGATCAAAGCGAAGCGGACGTGACCGTCACCATATTCGCCGAAGCCGATGCCAGGGCTGACGGCGACTTTGGCATCGCTGAGCAATCGGGTGGAGAACTCCAGGGAGCCGAGGTGACGCCAGGGTTCGGGAATGGGCGCCCAGACGAACATCGTTGCTTTGGGCGAGGCGACTTCCCAGCCGGCCTTGTTGAGGCCGCCGACCAGGCAGTCGCGGCGGCGGCAATAGTTGTCACGAATTTCGGCTACACATTCCTGAGGCCCTTCCAGCGCGAGAATGGCGGCGACCTGAATCGGCGTGAAGGTGCCGTAATCGTAGTAGCTCTTGAGACGAGCGAGCGCAGAAACCAGTTCCGGATTGCCGACCATGAACCCGACGCGCCATCCCGGCATGTTGTAGCTCTTGGAGAGCGTAAAGAACTCGACAGCGACCTCTTTTGCGCCAGGGACTTCGAGCACGGAAGGCGCGCGGTAGCCGTCAAAGACAATGTCGGCGTACGCGAGGTCGTGGACCAGCCATATCTGGTGCTGGCGGCAAAGCGCGACGACCCGTTCGAAGAAGTGCAGATCCACGCATTGGGTGGTGGGGTTGGCGGGAAAATTGAGGATCAGCATCTTCGGGCGCGGATACATGAGCGGGATGGCCTGCTCCAACTCGGCCAGAAAGGCGTCGGCATTGTGAATGGCGACGCTGCGGATGTTCGCGCCGGCAATGACCGGACCGTAGATGTGAATCGGATAGCTGGGATTGGGAACCATAACGACATCGCCCTGGTCGAGAGTGGCGAGGCAAAGGTGCGCGATGCCTTCCTTGGAGCCGATGGTGACGATAGCTTCGGTATCCGGATCGAGGCTGACGCCGTAGCGGGTGTCGTACCACTTCGTAATGGCGCGGCGCAGCCGGGGAATCCCTTTGGAGAGCGAGTAACGGTGGGTCTCCGGGCGACGCGCTGCTTCGATAATCTTGTCGACAATGTGCTGCGGCGTGGCGCCATCGGGATTGCCCATGCCGAAGTCGATAATGTCTTCACCCCGGCGTCGCGCGGCGGCCTTGAGTTCGCCGGTAATGTTGAAAACATAGGCGGGAAGGCGGCGGATGCGGGGGAATTCGTGCATGGGTTCCTCGGATCTTCCGGTGGCTCAATGGCGCGGAATCTTGTCCTCATATTAATGAAAGGCCGCGACCCGAAGAGCATCCCAAAAGAGGATCGAACCACTTTCGTCATCGAGGAAACGCCGGCTCGTGCAGCCAAAGGAAGGCATTAGACGGCGTTATGGTCGTCGGCTCAGAGCTTCAGGGCACTTTTCCACAGGGTCTGATGCCCGATGGATGCAACCGACCATCGAATGCGGTCGGATGGAATGAAACCTTTGTAACGTGATGTTCAAAGCGGGAAAAAGCGGCCCATCCGATCAGGAAGTGCCACAATTCAGTTCGACACCGTCATTGCGACGATTCTAAGATCGAGAGAGCAGTCGTGTGGTACAGAAATGGCCGTCCTGCTGGACGGCCCAGATTCACAAGATGCCCCCTGCAGGCACGATCCATGGTCGCATGCAAAAGCCGGCAAATTCATGTATGGTTTCTATGTCGGCAGTCTTTATTCTTCCACGGGGTTTGCTGCAGGGACACTGGATCTCCGCCGGATCCGGAAACAAGAAACGAAAGATCGCAGCCTTGAGTTGCGGGAAGCAACGTAAACCTCAACTTCGCATCTGAGCTTCGAGATCACTGCAGTTACGGTTGACATCCTTCCAGGATGCCAGTTTAGAGACTTGCTCAGCCTGCCGGTGCGCACTCCGGCCAGGATCGAAAGACATGGCTACATTTGAATACCTGCGGAACGGCGACGCGGCAAAAAGGCCGCAGGCACCGGTATTGCAGCTGCCCGCAACCGCGCGTCATACGCTGATTGGACCGGCGACCGTAGCGTCGGTGGCTATGATGGCCACCGATGTGGTCATGATCCTGCTGGCATTTGGCCTGGCCCTGGCGCTGCGCGTGGCCGTGGTAGCGAAGATCGGCACTACTGTTGGCGCCGGAGCAACCCATTATTGGCCGGCGACCATTGACTTCTTTTTTCTGGGCTGGTTCATGCTGGCCTACGTCCTGGTGGCGCGGCGCTACGGCCTGTATGCGACGGTGCCCACCGGTTCCGGAACCCACGAGCTGCGCCTGGTGATTCAGGGCTGCCTGAACGCAGGCCTGCTGTTGTGCGGGGCGTTGTACATGTTCCACGCGGAATCGATTTCGCGGATCCTGGTGATGTTTCTGGTGGGTACGGCAACGGCCACCCTTTGCGTGCGCAGGGCTGTATGGCGCTATTCGCGCCACCGTCAATACGAACAGGGAATCGAGCTGCGCAACGTTGTCGTTCTCGGAACGAATCAGCTCAGCTACGCGCTGAGCCGCCAAATCCGGGATCACCGCCGTTTGGGTTACCGTTTTGTGGGTTTTGTCTCGGCGCCTGGATCTCCGGTGAGCGCGGAAATCGCGCCGGATCAGATCCTGGCTGGCGTGGATAAAATCCGCCAGGTGGCGCGGCAGCACTTCGTGGATGAGCTGGTCATCGCCGAGTTCTACCCGACCGAAAGCGCCATTCGTCTGGTGCAGGACGCCCGCGAGCTGGACATCGATGTGCGCGCCATTTCCGGATACTATGGCGAGCTGACCACCAACGCGCCGGTCGAGTATCTGGGAATTTTCCCTGTGGCGCCGCTGCACCGCCGCGAGCCGCGCGTGATCGGACTCTTCTGCAAACGTCTGGTGGACATCGTGCTGTCGTTTCTGGCGCTGATCGTCACCGCTCCCCTGCTGCTGGCTGTGGCGATTGCCGTAAAACTGGAGAGCCAGGGTCCGATCCTCTACGTTTCCGACCGCATCGGCAAGCGCGGAAGGGTTTTCCCCTGCTTCAAGTTCCGCACCATGGTCAACGATGCGGAAAAGATGAAGAAGGACCTGACGGCGCTGAACGAGCGCGACGGAATCCTGTTCAAGGTATCCAACGATCCGCGCGTCACGCACCTGGGCAAATTTCTCCGCAAATACAGCCTCGACGAACTGCCACAGTTCCTGAATGTGCTGCGCGGCGAAATGAGCATCGTCGGACCTCGGCCTCCAATCGCGTCCGAAGTGGAAAAGTACGAGCTGGAGCATTTCCGGCGCCTCGAAGTGCTGCCCGGTTTAACCGGCCTTTGGCAGGTGCAGGCGCGACACGATCCTTCCTTCGCCAAGTACATCGCTCTCGACACAGCCTACGTGGAAAACTGGAGCTTCTGGCTCGATCTGCGGATTCTGGTGCAGACCGCCAACGTCGTGGTGCGCGGAACCGGCGCTTAAAAGCGGGCCAAAACCACCTCTCCCAGTAACCGCATTCCAGCGGCCTTGCCATAATTTTCGATCTGCGTGAGACTGAATCGCACGCTGATTCGTCATTGATACGGTTACGTCCGGCCGTTTCCCACGACCAATCGTCACAACTTTTGGAGGTCACGTTGAGCCAGTTTGAGCGCAGGTTCTGCGCCGTCGTTTTGGGCGCGTTGTCCGTTGTCTGTACGGCACAAGCGGTTCGCGGACAGGAGCAGCAGCGGCAGCCGCGCTCCGACGAAGCACGAACCGGCGATGCCGCCAAACCCGAAGCCACTCCACCCACTCCACCCATTCCACCCGAGAAAAGTTCGGTCACCCACCACGATCTCACCCTTGACGGCAAACTGCTGCACTACACGGCGACCGCCGGAACGCTGCTGATCCGCGACGGCGAAGACGACCATCCGTACGGCAGCATCTTTTGCGTGGCCTACACGCTCGACGGCGCCGATGCGAATACGCGGCCGGTGACCTTTCTTTACAACGGCGGGCCTGGTTCGGCGACCATCTGGCTGCACATGGGCTCGCTCAGCCCCGTGCGCGTGGTGACGGACAGCCCGAAAGCGACCGGGGCGGCGCCGTACCAGCTGGTGCCGAACCAGTACAGCTTGCTGGACAAGACGGACCTGGTGTTCGTTGACGCGCCGCTAACCGGTTTCTCGAAAGCGGTGGGCAAAGGTACTGACAAGGACTTTCGCGGGGTCGATCAGGACATCAAGGCGTTCGACAAGTTCGTGATCCGCTACATCACGGTGAACGGGCGATGGAATTCGCCCAAGTATCTGTTTGGCGAGTCATACGGGACGCCAAGGTCGGCGGGGCTGGCGGACGCGCTGCAGAATGATGGCGTCTCGGTGAACGGCGTCATCCTGTTGTCGTCGATCCTCAACTTCGCGGCGGGATCTCCGGGGCTGGACGAGGAATTCATCGGCACCCTGCCCTCCTACGCGGCGATCGCCTGGTACCACAACAAACTGCAGAACAAGCCTGCCGACCTGAAGGCCTTCCTGAACCAGGTGCGCGCGTTTGCCAACGGGGAGTATGCCGCGGCTCTGCGCCAGGGCGACCAGATTTCGCCCGACCAACTCAACGACGTGGCGACGAAGGTGGCGCAGTACACCGGCCTGAGCTTGCAGTACGTGAAGGACGCGAACCTGCGCATTAACCCGTCCCGCTTCCGCAAGGAACTGTTGCGGGGTGACGGGGATATTCTGGGCCGCTACGATGCGCGCTTCGCAGGAACGGACGTGGACAACGCAGGGGAGATGCCGGGGTACGACCCATCGGATACCGGCATCGCGGGTGCTTTTGTTGCCGCCTTCCACAACTACCTGGTGAACGAATTGAAGTGGGAGACCACCGATACGTATCACGTGTCCACGGAGTCGGAAGTGCCGTGGGATATGACCCATCGCATGCCGGGCGCGCGGTTCTTCGGCGGCGGCGGCGGACGGGGCGGATCGCCCTACCTCGCCGGCGACCTGGCGGATGCGATGCGCAAGAATCCGAAGATGAAGGTGCTTTCGGCGAACGGGTACTTCGACCTGGCGACTCCTTTCTTTTTGACCGAGTACGACATCAGCCACATGATGCTGACGCCGGATTTAGCGAAGAACGTGGAATTCGGCTACTATCCTGCAGGCCACATGGTGTACCTGAACGTAGACGCGCTGAAGGAGTTCAAGCACGATCTGGCAGCGTTCTACACGGAAACCGGGCACTGAGAGAGAGCAGCCGGGAGCTTGGAGCCGGGAGCCCGGGTCTCGAACGAGAAACCCGGGCTTCGGTTGGCGTTTCCCCTGTCATCCGCTGCGGCCCACGATCTGGAATCACCTTCGTGCGGTGGATCCACCCCACCCCCCACCCCTCCCCCGGTTGCGGGCGTGTGATTGATTTGGCTGGGGTGGGGCGGGAGTTGGCGAACTCAATAACAGGCTGCGTGGCCGGATGCTGGGAGACGGCTGTCTTTGCTGCACTGACGCCTGAGTTTGTTGCGCTGGCGGCTGTCCTGGTCACACAGGCGGCCGGGTTGGAGGGACGGACGTGGCGGCATCACTGCCGCGCCAGTGCCTCCACATCTTCCGGCCCAGCAATTTTTCCCTGCAGCATGCCCGACAGAATGTCATATTCCACCAGCTCCGGCAGCGGCGCCAGAACCTCCCTGCCCGATCGCTGACCGGCAAAGTGAATCATGAACACCGGCCTCGGATCGAAACGGCCCTGCGAAATTCGCTCCTCTTCCGCGGACCAGTACAGCGTGTTCTGCCACAGCGGAACCCGCCACGAATGATCCGACGAGACAATCACCGTCGTCGCATCGTTACCCGACGTCGCATCGATCTCCTCCAGCAGCGTGCCCAGCAGATCATCGGCCAGCGCAAGGTTGTCGAGATAGTTGCCGCACGCGCACCACGCATGCGTCCGGCGATCATAAACGCCAGGCGGGTGCGGCACCGGCAGATGCAGGTAGACAAAATGGATGCGCTCATCCCGCAGCGTTGCCTGCATCTGTTCCATCAGCCCTCGATCGTCCTCGATCGCCTCTTCCAGACGTTTAGCGTCAGCTTGCTTGCTCGAATGAGCCTCGGCCAAAAAGGCACGCGGCACAGCCCAGGCGTACGAAAGGACGGAGTCTCTCGCCACCCCTGCCTCAAACGACAATCCGGCGCCGACGCCTGGCTGCCAGAAGCAGCGGGTCAGAAAGCCGGCGAAGATCCGGCAATATGGAATTCCCCAGCCGACAACGCCTGGGTTCCACCCATAGTTCTGAGCGGTCGCAAACAGCGTTTGGCTCGCATCGTACGCAACCCACTCCTGCCGCGCCTGCTCCCGATACAGCAGCTTGCCCTGCGGCGTGCTGCGTATTTGTTTGATCTGCCGCCTCGCCAGCAGCGACGGAATAATCAGATCGGTATAGTTCCCGACTGGCTGCAGATTCCCGAAAGAAATGCTCTCGGCATGCAGCCTCTGCAGATTGGGGAATGGCTGGCCTTGCGGCGGATCGCTCAGCGCCAGCTTGAACGAGAGCTCGTCGAAAAGGATCCAGACAATTCTCGTATTCTTCGCCGGCAGCACCTCCGCATGAGCCGGGACAACCGGGACAGCTTCGTGTGCCTCGAGATCCAGATGCACCAGCTCAGGAACAATCCACAGCGCGCAGAACGCGACCATGGCCAGAGCAACCCGGGTTGCGCCGACGATCGGCCGCGCGACCTTCGGCCTGAGCCATGCAAGCGCGCCCAACACCAGCGGCATGGCCACCACCAGACGGAACGCCCATCGGTGCCACCACACTTCGAGCTCCGACAAAAGCGCAGGCTGCGGACCCCCGGACGCCAAGACCGGACGCCAGCCGTTGAGCAGAACGTATCCGCAGTACGCCAGCGTCCAGAGGAACAGACCCGCAAGGCATCCGCCGATGACTCTGCGCGGCGTAGCAGCGAGCCGCTGCATCACGGCCAGGACAACCATGCCGGCGACGGCAACGGCAACAAAGTCCAGAGTCAGGCCACCTATCAGTCTGGTAAGTGGCAGGTGATGATGATAGACAAACCGGTATCCCGGTGTAACCAGGGGCGCAAGGACCGGAAACAGCAGCAGCAGAGTGGCTCCAACCGCCTCGAGCACCCAACGGACTTTCATGCCTGCCACCACCGCGCTGCGCGCAGGGCAAACCCTTGCTAACGCCGCTGGAACCCGCGCTGCAAGGACCCTGGTGAACTGGCGCAATCCTAGCTGGATCGCGGATGAGTTGACCAGCAGATGCGGGTTCTCTCCGGTTACTTTAGTTGGTCCGTCAGTCAGGGATCCCCATGGTCGTCGGATATCCGCCAACCGGCCCAGCGACCCGGCATCATTCCCGAGCCAGTCTCATGCCCGCGCGCAACTGCACCACTCTTCCCATCACCACCACGGTCGGCACCGCGTCAGTGATCCAGGCCAGCGTACCCTGAGAAACCCTCCCCGTCGCATAGAGCCAGCCGTCCAGCACCGCCAGAGCCACATACAAAACCACGCTGGTCCTGGGCATCCGCAGCACCAGCGCCAGACACACGCACCCCGTCAAATCGCCGAACAAAATGTTCAGCAACCAGGGGCTCACATGGCCCGCGCTGGCAAACTCAATCAAATTCGGGAGGCCATAGACGACCAGGACAATCGCCAGAATCAGCAGCAGCGCTGACCACCGGTTCGGCCCGTGCAGAACCTCCGCGAACCACCCGCTCCGCCGTGCTTCCGCCTCCCGGTGCTCAGCGTAACAGCGCAGCGCCGCGTCGCTGAACTCCGGTCGAACACGCGGTCCGCAGACGTGCTGTCTCTCCAGCTCCTCCGCAACCGTCAACGTAGCGGCGGTTCCGAGCGTTGCGAGGCAGCGCGTGCACACTACAACACATCGGGCATCCGCGTAGTAGCGGCGATAAAACTTCATAGCATCTCCGGATCAGCTGGGGAGCGAGCCTGTTCAGCTGTTGATGCACGATGTGTATCACAAGGGTCAGTCACCACGGAGCCAATCCATTGGTAACGAAAAATCGTAATCTGGCCCCATCGGTGAAAATTTAGGAAGTCGGCGACTCCAGCTTCCTGCTCGAACAGCAGGTCGATAAGTTCCGCTTCCGCGAAGAGAAAGACCGCGTGATCGCCAACGGTGGCCGTCCGGCTGTCGGACGCCCGCTGCTCCTCGGCATCACCAGGGCCTCGCTCTCTACTGAATCCTTCATCTCCGCGGCGTCCTTCCAGGTGACCACGCGCGTACTCACCGAAGCGTCCATCAACGGCGCTGTCGACAACCTGAGCGGCCCAGGGAAAACGTCATCGTCGGCCGACTCATCCCCGCCGGAACCGGCATGGAATACTACCGCAACGTCCAGCTCTCACCGGAGCTGGAAGAAGCGGCAGCAAAAATCCAGGCCGAAGTCCAAACCGAGCATCGAGCCTGGAAGAACTTTCGTGCGGTGGACCATCCCCCACCCCCTCCCCCCCTCGTGCGGGCCGGTGATTGATTTGGCTGGGGTTGGGTTGGGGGTTGGCGAGCTCGACAACCTGCGCGCGGCTGCATGTATTTGAAAATGGATTAATTGGGAGACGGCCGTCTTTGTTACAGAGAC
>Ga0182024_10010518_pt1 | contig 18838 bp, 19 predicted proteins | sample P32metaG_FD_120480 | JGI IMG/M metagenome (GOLD analysis project Ga0182024, IMG submission 120480) | Permafrost microbial communities from Stordalen Mire, Sweden - P3-2 metaG (Illumina Assembly) | ecosystem: Environmental > Terrestrial > Soil > Wetlands > Permafrost | place: Sweden: Stordalen... | reverse complement strand
GCGTTCGCGTTGGACTCTGCCGCGCCGGGCATCTTCGCGTTGCCAAAACCCGCGCCGAATATGGCCGTGGCGTCGTCGCCGTCAGCCATTTTCATATAGCGTTTGAGTGGAGTGGGTCAAGCCGCTGTGCTCAACCAGGACAGCACTTCGAACGGCCCGTCAAATCCGGCATCGATCGGGACGGTGATTCAGATCTACGCGACGGGTGAAGGGCAAACATCGCCACTGGGGGTGACCGGCAGTGTGACGCAATCGAACACCAAGACTCCAGTGTTGCCTGTCACCGTGACCATCGGCGGGATCAATGCGGCCGTGTCTTACGCGGGGTCGGCGCCGGACGCAGTGGCCGGATTGCTTCAGATAAACGCCGTGGTGCCTCCCGGTGTCACGCCCGGTTCCGCCGTCCCTATCACTCTGAAGGTCGGCAACGCGGTATCGCAAGACGGCGTCACCATCGCGGTGAAATAAAACTCTTGGACTACTCAATACACTACGATCGTCCGCTTCTCCCTGGGCGCCTGCACATACGCGCTGGCCAGGCTTTCGTTGCCTTCCTTGTCCACCGCTTTCACGGCAAACACCAGGTCGTCGATCGAAACCTCCGGCATAGTGTACTCCGTCACGTTGCCCACGAAAATCTCGCGCTCCCAGTAAGGCGCCGTGGTCGACCGCGTCAGCACCACGTAGCCGGCAAGATCCGGTTCCGGATTCTCGCTCTTCCACTTCAGCAGCGCGTCATAGCGTGAGCGGCCCCGCGTCAGCAGCAGATTCGCGACTTTACGGCCGTTGCGCTCCACCGTCTCGGTGGTCGAGGGAGCCTTCGGCGCCCACGCGAGCGATGCCGCCGCGGCAGCGTTCACCTTGGCTACGCGAGTGGTGTAGGAAGGCGAAGTGTTCGCGAATGTATCGGTAGCGGAGTGCTGATTGGTGAAATTTTCGGACGGCGTCGAAAAGCGCACCGCCGCAAAACCCTCCAGGTTGAAGGGCGTGTGGTCCCCGCCGCGTCCGAACCGATCCGCCCGAAACACCGGATCGACGTTCATCGACGGCACATACCGCTCGCCGATCTCGCGGATGTAGCGGGCCAGTTCCCGCGAGGGCGAGTCCTGCGGGTCCTCGCTGAACACGTTCAGGCGGCGATTGTCGGTGCGCCCGTCGCCCGCTACGTCGCTCCCGATGATGTCGTTGTTCAGCACGGCCTCGATTTTCATGCCCGTGTCGTGCGCCTTTTTCGCATAAAGAGTGCTGCCCAGCAGTCCCATTTCCTCGCCCGCGAAGGTTACGAACACCAGAGTTTTCTCGAACTGATACTGGCTCAACACGCGAGCCAGTTCCATCACGCACGCCGTCCCGCTGCCGTCATCGGTTACTCCGGGTGCATCGATGTTGGGATCGCGCGGCGGCTGCGGCGGGCCGCCCGCCGCACCACCCGTCGGCGGCGCGGGATCGCCGGGAGCATTCGGAGGCCCTCCCCCTGGTCGCCCCAGATTCACCGTATCGTAGTGCCCGCTGATGATAATTCGCTCTTCTTTATTGCTCGTCCCCGGCAGCACCGCCACCACGTTGTACAAATCCACGTCGTTGGGAATACGCGAGCCGCGCGATTCGTCCTTCTTCAATCGATACTGATCGAAGCTGACTTCCAGTCGCGGGCTGTAGCTCCGGAACTGCTCGTAGATCCATTTGCGGGCCGCTCCCACGCCGCGCACCGGATCGTCCTGCGATGAAAAAATGTTGCGCGTTCCGAAGCCTTCCAGCTTTTTGAGGATGGCCCCGACGCGTTCTTCGGAAACTTCCGAAACAATTTTGGCGACTTGCGGGTTAACCGCCTTATATTGCGCCGGGGCCGTGAATGCCCCGCAAACACAAAGCAAAGTGAAGATGGAAATTGTGCGCTTCATATATCTGGTCCCTGATCTGATGAATGCTGATCTGAGAATGCTGATCTGATGAATGATAGACGAGACGCTCCCTTGAACGCAAACGTAACGTCGCAAATGGATTAATCGCCGCTGTTACCTGGCGTGTCACCTGCGTGTTGCCTGCGTCTTGCCGGGTTATCGCGCCGGATACGTCTTGGTATATTTGTTGCGCGAGTTAAATATCGTAAACGCCCCGTCCGGCTCCGCGGTAAGCCGCAGGTACTTGCCCTCGCAGGGCTCGTCCACGTTGGCGATCAGCGTATCCGGCGCGTTTGAGTCCTGCGCTCCGGGCAGGGAAAAGTGGAGCTGCCACAGATCCTCTAGGCCGGGCGACCCCTTCGCCACCCGCAACCCCTCCGGCGTCCCACCCTTGCGCGCGCCATTGTCCATGATGGCCACGCGCGGCGCCAACCCGTAAATCGCTTTGGACGATTCCCCGCCGTGGCGCGAGGTCTGATACACATCCACCTTGCCCACGCGATTTTCGGGGCACAGTAGCTCCAGCTCCTTGTTCCACGTCAGATCCCCGAAATCGGCATAGCGAAACTTGCCGAGCTGCACCACCACCCCCGCCGACCGTGCATTCTCCGGGATTTCATCTTTCTGAGGAGCGATTCCCGCGCAGAATGGATTCGGTTCACCCTTGCCGTTGAGTGCCCGCTCAATGTGCTTGCCGTCCGCGACGACCACCGCGACCTCGATTCCCTTCACCGGAATCGTATCGCCTGCCTTGATCACTTGGCGATGCTCCTTGGCCATGGCGGCTTCATACGCTTTGTAGGTTCTTTGCTGGTCGGCCGCGGTTTCAACGCTCGGGCCGGGATCGAAAAACAGGCCCACCGGCAACCGTTCCAGCAGGTTCGGCACGCCTCCTTCGTGATCGCTGTGATGATGCGAGATCAACATGTAGTCGATCTTCTTGACGTGCGCGGCCTTGGCCGCCGCCGCGATCCGGTCCGCGTCCCGTCCACTGAAGTTGGTATATCCCGCGTCCAGCAGCAGGCTCTGGCCGGAGGGCGAAACGATCAGCGTAGCCTTGCCGCCTTCGACGTCGATAAAGTAAATTTCGAGAGGCTTCGCCAGCGCCGAGGCGCCCAGCATGAACAGCCCCGCAAGGATCGCACCCATCCGCTTCATTAAGTCTCGATGCTATCACGCGCAACTCAACGCGGCCCATTCTTAGGATCGGCTAGGACTGGCGGAACGGATTCGGTTGGCGTATCGTACATTATTGTAGGTAGGAGCGCACAGGATCCGTTCCGTTGTGCGCGAAGAGAATTGGGAGCGCACAGGACCCGTTCCGTTGTGCGCGAAGAGAATTTGGGAGCGCACAGGATCCGTTCCGTTGTGCGCGAAGAGAATTTGGGAGCGCACAGGATCCGTTCCGTTGTGCGCGAAGAGAAATAGACGACAATGCCTTTTTGTCCACAATGCGGCGCCGGCGTGGAAGCCTCGCATCAGTTCTGCGCCAAGTGCGGAGGCCGCCAGCCGTCTGCCGGCGCTTCACCCGGCGGCATGGGGGGATTCGCCGCCGCTGCCCACGGACCTGGCTTCCAAGGCGACTTCGCGGGCGGCCTCAGCAACCGCCACGCCGCGCTGCTCTGCTACATCCCCATGGTCGGATGGATCGCCGCGATCGTGGTGCTGGCCAGCGAGCGCTTCCGCCGCGAAACCCAGGTCCGCTTTCACGCTTTCCAAGGCCTGTATCTGTTCGTCGCCTGGCTGATGGTGGAATGGGTGGTTTCGCCATCGCGATTTCTGTTCGACGATCTGCCGCTCTACCGCCTGGTCACGCACGGCTTGCAACTGCTGGTCCTGTTCGCTTGGATTTTCATGATGATCAAGGTCAGCCAAGATCACAACGTGGATCAGACCTACAAATTGCCCATCATAGGCGAGCTCGCCGAGCGATCCGTCTGCGAACAGCGCACCTGATCCTTGGTTTTCCAGCCCCATCCGTCAGGTTGGGGCTAATCGCTTGGTTTCCAGTCCCATCCGTCAGGTTGGGGCTAATCGCTTGGTTTCCAGTCCCATCCGTCAGGTTGGGGCTAATCGCGCGATCCCGTGTCCTACAGGCCCGTCATGCCTTCTGCCGTCGATACCACTCGTAAGTCTCCGCAACTCCCCGCTCCAGCGGAATCGACGCCTTCCATCCCAGCCCGCTCAATTTCGATACGTCCAGCAGCTTACGCGGCGTGCCGTCCGGTTTCGACGCGTCGAACGTCAGGCGACCCTTGAATCCCGTCACGCGCTGGATCATTTCCGCCAGTTCCCGGATGGTCACGTCCACTCCGGTCCCGACGTTGACAATCTCCGGCGAATCGTAATTCAGCATCAGGAACCGGCACGCATCCGCCAGATCGTCGACGTGCAGGAATTCGCGGCGCGGCGATCCCGTGCCCCATATGTTCACTTCCGGCGCCCCCCCCGCCGCCGCTTCGTGAAACTTGCGCAGCAGCGCCGGCAGCACGTGCGAATTCTCCAGATCGAAATTGTCGCCGGGCCCATACAGATTCGTCGGCATCAGGCTGATCGCGCGAAACCCATACTGCTTGCGATACGCCTGGCACAATTTGATCCCCGCGATTTTCGCGATCGCGTACCATTCGTTGGTCGGCTCCAGCGCGCCCGTCAGCAGATGCTCCTCGCGCATCGGCTGGGGAGCGAATTTCGGATAAATGCAGGACGATCCCAGGAACAGCAGCTTCCTCACGCCCGCGCGCCACGCCGCGTGGATTACGTTCGATTCAATCAGCAGATTGTCGCGCAGAAACTCCGCGGGATATTTGTCGTTGGCGAGAATGCCTCCCACTTTCGCCGCCGCCAGAAATACAAACGCGGGTTGCTCACGCTCGAAAAATTCGTTGACCGCCGCCGCGTCACGAAGATCCAGATGATCGCGGCTTTCAACCAGCACATCGCCGTAGCCCTCACGCTCCAGCCTCCGCACGATCGCCGAGCCCACCAGTCCGCGGTGTCCCGCCACGAACACCCGGCTCCTCGCGTCCATTCCTCCGTCAGAGTGCGTCACTGTTGTACTATTCCAAACTTGGCAGTTCCTCTCGAGGGATCAGCAGACGAATCGACCGGGCCTTTCCTGGTACCCGCTCGATGAAACCTTTTGCCTCGAGCGTCAACACCATCTGGTGCACGGACGGTGGTGTAACTCTAAAGTAATCTTGCATGTCGGCCTCAGCGGGAGCGACTCCGCGCATCTTCGTGTAGTAGAAGATGAAGGCCAGGTACTGTCCCTGTTTCGCGGTATAAGGCCTCGGAGTCACGGCTGCCCGATTGTACGCCGGCGTCAAATGTGCCGCCTAGAACGGCACATCGTCATCCCCGACGCCTTCCCCAATCGACGCCGCCGGCTGACCAGCCGCCGGACGAGCCCGAGGCGCACTGCGCATCGGCTGTTCCTGCGACATCCCATCGTCCGGCGGACCACTCTCGCCGCGTCCGCCCAGCAGGATGACGTCCTCGGCGACCACTTCCGTCGCCCAGACTTTCTTGCCGTCCTTGTCGTCGTAACTCCGCGTCTGCAGGCGTCCCTCGACGAACACCTGCTTGCCTTTGGTCAGGTATGGCGCGACGTTCTCCCCTCGCCACAGGACCACCCTGGTCCAGTCGGTTTCTTCCTTCCATTCGCCGGTTTGCCCATCTTTCCAGCGGCGATTCGTCGCCACCGAAAACTTGGTCACCGATGTTTGCGATGCGGTGTAAGCGGTCTCGGCGTCCCGCCCGAGATGCCCGATCAAAATCACTTTATTTACGCTTCGGCTTGCCATGATTCTGAACTCTACCATACGGTGGGGCAGCCAATCCTGGCTGCCGCCGGCTTTCAGCCGGCGTCGAACAGGGGCCGCCTTAAAGGCGGCTGCAGGCTGAAAAGCCTGCCCCACATTTGAACCTTGCGATATCCTGATGGACATGCCGCAGCCCCTCGCCCAATTCAGCCGCCGCACCCTCCTCGAAATTGCCCCCACCGTCGCCGCATTGATCGCCACCGAAGCTGGAATCGTCACGCATGCATCCGCGCAAGGGCGAGGCCAGGATGGTCCGCAGCGCATCTCGAAAGAGCAGCTAAAGGATTCGCTCGACATCCTCGGTCTCGATTTCACCGACGACCAGCGCGCCATGATGCTGCCCGCCGTCAATCGCGCGCTCACCGGCTATGAGGGGCTTCGGAAACTGAATATCCCGCTCGATACCGAGCCCGCGTTTCACTTCCGCCCCGCGCTTCCCGGCAAGGAGCCGAAACCGCGCGCTTCGCATTTCGCACCGACCATTGCATCCGCGCACTCCGCCAAACTGGCGCCGTTCAAGAACATTGAGGACCTGGCTTTTTCCCCGGTAACCGAACTCGCCCCGCTGCTCCGCGCGAAAAAAGTCTCGTCCACCGACCTTACCAAGATGTATCTGGCGCGGCTGAAGAGATATTCGCCGAAACTGCTGAACGTGATCACCCTCACCGAGGATCTCGCTCTCCAGCAGGCCGCCGACGCCGACAAGGAAATCCGCGCGGGGAAATATCGCGGCCCGCTTCACGGAATTCCCTTCGGCGCGAAGGACCTTTTCAACACCAAAGGCATCCTGACCACCTGGGGCGCCGAGCCGTTCAAGGATCAAATCCCCACCTACAACGCCACTTGCATCGAGCGTCTCTTCAACGCCGGAGCGGTGCTCCTCGCGAAATTGTCGATGGGCGCGCTCGCGCAAGGCGACGTCTGGTTCGCCGGGACTACCAAGAGTCCCTGGGACATCAACACCGGATCCAGCGGGTCGTCAGCGGGCTCGGCGTCAGCGACCGCCGGAGGCCTGGTCGGATTCTCGATCGGCACCGAAACGCTCGGCTCCATCGTCAGCCCGAGTTCGCGATGCGGCGTCACCGGTCTTCGTCCCACCTATGGCCGCGTCAGCCGCTACGGCGCGATGGGTCTCAGTTGGACCATGGACAAAATTGGGCCGATTTGTAGATCGGTCGAAGATTGCGCGCTGGTGCTCAACGCCATGTACGGACCTGATGGCCACGACGTCACCACCATCGACGCGCCGCTCGATTGGAATCCGTCAGCACCGCTCTCGAATTTGAAAATCGGCTATGTGAAAGCCGAGTTCGAACGCACGCAAGGCTTCGGCGGAGGGGGCGGAGGCGGTCGCGGCGGCAATCCAAACGCCGCGCAAGCCGCCGCCGATCGCAAGAAGCTCTACGATGGAGCTGTCGCATCATTAAGTGACGCTCTCCGGAAAGCCGGCGCGAAACTCGAAGAAGCCGAACTGCCTCAGACCAACGCCCAGCAGATCGTTTTCCTGTTGCAAGCCGAAGCCGCCGCCGCTTTCGACGACATTACTCGCGACGGCCGCGTCACTCAACTGCGCAGTCAGGGCACCGGCGATTGGCCCAACAGCTTCCGCACCTCTCGCCTGATTCCCGCTGTCGAATATATTCGCGCCCAGCGCGGGCGCACGCTGCTCCAGCAGCAGATGGACGAGTTTATGCAGAATTGGGATGTGCTGGTGGTCCCGCAAGGCACGGCCACGCTGACCATCACCAACCTGACCGGCCACCCGCAGGTCGCGGTGCCGTGCGGCTTCGTCAACAACGCTCCGCAGAGCATCATCTTCACTGGCCGATTGTATGAGGAGGGAACGCCTCTGCGCGTCGCTCTCGCCTTCGAACAGGCCACCGATTGGCACACCATGCATCCGAAAATGGACTGGGTTTAGTGTCCCGAATAGTGGGGCGGACGCCCTCGTCCGCGCCGGACCCCTGGTCCGGCTTTGCAGCTATGAGAGAAACCGAGGCCGACGTGGGCGTCGGCCGCAGTCCCGGGGGACCGCCCCACACCGCCGCATGACCACCTTCCGCTACGCGAGCGATCAATCGCTCATGGTCTACCTCGGCGACGAAATTGATCTCCATACGCATCACCGCGTCCTTAAGCTCCTCCGCCTCCTCGACGCCGAACCCATTCCTTCCGTTCGCAATCTGCATCCCGCCTACACTTCAATCCTGATTGTTTTCGATCCCCTCACCCAAGACCACTCGACTCTGGAGCGCATGCTCACGCAGTACATCTCCCGTCTCGATTCCGTTGCGCTCCCCGAACCTCGCACCGTCGAAATCCCGGTCCACTACGGCGGTGAACACGGCCCGGATCTTCTCGATCTCGCCGCATTGCACGGTCTAACCCCAGACCGCGTGATCCAGATCCACAGCTCGGCGAGCTATATCGTTTTCTTCGTCGGGTTCGTGCCCGGCTTCGCCTATCTCGGCGGCTTGCCGCCCGAGCTCGCGACTCCACGTCTCCAATCGCCGCGCAAGCGCGTCCCCAAAGGCAGCGTCGCCATCGGCGGCACGCACACCGGCGTGTATCCTTTCGAAACACCCGGCGGCTGGCGGCTCATCGGGCGAACCCCGCTCGAAATCTTCGACCCCGATTCCGCCGAGCTCAGCCGCCTCCGCATCGGCGATCGCGTTCGCTTCGCGCCCGTCCCGTTCACAAAATCCGTCTCTCCTATGACGCCTACCGCATGAGATGATCCAAACCAATGTGATCCACACCAATGTCATCCACGTCCAAATTCCGGGCATGTTCACGACTGTCCAGGATCTCGGCCGCTACGGCTATGGACCCCTCGGCGTCTCGCCATCAGGCGCAGCCGATCCCATTTCGCTCCGCATCGGAAACCTGTTGGTTGGCAATCCCGAAAATACGGCGGCGCTTGAAATGACGCTGCTCGGCGGGACATTTCTTTTTCCCGATGGCGGCGTCGTGGCGCTCGCCGGTTCGGATTTTGGTCCGATGCTCTCCACGTTGCCCTCCAGCCCCACCCGTCAGGGTGGGGGTACGTTGCCGGGCGATGACCTGTTGCCCTCCAGCCCCACCCGTCAGGGTGGGGGTACGTTGCCGGGCGATGACCTGTTGCCCTCCAGCCCCACCCGTCAGGGTGGGGGTACGTTGCCGGGCGGTGACCTGTTGCCCTCCAGCCCCACCCGTCAGGGTGGGGGTTCGTTGCCGGGCGATGACCTGTTGCCCTCCAGCCCCACCCGTCAGGGTGGGGGTTCGTTGCCGGGCGATGACCTGTTGCCCTCCAGCCCCACCCGTCAGGGTGGGGGTTCGTTGCCGATCCCGATGCACACCGCCTTCGATATCCCCCCCGGCGGCATTCTCAAAACCGGCCCCAGCCGCAACGGTGCGCGATGCTACCTCTGCGTCACTGGCGGGATCGCGGTGCGGCCCCTGCTCGGTAGCGCCTCGACCCACATCCTGACAGGCCTCGGTGGATTCGAGGGCCGAGCGCTGCGAAAAGGCGACGTACTCGATGTGGGGCAGGGCCATGCCCCGCCGGTGCGCGCAATCGATGTGGGGCAGGGCCATGCCCTGCCAACGCACACCATCGACGCCGACACTCTCGCCAAACTCGCCCGGCGAAAAGCGCTCCGCACCACCATCGCTCCGCAAACCGATTGGTTCTCCGCCGATTCCCTCCGTTTTTTTTACGAAAGCGCCTACACCGTCTCGGAAGAATCCAACAGAATGGGATTGCGGCTTCAAGGCCCTGTCATCGAAACTCCGCGAACGAACGCGCCCCACCAAGGTCAGATGACCTCCGAAGGCGTCTCGCTCGGCGCGATCCAAATCCCCGCCGGCGGCCAGCCCATCATCCTTTTTGTAGAGCAGCAAACCACCGGCGGCTATCCGAAAATCGCGAACATTATTTCCGCCGATCTCCCGAGCATCGGCCAACTCCGCCCGCGCGACCAGATTCGCTTCGAGCTGGTGACGCCGGAAACTGCCCGCGCCCTGATCCTCGAACAGGAGGCACTGATCTCGAAATGCACATCGACCTGAACTGCGACATGGGTGAAATCCCCGCTCATATCGCCGACGGCACCCAGGAGTCGCTCATGCGTTCCATCACCTCCGTCAACATCGCTTGCGGCGGCCACGCCGGCGACGGCGACACCATGAAAACCACCATCGAGCAGGCCCTGCGCTGGAACCTCACCATCGGCGCGCATCCCGGCTACCCCGATCGCACCAATTTCGGCCGCCTCGAAATGGATCTTCCCCTCGCCGAAATCGAATCGACCGTCTTCGCGCAAATCCACGCCCTCGCTTCCGTCGCCGCAACCTTCGCGACTGCGATCGTCCATGTGAAGCCGCACGGCGCCCTCTACAATCAGGCGGTAAATCGCCCCGATCTCGCCGGCGCCATCGCCCGCGGCGTCGCGCGATTCAGTAAGGATGTGGCGCTGGTGGGCTTGGCCGGATCGCCCATGCTCGATGCATTTCGCGCCGCGGGTTTCCGAGTCGCCGCCGAAGCCTTCGCCGATCGCCTCTATGAACCCGACGGGACCCTGCGCTCGCGCAAGCTCGACCACGCGCTGATTCGCGATCCCCGGAGAGCCGCTGAGCAGGCTCTACGAATCGCCCGCAAACAAGGAGTCATCGCATCGGATGGATCCACCGTGAAAATCGACGCCCGGACCATCTGCATCCACGGTGACACTCCGGGCGCACCTCAAATTGCCGAAACCGTCGCGAGTGCGCTGCAATTGGGCGGCATCTCACTGCGCCCACTCATCGTCTAGCGCTTTGTTGTGATTGTGCCCGAATCAATGCGCTGCTCATCGGACCTGACTCGACCAATTGCACAGCACTCGCAACTCGGGCCAGCTCAAATCTTGACAGTGCGAGGTCTTGCCTGCCGCCTTCGGTTGCCGCGCCCCGGATCCAAGCGGGATCTTGCGGGCTCATGTCGGCCGCGAGATAACGATGCGGCGTCAGACGCCAGCGGGACAAGCACTAAATCCAGTCCCAATGCTTTCAAGATGCCGTCAAGGCTACTGTACGTTGGGTTCCCGGTCTCGCATGTCATTCTGTAAAGGCTCTCTCTGCTAATGCCGGCGCTCTCGGCAACCTGTGTCATCTGCCGGGATTCGGCTACCCGTCGTAAAGCCTTGAAAAACATTTCGGGAGAATCCTTGCGCGCCTCGTTCAGATATCGGGACGCAATCCTTGGGTCCACCAGCTTGTCACCCAGCCAGGTTCGGTAGCTAGCGGTTCGTTTAGGCATTGTATTCATCCCAGAGCTTTCTTGCGATCTTAATGTCGCTTTCCTGCGTTTTCTTCTTGCCTCCGCCGAGCAGGACAACAAAATCCCCATCCTCACCGAAGTACACGCGATATCCCGGGCCAAAATCTACCTTCAATTCGCGCGCTCCAGATCCCACCGGCTCGCAATCGCCAAAGTTGCCGTCTTCTACCCGCTCAATTCGAACCAAAATAATTTCATAGACCCTACTGTGGATGAGCGTGTCCATCCAGTCCGAGAACGGCTTCTTCCCGGCCTTCGACTCGAAGATGAGTATCTCTCGTGGTCGAACATCCACTCATGCTAGCCCGGCAGTGTGACTTTTATATCACACTTTCAGGATATCACCGTCCTCCAACAAAAGTTCGATCCAGGATAAATTTTTTGGCGCAACCCTCAGGAAGTGCGGTGGCCCGATAGGCGATCTTCGACGACCAGTCCTCTTGACCGCTACCCCGGCAGCATCCGCGAAATGTCGTTGTAGATCGCGAACACCATCGCCACCATCAGGAACACGAACCCGACCTTCACCACCGCTTCCTTCATCCGCAGATCCAGGTCCCGCCGCATCAGCATCTCGATCAGCAGCATCAGGATCACGCCGCCGTCCAGAATCGGAATCGGCAACAGGTTCACGATCCCCAGGTTCAAACTCACCATCGCCATCAACTCCAAAAACGCGATGGGACCTTCGCGCGCCTTCTCGCCGGATAACTGTGCGATTCCCACCGGCCCCACCAGCGATTTCGCCGACATCCGCCGCTCCACGATCCTCTTCAGGAAGTGGAGGATCATCTGGGCGCCTTCGCCGTTCTCATGCAGCGATTCGATGAACGCCGCGCGCAGCGGAAGCTTGGTGTATTCGATCCTCGGCTCCAGATTCAGCCCGATCACCCACCGTGCCCCTTGCCCATCCGGATCCCGCTTCTCCGGTGTGATGGTGATGTGACGCTCCACTCCGTTGCGCGCATACACCAGGTCCAGCGGTTTGCCGTCCGTGTCGTGCTCGATCTCGTGCAGCCTCGATAGCGATCTCATCGGCAGCCCGTTGGCGCTTACTAAAATGTCGCCCGCTTGAAGACCCGCGCGCGATGCCGCCAGCCCGGGTTCAACCGACGATACCCGCACATCCGTCTCGGGAGCCCACGCCAGATACCCGACGCCATTTTTCGGGTCCATCACCGGCGTCAGCGTGAAGCCCAACCGCTCGCCATCGCGCCTCACCGCCACTTTCACAGGCTGATTCGCACTCGAAAGTTCCTTGATCTGGATATCTCGCCACGTCGGATCGGAAATGTCGTCGAACTGCACCACCCGGTCGCCTTCGTGAATCCCCGCCTTGGCCACGCCGCCATTCGGATCCACATAACCGACCACCGGATCGGGCGGCGTCGGCATAGTCGGAAAATGCACCGTGTCGAGCCCGGTCATCAGTACGATCGCCAGCACCACGTTGATCACCGGCCCGGCAAGCGTAATAATCAGCCGCTGCCATCGCGGCTTGGCGAGCAGATTTCGCGGATCGGCATTGGCTGCGTCGCTCGCTTGATCACCGGGCTGGTCGCCGGCCATCTTCACATAGCCGCCGAACAGCAGCGCTGAGAATCGGAAATCTGTGTCGCCCCGCTTGAATCCGAACAGCCGAGGCCCGAATCCGAAGCTGAACGTCTCCACCTTCACGTCGAAAAAGCGCGCCGCGCAGTAGTGACCCAGTTCGTGAATCAGAATCATCACGCCGATCAGAACCAGATACCACCAGATGCTCGTTAAAAAAACCATATCCTTCTCTTATTTACGCACGAACCGCGGCTTCGGTGGCGACCTTTCCGCCCCAGCGGGTCTGAATTACACTGCGAGCGGACTCCCGCGACGCCCGATCGATCTCCAGCACTTCACCCACCGTTGCCGCCCGGCGGCTCGGCACCCGGTCCAGCGTCTCCGCCACCGTCGCCGCAATCGCCGGGAATGAGATCCGCCCGGCCAAAAAAGCCTCCACGGCGATCTCATCGGCCGCGTTCAGCGTCGCCGTAGCCGATCCGCCCGCCGCCTGCGCCTCATACGCCAGCTTCAGCAGCGAAAACTTCTTGTAATCAGGAGGATCGAAGCTCCACCGCGCGCTCGCCGACCAGTCCAGGCGTGGCACCGGCGCGTCCGCCCGTTCCGGATACGTCAGCGCGTACTGGATGGGCATGCGCATGTCCGTCGCCGACACCTGCGCGATCACGCTCCCGTCCCTGTACTCGACCATCGCGTGAACCTTCGACTGCGGATGGACCACTACTTCCACATCCTTCGTGTCCAAATCGAACAGCCAGCACGCCTCGATCACCTCGAAGCCTTTGTTCATCAGCGTCGACGAATCGATGGTGACTCGCGGACCCATTTTCCACGTCGGATGATTCAGGGCCTGCTCCGGTGTCACCCGAACCAGGTCCTCCGCGGGAGTTTCGCGAAACGGCCCGCCCGACGCGGTCAAAATCAGTTTGGCGACTTCGTTCCTCAGCCCGGCCCGCAGGCACTGATGCGCCCCGTTGTGCTCGCTATCCACGGGAATCAGCTCCGCCCCTGACGCGCGCATCGCGTCAATCACCAGTCGCCCGCTCGCCACCAGCACTTCTTTATTCGCCAATCCGACGCGCTTCCCCAGCCGCACGGCTTCGTAGGTGGCTTCCAATCCCTCCACTCCCACAATCGCGGACATGACGAAGGATGCCTCCGGCGCAACCGCGGCAGCCACACGGTCCTTCGGTCCACAGCCAAGCTCCGGCGCGGCGATTCCCCGATCTCTTAAGATGCCGCGCAGTTCGTCAAGCGCGCGCTCATCCGCGACCACCGCCACTTTGGGCCGGAATTCGCGGATCTGCTCCGCCAGCAATTCCACATTGCGGCCTGCCACCAACGCATGAATCGCGAACCGGCCGGGCCATCGCCTGGCACCTTGTCTAACGACATCCAGCGTGCTGGTCCCGATCGACCCGGTCGACCCGAGTAGCGTCAGTCGCTGCACGGCAGTCAGAGAATCGACCATGGCTGGGCCTTCGCTCATCGTTCTTCGAGGTGCCTCAGCCGCGCGTCCATCACTTGCTCTACGCGAATCAGATCTGCATGCGCCACCTCGAACCGCGCGTCCATTACTGCTCTCAGATCCTTGAATCGCGCGTCCATGTCGGCGCGCAGGTCGCTCAAACGGCTGTCGATGTGGGCACGCAGGTCGCTCAAACGACTGTTGTTCACCAGGATCCCAACCAGCACTGCCAAGGTCGGAATTCCTACCGTCATCAGTTCATTCATCATTCGCGCTTCTCCCACGCGGCGAAATTACCCGGAAGAGTCACCCGTCTCGATAATAACATCGTCTGAGCGACGGACCTCCTTGGGCGAATTGACCGAGGCCAATAGGAATTTGTGATCCCTTCCCGAGAGACGACATCCGCGAACTGCTGTTTGTTGACAAGGTGCTCTCATTTTGAGAGTATGAGTCTACGTGCGTGTCATTAGTCGCAAGGCCTTGCGTGAGTTCGCCTGGGCCCACAAGGAAGCAGAGACGCCTCTCGATGACTGGTATCGGACAGTGAAGCGATTGCGGTGGACCAATCTGATGGATGTGCGCAAAACGTATCCACACGCGGACGCAGTTGGCGAGTTCACCATCTTCAACATCGGTGGAAACAAGTATCGCCTTGCCGCCTTCATCAATTATCGAAGTGGCAAGATCTACATTCGACACGTGATGACGCACAGTGAATACAGCAGGGAGGATTGGAAAAAGCGATGAAAGCTTCCGTACTCGAGGTAAATCCAAAGCGCTATGGCCGTCTGCTGGCGCGCAAGCTGCCGGCGGTCATTCGTACTGAGGAAGAGAATGCGCTCCTCATCGCCGAGTTGGAGGAGTTAGACCGGCGCTGTGGCGAATTGACGCCGGAAGAGCGCGAGTACTCCGAACTCCTGACAGTTCTCATCGAAGCCTTTGAGGACGCCAACTATGCCCTCGAAGGATCGACTCCCGAGAGCCGGTTGCGCAGCCTGATGGACGAGCACGGCCTGCGGCAGCGCGACTTGCTCGGCGTGTTCGGTTCCCGAGGCATAGCCTCTGAAGTTGTAAGCGGAAAGCGAGCGATCAGCAAGGCGCAGGCTAAGAAGCTCGCCGAGCTGTTCCACGTGCCTGCCGATCTCTTCCTTTGAAGATGCGGGGCCGGCAGTCATGCCGGCGAGCCGACTTTCAAGTCGGCTTCTCTTTGACCGTGTAGACGTGGATCAACCGACATCCTCACGTCAACCTGATTCGAAACGTGCTTGGGAAGTATCCCTTGACGGTAGATACCAAGTGATGTATCGTGATCGTGGCTTGGCGGCGAACCACAATGGCACGCCGAAAGACCGGATGATGCCAACATGCGAATCCATAGTGGTCTGCGCAATTGCGCGTGTTTCCTTTGCGTAAAACAGCACGGCACAGGGACCGTGATAGCGGGTGGGACTGGATTCTTCTTGCGATTAGAGTCTGCAACAGATAGGTTTCTTCAGTGGACGTACTTGGTGACAGCCAAACACTGCGTAACGCAGGCCTATGAGAAGTACGAAACACTCTATGCTCGGCTCAACACCACAGACGATTCTACTGAATTGGTAGAACTCCCTCGAAAGTGGTATGACTCCCCGGATCAGGGTGTCGATGTTGCGCTGATACCCTTTGAGCCACCACCATTCAACACATTCCGATACTCCTCGATTGGCGCTGCATCAGCTGCAAGTGAGCGGAACACCAGGAGTAGCGACATAGGGATCGGCAACGAGGTTCTCGTTATAGGTCTTTTTAGGCTCCATCATGGCCACACTAAGAATATCCCCATCGTCCGACAGGGAATCATTTCAGCCGAACCACAGGAGTCCTTCACTGACAAGAAAACTGGCTTGTCATACTCAGCCTACCTAGCCGAGATCCAATCGATCGGTGGTCTAAGCGGATCCCCTGTCTTCGTCCATGTCCCTGAGCGGCAGCTTCTAGATTGTGAGCAAGACATAGAACTGAGGAACAGGGCCCGTCAACAAAACCCCGCTGGATTTCTCTTTCTTCTCGGCTTAGTTCGCGGTCATTTCGACGAAGTTGATGGAGTCTGGCCCGAGACCCGAGAGTATGGGAACGGAGATAAGATCCACAGTGGAATAGCAACAGTAACTCCCATTGAAGAGGTGCTAAAGATCGTGGCAGAAAATGAAGAACTCAAGAACCTGAGAGACGAGCACGCCCAGAAGTACAAACGGGTCCGGACTGCTACTAATGATTCAGCTGTTAGCGACACGGGTGTTCGAGAACTTCCCTAACCCTTCGCCCTGAACCTCTATGCCCTCGAAAATGGGGGGCGCCGGGGAGGTTTTGCTTCAGGGGTCTTTTTTATGAGGTTAGTCTCGCTTTGGTGGGAGTTGCCTCCCCGGCTTGATTCCAATATTAGTATACTCCCCGACGGAATGCAACACTTTTTTGTAGGTCCCGTTAACTTTTTTAAACCACTCCCCCTAGGTGGACTCTTATGCCATTGTAACTGAAAGGACATACCCCATATATGGACTCTCACAGGTGTCTCCTACCAGATCTCACTGGACCGCCCAAGCGCTACTTCCGGACCTCCACTCCCGCCCATTCTTCCAAAACCCGGATGGTGGAACAGAAATCGTCATCCCCCCACCCTTTGGCGACCGCCGCCCGCAGCATCTGCTCCGTCAAACCCGTTGCAGGCAAAGGCACATTCAGCATTTTTCCGACTTCGAGCGCCAGCCCGACATCCTTCGCCATCCATTTCGTGGCGAAATTCGCGCGAAAGTCACGCGCCATGACGTACGGAGCCTTGAATGAAATCAGCCCGCTCTTGGCCGCGCTGTTGTCCAAGATGTCCAGCATCAACTGCGGCTCGATCCCGCCCTTGGCCGCCAACACCATCCCCTCGGCGAACGCCTGCATGATGTTGGCGAGAATCAGATTCTGAGTCAGTTTCGCCTGTAATCCCTGCCCCGCCGCGCCGCAATAATAGAACACCTTTCCCATCGACTCGAAATACGGTTTGGCGCGCTCGAACGCGGCTTGCTCGCCGCCGATCATAAACGTGAGCGTGCCCTTCTCCGCGCCCGGTTTCGATCCCGTGCACGGCGCATCCAAAAAGTGCGCGCTCTTCGCCGCGAATGCCGATCCGATCGCCTTGCTCACCGCCGGCGCGATGGTGCTGCAATCCGCGATCACCGCTCCCGCGCGAATCCCTTCGAGCAACCCTTCGCGCCCGATGGTGATGTGCCGCGCCATGTCGCTGTCGCCCACGCAATAGAAAATGAAATCCGCGCGCTCGGCCACTTCGCGCGGCGTCGCGCACACCACTGCGTCGCCTTCTTTCGCGAGCTCCGTCGCTTTCGCCGACGTAAACGACCACAGCGCCACCGTGTGGCCGGCCTTCAACAAATGCTGGGCCATCGGATAGCCCATCGTTCCCAGTCCAAGAAAACCAATCTGTGCCATAGGAGCTATGATTCCACTAATGACCCATACCGTGCTGGTCACCCGCCGCGTGTATCCCGAAGCGATCGAATATCTCCAGCAGCACGCCCAAGTCGACTACCACTCAACCGACGATATCCTCACGCCCGCCGCGCTCATTGAAAAGGCGCGCGGCAAGCACGCCATCGTCAGCCAGTTGGTGGACAAGTTCACACCTGCTGTGATCGCGCAACTGGATGGCAGCGTGCGCGTCATCTCAAACGTCGCCGTCGGCTACGACAACATCGATGTCCCTGCTGCTACCGCGCGTGGAATCCTCGCGACCAACACGCCCGGCGTGCTCACCGATACCACCGCCGATTTTGCGTTCGCGCTGATGATGGCGGCCGCGCGCCGTATGACCGAAGCGGATCGCTTCGTACGCTCCGGCCAGTGGACCCGATGGAGCATCGACATGCTCGCCGGGCACGACATTCATCACCGCACGCTCGGCATTCTCGGAATGGGGCGCATCGGCCAGGCGGTGGCGCGGCGCGGTATCGGTTTCTCCATGCGCGTCTTGTATCACGACCCGTATCAAGATGCCGCGGTGCTGCCGCCGCAAGAAGAGCGCGAATTGAACGCCGAGCTCGCCACCAGGGAGCGGGTGCTCCGTGAATCCGATTTCATCAGCCTGCATGTCCCGCTCTCCGATGCCACGCGCCACCTGATCGGCGAACCCGAGCTGCGCATGATGAAGCCCACCGCGATTCTGGTCAACACGTCCCGAGGTCCGGTGGTGGATGAAGCCGCGCTCGCGCGCGCGCTGCGCGAAAACTGGATCGCCGCCGCGGGTATTGACGTATTCGAGCGCGAGCCTGAGGTCCTTCCCGCGTTATTTGAATGCCAGAATGCCGTGCTCGCGCCGCACATTGCTTCGGCATCGGTCGAGACCAGAAAAAATATGTCGATGCTGGCCGCGCAGAACGCCGTCGCCGCGCTAGAAGGACGCCGCCCGCCGGATCTTCTTAATCCGGATGCGTGGAATCCGGCGGCTTCCGCATAACGAGCCGCGACCAAGCTGCGCTTGCGCCAAGGGAGCGGTTACAAAAACGCGCACGCCAACTGAGGCGCGCCCGTCAGGGCGCGCGCAAACGGAGTAGCTAAAAGACGCGTCTTCTTAATCCGGTTGCGTGGAATCCGGCGGCTTCCGCATAACGAGCCGCGACCAAGCTGCGCTTGCGCCGAGGGAGCGGTTACAAAAACGCGCACGCCAACTGAGGCGCGCCCGTCAGGGCGCGCGCAAACGGAGTAGCTAAAAGACGCGTCTTCTTAATCCGGTTGCGTGGAATCCGGC
>Ga0182024_10010517_pt1 | contig 18838 bp, 15 predicted proteins | sample P32metaG_FD_120480 | JGI IMG/M metagenome (GOLD analysis project Ga0182024, IMG submission 120480) | Permafrost microbial communities from Stordalen Mire, Sweden - P3-2 metaG (Illumina Assembly) | ecosystem: Environmental > Terrestrial > Soil > Wetlands > Permafrost | place: Sweden: Stordalen... | reverse complement strand
GGTGTATGCGAACGCAGCCGTGCAGCCAATTCCTGCGGTCTGATTTTGTTGTGATGAATCTCCAGCGTCGTGGATTGCACAATCGAGCGAGGCAGCGCACCGCCTCCAATTTGAGCGCGCCCTCTGCCTACTGCCGCCGTAAGCGGCAAGCCATCCAGCGCCTGAATGATCTTCAATGCGCGCGCCTGAAGTTCGTCGTTCGATGTGTGCAGCATTGCGAGCAGGGGAATCTCATGGTTGCTGGGCAAATTGTGAGATTCGATTTTATTCGGAAGGCCGCTCGAATTACGCAAGTAAATATCCACGGTTGCCTCGAGCGCAGCCAGAATCAGTTTGTCACAGCGCAGAGCGCGAAACAGCGGCTCGCGCTTGAGCGCGGACACCAGCTTTGCTTTTCCCGCAATAATCCCTGATTGCGGGCCGCCGAGCAACTTGTCGCCGCTGAAGCAGACCAAATCCACTCCAGCGCGCAACACCTCCGCAGGCGTCGGCTCGTGTTCCAGGCCAGGGACGGATTCCGTTTGAATCATCGCGCCACTGCCCAAGTCTTCGACGAACGGGACTTTCTTGCTGCGCGCCAGTTTTGAAATGGCTTCGGTGGAGGGAGAATCAACGAAGCCATCCATAAAGAAATTGCTGCGATGAACTTTCAAGATCAGCGCGGTTTGGCGCGTGATCGCGCGAGCAAAATCACTGAAGGAAGTCTTGTTGGTCGTGCCGACCTCGCGCAGTTGTGCCCCGCTGGCCTCAAGAATTTCCGGAATCCGGAATCCACCGCCGATCTGAATCAGTTCCCCGCGTGAAATCACCACCTGATTCCTGCGAAGCTGATCACGATGATTCTTATTCCAGCCCGCGCCAGTAGCGACGGGGAGTTCATCTCTGCAAAAATGGCGAAGAATCAGAACCAGGGCGCCGGCATTATTGTTCACCACCGTGGCGGCTTCCGCGCCGCACAGCAGCGCGAGACTTTGTTCTAAATAAGCGGCGCGACTGCCACGCCCTCCATCGCCAAGTCCATATTCAAGATTGTTGTATTGCAATGCAATTCGGGACACCGCTTCCATGACAGCTTGCCCCAGTGGCGCGCGACCAAAGTTGGTGTGGACGAGAATGCCGGTGCCATTGATCACTGGCTGGATACGGGATGCGCGCACGATTCGCAACGCAGAACGCAAGTGCGAGAGGATTTCTTCGAAGGCGGGTATCGTTCCGTGTTTGCGCAGCGCACCCAGTTCCCGCCGAATTATCGCTACGACGATTGGATGAGGCAATCCCGTATCGTCCAGGGCCTGCGCGAGTTTGTCGACAGAAGGGATGCCACGCAGCCCGGAACGCATCATGCCATCACTCTGATCTTGGGCTTGCTGGAGCGCACGATCTGACCGATAACGGCGGCGCAGCATGCGTGATCGCGCTTCAGACGCTTCAAAACCGCATCCAGATTTTTCTTCGGAACGCTCAGCAAGAGACTGCCGCTGGTCTGCGCATCCGTCAACAAAGTTTTTTGAGCCGGAGTGGCAGCGTCCCATTCCGTGAAATTTTCCGCGAAAGAGAGATTGTCGCGGCTGCCGCCAGGGATGCAGCCGACCGCAACGAGTCGAAAAACTTCCGCGCTGATCACCGGCACGGCGCCGGCAGCGATCTCGGCTGCAACGCCGCTGGCGCGGCACATCCCAATAAGATGTCCGAGCAAACCAAACCCGGTCACATCAACCGCGGCTCTGAGAAGCCAGCTCTCGGCCAACTCCGCGCCGACACTGTTGAGCTTTGTCATAATGGCGATAACTTTGCATTCCAGCAAACGGCTGATCAAACCACGCTTGATCCCTGTGGTGATGATACCCGTGCCCAACGGTTTCGTCAGAGTCAGCACGTCACCCGCGCGCGCTTTCGCGTTGGTCAGCATTCGCCGCGGCGACACCAAGCCTGTGACGGCGAGGCCGTAGATAGGCTCCGGGCTTCGAATCGTATGGCCGCCGATCAGAACACAGTTTGCTTCTTTGATCTTCGCAGCGCCTCCGCGAAAGATCAGATTTATGACGCGGGGCGGCACCAAGTCCGCAGGTATTCCCATCAGGTTAAGCGCAGTCAATGGGCGGCCGCCCATGGCATAAATGTCGGACAAGGCATTTGTGGCTGCGATCTCCCCGTACGCAAAGGGGTCGTTGACGATTGGGGTGAAAAAATCTGCCGTTTGCACGAGCGCCCGATTCCTGTCGATGCGATACACCCCCGCGTCGTCTCCCGTGGCAGTGCCAACCAGGAGGTTGCGATTTTTCAGGATGGGTAGCTGACGCAGAACCTGCGTCAGAGCCTGCTGGCTAAGTTTCGCCGCTCAACCCGCACAGGAGGACAGTGCGGTCAGCTTGCGAATCTCGTCGCGTGACATGCGCAATCACATACCCTCGCAGAGTTGATGGATGAAACTCTTAGATTCAGGAAAAAGTGGCGGAGAGGGTAGGAATCGAACCTACCCCCCGACACGGAGTGTCGGGGCAACGGTTTTGAAGACCGCGACGACCACCAGGCACGCGTCACTCTCCATGGAAACTGACCCCCTGCAAACCGGCTCCGGGCAAATTGCTGGATGGAAGGGCGAGACTGTGCAGCTAGAATTTCGCGAGGACGGATTTCAACAAATCGACTTGACGTCTTTGAGAATTGCGTCGAAGTCGGGAAAATCGCCGGTTCGGAGCTTGGAATAAAGTATCTTCCCATTCACGACAACCTCAAATGCGCCGCGGCCTGCAGGCATCAGAGTAAGCGATTTGATGTTCTCTTTCAGAGCCAGAAGTTTCTCCGCCAGACCGACGGCTTTGGGCTCGTAATTTCAAATCGCACAATACTTGATAATGATTTCCAGGCTCATTGGCTGCTCACATTGAACTTCGTTTCGATAATCCAACGGACTGGTAATATACACCTGACCGCGTTCCGATGGGGTACTGCAAACCCTTGACTCCCATAACCACAGTTGAATGTAATGTTGAAGCGCGGCGAGCGAAAAGCGCTCATGAGTGATCTGTTATTGGAAGAGCAAAAACAATTCCGACTCGCTGGTGTTGTATGACGACACCACACGGCAAGTCTACGACTCGGATCCGCAAGCGTAGTCACAGGGGGATTTGAGGAACAGCGTAGCGGTGGAAGGGACTATTAGAGCGGTGGCGGAGAGGGTGGGATTCGAACCCACGGTCGGGTTTCCCCGACACTCGCTTTCGAGGCGAGCTCCTTCAACCGCTCGGACACCTCTCCACGGATGCGCTTTCATTCTAGCGGAGCCGTGACGGCGGAGCAATGATCGTCCATCAGACTCGTGCAGGTGTCGGTCGCGAGGATTAACGCTTGTCGGTCGAGAGCAAGCGAAATGGCAGGAAGGCCGGGACGCGCTTGCGATAGGTTTCATAGCCCGGGCCGAATCGAGATGCCAGTTCCCTTTCCTCGAGGCCAATCGCAAGCAAAGCGAATGGAAACCAAACCGCCAGAACGATCCAGAGCAACGGGGTCCCGGCAATCAACGCCGCTCCAACGAGTGCGCTGAACATTCCGGCATATCGCGGGTGGCGCACGTAGGCGTACAGGCCGCCGGAAAACATTTCGCCAGTGCCGGTCAGTTCGGCGTGGCCGACCAGCCTCCGCCCTCCGAGTTCGCGTTCCACGCGCACGAACAAATATATTTCAATTGCAATTAAAGCGAGGCCTGCGGCGATGGCAAACCACGATGGACGCTGCGCGGAGAGCAACTCGCGGCGGAAATACCACAACAGTACGCCGCCGCAAGTCCATGCGGAAAGCCCTGCAAACAGGAAGGCGGCGCGCACGCGGTTTCGCCAAAAGGAATTGAATGGATGAAGAATCAGCCAGTAAATTGGAATGGGCAATTCAAAAAAAAGAAAAAATCCGGCGACAACGTGAAGAAAACGCATTCAAATTGCTTTCTGTTGTTTTGGCGAAAACAGTGAATGCAGAGGGGAGTAGCCGATCAGGCCGCATACGATCAGCAAGCCTGCGAAGACCAGCCACGTCCATTGCGTCCATCCCAGGTCCGCGCCCCACAATCCCCAACTGGCCACGGCTGCGCCCGCCACCAGAAAAAGAATGCGCACCATGCCCGAAATGTTTGCAGTTGCCATTCGTTGACCTCGCTTGTTTACGGTGCCTTGTGAAAGGCATCTTATCAGATGTTTCGCTCCTAAATCGTTTTTGCGATGGAGCGCCTTTACTTACACAAAGAAGGATGGAGTTGACGCGGCCCGGATTTTCAGGGGACCATGCTGGGTCGGCCTTGCCAACTCAAGGAGGCAACATTGAGCGCCCCTGAAAAAACGTCCTGGAAAAGCATTGAACTCGAACAAATGAACGACAAGATGACCCGTCAAATGATTTCCGGGGAGAACGCCACGATCTCACAGCTTGTACTGAAGAAAGGCGCAACGGTTCCTCGTCATTCGCACGTCAACGAGCAATATTCGTGGATCATGTCCGGCTCGCTGAAATTTATTTTCGATGACCGCGAAATTCTTGTGGGCGCGGGAGAAATCCTGCTGATCCCGGCCAATGCGGCCCATTCGGCCGTGGCGTTGGAGGATACCGTGGACGTGGATATCTTTGCGCCGCGCCTCGAAGACTGGATCCGCAAGGACGATTCCTATCTTCGCAAGTAGGGCCGCAAGAGCTGCGGAACGAGCTGTAAATTTTGTCATTCCGAGCGAAGCGAGGAACCTCTCCTTGGGCTGTCCCGCGGAAAAGAATGAGAGGTTCCTCGCTTCGCTCGGAATGACAAGATTTGAGGGGTTCCGCAATCTGTGCGGCTGCTGGAGCAAGGCAGGAGGCGCTCAACCCAAGTGGGCAAGTAATGACAATGTCCAGAAAGCTTGCGCTGATTCCGCAGGCCATACGCAGGTACAATAGGAAGATGATGGGTTGCGCCGCATACTTCCCCGCGAGGCCGGAATGAACTCAACAAAGAAAAGCGTGAATCAAAAACTGCCCCTGGCGGGCGCGCTGTTTTGCGCGGCGCTGCTGTTGAGTGCCGTGGCGCGCGCGGACCGGCCGTATGCGCCGAGCCGCGACTACCACTTGCAGAACGTGCGCGTGTCGCTGCACTTCGATATCGACCAGCGCAAAGTGATGGGAGATGTCACGCACACGTTGTCCACGCTGCGTGACGGCGTGACGCATCTGGATTTTGACTGTGCGGAACTCACGGTTTCCAGCGCGCGAGTCGACGGGAAGGACGCACCGTTCGCCCTCCAGGACAATGTATTGCGCGTTCAGTTGGCGCAGCCCTCAAAATCAGGGCAAACATTTGAAGTCGAACTGAAGTACGAAGGCAAGCCAACTTCCGGCCTTTATTTCATTCTTCCCGACAAGGACGATCCCGTCCGCGCCAGGGAAATCTGGACGCAGGGCGAAGCCGAAGACACGCACCACTACATTCCCATCTACGATTATCCGAACGACCGCACCACCTCCGACATGATTCTGACCGTCCCGGCGGATTGGCTCACTGTCTCCAACGGAAAACTTCTGAGCGTGCGGGACGCAGCGGACGGGCAGAAAACCTGGACCTGGCGGCAATCGTTGCCCGTCTCCACCTACCTGATTTCGTTCGTGGCCGGAGAGTACAAGGAGAAGAAGGATACCTGGCGAAATATTCCGATCACCTTCAATGTCCCGCGCGGAATGGAAGACACCATCGATTCCACCTTCAGCCACACCAAGGAAATGCTGGATTTCTTTTCGGAGCGGTTTGGCGTCGTTTATCCATGGGAGCAGTACGCGCAAACGGCTGTGTACGATTTCGTGGCCTCCGGCATGGAGAATGTAAGCGCCACCACGCTCGCCGCCCGCGACATGGTGCACGCGGATATTGCGGCGGAAAGGCCCGAAGCAGCCGATGGACTGATTTCGCACGAAATGACGCACCAGTGGTTCGGGGATCTGGTCACATGTAAAGATTGGACCAACACCTGGCTCAATGAAGGCTTCGCCACATTTGGCGCATCACTTTGGGAAGAGCATTACTACGGCGCGGACGCTTCCAGTTACCGCTACTGGCGCGAACAGAATAGCTGGATGCCGTCGAAGGAGCTTTATCCGATCCCGATTGTCACTCGCAATATCGACGATTCCGTTGAGTACGCAGGCAACGTCTATGAAAAGGCCGGCTGGGTAATTCATATGCTTCGCGAGCAAATGGGTGACGAGGCTTTTTTCCGCGCGCTCAAACACTATCTCGAAGCCAACCGCATGCAGAACGTAGTCACCGCGGATTTGGTCAAGGATATCGAGGAATCGTCCGGGACAAATGTCGACCAGTTCTTCGACCAGTGGATTTATGGGGCGGGCGCGCCGCGCCTCACCGTGCGTTCCACTTACGACGACGCAGCAAAAAAAGTTTCGCTCAGCGTCAGGCAGACGCAAAAAGTGGAAGGACACGTGGGGCTATTCCGTGTGCCGATCGACGTTGCCATCAGCACTTCCAGCGGCGAAAAACTTTTTCCCATCGAAGTTTCCAAGGCAGACGAAACATTCTCTTTTGCTGTCGATGGCGCGCCGCAAATGATTCTCTTCGACAAGGGCGACAAAATTCTAAAGTCCGTCGATTTTCAGAAAACTCCGGAAGAATGGATTCGCCAATTGCGATCCGCACCGGATGTGCCGGACCGCGCGGACGCGGCCTTCGCGCTGGGAAACATTCACGATAACGATTCCGTGGCGAACGCACTCGGAGACGCGGCGCAGCGCGACAAATTCTGGGGCGTGCGCGAGGAGGCGCTGCGTGCGCTCGGGCGCATCAATTCGCCGCAAGCGCGGAAGCAGGAGATGGCTGCGCTTTCCAATGAGCAGCCCTGGGTGCGCGCGGTGGCCGTCGATCAACTGGGTAAATTCAAGAGCGATGAGGATGTCGCCAAGCGCTTGCAAAAGGTGTTCAAGGATGACAAGGCTTATTCCGTGCGAGCCGCGGCTCTACAATCGCTGGCATTGGACAAGGCGCCCAACGCCGCCGAAATTCTGGAGAAGGCTCTGACGATTTCTTCTCCTGACGATGTGATTCGCGGCGCCGCGTTGCGGGCCATGGGTTCGCTGGGAGACGACTCTGCTGTGCCGTCGCTTGTTGCGTGGTCGTCGCCTGGAAAGCCGTCCGCGCTGCGCGGCATCGCCATCGGCGCCCTGGGCCGCGTAGACCTGAAAAATCACGACCTCACCGCGCGTTTGATTTCGTATCTGAATGAACCTTCCTTCGACATTCGCTTCGCAACCATCTTTGCGCTGGGCCGGCGCGGCGATCCCACGGCCATCGAGCCACTCGAGGCTCTGTTGAAAACTGGACAGCTCTCCATCGGAGTCCCTCACGCCATCGAGAATTTGATAGCGGAACTGAAAGTTAAAGCTGCGGCGCAAAAGGGGCCATCCGCGCCAGATCAAAAAAATGATCAGAAAACCGATCAGAAAAATGGCGATGGCGCGGCTTCCAGCAACAACCAGGCTGTGCTCGACCGGCTGGATCATCTCGATCATCAGCTTTCGGATATGAATGACCGGCTGCAGCGAATTGAGTCGTCCTTGCCGGGAAGCAAGAATGAATGATGTGAGGATTGAGATTTCAGATTTGAAATTTCAGATTTCAGATTTGAAATTTCAGATTTGAAATGAAGGTATCTCATAGATACCTGCATGCGACTATTGAAATGCAGTCAACCGATTCCTTAAATAAATCCACGTCTTCCGGCGCTGAAAGCGCCGTCGGATGCTAGCCCAGGGCAACGCCCTGGGTTTGGCAACCATTCGATTCTGGAGCGCCCTGAAAGGGCGCAGGGCCCTTCCGCCCCTTCAGGGCGGAAACAAAAGTTAGCCGTGGTCCCCGGGGCGTTGCCCCGGGCTGGCATCCTCCGCGCCGTTGGCGCGAGACAGTGGCCTTATGTTCAGATTGTGAAACTAGGAAAAGGCTATTTATGAGATGACTTCATTTCAAATTTGTAATTTCAAATTTGAGATTTGAAATTGATGATTCTTCCCGGCCCAATCAGCAATCTCTCCACTCTCCAAGCCATTTCAAGCATCATCGCGTTCCGGCAATTTCCAGTCGTGCCCGCACCAAATTATTTTCTGGATCGAAGCAGAGCGCCGATCCTGGCCATGAGATTTCCGGAAGCGCTGCGGCCCGATCCCGTGAACTTGTCCGTTTCCGCCGTGTCGTTCACTTTTCTCAATGCTCCGGAGGGCAACGGAATGCGGATCAACTGTCCAGCCTCCAGGTGATCAGGGTCTTTCAAATCGGGATTGAGGCTGCGGATCTGCTCGAAGAGCGCGTCATCGAAATGGCCCACATACCTGATGCTCAGGTCCTTGATCGATTGTTGTGGGCCTGCCGCTACCGTGAGCACTTGTCCGCTGCCGGTATCCTGGGGATCGGCGTCGTACGTCGCAACGCTGCCAGCCGCGCGGCGATCGGCGTGAACGGACGCACCAAGCGCGTCCGACAATCGATCGAAACTTGCCGGCGTAATCGATTGCATGGACTCCGAGCGGCCCAGAATGGCCAGGGCCAAAATCCCGGACAAAATTATGGCTGCGACGATTGCCGAACGGAGCCGCCAATTCGGCGCGCCTTTTTTCTTGCCCGCATCGTAGGAAAGAAACGCGTGAGCTCGATGTGCGGCCTTGACAGGAGCGGCAACCGGTGCGACATGAGGCTCGGCAGCTTTCAGAGGCGCAGCAAATGGAAGTGCAACGGGGGCGGCCGCGCGAACAATGAGAGGTTCGGAAAGAGGTTCGGAAAAAGGTTCGGAAATCAGGGCCTCAACGTCCAGGTTGCGCGCCGCCTTCTGAACAATTTCGGCATTTACCCGATGTTGCCCGCTCGCATGGGCTAACAACAGCGAGCTATGGCAAAGATTATTTATATTTCTTGGAATGCCTTCGCTCAATCGCACAATCGCGCCAATGGAAACGTGGTCAAAAATTGCTTCGCCGTGATAACCGGCGACCTTGAGCCTGTGCTCAATGTATAGCACTGTATCTTTCGCGCCGAACGGTTCCAGATGGGCCAAGACAGCGATGCGCTGGCGAAGCTGCATGTGCCTGGGTTGAGCAAGTTTCAAGGCCAGCCGCGGCTGTCCGGCCAGAATAATTTGCAGCAACTTGGCGTTGTGCGTCTCGAAATTGGAAAGCATGCGCACGGTTTCGAGCACGGTATCGTCCAGGTTTTGCGCTTCATCCACCACCAGTACAAATCGCTTCCCCTCCAGCAAAGTCTGGAACAATATCTCGTTCAGCTTGCCATGCATGGCCACCAGTCCCAGGCCCTTGGCATCCACGCCCAATTCCTGAAGGATGTACTCGATAAGCTCATGCGAATTACATTGCGTCTGGGAAACCAGCATGGTGCGCGCGCTATCCCGCAAGTCCTCCAGCAACTGGTACAGGAGGGTGGTTTTGCCCATTCCGGGCTGGGCCACCAGCGCAAAAAATCCACGATTGTCGGCAATACCGCGCGAAAGGGACGCCAGCGCATCGGCGTGGGTGTGGCTGGCGTAGAGGTAGGCAGGGTCGGGAGTCATCCCAAAGGGCTGTTCGCGGAATCCATAAAAATCAAGAAGCGTTCGATTAGGCCCGGGTTCCGCCCGCTGCCCGGATTCTGATGTTGCTGCAGGCTGGCTCTGGAGGCTTAAATCTTGTTTCAACTCGTTTTCCGCCGCGAGCCAGTGGGCCAGCTCGTCGCCTGTGGGAGAGCCATGCAGCAAATGAAGCTGGCGCGCGCGCGCTTCGATCTGCGCCCTAGTTGGCGATTTTTCAATGGCGTCGGACATGCGTTCCGCTCCTTACAAATTGTAATATACATGCCGCCTAGGCCAATGCGTTATGTTTCGAGGTTCACTATAGCGGCGACCTACCGACGACTTCTTCCTTGCTCAGCAACCAGCAGTTGTGCCATCCTTCGGGCATAAATCTGGGAGGTAATTCATGCAGCGAATCGATTGCACGGCCCGTTTGTGCCAAATCGCGGGTCCGATTGCACTCATCTTCCTCGCGGCCGTTTCCGCGGCCGCGCAGATGGCGCCCACACGCACGTGGGAAGAACTGAAAGCGGAGACTCAACGACGGGTGGACAAGAATCTGGGCCCCGTTGGCGGCCTCAAGTCCGAGGACGCCCGCGAGGCGCTCTCCAACATTCACAGCCTGGACCGCGACGAATGGGCGGCAGCCTGGAGCGCCATCGGCGACCGCTACGAAAAGCGCGCCAAAAGCGAAGATGCGGCCAGGAATAACGACGCCGCACGCGACGACTATTTCTGGGCGTTCCGCTATTACACGGCCGCCCGCTGGCCCGTGCCAAACTCCCCCGGCAAACAAAAAGCCTATCAAAGTGCGCTGGCCGCATTCCGTGATTACGGACGCTATCTCGATCCACCGGTGGAACAAATTCACATTCCGTTTGAAGGTAAGGACATTCCCGGATATATCCGCATTCCAAAGGCTGCAGGGCCTGCACCAATGATTTTCATGATCAACGGCACAGACTCGCGCAAGGAAGACGAAATTCAAGGGCGCGACTCGCTGTTCCGCAGCGGCATCGGCGTGATTGCCGTGGACATGCCCGGCACGGGCGAAGCGCCCATCAAGGCGGATGAAGGTTCCGAGCGCATGCTTTCGCGTGTCCTCGATTACCTGGCGACGCGGCCGGACGTGGATAGCAAGCGCGTTGTAACGTGGGGCGTTAGTTACGGCGGCCATTGGGCGGCTATTCTCGCTTACACGGAACGCGCGCGCCTGCGTGGCTCCGTTGTACAGGGCGGACCGGTGCATGATTACTACACGCCGGAATGGCAGAAGAAATCCCTGGGCACGCCGGAATATTTGTTTGACCTGTTCGCCGCGCGCGCCGCTATTTACGGCGTGACCACGCCGGATGAATTCTATGCCTTTAACCCGCGCCTATCCCTGAAGTCGCAGGGCCTCCTCGGAAAACCATCCGCGCCAATGCTGGTTTTGAACGGAGAAAAAGACAGCCAGGTGCCCATCTCCGATCTGTATATGCTGATGGAATCTGGCGGCTCGGCCAAGTGGTCCTGGGTTAATCCCGATGGCGGGCATACGGGACGCTCGGAAGAGTGGCCGGGTGCGCGGATCAGCGAAGAGGTCGTAACTCCCTGGATCAAGGCGCGGCTCGAACCGGCAACCGCAATCGCCAAGAACAAAATGTAACTTCCCGGCGGGCTATGTGGCGCGGGCTTCGGCCTGCGGGGGTTAGTCCTAGCAAGTATTAACCCCCGCAGGCCGAAGCCCGCGCCACATAAGGCATTCACTTCGCGGAATCGCCAGCAGGGCCAGGCCGAGCCACAGGATACTCCGATTCATGGAACGTACCGATAAACCAGTGCCCATTTTCCTTGACCATCAGAACAACCATGAGCCCTTTGCGAGGCGGAATCACCGATCCATCCGCGCCCTTCGTTCCGGCAATCACCGTATCGGCGTCCACAGCGGCAAGATCAGGACTGAAATAGCGGATGCTCTTTACCGTGTCGGTTCGTACCGAGTCTTTCAGGTTGCCGGTGAAAAGCCCGGTGAACCATTTTTCAATATCCTTGCGGCCGCTGCTGTGAATTCCGCGCATGTTTGTGAAGTCCGCGTCCTCCGCGAAAGTCATGGCCACGGCATGGCCGTCATGGCGGGTGAAACTTTCCGAGAAATCGGCGCAGGTTTTTTTGATGGCCGCGGAATCGGCTTCCGATCCCACCGCCTGACTTTGCGAAAAAGACACGCTAGGCAGCGCCAGCAGGACCAGCGAAAGAATGGGAGCCGCGACAACATTCGAAAAACGCATTGTGTCCTCCAGTGCGAATATTTTGCGCCAATCATGCAAGAAATTGTGGCGCAATCATACGTCAATTTGCCTTTGATCGGAATGTTTTTGCGATTTGCAATTATGCCCAAACGCAACAAAACACTGTAAATATCATTGACAAAATTCTGGAACTGAAACAAGCTCTGGACCGAACTGTTGAACCCCACCTGATTTCGATTCGTACGGGAGGCACACGATGAGCGGGATAACACGGCGTGGATTCGTCAAGGGCGCGGCGCTCGCTCCTTTGGCGCTTTCGCCCTTAAAGACCATGGCACAGCAGCCGGCCAGCAGCGATCGCTTCGATATCGTTGTCGCGGGAGCGGGTCACAACAGCCTGGTCACAGCCGCTTATCTTTCCAAAGCTGGATTCCGCTGCGTGGTGCTGGAAGGGCGGCCCACGGTGGGCGGTGGCGTCAAATCGGCGCAATTCACTTTGCGCGGATTCATTCATGACACCTGCTCCTCCGCGCATGGCGGGATTCACGAAAACCCCATGCTGCGCGACAAGGAAATCGATCTCGAGCCTTACGGCCTCGAGTACATTCTTCCCGATCCGGTCTTCCACATGCCGTTTCTGGACGGCGCGTACGTCACGCAGTGGCGCGACCCGGAGCGGACACGCGATTCCTTTGCAAGGATCAATAAAAAAGACGGCGACGCATACTGGCGCATGTGGAAAGAGTCCGAGCATATCGACCCCACGGCGAAGTTCTGGCAGCGCCGCCTGGCCATGTCATATTGGGACATCATCCGCATGAATTTCGAGGACGAGCACTGCCGCTGCTTCATGCTGGCGCCTCCCTGGTCGCAGCAGCCGCCGCAGTTTCCCATGACCGGGCGCGTGGCCTACGGCTTGTTCGGCCAGCAGCGCAATAGCCGGCCGCTGCCCAAGGGCGGATCGGGCAAATTGGCGGAAGCCTTGGCGCGTTTCATCGAGGCGCACAACGGCGTGATCCTCACAAACAAACCCGTGGCGCGGCTTATTATCGAAAGCGGTAAGTGCACGGGTGTGGAATGTCTGGACGGCAGCGCCTTCCATGCCGACAAGGCCGTGCTCTCCACCATCCACATCAAGCATCTGGTGGACATGGCGCCAAAGGAATTGTGGGGCAACGATTTCGTGGACGGCGTGGAAACCTGGCAGCCAGAATTTCAGATGATGAGCACCAACTACGCCACCTCCACGCCCCTCACCTATCCGACCGCCGACGGGCCGCTTTCTCCCGTGCACTCCGAATTGTTGATCAATCCCGATCGCGCCCTGCGCTTCGCATACGACTATGTAATTGGAGCAGTCAATCTGGAAAATCCGCCGGTGCACCTGATCCAATGTTCCGTTGCCGATCCGACGCGCGCGCCCGCAGGCATGCACACGATTAAAGTCGTCGGATATCACCCCTACGATTTGAAGGAAGGCCCGCACCACTGGGACAACATCAAGGAAGAAGTGGCCGATGCCACGCTGAAATATATTCAGAAGCACTCGCCGAATCTGACCAATGACGAGATTCTTGAGCGCATCGTGCACAGCCCGCTCGATCTGGAACGCATGAACCCCCACAACTGGCACGGCAGCTGCCACGCCGGAGGGTCGGGCCCTGCGCAAACCGGAGCCATGCGCCCCATGCCCGGCTGGGCAAATTATCGGATGCCGATTCCGGGGCTTTATCAGACAGGCGGAACTACGGCTCCGGGTGGTTCCGTTTCCGGCCAGCCCGGGCGCAACGCCGCGATGGTCATGCTCAAGGATCTGGGCACAAGCCTTGAGGAAGTTGTGGGCAAGAAGGAAAAGAAGACGTCTTGAAGATTTGCGGCAAGGACTTCTAATTTAAACATTACTCATCAGGCTACCGGGGAGGTGGTCATTTGAAAGGGATCGCGAAATTATTGGGTGTGGCGTTGAATGCTGCTTTGTTTATAGGGCTGTCTTTATTCTTTGCGCAAGGTGCCAACGCCCAGAAACCGGCCACAGCCGGGGCTCCGGCTGAAGTCATTCCGCAAGTTGTTCCTGACAATCCGATGGAGCACGCGCCACCGGAGCAGCCGCTTCCCTACAGCCACAAAACGCATCTTGCGCTCGGCCTGATGTGTACCACCTGTCACACCAATCCGGCCCCTGGAAATCTGATGACGTTTCCGTCCACCACCACCTGCATGTCCTGCCATATTTCCGTGGCCACCAAAAAGCCGGCCATCATGAAGCTTACGGAACTTTCAAAGACCCGCCAGCCCATCGCGTGGGTGCGCGTCTATAAAGTTCTCCCAGGAGTGAATTGGACGCATCGTAAACATTTGGAAGCGGGAATGAAATGCCAGATGTGCCACGGGCAGGTGCAGGATATGGAAAGGATGTCCGAGGCGACCAGCGTCACGACCATGGGAGTTTGTTTGAAGTGCCATCAGGACCACGGCGCGCCCACGGTCTGCCAGACTTGCCATTCGTGGCCGCCCGCAAACTGAGCGCGACTGATTTTGTGGCGCCGGCGTCTCGCCGGCGGTTTTTGTGTGCTTCACGCAACGCAAAACCGCCGGCGGGACGCCGGCGCCACAAAAACCGGCAAAGGAGAATTCCATGAAACTGGTTCAATCTGTGATTGGGCTGCTCCTGGTTGCCGTCACCAGCGTGGCTATTGGGCAAACGCTAAGCACACACGCCGCGCTGGCAATCTTGCCCCCAGACGGAGCACAACCGCAGGCCGCTTCCGGAACATTTCCAAAGGATATTTATCCCGATACGGGCAACCGCCTGCCTGCCATCCATCGCGAAGACCTGGACGATGCCGGAAAAAAACTTTTCGACGAGAAAGGGCCGCCGGACTTTTACGGGCCGGGATCGATTCGCCTGTACAGCCTTCCCGTTGCCGATCACATGGGAGCCGTGAACGATTTTCTTCGCCACAAATCAGGGATCGATCCGAGCCTTGTGGAACTGGTGATCCTGGTGACAGCGCGGGAATCCGACAGTGCCTACGTATGGAACGCGCATGAGCCGCAGGGGCTGAAGGCAGGCCTGTCAAAGGAAAGCATCGATGCCGTGCGATATCGCAAACCAACAACTGGCCTTGCAGAAAAAGACGCGGCGATCATCGATCTTGGACGCGAGGTGCTGCGCAATCATCACGCCAGTTCCGCCACAGCCGCCCGCGCGCTGAACTTGTTCGGCAAGCAGGGCGTCGTGAATATTGCGTCCCTGATGGGCGATTACGCTTCCACTGAAATTTTATTGAATACCTTCGACCAGCACGTGCGCCCCACAGAAAAATCCCTGCTGCCGATTCCGTAGATTGAAATGTGGCAAAGGCATCAGCCTGTGCGGGTTTGCTCCGTGCAAGGACTAACCCCGCACAGGCTGGAGCCTATGCCGCAAAACCCGCACCAAAGAATCATTTCGATTCGATATAAAACCGCTCCGCGGCATCGGCGATCCAGCCGGGATTTTCCCAGTCCGGATATTTCGCGCGGAATTCCGTCGACAAAATTTTCGCTGTCTCCTCGGCCGACTTCCCTTGAGATTTCAGCTCCGCTACGCGCGATTGCACAGCTTTGAGATAGGTGCGCTCCGTGCCGATAAGCTTTGCATCGCCCACTTCTCCGTGGCCTGGCACGATGATTTTCGGATGCAGCTCGTCAAGCTTGTCCAGAATGGACAGCCAATTTTTTCCGCTGGCGTCCGCATCCGGAAAAATCGGGAAGAAGCGGTTGATCACCGTGTCTCCCGTGAACAAAACGCCATCTTCCTCGACCAAAATAAATTCATCGCCTCGCGTGTGCGAAGGTCCAAGCCAAAGCAGCTTGACCGTTACGCCGCCCAAATCAAGTGTAGCTTCCCGGTTGAAAACAATATCCGGCGGGCGGGGCTTTACGTCCTGCAGCAGCGCCTTCATTTCCGGCGTCCTGCGGCTGAAGTTGCCAATGAATTCAGGCTGCTTTCGATCCACTTCTTCCTGCTGCGCCTGGTCACGAATCACAATTGTGTTTGCGGGGAACGCCTGACCGCCGGTCACATGTTCCGGATGGAAATGGGTGGTCGTGAAATACAGTTGCGTGTTTTTGTTGACCTTGGCCAATTCCCGCAATACTGTCTGCCCATTTTTGGGTCCCATGCCGGCGTCGACGATCAGCGTTGCCCGGCTCCCGACTATGATTCCGATGTTGGGCACTAGATTTATTCGACCGTCAGGAATCGCGTAGACATGTTCCGATACCTTTATCGTTTTATTTTCCTGCACGAGCGGGGCGGGTTGCGATTGGTTGTGTCCCATCGGCGCCGTCTCCTGCGGTTCCTTGGCAATCGAGGCAATCGGCGCGCCCAGAACTCCGAACAGGGCAACGAGAAAAAACAGCGTCAATCCATTCCGAATTGCACTTGGCTTCATCGAATATTCTCCTTCACCTGAAATGGAGGCACTGGTAGATGCCGCAATCTATAAAGGCAATTCTTCATCATAGTGCTCAACCGTTGGGAAAGGATCGTAAAAAGAGTGCAGTAAATCGCGCCATTTCGGATACCGGTCCGATTGTCGAAATCCTATCGTATGGTCCTCGAGTGCCCGCCACGTTACCTGTAGTAAGTAGCGATTGGGATTTTCAATACACCTGCGAAGATCGATCCCGCCGAAGCCCGGCGTAGCTTCAATCAACGGCCGAGCTTTTCGCATGGCCTTCTCGAAAGAATCTTCATGGCCGGGCCGCACATTCAGAATCGCTATTTCCAAGATCATTGGGATATTTTCTCAGGCAATCCTAGGGGCATTTATAGGGCGCTACTTGGATTCAAACCTGAGCTCCAAAGAAATGAATTCTCGCTAACTCGCAAACTCAGGCTTGACGGCCAGCTGCTGCGGCTTGAAAATTTCGTCGATTAGAAAAAGGTCGGTGAGCAGCGCGCGCAGATGGATGGAAGCGTTCAAGTTATCGATGAGCTGAGAACTGATGGTGGCTTGCGCGAGAACCAGGTGAATCGAGGCCAGCGAAGCGAGAGCGTCTTTTTCCAGCACGGCCAGAAATGCCAGGTAGCGTTCCGCTGGCTGCAGATTTTCCTGCTGCACGGCTTTCGCGTACTCATCCGTCAAGCCGGACAGCGCCTGGACGGCGCGATTCAAAAATTCGCGCACCTGCCCGCAGGCCTGGCTGTTTTCCTTGCCAGAAAGTCCCTGCCCCGCGTAAGCCAGCATGAACTCGTAGCACTCTTCGATGGCGCTGCAACGGGCACTAACCTCTTCGCGCCCCATCTATGCCGGAGCCTTCTTGGACTCGGCCGATGCGGGTGCTCCGGCGCCGGCGGAAGGCGGCTCTCCGCTGACGGGCCAGCGGCGAGGGTCATAGTGCTCCAGGTATTTTTCGCGGCTCATCCAACCGACGAACATGGATTTCGTTATGAAGAATTTTTCTGGGCGGACGGCCATGTAGATGTGCACTGTGACCAGCGCGACAAAGCCGACGCCCGCAAGCCCGTGCAACACGTACATCCATCCCCAAGTCATATCGCTGAACAGATACGGATTGCGCGTGAAGAAAGGAGTGCGCACGCGCTTCATCATGAAAAGGCCGGTGAGAATTGCAGAAAGTCCCGCCAGCATTACCGCCAGGTGATAGAGCTTATTCTCAAGCGGATACTTCGCGAATTTACGCGGTTCGGGAGCGGATTGCCCAAGGGCGCGTTTCATTCTGCTTCCGGCGTCCTCAATATCAATTTTGTCCGGCCATATGGACCAGAAATCCTGAAACCAGAACGCGTCGAAGATGTGATACAGCACTGAAATCGAAAGCACGATTCCCGCGATCCAATGATACGTGACCCACGGAAACTGCACGCCCACTTTGGGCAGAAACGCGGTGAAAAGCAGCGCCAGCATGGACAGCGCCATGATGGCATGAAACATTCGCGCGCTCAAATTGTGCCGCGGAACGCGCTCCGGAATCTGCGCCACGTTCACGCCAGCGGCGCCTGCGGAGGCTTGCGCGTGCGCGGGCTTCGCCCAAATGCTGACATACAGCGCGTGCACGATCAGAAACGAAAGCGCCGAAATGGCCGCAACCCATAAAAGCGTCCAGGAAATATGCAACGGGACCTGCTGTCCCCACGGACTGGTCGCCCATTGAATGAGATTCAAAATTCCTCCTACGCGGCCGCGCCACGAATTGCGCGTTTCACAAGATTCCTAAGCAATGGAACTTTGAAGCCGTTATATTGCAACGGCTCCGCTCCTTGAATAGCCAGCTGCCCCGCCATATCCGCCGTTTCTTCGTTCCGCGGCTTTCCGGTCACCGCGGCTTCCACGGCTGTCAGGCGCACCGGATGTGCGGCTACGCCATTCACTGCCAGCCGGATGCGCTGGATATTGTTGCCGGACATGACCATCGCCGAGGCCACGTTCACCAGGGGGAAATCCCAAACGTTACGGTCGCGAACTTTTTCGAAATAGAATTGCGCGCCGGCCCAGGTGCCCGGGATTCGAATGGAAGTAAGCAAATCGCCGGGCTTCAGAATGGTCATGCGCGTAATGTCGGTGGCGGGGCCGATGAAATAATTTTCGGCGTCGACGACGCGCTCGCCCTTGGGCGTTCGAACAACCATCTTTGCATCCAGCGCAATTAAAGCAGGAGCAGTGTCGGATGGACTGACGGCCACGCAACGGTCGGCATCGAGGATGGCGTGCTCGCGATTCAGGCCCGTGGGCGTATCCGCGTAGCAAATGTTGCCGCCCGCGCGATAGCACGGCCAGCCGCCACGGTAATACCAGCAACGGGCATCCTGCGAAACGTTGCCGCCGATGGTGCCCTGATTGCGAATCTGCGGCGACGCAGCTGCCTCGGCTGCATTCGGCAGGATGCCGAACTTTTCCCGGACCACGGGATGGCGAACTACTTCGGTGAGCGTGGTCATGGCGCCAATTTCCAGGCCGTCGCCGGCCACGTGAACGCCGCGCAATTCCCTTACCTGACTCAGGTCGATGACCACTTCGGGGCGCTTGATGC
>Ga0182024_10010516_pt1 | contig 18839 bp, 15 predicted proteins | sample P32metaG_FD_120480 | JGI IMG/M metagenome (GOLD analysis project Ga0182024, IMG submission 120480) | Permafrost microbial communities from Stordalen Mire, Sweden - P3-2 metaG (Illumina Assembly) | ecosystem: Environmental > Terrestrial > Soil > Wetlands > Permafrost | place: Sweden: Stordalen... | reverse complement strand
TCCGACCCATCGCTCGACCCCGCTCCAACTCCCGAAAACGCTGACCGGAACACGTCGTTCGCAAAGAAATTCTTCCCATCCACCGGCACCATCATGATCTGCAGCTTGTCCGACAACCGTTCTGCGATAATTTTCTGGATCAGCATCGGGTTCGACTTCAGCACCGCCGCTTCAAACTTCATCCGCTCCGAATCCGCCGCAGCCGTCACGCGAATCCGGTTGGCCTCCGCTTCCGCCAGATTCCTCTGCCGCTCCACTTCCGCTTTACTATCGATCACCTTCGCCTGCGCCGCCGCGTCCGCGTTCTGCAACGTAGCTTCCTTGCGCGCTTGCGCTTCCAACTTGGTCTGCTCGATCTGCTTCTGCTTCAAAGGTAGGGTGTACTGCATCGCGTCCGATTCCGCCTTGGCTTGCAACACGCGAACCTGCGCCTGCGCTTCCGCTTGCTTCACCTCGCGCGCCTTCAGCGCTTCCGCTTCCAACTCCGCGATGCGCACTTCCTTCTGCTTGATCTCCGTATCGGTTCCCAGCCGCTCGTTCTCCTGCTCCTTCAGCAGCAATCCTTCCAGGCCCTTGGCGTACTCTTCCGGCAATTTCAGATCGCGCAGCAGCACTTCGCGCACGATGATTCCGTCCGACCCGAGCCGCGCCGTGATCGCCGTGGCCGCCGTCGTCCGCAACTCTTCCCGCTTGGTCGCAAAAATTTCGCGCGTGATGTAGTTCGGTGCCAGCTGCCGGTAAATTGTCGCTACCGTCGGCGCCACCACTTCGTCTCCGACCGGCTGTGGCAAATTCGCATGGATGTAGCTCAACCGCTGCGGGTCCAGCCGGTAACGCACGCTCACCGCCAAGCCAATGTTCAAGCCTTCCCGCGCTTGCACCGTCAGCACGTCAGCGCTCGACTTCGGCGCGTCCGTGGCCGACGTGGTGTACACCTGTTCTCGCGTATCGTACAACACCACGTTGTCGATCAGCGGCACCACGATGTGTACGCCTGGATACAACGTGCCGGGCCGCGCGCCCCAAATCTGGCTGATGCGCACACCGGCCGATCCGTCAGGAATCACCACGATGCTCAGCGCCAGCAGCAGCGGGACCACAGCCGAAATCAACAACTGCCTCGCCAGTCCCCAGCGCACCGGACCGAAAGAGCGTGGCGACAGTAACCCAGTTCCTTCCGCAGCACCCGGCTCTCCCGTTACGTCGCGCCGCAGCAATCGTCGAAGCTGCGCCGACAAGTAAATATCGTAAATCACCAGCGTCGTCGCACTCCCGAAAAGCCCCGCTCCCGCAATCATCAATAAATATTTCAGTACCAACATGTGTCGCTCCTTTTAACCAATCCCGGCAACGCCGCGGCAGACCCGCGAAGTCTTTCCACCGCTAGAGTGAATCCGGAGAAATCTTTCGCAAAGCTTCAACGAACGCGAATCCAAACCTGCCCGTGACCCCACGTAGCGGCGGGCGTCAGCCTGTCCTCTCCCGGTGGCACAGGTTTCAACCTGTGCTCCGCCCACCCTCACCGATGCCCAACAAAAGCGCGCGTCAAGTGGCGAGTCCCATGCCCCAATTCGGTCCGCACCACAACTCGCCGCGCGGTAGCCGGCCGCATCAAGTGAAACGCCACCCGCAAAAGCAGCCAATGGAACCCGGCCGCTGCAGCCAGCGCAAGAAACGTCGCGAGGGTAAGAATCGTGATATCCAGTAAAGCGATCATGGGTGCCTCCCGGTCATACGACCAAGGAAATGGCACTCCGACCACCAAGTGCTATCTAATTGAACTTATTGGCCTTACTAGAGCCCGAACGCCCTGAAGTTGTGGTCCGCGACACACGATGTAGCCCGCTGAACACAGCCGCACACGGCCCGGCGCCGCGCACCACTACCACCGCACTGTGCTAGGCTAAACGCTGAACAACATGAATCCTGGATCAACTCTGCGCATTGGCCGCATTTTCGGCATCCCCATCTACATCCACGCGAGCTGGGTATTCATCTTTATCCTCATCACGATGTCGCTTGGTGCGCAGTTCACGCAGCAGCATCCCCAATGGACGCCCGTGCAGCACTGGTCCGTTGGCGTGCTCACCAGCCTGCTTTTTTTCGCTTCGATTCTCTTCCACGAGCTATCGCACAGTGTTGTAGCCCGCGCTTATAAGATTCGCGTGGATTCGATCACGCTGTTCGTCTTTGGAGGTGTCGCCCGTATCGCCAACGATCCCTCGAAGGCCATCCAGGAGTTCAACATCGCTATTGCTGGACCGATCTCCAGTTTGTTTCTCGGCGGCGTCTTCTATGGCCTCACACTATTCTTCCCTTACGGCACGATGACCGGTGCGCTCGGGCTTTGGCTCGCTGGGATCAATGTGACCCTTGCGGTCTTCAACCTGCTCCCCGGCTTTCCGCTCGATGGAGGCAGAATCTTTCGCTCGATCGTTTGGGGCATAACCAAAGACTTTACGCGCGCGACGAAGGCTGCCGGTGCAAGCGGAAAGCTTATTGCCTACGGAATGATCATTTTCGGAGTGGGGTACGCGGTCAGTACGCGCCACTGGGAGGCGCTATGGTACGCGTTCATTGGCTGGTTTCTCTTGAACGCTGCGCAAGAAAGCGTCGCGCAGATCGCCATTCGCGAAACACTCTCGGGACTCCGTGCCGCGGACGTGATGAGCCAGGAAGTTCCCATCGTCCCGCGCGATATCTCGCTCGATGACTACAGTCAGGAAGTGTTGCGCACCGGCCGGCGCTGCCATCTGGTGGTCACCGACGAGCGTTTGGTCGGCATGATGAATGTCCACACCCTCAATTCCGTTCCGCGCGATGAGTGGGCCCACATGTCGGTGCAGGCGGTGATGATTCCGCGCGACAAAATCTTGTGGGCCAAGCCAGAAGAGCCGCTGCTCGGCCTGCTTGAGCGTTTACTGGCCGCCGACATCAATCAGATGCCCGTCGTCAGCGGCGGCGAAAATGGCGACAACAGCGGCGCCCACATCATCGGGATGATCACCCGCGACTCCATCCTCCGCGTAATGCGCACCCGCGCCGAAGTCGGCCCCCTGCTCCCAAGTAAATAGCAACGTCGCGTCCGCGTCGCTCGGCACCATCAAACCCGCGCCGCTGAGACGCCCCCAACCCCACCTCGCACTGTGATTCTGAGCGCATCCGACAAGGACGCGCGAAGAACCTCACGTACGACAAAACTCAACGTACTTGTCAGACCCAGCGTCCCATCGTCACCACGCCCGCGATTTTCCCCGTAGGGGCACAGTACCGCTGTGCCCCTACTTGCCCGGGCCGATCCGACGCGCCGAAAATGTTCCCAGCATCCCTCAATCCGCACCAACCTGTTGCACATTCGCTGCCGGCGTGCCCGATTTCGCACCCACCCGCGCCTCCAATTTCCCCCGAATTCCATGCCGAGGCCGCAACGTGATCGAGGGCATCGGCACCACCGGATGCCCCGGCACCAACCGTATCCGAAACTTCTGCGCGATCGTCGCCAACAGCAACGTGGCCTCCATCACCGCGAAATTATTCCCGATGCACTGCCTCGGCCCGCCACCAAATGGGAAGTACGCAAACCGCGGCAGCCGTTTCATCAAATTGCCTTCCCACCGCTCCGGACGAAACTCCTCGGGCGCATCGAACCACCGCGCATCGCGGTGCACCACCCACTGCGCCAGCGATACGCCGCATCCTTTGGGGATCGGGTAGCCGCCAATCTCCACATCTTCGATCGCGAGCCGCGCCATTCCCCAAGCCGGCGGATACAAGCGCATCGATTCGGTGATCACGTGGTCGGTGTACCGCAAGTTCGGCAGGTCATCCAGCGAAGGCGTGCGACCTGCAAGAACGCTGTCCAACTCCCCGTGCAGCTTCGCCTCAACCGCCGGATTCTGCGACAGTAACATCCACGTCCAAGAAAGCGCGTTCGCCGTCGTTTCGTGACCAGCCAGAAAGATTGTGATCGCTTCATCGCGCAACTGCCGGTCGGTCATCCGCGAGCCATCCTCGTCCCGTGCCGCCAGCAGCATCGACAGCAAATCGCCCGAGTCTTTGCCCGAAGTCCGCCGTTCTTCGATAAATCGGAAAATAATCTTGTCCAGCCGTCGGGTCGCGATCGTCGCACGGATATTCCGCGGTGTCGGCAGCCACGTCGGCGTGAGTATCAGTTTGCGAAAATCGGAGTTCAACTCCATCAGCGCTCCCAGAGCGCGACCAACTTCCTTGGCGTCCTTGTCCACATCCGCATCAAATAGCGTCTTCGCTACGATCTGCAGCGTCAGCCGCATCATCTCGGCGTGAATATCGCGCTCTTCCCCGCCCTTCCACTCCGCCAGCAGCCGGTCCGCGTAGTGCACCATGGTCTCTGCATAGGAAGCAATCCGCCCGCGATGAAAAGCGGGCTGCGCCAAGCGACGCTGCCGTAGCCAGAATTCTCCTTCGCTGGTCAGCAATCCATCCCCGAACAATCGCCGGTTCTTGCGTAGAATTCGCCCTTTGATGAATTTGCGGTTGTGCGTCACCAGCACTTGCTCGATGAAATCCGGATGGCTGATGAAATAAACGCGAAAATTGTAGTAGCGCATCGTCACGATGTCGCCGTAGTCGCGCACCAGTTGCGGCATATAACTCAAGGGGTCGCGACTGTAATTCTTGAAGCTGGCAGTCCACGATTCAGGTGTGGGTCCAGGAGGAAGCTTGCTGGGCGTGGGAAGTCCCATGATCCAACTCTACGTCTCTTTCAGTAGCTGTAACAAGTGGAGTTGCTGGCGCAAAAAAAGGAACAATTGTCGTTCTGAGGGCATCCGACTTGTCCTGATCCACAAAGGACCTGGATGCCCGATCAGAGATTCCGGCCAGGCCGGAAAGAATCTCAAGCACTGGAAGAGCCTCCGAAGCCGCCTACCTCAGTTCTCAAGTAGGCTCGTTAGACCTTCGAGAGGCCCTCAGTATTAGCTTTTCAAACAGGTTTGAACGCCTGAACCCGAAAACCACCGCGCCTCGAATCGACGCTCACTCTTGAGAAACCCGTAGTGGTGAGCTGTTCAGGTAACAAGACGGGGCACACCGGAACGAACGTGCTGTTGCGATGAATCACGCGGTTGAACCATCCGTCTTGTATTTCAAACGCGAAGAACCCGCCTCCCGGCCGCAGTACGCGAAAAGCCTCGCGACACGCGCGCTCTTGCTGTTCGCCGGAACACAAGTGATGCAACATCAGAATCGCGATCACCGAAGAAAATGTCTTTTCGGCGAATGGTAAGACCGAGGCGTCGCCCTGTAAAACGCTGCCGTTGGCGCTGATGTTCCGCGCGGCGAGATTTGCGGCGAACTCGTGGCTGTATTCCAAGCTGGTGACGCGCGGTGCGAGCCGCCGCAATTCCGGCGTCCCCGCGCCGGGGCCCGACCCCAATTCCAGAACGTGATCGCCGAGCGTCGAGCCCGATACGATCCACGGCAGCAACTGCTCCTGCGTCACGCGCCGCCAAAATCGTGTCGAGCAAAACCAATTCTCAAGCGCGTTCATAATTCGACAAACGAAAAGGCCGGCACCAACTTCTGTCGCTGGCGAATTTTTGCCGTGGGCAATTCAAACAGCTCCGCGGCACCACTTATTCGTTGGCACATGGGCGCAACCGCGCAGGGGCGCAGCACTGTTGCGCCCCAGTCAGCAATACGTATGCTATCGACGCTTCTAAGTTTTTCCCTCACCCGTTGATCAAAGCCATCATGTGCTCCGGGTACCGCGCCCCAGAAGCCGCGCCATGCGGCGCAACCTCATCAATCCGCCGCAAATCGTCGGCGGTAAGCGTAACGCTCATCCCCCCGACGTTCTCCTCAAGATAGTTCCGCCGCTTCGTCCCCGGAATTGGGATGATGTCTTCCCCCTGCGCCAGCAGCCAGGCGAGCGCAAGCTGGCTCGGTGTGCACTCTTTTTCTTTCGCGATGTCCTCGACACGCGCCACGAGATCGAGATTCTTCTGAAAGTTTTCTCCCTGGAACCGCGGGGAAAATCTCCGGTAATCGTCGGAAGCGAGATCCTCAAAGCGCTTATACTGTCCAGTCAGAAATCCGCGTCCTAATGGACTGTACGCAACGAACGCGATACCGAGCTCGCGGGTCGTCGGCAGGACTTCGTCCTCCGGATCGCGAGTCCACAGCGAATATTCGGTCTGCAGGGCGGCAATGGGATGCACGGCAGCGGCGCGGCGAATTGTAGCGGGCCCCGCTTCCGAGAGCCCGATGTGGCGAACCTTACCGGCGCGCACAAGTCCGGCCATGGCTCCAACGGTTTCTTCGATCGGCGTATTGGGATCGACGCGATGCTGGTAATAAAGGTCGATCGTGTCAACGCCCAGCCGTTTGAGACTGGCGTCGCAGCTCTGGCGCACGTATTCCGGTTTGCCGCTGACGCCACGCACATGGGGATTGGCTTTGTCCCGCACGATTCCAAATTTCGTGGCCACGAAAATCTTGTTGCGAATCCCGCGAATCGCGTTGCCCACCAGCACTTCGTTGTCGCCGTAGCCATACACATCGGCGGTGTCCAGGAACGTCATGCCCAATTCGATGGATCGGTGAATGGTTTCGATCGATTCGGCGTCGTCGCGTGCGCCATAAAATTCGGACATTCCCATACAGCCAAGTCCCAGTGCCGAGACCAGCGGGCCGTTTTTTCCAAGACGACGTTTTTCCATACTGGCTCCTGCCGTAGATTTTCTAGTGAGATGCCTTGTACCTTGATAAAGGTACAGTCACGACGCGCGCACAGTTGCCGACAACGGACGATGACGCCGGCTGCCGTGTCGATTATCCTGAAAAGCTGATGGCACGCGACCAACACCCCCAGACGATCCACGACAAAATGGCGGGGAATCTGGATCCCCTTTGACCAGCGGGGACCCAAGCCAAGCTCCCTCGCGCGATCTTGCACCTGCGCAAGGCCCCGCCGAAGCACAACACGAGGCGCAAGGTATCGCTGCCGCCAACCAAACGAAATCCAAAGACATTCCACCGCTGAATAAGTGGGAAGCCTTCTGGCGCGGCATCTTCCATATAGACACGACAAAGATGGAACCGTGGATCGCATTGCGCAACGCCATGGGAGTTGCCATTCCGCTGGCCGTTGGCATCGCCATTGGTATGCCACTGGGTGGTCTGGCGATAGCCAGCGGCGCGTTGAACGTGTCGTATTCGGATGGTAACGATCCTTACAAGCTGCGCGCGAGACGCATGCTGGCATCCAGCGCGTTGTGCGCTGTCGCGGTGATGGCCGGAGGCCTCGCAGGACACCACAACGTTGAGGCCGTGGCGTTGATCACCGTCTGGGCCTTTGGTTCGGGAATGGCGATTACGCTAGGAACCACGGGAGAAAGCCTGGGCGTAATCAGCTTGGTTGTCTTGATCATTTATTCGGCACAGACCCTGACACCGGAACGCGCAGTGCAAGCGGGCACTTTGGCGTTTGCAGGTGGTGTCATGCAAATGCTGTTGTCGCTGGGGTTGTGGCCGGTCCGCGCCTACGAACCGGAGCGCCGCGCACTGGCGAACTTGTATTTGACCCTGGGACGAGCGGCGTCTTCGCCCCCACAACTCATGAACGCGCCTCCGCCCGCGGACGCCAGCACCCAAGCGCAGGCCGCGCTGGCCGGGCGGATATCGGATCACAGTATCGTGAGCGAAAGGTTTCGCTCGCTGTTGAGCCAGGCGGAACGCTTGCGACTGCGCTTGTTCACGCTCGGCCGGCTGTTGCGGCGCATGCGGCGTGAAAAATTCGGTTTCGCTCCTGCCGAAATCCTGGAGCAGTTTCTGGACTCCACTTCGCGCGTGATGACCGCCATCGGCGAGTCTTTGGAGCGGAACGGTCCGGCGGTCATCGACGAATCCTGGATTCACGAAATACACAACGCGACGGAAACGCTCCGCCAGTCGCATGAAACCGGAGACCGCACTTTTCTCGCGGCGGTAGTGCGCGACGCGCTTTATCAAATGGACGCGCTTGGCGGACAGCTTCGCGCCGCGGCGCAAATGGCAGGGGATCTCACGCCTGCAGGATTGGAAGCGACTGAGCAGCGGGAAAAGGCGCGCCCCTCGCGCCAGCGCATCACCAGTGGCCTGGCACGCCTGTCGGCAAACCTTAGCTTGCAGTCCGCGGTGTGCCGTCACGCGATTCGTATGGCCGCAGCGGTGGCGATCGCGGAAACCTTGTCGCGCAGCCTGGAAACACCGAGAGCGTATTGGTTCCCGATGACCACCGTCCTGGTCTTGAAGCCGGAATTCACGGTCACGTTCACGCGCGGGTTGCTGCGCATCGCCGGCACCATCGCCGGATTGTTGCTGGCGACCGCGATGTTCCACTTTCTTCCAGCGGGAATCGGACTGGAAGTCGTGTTAATCGGAGCATTCGTATTTTTGCTCCGGTGGGTAGGTCCTGCGAACTACGGAATATTTGGAGTAGCCGTGAGTGCCCTCGTGGTCCTCTTGATTTCGATTACGGGTGTGTCGCCGAAAACGGTAATCTTCGCGCGCGGCCTCAACACCATCATGGGCGGAACTCTCGCGCTGGTGGCTTATGCGGCGTGGCCGACCTGGGAGCACACGCAAGTCGCCGAGATGCTGGCGCGGCTCCTGGACTCCTACCGCGTCTACTTCTTGAAAGTGGTGGACGTGCTGATAGGCCGCGAGGGGGCCAGCCCCGATGACTTGGATAAACTTCGCCTCGTGTCCCGCCTCGCGCGTAGCAACGCGGTGGCCTCCGTGGATCGCATGCAAGCCGAGCCGGGATCACGTGCGCCGGAAATCGTATTCCTGATTGGCATGCTGGCGAGTTCGCATCGCTTCCTCTACGCGGTGCTATCTATAGAGGCGGGGATTCTGCCGGCCGCGCGTCCGGCGATCCGCGATGAGTTCCGGGTCTTTGCGGACGACGTAAACCGGACGCTGGTGGGCCTGGTGGGAGAGCTGCGGGGTACGCGCGCTTCGACCCAGAAGTGGCCGGACTTGCGTGAGGACCATCGGCGGTTGACGCAGAATCAGCTCTCTTCGGGCGAACAATATGCGCTGGTCAACGTCGAAGCGGACCGTATGACCAACAGTTTGAACACGTTAAGAGAACAAATCGAACGTTGGCGGCGGTTGAGAAACGGGTAACAGGCCGCTCGTCCTCCAGTCCCTGAGGCTCCTATTGGTGCTAGCCCGTCCTGCTGCTCTGGTCACCCTTGACTCCTTAAATGCCTGGCTCACCGGCTTTTGTAGGGGCCGGCCTTCAGACCGACCCCTTCCTGTCGTACGGCGGAGCGAGCCAGTCAATCGTAGGAATTGCCGTATCCTTCTAACCGACTGGATAGTCTAAGTTAGCGTCTGGCGCCGAGGTATTGGTGTGCGCCAATCCTTTTCACGAGAGCCAAGGGTTTCGGCGTTGTGACGCGAAGCGTCTTTCACTTTAGGAGGAAATTGCATATGAGTCCCAAAAATGGCGGAAAGAGTTCGGAAGTCCAGGCGGGAACGGAACGCTCGAGGCCGATAGTGCACCAGAAGGCCCGTGAGATTCAGCCTTACGGCAAGATTGCGAAGCTGCCAATCGCTCTGGACGAGAAGGTCTGTTCGGATAGCGTCGAGAATTTGAACCAGATTCTCGCCGACACGATCACCATCCGCGACATGTATAAGAAGCATCATTGGCAGGTCGCCGGCCACACCTTCTACCAATTACATCTGTTGTTCGACAAGCACCATGGCGAGCAGGACGAACTCGTGGATATCATCGCAGAGCGGATTCAGCTGCTGGGAGGGATCAGCCTGGCCATGGCCGCCGATGTGGCGGAAACGACCATCATTCCCCGGCCGCCAAGAGGCCGCGAGGAAGCGCCGGTGCAGATTTCTCGTTTGCTGGAGGCGCACGAGACGATCCTGAAGGAAGCGCGGACGATGGCCGCGAAAGCCGACGACGCAGGTGACGATGGGACTAATGATCTGCTGGTGAGCAACGTCATTCGAACGAATGAGTTGCAGGTGTGGTTCTTGGCGGAGCATTTGGTGGATGTACCGTTGGTTAAGGCGGATGATAGCGGGAAGCCCGAGACCGCTAAAGCGGCTAGGGCGTAGGTCGCGCGCTCGCTGGCCAGCCGCGGTGTTTCCTCCGGGGCGTTTGGGGCGCAGCAGCGCAGCGCCCCTACAAACATAAGTGATTGCAAAGGGGAATTGGGAAAAGGGATTTGATGAATTGAGAATTTGCATTGGACTTGGGTTTGGGGTGCTCCTAGAGTAAGGTTCCCGTAGAGGCTCGGCACAGGGCTGCAGAACCCAGCAAGTTGCACGTGCGGTTCTGAGATTGCCGGACTTTCCCGCGGAAGCCGCTGGACGACATTGCCGGGTAAGACGGCTAGGTCACAGACGGGCGCGGACGGGTTACGGAAAGACTTATGAGCGCTGGGGCCCTGCCATTACGATTTGGAATTCCACCTACGCTCCTAGATTATCCATTTGGTGAGGCTTACGACGAGATGTTCGCGTCGCCGGAGGTGCCGCGCGCGCACTATCAAGCGTTGCAGCGGACGCTGCTGAGCTTGCGTCCCGAGGAGTTGCGGAAGAGCCAGCAGGCGGCGGATCTTACCTTCCTCCAGGAAGGCATCACCTTCACGGTGTACGGCAGCAAAGAGGGGACCGAGCGGATCTTTCCCAACGACCTGATCCCGCGAATTATTCTGGCTGAGGAATGGGCGCAAATTGAAAAAGGCGTGACGCAACGGCTGACGGCGCTCAATTTGTTTCTGCGGGACATTTATCACGAAGGTCGAATCTTGACCGAAGGGGTCGTGCCGCGCGAATTGGTCTTCAGCTGCAAGCATTTCCGAAGGGAAATGCGCGGGCTGAATGTGCCGCGCGACACCTACGTGAACATTTGCGGCACCGACCTGGTGCGGTTGCCCGATGGAAGCTTTGCGGTGCTGGAAGACAACCTGCGGGTGCCCAGCGGCGTTTCCTACATGCTGGCGAACCGCAAGGTATTGAAGCGCGTGTTCCCAACGATGTTCCGGGATTACGGCGTTTCGCCAATCGACCATTATCCGCAGGCGTTGTTGGCGACGCTGCGGAGTCTGGCGCCGGAAAATTCTCCCTATCCACAGGATCCCACGACGGTATTGCTGACGCCGGGGGTGTCCAACTCGGCGTACTTCGAGCATACGTTCTTGGCACAGCAGATGGGCATCGAGCTGGTGGAAGGGCGCGATCTGCTGGTCCACGACAACGTGGTGTACATGCGCACGACGGCGGGGCCTCGGCGCGTGGACATGATCTATCGCCGGGTGGATGACGATTTTCTCGATCCGCTGTGTTTCCGGCGCGATTCGATTTTAGGCGTGCCTGGGCTTTTCAACGCATACCGGGCCGGAAACGTGACTTTGGCCAATGCGATCGGCACTGGAGTGGCCGACGATAAAGCGGTGTACGCATACGTGCCGGACATCATTCGCTTCTATTTGAGCGAAGAGCCCATTTTGAAGAACGTGCCCACTTTTTTGATGACGGACACTGTTCAACGGAACCACGTGCTGGAAAATATGGACCAGATGGTGGTGAAGGCTGTCGGAGAATCGGGCGGGTACGGGATGTTGATCGGACCGCACAGCTCGAAACAACAGCAGGAGGATTTCAAAGCGCGAATTTTGGCGGACCCGCGGAATTACATCGCGCAGCCCACGCTGGCCCTATCTTCCGCGCCGTGTTTGATCGATGGCGACGTGGAATCGAGGCATATTGATTTACGGCCGTACATTTTAATGGGAGAGAAGGTTACCCTGGTGCCGGGCGGATTGACGCGCGTGGCGCTGCGCAAGGGTTCGCTGGTGGTGAATTCGTCGCAAGGCGGCGGAAGCAAGGATACCTGGGTGTTGCGGTCGGGAAACGGCGACGACCATGTCGCGCAGGTCACGGCAGCGGCAAATAAGGGCATTGTGGGAAGGAAATCAGCATAGGGATGAGACCTCCACGGAATTATTTTGTGCGGTCGGCCCGGCGTGACGCCGGAATGCTCTCGCGCGTGGCAGACAGTTTGTACTGGATGAGCCGGTATCTGGAGCGCGCGGAGCATACCGCCCGACTCGTAGATGTGGAGTTGCAGCTCTGGCTGGATCAAGCGCCGGAAGCCGGGGCCGGACGCTGGAGATTTTTGCTGGAAGCTCTGCGAACGCCGGTGGGGCCAGGGGCGATCGATCCGACGCGGCTGGTGGATACACTGGTGTTCAGCCGGAAGAATTCGTCGTCGATCGTGTCGTGCATCGCGATCGCGCGAGAGAATTTGCGGCACGTGCGGCAACAATGCAGCTCGGAGATGTGGGAACAGCTGAACCGGCTGTACCTGGAAGTGATGGACGCGCGGCCCGAGGAAGCTTGGATGCTGAAGTCGCACGGATTTTTCCGCGCGGTGCTGGAGGGCGCGCATCTTTTTCAGGGAATCACCGACGGAACCATGAGTCACGGCGAGGGCTGGCAGTATATCCAACTGGGCCGCTACGTGGAGCGCACCGACACTTTAGCGTCTCTGACGGAGACGCACTTCAAGCGCATGGCGCAGCCCGCGGACCAGGTGGTGGAAAGCGCGGAATACCTGGAGTGGGTGGGACTGCTGCGGGCATGTGTGGCGTTTGAGGCGTATTGCAAGGTCTATACGGCAGAGATACGACCGTTGCGCGTGGCCGACTTTCTGCTGCTGAATCCGGAGTTCCCTCACTCGATACGGTTTTCAGTCGATCGCGTGAATGCGGCGCTGCACATCATCGGGGACTTGACCGAGCGGAAGGCGAAAGCGCCGACGCGCATCGCCGGCAGGCTGCGGGCGCAGCTAAGCTTCAGCCCGATTGAAGAGATCATGGCGGAAGGGGCGCACGCGTATTTGGAGAATGTTCGCAGCGAATGCTCGCAGATTCATGCGGCGATTCATCAGATTTATTTTGATTATGCGATTGAGGCGGAATTGGCTTCGTAACAGGAAGTAATGACGTAACGAAGTAATGAGGTAATGAAAGGTGCGGCTGGGACAGAACAGCGCTTCGAGACGATATGGCCTATTCGGTGCGGCACATTACCAGCTTTCGGTATGAGCCCGCGGTGCGGGAAAGCGTTATGGAAGTGCGGATGCAGCCGCGGACCGACTTCCGGCAGCGGTGCTTGAGTTTTTCTCTGAACATCGATCCGCGCGCCAGCATGATGATGTACCGCGATTTCTATGGGAACGCGGTGCACAATTTCGACATTCCGGAACGGCATCGCTTGATTGAGGTGATGGCCCAGGCGATCGTGGATGTCCTTCCCGCGCGTGCCTTAGATTCGGACGCCGTCGGCGACTGGAAGGAACTGGATGAGCGCGTGGCGCAAACCGACTATTGGGAGATGCTGCTGCCCAGCCATTTCGCGATGCCCACGGAATTGCTAGAGAAACTAGCAGCCGAGTTGGACCTGCAGAGGCGTGGCAATCCGCTGGAGTTGCTGCAGGAATTAAACGGCAAGCTGTATGAGATGTTCGACTACGCGCCCAACACCACGGAAGTGGATTCGCCGATCGACGACGCATTGAAAACGCGGCGCGGCGTGTGCCAGGACTTTGCGCACATCATGATCACACTAGTGCGGCAACTGAAGATTCCGTGCCGGTATGTAAGCGGATATCTCTACCACCAGGATAAGTCTCGGGACCGATCGCCGGCCGGCGCAACGCACGCGTGGGTGGAGGCGTACCTTGGGGAATTGGGATGGGTGGCGTTCGACCCTACAAATAATCTACAGGGATGCGACCGGCACGTTCGCGTTGCCGTGGGCCGCGACTATTCCGATGTCCCGCCGACTCGTGGGGTCTACAAGGGTGAGGCGGAGAGCGAGTTAAGCGTGGTCGTCACAGTGTTGCCGATGGATGCCCCGGAACCCGAAGAGATGCCGCCGACCACCGTGATTCGCTCGAGATCACGTAACGCAGAGGCGAACGCAGAGACCGAGCAGCAGCAGCAACAACAGCAGCAGCAACAACGGCAGCAGTAGCCGCAGTTCCCGTCGACGCTCTCCACCAGCTGTCATCCTGAGGGTAGCCGAACGATCTCGACGCAAGCCAATCGCTGGCTTGTTAAAAACGCGCTCGCACGCAACGCGGTTGCCGTCTTTAAGGTGGAGATCGCGCTGGAGGTTGGGAGTGGCGATGTCGGAGGCGGTTTGGGTCGCGCGGCGGTTGCATGCGTCGCCAGGCTACGATGTCTACGGCTCGATGCGGGTGCCGAGGACTTTGAGGAATTGGGCGAGCCAAGCGTGTAGGGCTGGCCAGGCGGGGCCGGTTACGAGATTGCCGTCGGTGTAGGCCTGATCCATCGGGAGATCAACCCAGGTACCTTTGGCGAGCGCTACGTCAACACTAGAAGCGGGGTAGGCGCTGCATTTTCGTCCCTCGAGGACTCCGGCGGCGGCCAGGAGTTGGGCGGCGTGGCAGATCGCAGCGATGGGCTTCTTTGTTTTATCGAAGTGCCGAACCATCTCGAGGACTCGGGGATTCAGGCGGATGTATTCGACCGCGCGGCCGCCTGGGATGATGACCGCGTCGTAGTCTTCGGCCTTGACGTCGTCGAAGGTGGCGTTGAGGACGAAGTTGTGGCCGAGTTTTTCGGAATAGCTTTGGTCGCCCTCGAAATCGTGAACGCAGGTGCGGACGAATTCGCCGGATTTCTTGTTGGGGCAGACGGCGTGGACGGTGTGGCCCACCATTAACAGGGCCTGGAACGCTACCATTACCTCGTAGTCTTCGACGTAGTCGCCGATCAGCATTAGGATTTCTTTCTTGGGCATTGGTGGGCCTCCGGGCGTTTTCGACGTTAGAAGGATAGCAAAGAATGTTCGCGGGCGCGTAAACAGGAATAGCAGATCCCTCCCTACGCGGCCCGGCGCTCAGAAACCGAGCGCAAGAAAAAACCGGGCCGCTCCGCTCGGGATGACAGGTCTGAGGGCTTTTAAATTCCTGGGAGAGTAGGGAGCGGAAAGTGGCTGGCCGGGCTAAAGCCCAGCGCCTACATAAGCCATTTACATGGGCGTTAGTTGGGTTTGGCGGCGTTGCCGGGGCCGCCGACAGGTTGCAGGCGTGGGAGACGATCGTTCACCGGCGGTAACGTTGGGAACCGAGCGTGGGGTTCGGTTTGGTACCAGTAGGCTACGGAATAGAAATTGTCGGAGCGGTGATTGGCATGGCCGTGTTCGATCGTGGCGCGGATGGACTTGGTGAAGGTGATCGGAGAGTCGAGGTGGAAGCGATAGACGGAACTGTGGCCCCCGGCGCGCTCTTCGCCTTTTACGGGGGCGCCGAATAGGCGATAGGAAAAAGATTGTTTGCCGAAATCGTACGCGCCCAGGAAATAGTCTTCGGAACCGGTGCCGTTGATGGATGGGTGCGCATCGCCGTCGATGAAAAACATGTCGTCGCCTTCGCCCCACCAAAAGTCCTGATTTTGCAGAACGGACATCGTCACGCCAACGTAGTGGCCCTGGCCGGTGGCTTCCATCCAAACGTAATTGTCTTTGCCGTCTAAATTTTTGGCGTTGTCTACACGTGGGTCGCCGTTGTTGGCCCAGTCGTTCGTCCAGCCGTGATTTGGCTGGGCTTGGCGGTATTGCGCGTGGAAGTACAGCGTGTCCTGCGGCAGCGGGTGAGAAAGCGCGCGGTAATCGAGATTGAAATAGAAAGCGTCCACCATTTCCTGACCTTCGTTAGAAACGGTGATGAGGGCGTGTTTTTGGAATGGCATTGGGAAGAACGAATTCAAGGCGTGTTCGTGGGCAACCGAGAGGAGTTCGGATTCCCAGGTGTAGTAATCGCCGAGGCCCAAGCCGAAGAAATCGCCTAGCGGCGTTTCGACGCTGGGCCTGGTTTCGTGATCCCAATACATGCGCAGGACTAGCTTTTTCAGGTGGGCGGCTTCGGGGCTGGAGAGCGTGAACCAGACGTGCGTGAGGGTCGCGGGACCGTCGGCGTCGAGGACCGTGAGCGTCTCTCCCGGGGCGATCTTGCGATAGTCGGCGTTGCCGCCGGAGCGGTCGAAGCTGGAGACGCGCTTCAGGACATAATCCTGGGGCTGTGTCAGATCTACTTTTTCGGCTATGGTTTGCGCGTGCGAAAATTCCGGAGCGATGGAGGAGAAGGCCAGCACGACTAGAGTCCAGAGCAGGCGCATGAATGCCTCATCTATTGATTTCGAGCGATTCGCTGGACGGATTCTGTACCGAACGGCACTTTCTGGCAAGGAGCGGTTCCGCAACAAGCGGAATAGCGCAGAAAAAAAACGCCGGGCTAAAGCCCGGCGCCTACATAGATAGCCATTTGCCAAAGACACAGCCTGGAGGCTGTGCCGCTGTTTATTGGGGTTGCGTGGAGGCGAAGGCTACGCCGGATTCCTGGATCGTTAGCATGTCGGTGCGTCGCTTTTCCCATTCAAGCAGCGTCAGGCCGTAGGAGGCGAATAAGCGGCGGATGCGGGCGGAATCCCAACGCAAGACCTTTTCGAGCACCGGAACGAGCACGCTCATGGCGTTGTCGCTGAGTACCGTACGCTTCGCCACGCGGGTGATGTATTTCGCTTCCGAGACTGCGATGGTCAGGCCGTCGTATTGGTTGACGTGCATCATTACCGGAAGATCGGAGCTGCCGTCGCCCATATAAATAATCTGATCGTGGCTGATGCCGAGTTGGCCGCGGAGTTCTTCGAGGACAGTGATTTTGCCCCAGCCCGCGGAGGCGCGAATTATGGAATCCACTTCGCCAGTCGTGTCGTTGTAGCGGAAACGCGTGCCGAAGATGTGTTCTCGCGGAACGATGCCTTCGAGCGCGGACTGAATGATTTCCTGAGGCGCGGCGGAAATGACGTAAAAGGAAAATTTGTAGCCGTCGGCGAGGCTCTCAAGAGCACGCGCAAATAGAGCAACATCGTGCTTCAGGCGGATTCGCTTGCCGGTTTCGACCAGGTGCTCACGGCGTACGCGGCGAAATTCCGGGTCGTGGAGGATCAGGTACGAGAGCTCCGCGCCCTGTTGGACGAGATTCATCCCCGACAGTCCGGCGACCTTGTCGTGAAACCCATGAAAACCGATGAGTTCGCTCAAAACGACGCCAGAGTCGTTGAAACTGAGCGTCTGGTCGAAATCGCTGGCCAGAAGAAACTGCTTTACCATGTTCTAGTACTCCTTCTTTGCTAGCCTACAATTACACCTTAACCGGGACTCTGGGGTGCCCGTCACGAATTATTTTAATGGTTTCTATGCGTATAAATCGTGAATGTTTTGTTAGCTTTTACTTAGATGCGGCCAAGGCGTAAACGGTTATAGCCAAAGGGCTTGAGGTGGAAAGCGCCCTCTAGGCCCGGATCGAGAATGGAGTCACCCAGGGGCGAAGATGAAGAGAAAAGAGCTAACCTTTGCGGGCTGAGGGGGTCTGGAGCCTCTGGGAGCGGCCTGTTACCAGAACAATATTTAGTGGGGAGTATAGACTGGCGGTGACCGGTGCCACTACTTATGCAGTGGCGCTAGCGGAAAGAACGATCCCGGGCGTTCACCAATAGGAAGCGCAGCGGGCAAAAACCGCAGAGGAGGTTGGCAGGTGTGTTAACAAATGTAGGAGCCATGCCGATTCATTCCTTACGAAGTCCGCTTGAGTCGCACCGCGCACTTGCGCGGCGAAACAAAATGCTGGCCTTGGGCATCCTGCTGGCAATTGGAATTGCTACGGCGCTTGCATTCCTATTCTCGAGTTGACACCGAGCACCATGCGTGCAGTTCCTTTCCCGCTTCGGACTTCGACTGCCTTCCACCAGCATTTTAGCGCAACCGCTTTTTCGCAGTCTGTTTCCTGCCTCCAGCTATCCGCGAAAGGGTCTGTGTGTACTCTTTAATTGTTTCGGAGACAACGCGACTGTGAACGAATTGGCCTTCGCGGCGGCACTCGATCAAATTGGCTTCGACGAGGACTTTGAGGTGATGAGAAACGGTGGCTGGCGTGACGCCTTGCAGTGCCACGATCTCACTGCAATTCATGTGAACCTTCGCGGAGATAGCCTCAAAAATCATCAGCCGCGTTTCGTCGGCTAGCGCCTTGGAAACCTTTTCGACACGCGCACGATCCATAGGGTAATCGCCAGCCTGGCTCCGGTGCCGCACTGGGCAGCTAAATATCAGCGTGCACGGAACCAAGAAAGTATGCAACGGAATAGTTAGACACTCATCTAACTGTCTAAGCACAGCGTGGTGCTGCCGCAAGGCAAGCGATCGCCTCCGGATTCGAATGGTGCCGCGACTCCGTTGATCGGAGGGCTGCAGAAATCCACGAAATCGATGAACGTCAGGAGAACAACATGAAGAGACTAGAAGGAAAAGTGGCGGTAGTGACCGGTGGGAACAGTGGGATCGGGCTGGCTTCAGCGAAGCGACTGCAAGATGAGGGCGCACGGGTGGCCATCGCGGGACGCAGCCAGAAAACACTGGACGAAGCAGTGAAGACTCTGGGCAAGGATGTTCTCGCGGTGCAAGCCGATGTAGCGAAACTTGCGGATCTGGACAAACTGTATGCAGCGGTTTCGAACAAACTGGGGAAGATCGACGTCCTGTTCGTGAATGCGGGCGTGGCGAATTTTGCGACGTTCGCGGATACGACCGAAGAAGCATACGACAGGAATTTCGACATCAATACGAAGGGGGCTTTTTTTACTATTCAAAAGGCGATTCCCTTCTTGAACGACGGGGCGTCGATCATTTTGAACACCAGCGTGGCGGGCCAGAAGGGTTTTGAAACTACGGGCAGTTACGCCGCTACCAAGGCGGCG
>Ga0182024_10010515_pt1 | contig 18840 bp, 18 predicted proteins | sample P32metaG_FD_120480 | JGI IMG/M metagenome (GOLD analysis project Ga0182024, IMG submission 120480) | Permafrost microbial communities from Stordalen Mire, Sweden - P3-2 metaG (Illumina Assembly) | ecosystem: Environmental > Terrestrial > Soil > Wetlands > Permafrost | place: Sweden: Stordalen... | reverse complement strand
GCCGACGATGGGCTGTGGGAAGTTTCTATCGAGAGCGAAGAGGCACGGCATGTACGCGCCCTCTCACGCTGCGAGGGCGGGCCGCAGGTTCTGTGCGAGCTGTCGCTCCAGGTCGAGGGCGTCCTCGATCGCGGCCGGCTCGATGTCCGGGTACAGCCGGTAGATCTTCGCTTGCCCAAGCCCGCTGTCGGCCAGGGCGCCGAGCGCCTGTGACTCCAGGCGGGTATGGACGACGTGGGGGGAGCCTCCGAGCTTCCCGGGCACGATTCGCAGCCGCGGGCGCGGAACGCTCAGGTCGGGTCCGTGCAGTCCCTCGCGTGAAGCGAACGGCGCCAGCAGGTCAAGCATGTCGGCGTCGAGGATGTTCTGGCCTCCCGGGCGCTGCGCTCGGCCATCGTGCTCGATCACGATGCCCCCCGACCGGTCGACCGCGACGCGGGGAGCTCCATCCTCGCCCCAGAGGTCGAGCTCGAGCGCCGCGATCTCGCGCAGTGCACGCCGGATGGCTTTCATCGCGGTTCTGGGCACCTCCCGTCCGCTCTGGTCCCGCTTGGTCTGTCGCAGCCAGTAGATGGTGCGCAGCGCCATGAGATCGCCGTAGGACCAGAGCTTCACGCGCTCCGGCGACACGCTCGGGATGAGAATGCCCTTCCTGGACCAATAATGCACGGTCGACTTCGGCACGCCGGACAGTGCGGCGGTACGCTCGGCGGTGTATGCGCCTCGAGGTTCCATGAGACGCAGTATGGCTCCCGCGGCGGACCGAGTCCAGCGGCGGTCGGGCCAGAGGATGACAGCCGATCCGTGGCCTGACTCCTCCGTAGCACGCGCTGCCTCCAATGCAGGCGACGACAGTACTATCGAACCAAGAGGTCCAGTCGTCCTTGCGCCATCTGGCCAGGAAGCTGGCTCGACTGCGGGCCAGTGACGCCAAGCCACGGGCCATCGGGAGCCGGAGGCTACGACCTCGTCGTCCAGGCTGGGTCCGTGATGCGGTCGTTCGTGTGCTCGCTGATCATGGAGGGCCGATGCGGGTCGCGCACGTCCATGCAGCCGTTGAGGTGTCCCTCGGCGAGACGCTTTCGGCTAACTCGGTCAGTTAGGTGCTCGCGTCCCATTCCACAGGTCCGTCGGCATAGTTCGTCCGGGTGGCGCGCGGCCGATACGTGCTGGTCGGGGCGGCGCAGCGGCTGACGAACGCGCTCTGCACAATCGAGCGCGCTTCCGTGACCGAGTCGGTCTAAGCAGCGTCGTGGCCTCGTTGCAGGCGAGGCCGAGAGCTACCTTAGTTTTTTTTCGAACCCTCTTTTCGAGTTTCTTTTTTCCCGGTGCCTTTTTTCTCGGCCAAAGCCATCGTCTCCTTAGGAAATAAGTTTACTGAGATCAACCAGCCACAACACGACGTCGGCCCCTATTGCGATGCTGGCCAAACGAAATGCGTCAAATCGGCAGTCCAGTTTCGTTTGATTTGCTGTTCGGTATTTTTCAGTTTCGCGCGCAAGATCCTCGTACATGAAGTCAAGGTCGTGGTCGGGCTGCACGTATTCGTCGATCATCGCCTGAGCTTGGTGTGTGAACGTCCATTCAGCGGGCCACAAGACGTACACCGCCGACACGATCGCGACGAGAAATACCAGCAAGGCGATATAGCCCAGCCAGGTGAAGCGATGATGCGCCGCGAGATCAGCTGCGCCGAGGAAAGCTGCCGACACCGAAGCAGCCGACAGCAAAATCCCAGTCCGGCTGCGTAGCTCATCGAGCACCGAGCTCTGCAAAGACCAGCCCCGGAGTGTCTCTTCGTAGATGAGCTTGCGTCGTGAGTCGGCGTCTTCATCCTGCATGGCCCGACAGAGTGTAGCCTTCGTTGGTCGGGGCGGGGCCTGCTGTCATAGGCCCCCGGCTGGACCCCGACCTACGGGGCCTGTAGCGGGCCACGCGGCCGCAAACGCTGGCCGTAGACCCTAGTGGCATATGTGTAGCCATTGGCAGTACCTATGCCGCAGCGGGCCACGGTGCGACGGGAGCGTTAGCGTCCGTGGTCTTGAGCGGTGAGTCCGCGAGAGCGACGGGCGGTTCGATGACCGCGCATTGGAAAGCTTTGGCGCTGGCACTATAGCGCAGATCAGTCGCATGGGTCACGCCGGCGATGTCCTCATACAGCAGGCGGATCGTGATCTTGGTCTTTGGCTCAAGGTTGCCCACTTGCGGCTCGAACACGACTGCGTTTGATTGTCCTGCGATCAGGCCCTCGACCGGATGGAAGCTGCGTCCGCTACCTGTGATGACCCCGCCACCGACCGCCTCCGCACCGCCGCGGATATTGAGCGCCGGTCCCGCGCCGACGTTCTGAATCGGGACGACCAACTGGCCCTCATGCATGACGACGCCAGCGGCGGCCTCACTGATGCGACCGACCCGAGACACGACCTCGCCTGAAGACGTCGCCGGCACCACGACTGGCCGGTGCGATTGTTCGACGCTAACTCGCGTCAGTCGAAGTGACCGCCACGCTACCCAAGCGAGCGCAAAGGTTGCGAGCGCCAGCGCCAGAGTTCCGATGCCAACAACGATATCCATGCTCGTATCATTGCGCACCGACGAGACGGTGAATCGATTGTGGGCGCTGGTCAACGCTTATTTCGTTTGCCCGCGTGCGTCTGCCGGCGAGCGTCACGTCCCACCGAAATGGCACGGCGCCTTCTCGGGCCATCTCGGTCAGGCGCAATCCCGTCCGAGCGGCACGGGTCGCTCATTTTTTCTTTTTTGATTTGACCTTCCGCTTGGTCTGCGCGAGATCGCTCGCCGCAATGCTTTTTTGTGCTTTCGTCGTCTTCGTGCTTTTGAGCGCTTTCGACGCTTTTTTCGCCACCCGTTTGCTTGTTGGCATATCCTCTGTCTCCTATTATCCTAATGGGCTGAACTCGGCCGGAAACGCTAGCACGGCTGGCGGCGGGACAAGGATCGCTGTACGCCCGAGTCGCTTGGGAGCGGCTCAGGCCCCTCACGCACGTCGCACGAGTGCCTTTGACGCCGGGCGCCGCACGGGTGCACGTAGCTCAGATAGTTCCCGAAGTCGACGCTCGCGGCACGGCTTCAGGCGTCGCAGCAGCGACGGTAGGGTACTCGGCCATCGTTGCCGGTACGACTACCGCGGTCGCCGCCGCCGGCTTGGCGACTCGATGGCTCCGGCGCGACTGAACGGTCGGAGCTCTTTCGGACGCCGAGTGAGGCGCCGCGTGGTGCGCGATCATTTCGGACGTGGGCGACGAGATCGAGCTGGCCGCGAAGTCAACAGGTGCCGTTGTCGGCGCTGTGATGGTTAGGGAGTCAGGTGGTCATGCCCGGTGGTGGGGGAGGGATGGTCTTAACGGTGCTCACATCCACTGGCGTGCAGCCGGCTGGCGGCCAGTCAGACGCGAACACGCATGTGACGAGCGAGCCGGGATGGGCGGCGCTGGGGGCTATGAGGCCGGCCCATCCTTGGTGCCAGAGCTGCTCGCCGACACGTTGATAGGCAGGCCACGTGTTTCGGTTCGGTCGGGGTGCCTCCAGCTTGACGCTGCGTAGTTGCTCGACGTCGCTGAGGTCGGCCAGCTCGAGGTCAAGACGCCAGCGATGATGGTCGTAGGGGATGTGATCCTGTGGCGAGAGTCCCCACTCGGCCAGTGAGCGATACCACTCGGCTGTGGCTGTCGTCACGGTGTCGGCGAGGTAGAGGGCGGCTACGACATCGCCTCGTTGCCAGCGCCCGTCCGATGGTGTGTCCGCTCGTCCGAGCAGGTCCGCTTGGTGCGGTACGTGCCTGATCCACGTACCCTCGACGGTGCGAGGGCGAACGGGCGGCCGCGCCACGGTCAGGAGACGCCGGGGTACTCGATCTCGGCGATCAGCTTGGCGACCCTGCGGTACTCGCCGCGGGCGATCAGCTCGATCGGCTTCTCGTCATCCAAAGCGAGGATCGGACGCTGCAGCCAGACTGGGATCGACTCGGGCCGCAGGACAAGGGCAAGCCTTTTGATCATCTCGGCGAGCTCGATCAGCCGTTCGGCGCGCGCGCCCGTCGGCTCGCTGCGGCCGGCAAGCCAGCCACGTACGGTGCTCGGCTTCGCTCCGGTCGCGGCAGCGATCATTCGGTCGGATAGGCCGGCCGTGTCGTGAACGCGCTGGACATCTTCGAGCAATGGACTCATAGGAAAAGTGTAGCCCACAATCGCGATTACGTCGTGGAACCGTCATGCGCCCAAAACCGTCATGCGCCCAAGTGGACTCGAACCACCACGGAGAACTATCTCCACAAGGCCCTCAGCCTTAAACAGGCTGTGTAGACCCATTCAGGGGCGTCCAGATCGTCCATTTTGCGGGGTTTCCGAGACACGCTGGACGCATTGGACGGTACGGACGTTGCCAAAGTGTTGCCACGGTGCTCGCCGGATTCAGATGCGGAGTCGGCACGGTCAGGGTTGCTCGTCGCAGCGTCCGGCGCCGTTCGCAGATTGCTCATGCGTTGAGGGTGTCGAAGAAGCGCTGGACGACATCGACCGCATCGGCGCGCAGCTCTCCCTCGTCTGCCGCGGGATCGACCTGCATCGCTTGTTCGGCGTACGCGTGCGGGCCGGCGTCCGATGACGTCCGATAGCGCTCGCGAACCTCAAGGAACGTGCTTCGTAGCGGCGCGAGGGCGTCCTGGAGGTCTCCGTCATGGAGCTGGCGCGCGGCCTGCTCAGGTCCACCGGCCCGGTTGTGCTGCAACACGTAGGCGAGGTCGTAATAGTCCTTGACGGCTGCGCGGGTGCGCACGGCCACGCACTTCGACAGCAGGTAGCCCTCCAGTCCGGCGAACCGTGCCCGAACCTCCACGCGCGTGCCATCGGCGAGTCGGCCGTGCAACTGCTCCCACGTGAAGTCACGTGCGACGTAGCCCGTCCCACGGAGGTTGGCGGCAGAGAGCTTGCGGCAGCCGGTGGGACGGATGCTCTCTCCCTCCCGGTACTCGGCGAGGTCGCATAGAAACTCGATCAGGGCGGGCGTGTCGTCGATGAGTCCCCGCCAACGCCAGCCGTCCTGGCCCGGGTCAGGGTCGAAATCCAAACGTTCGAGCGCACGTTCGACAGCGCCAAGGTCAAGATCGGGCTCGACATGGGTGATGAGCAGCACGTCGACGTCAGTGGTGCCGAGGTGCTCGGGAATGATGCCGGTGGCATCCCGCGTCAGAACGTCCGGGACGAGCCCGCCAAGGACGATCAAGAACGGCTCGTCGTCGCGCAGCTCGTGCAGCAGCCGCACGAGCGCTGTCTCGGCTCGCGCTCGGGTTTCGCGTGAGCGCTCCTCGTCGGTCACGCCGGCTCCTCGGCGGCGTCGGCGCCGCTGTGTCGTGGGGAAACATGGTGCAGCGGGTCGATGAGCTCGCTCTTGACATGATCCGCCGCGTCTTGGCCGCGGGCGCCCAACGACGAGAGGTCCGCGTACAGGCGCGGAGGGCTGGCGACCGGCAGGCCGCGACGCACGCCTGCGAGGCTGAAGATCCGCCGATCCGCGCGCCAGAAGTTCACGCGCCCGCCCTCGTCCACCTCACGCAGACCGCCGTCTTCGATCGCCACTGATAGCGGGCCTGCGAAGTCCTCGTCCGCGACGTAAATGTGCAGGCTCGGGGTGGTCGTGGCGAACGGGGCGGCGAGCTCGAGTCCCGCCCAGCCGCTCACGGCCCATGTGACGCCTCGGTTCAGCGCGGCGCCCAGCTCACCGCGGAGCAGCGCCATCACGTCGCGTGTTGCGCGGTGGGCGATGCGGACGTCGCCGCGCTGCTCGGCTGCCGCCGCGGACCACGTGGCCAGCATCGCGTCGGCGTCGATGAGCTCCCGATACGCGCCTGGGCCGCGGGCGGGCCCGCGCTTGGTCGTCCAGCCCTCCGCGTCGAACGCCTTGAGCACGTTGGCCGTCTGCGGGGTCGACCACCGGCAGTCGCGCGCGAGCTGCACGGCGCGAAGCGGCTCGTCTGATCGGGCAAGGATCGCCTCGGCGAGCGACAGCGCCGATGGCGACCACGAGAAGGCTCGCGCAGAGCGTCCGTCCGCGAGACGGATGACGGGCTCGCGGATCACCAGCAGCCCGTCGGGCCCCAGGATGCGGGCCTGCCCCACCTCGTCAGCCCAGTTGGCATCGTGCTCGCGCAGCCACTCGATCGCGCCAGGGGAGAGATGGCGGGCCACGACCACAACATTCTGCGGCCACGGGTGGGGAATATCGCGGGCGACTCGGCGGACATCGTCGGGCCAGCCCTCTCCTGCCCACTTGACCTCTATCGCGATCTGCCTTCCGTCACGTGTCTGCACGATCATGTCGGAACGCGCCGTTGAAGAAGTGGTTCGCACGGTTGCTCCGTCGAGGACGGACGCGAGGATGCGACCCGCGCGGTTTTCTGCCTGCATAGTATTTTCTACTGTACCAGCAGAAAACTGTTTAGGAGCATAAAATCTATGCGCCCAAGTGGACTCGAACCACCACGGAGAACTATCTCCACAAGGCCCTCAACCTTGCGCGTCTACCAATTCCGCCATGGGCGCAGAGGGGGCGAGTATAGCCTCGGGTTGCCACCCCTCGGATGACCCGGCCGACCGCTGACCCTTGCATCTGTCCACGCGTGGCGCTAATCTGCGAACATATGTTCGTCCCAGGTCATCGTCAACCCGAACGGGGAGCCCAGCAGACATGGATCTGACCAAGCGCCAGCAGGAGATATTCGACTTCATTCGCAAGTACTCGGCCAAGTACGGCTATCCGCCCACGGTCAGGGACATCGGCAAGGCCGTTGGCCTCGCCTCGTCCTCCACCGTCCACGCCCACCTGGCCAACCTCGAGAAGATCGGCATGCTGCGCCGCGATCCATCGAAGCCGCGGGCGATCGAGCTGCTCGACCGGGTTGACCGTGTTGTGGGAGGCGCGGTGGAGAGCGCGTTGCGCGGGATCGTGCGTCCCGACAGCCTGCCGCTGCTGGGCTCGGTGGCCGCGGGCGCGCCGATGCTCGCCGAGGAGAACATCGAGGACTACGTGTCGGTGCCCGACGTCGCGGGCGGCGGGGACGGCGAGTACCTGCTGCGGATTCGCGGCGACTCGATGAAGGACGCGGGCATTCTCGAGGGCGACTACGTGGTGGTGCATTCCCAGGACACCGCCCAGGACGGCGACATCGTGGTGGCGCTGCTGGGTGAGGAGGCGACCGTGAAGCGCTTCTTCCGCGAGTCCGATCACATCCGGCTGCAGCCGGAGAACGAGACGGTGGAGCCGATCCGCAGCAAGGAGGTCAAGGTGCTCGGACGCGTGGTGGGGTTGCTCAGAAGCGTTTGACGGAGCGCGTGGGATCTTCCTTCCGGGCCTTCACGGCGAGCCGGTGACGCGGTAACGTGGGTGCTGCAGGTCAGGCAGCCGCGGAGGCGAGAGCCCTCGAGGAAAGTCCGGACATCAAAGGGCAGGGTGGTCGAGGAATCGACCCGGGGAAACCCGCGGGAAAGTGCAACAGAAAGCAGACCGCCGATGGGGCCGTCCCACGTGAACGGCCCACAGGCAAGGTTGAAACGGTGCGGTAAGAGCGCACCAGCGTCGCGGTGACGCGGCGGCTCGGTAAACCCCACTCGATGCAAGGCCAGTTTGGACCGCATGCAGGTTGCCCGCCGAGGTCCAGGTAGGCCGCTCAGATGGATGGCTGCTCAACGACAGGATCCGGCTTATCGACCTGCTAAGGGAAAGCCCCGCAAATGCGGGGTTTTCCTAGTTAACGGCTACAGAAGCTGGGAAATCGACGCACTAAGGTCGCTCTCTGATTGGGCGATCTCTATGAATCGCTGGGCGTCGGTATCGGTGGCGCAGGCCATGGGGCGGCGGACAACAACTTATCCGCGACGCCTCCTCGGCGCCGCGCGTTGCGCCGCTCGGCCCCGCGGACACGACACCGTCGTGCTTGCCAGGGCATGCGTGCCGTCGGAGAAGGCGAAGATCGCGGCGAAGGGAAAGCTGGCGCGAGGGCACGTCGGCGGCAGCAGGATGCCCTGCGGCGCAAACGCGAGCGACACGCCGTTAACGTTGTGGTAGTAGGTGAGATGCTCGGGCCCGATGGTTGCGTGCAGGTGCAGCACCGACACGTACGGGGCGCCCGGCAGGGTTTCGACGAGGGGCACGCGGATCTTGACATTGCCGCCGAACGGTTCTCTGGCGGAGAGCAAAAGCCCTGAGAAGATCACGTTCGTTACGACGGGCTCTGTGCCTTCCGCGAAGAACAGCAGTGCGAGGTGGCCTTCGCGTTCGGGGGCGCGCAGGATCGTGACCGGCGAGCTCTCATCGATCGGCGTGCCGCCGAGCACGATGCCGGTCTCCACGACGCCGTAGCCCATCGCCGAGTCGGGCGGGCACCCGGCCGGCCCGGACGCTTCTAGCACCGGCTCCGCGCATCTTCGGACGCCCAGGTCGTTGAGGAAGAAGTTGATGCCGCGCGGGTAGCGCAGCTGCATTTCGGTCAGCGGCGGAGGAACCTCGCCCGCCGGCGCGGAGAGCACGAATTCGAACTGCAGGGTCGCGCGGCGGCCGAGCCGGTAGGGCTCGAAGGTGGCGTGCAGCAGTGCGGTCGTCTGTGCTTGCGCGCCGGCGAGCTCCGGGCAGGCGGCGAGCGCCGCGCCGCCGAGCGCGAGCGCGCATCCGCAGGCGGCGAGCGCCGAGCGCAGGGGTGGCGGCTTGAGTCTCACCGTGGCCCCTAGAAGCGCAGCGTTCCCGCTGTCTGGATCGTCAGCGCGTAGTTTTCGCGGTCGAAGGTGCCGTAGAGCTGCGCCGTGCCGTGAGCGCGGCGATAGCGCCCCGTCCCGCCGGTGACGACGAGCGTTCCGGCGAAGCTCTGATACACGCCTTCGCCGTGCGGCCTGGCCCTGCCGTCCCCGTCGATCGTGCCGCCGCGCGTGTAGATCGCGAAGCTGCCGCTGAAAGTCGAGGCGAAGATCATGTGGACGCGCATGGAGCCCGGCAGGGTGCCGCTTGCGCTGCCCGTCTCGTAGACCTGTTCGCCGACCGCGCCGACGTAGTGCAGCTTCGCCGCGTCGCTGGCGTGCAGTTCTGCGCCGCTGGCGAGACTCGCCCCCGCGCCGAGCGCGATCGCGAGCGCGAGGAGCGAGGCGCATGGGGCTCGGCGCCGTCCCGCGCCCCTCGATCTGCAGAGCTTGCTCACAACAGCCACATCCCTTCGAGCATTACAAAAGTTTCGCTCGTACAAGCAGCTCACTCCGCCAGCGCATAGTTCGGCGAGACCCTCGAGGCCAGGACGATCGGCGTGAGCGCCGCCGCGAACACGACGGCCACGACGAGCGCGAAGATCTGAAGCGGCCGCGCGTTCGCGGTGATCGCGGCGATCGGAAAGCCCGTCACCCGCCCGAGATAGCCGTCGATGATCGCCTGGCCGTACACGCCCGCGAGCGCACCCGTAACGCAGCCGGCGCTCAAGAGCAGTCCCGCTTCGATCAGCAGGATGCGGCGCAGGCGCGCGGGAGACACGCCGCAGAGGCGCAGTCCCGCCAGTGCGCCGCGTTGCTGCCACACAGCCGAGGTCAGGGCGGCCGCCATCGCGAGGATCGCGGCTGCCAGCAGCAGATTCGAGATCTCCCGCAGCTGGCCGAGCCCTTCCCTGGCGAGCGTGTCGATGCTCGTTTGCAGGGAGGAGCGTGTGCGGACGATCAGCCCGCTCGAGCGGCCGAGCGCCTGCCGTATGCGCCGTGCCACTTCGCCCGCGCGCGCCCCCGGCTTCAGCGACACGCCGAGCGCGGTCGCGCTGTTTCCGCCCCCGCCCCCGCCCCACAGGCGCGCGTACTGCGCGCTGCCCAAGAAGAGCGCGCCCGGGCTCCACGCCAGGTTGCTCGTAAGCGCGGCGATCCGCAGCGACACCTCGCCGCTGGGCGTGGGAAGCGTGAGGTGGCCGCCCAGCCCGACGTGCTGCTTTTCAGCGATCTGGCGTGAGACGACGACCCAGCCGCCCTGTGCGAGCCGCTGCTGCGCGAGGGCCGCCGAGCCGCTGGAGATCTGCGAGGAGAGCACGTTCCGGGCGTCGCCGGGTCCTCGCGCGATCATCCACACTCGGCGGCCGTCGATCACCACGAATCCGCCCTCATACGTCGCGACGCGCGAGACGCCGGGCAGGGCGGAGATGCGCTTTGGCAGATCTCCGGCGGCGAAGTCGACGACCGCCTGGTCGTCGCCGCGATTGCCGATCCACAGCGTCGCGTCGGCGGCGTAGCTGTGCGCGAAGCGCGCGATTCCGTGTTCCAGGTCGCCGCGCGCGCCGCCGAGCGCGATGCTTCCGAACAGCGCGAGGGCTCCTGTCGCCGCGAGCGCGAAGCTGCGCAGCGTCGTCGCCTGCAGCGAGCTCAGGGCGACCGGCATCGCCGTCAGCTTCTGCCGCCACTGCGCGAGCCTTGCGCAGAGCGCCATCACGGCGTTCAGCGCCAGCGGCACCGCGCATACCGTCCCGAGCGCCAGCAGCGTGCACGCGATCAGCGCGTGCGAGGGTCCCGTGGCGAGCAGGACCGTCGCCGCGATGAGCAGGGCGAGCGCGCCGACGTCGAGCGCGCGGCGCGTGGAGGCATGCAGGGCGTTCCCCGGAATACCCTGCTGCTGGTAGAGGTTGCGCAGCGGGTCACGGTCGCGAAGGTCGAGCAGCGACAGCGTCGAGGCGATGCCACAGCTCACGATCCCGGTCCCGAGCGCCGCGGCGAACGAGACGATGCTGAGCGTCGTCTGCGTGCCGAGCGTGAACGCCTCCGCCAGGTAGCCCGGCGACTGCGCGAGCAGGCTCACCGAGAGCGCGTAGCCGCACAGGATGCCGAGCAGTGAGGCGGCGGACCCCAGCATCAAAGCCTGGAAGGCGAACATCTGCACAATCGCTGAGCGCCGCACGCCCATCAGGCGCAGGTCGGCTATCGCTCGGCGTCGCTCTGGGGCGCTCAGCAGCAGCGCCGCTGTGGCCAGCAGCACGCCGAGCAGCGCGCTCACGGTCGCAAACAGAGCGCTCGCCTGATCGCTCGGCCGCAGCGCCTGGCTGAGCAGGCCGACGTCCTGGTCCGCCGGCGCGACGTCGATGCGGCCGTGCGCGAGCCCGGCAAGCTCGGAGCGGACCTTCGCGCCTGCACCCGGGCGTGGTTGCACGAGTATGCGCGAGACGCGAGGGCGAAGGCCCATCAACCTCTGGAGCTCTGCCAGCTGCATCACCGCGACGCTCGTGTGCGAGAGCGCGCCGAAGGCTTCCTGCCCGAGCACCGCCGAGATCGGCACCGACGCCGCCTTGCCGCGCGCATAGACCTCCACGCTGCCGTGCTGTGCTGCCGGGGAGTCGATCGCGAGCTCCCCGGCGGTGCGTGAGCTCAGCCCGATCCCGCGCGCGGAGAGCGTGGCGGTCGGGATCGTGCGCGCGAGGCCGTCCAAGAAGACGAGGCTCGTGCCGGCGCCGGCGAGGTCGACGGTCGCCGTGCGTCCGCTCGGGGCGCGCAGCGTCGCTGTCGTTTCGAGCTCCGAGCCGGCTGCCAGCACGCCGGGCAGACGCTGTGCCGCTCGCAGTAGCGTGGCGCTGATGCCTTCGCTTGAGCGTGCGTGCAGCTGCAGCGTTGCCGGACCGATCACCGTGCGCACCGCCTGCGTACTGGAGGCGGAGACGCTGCCGGCGGCGAGGCTCGTCGCGAACACAAGCGCGACCGCGGTCGCGACGCCGATCCCGGCGAGCAGCTCCTGCACGAGGTGGCGCCGCAGCCAGCGCACGTAGAACCAGAAGAGGGCATAGGGCCCCACCAGCGCCCGCGGGCGCGGCGGTTGCGGCTCGTGCGCCTGGGAGGCGCTCCTGCGCGAGCTCCTCCGGAGCTCCGCCGCGGCGCCCTTCGACATCAGGCGCTTGCGGAGGCTCGCAGCGGCACGACCTCGGCGAGCTCGGGCGCCAAGCGGCCGTGCAGGCGGCCCTCCGAGAGCGTCAGCGCACGGTCGGCGCCGGCGAGCGCCGGAGTCTCGTCCGTGCTGGTCAGCACGGCGAGGCCATCGTCGGCAAGCGAGCGCAACAGCTTCAGGATCGCCCTGCGCTCGACGAGCTCCACGCCGGCCACGACGTCGTCGACGAGCAGCAGCCGCGGCGCGCTCGTCAGCGCCAGCGCGAGCATCGCGCGCATCTGCTCGGCGCCGCGGAGCGTCCGCAGCAGACGCCCGGCAACCTCGTGCGCGCCGGCGCGCTCCAGCGCGTCGTGCGCGCGGCGACGCGCGTGCCGGCGGGGGACTCCGCGCGCCAGCTGCACCTCCACGAGCTGGCGCTGCACCGGCCAGGCTTCGCCGAGGAGAAAGCCGCCGGCGCAGTAGGCGATCCCGTCACCGATCGCCGCCGGGCCGCGCAACTCGCGACCGTCGAAGCGCACGACGCCGCCGTCGGGCTGGGCGAGGCCGCAGGCGAGATGCAGCACGCTCGAGCGCCCAGACCTGCGTTTGCCCCAGATCGCGACGAGCTCGCCGACGTCGAGATCCAGGCAGATGTCGTCTAGCAGCAGCCGCCCTGGGCTCTCGCGATCGAGCAGCCGCACGTGCTCGATGCTGAGCAGGCTCACGGTTGCGTCCCGGCTGCGGCTCCACGGAGCTCGCTGCGGGCGTACTCGATCCAGCTCAGCACCGCCCCGGTGCGCAGCCGGCACTCTTCGCCGGCGAGCCTCCCCGCGAGCGCCGCGCGACCCGCGAGCTCCTCCTCGTCATCCGTCGGCAGCCTGGCCGCCGCTTCCAAACACACTTCCGCGCAACGCTCGAGCACTCGCAGCGCGTGCTCGGGGGGCAGAGCAGCGAAGTGCTGCGCGATCAGGCGCGAGCGGCGCTCGTCCTGGCTCACCTGCTCGATCAGCCACTGCTCGTAGGCTCGGAGGCCTGCCACAGTGGGCCTGTACTGGAGCTTCGGCTGGCGTACGGGGTCATAGATCGGCCCGTCCTGGGCGCGCTCGATCAGGCCGCGGCGCGCGAGGCTGTCGAGCGCCGTGTAGATCTGCGAGCGGCTGGAGAACTCCAGTGTGCCGGAGTAGGCGCGCTCGAAGCGCTGCATCAGTTCGTAGCCGTGGCTCGGCCGCTGGATCAAGAGCCCCAACAGAGCCCAGTTGATCGGCGAGCGCATCGACGCCCTGCCCCTGTCGTTTAACCGCGCCGTGTCCATCGCATCCTCCCTCGTGTGCTCCCGGTGCTCCCGCCGAGTCTACACCCAGAACCGCGCGCCGCGGCAATAGTCGCTAAAAAGAACAGTTCACCTTAAAGACTAACGGCGGCGCCGGGGATTGCGCTAATCCTAGACAAGAACAGTCGACTGCTGGACTAGACACGCTCACACGCAGACTGCATGATGGCGCTGTCGAGTCGCGGATGCATCCCCTCGACGAGACAGGGTTTCGTGTGGATCGCTTCTACAGGAGGGAATGGGTTTATGAGTGCTCGTAGGTTGATCGTGGGTTTCGTGGGCATCCCTACCCCCTACTCCATACTCCCTACTCCGACCGAACCCCCGAAACGGGACAACCTCCGCCAGTCCTCCCACCCCCTGTCCGAGTGTCTCCACCCCCTCTCCGGAGGCATTCGGACGGAGTTCGGCGTTGGCACCCTCCCGCGCCGGGCTCTACCGGGCGCCGCGACCCTCATCCCGGGCCGCGGCGCCCGTCTTTCTTTCAGCGAGGTGGCTGACCATGATCGGAACGATATCGAACACACGTTCGCCATCAAGGCCGTGCGCAAATTTGGCACAAAATCTTTAGGTTCCGGTCCCGCGGGTGTTGCGGGACTAGCGGCTACGGATTCAGTCGACGGACCCGGCGGGAACGATCCACTGACAGGACTGGCCGGTGACCGACGCGATCAGGTCGAAGTCGGCGTCGTAGTGGAGGATCGTCAGTTTGGCGGCCTCAGCGGTGGCGGCAATCAAAAGGTCAGGCACCTTACGACCGCGCTGGTGTTTGACGGCGAGCAGCCGCTGAACCTCCTTGGCTCGGCGAACGTGCTGGGGCGTGGTGTCGACAGACTCGAAGCGGTGCAGGCCGTTGGTGAGGCGATCCCACTCGGGTGCGTTGCGGGCGGAAAAGCCGACCTCGAGGTCGTAGTGCAGGACCGCGAAGCCGCGCTCCAGGGCGGCGAGGGGCAAGCAGATCAAGGACGCAGGGAGCGTGGCGTGCTCGGCACGCGAGCGACCGAGGACGCAGAGATGCGCCGCCCATCGTCGTCCTGGCAGCGCCATGCATCCTCACGCGGCGGAAACTCCATGTTGGCGAAGGTCGCAAAGAGTTTGTGGAGCCTACGGATGCGATCCTCATCGACGGGCTGGTCATCGTCCTCGTCGACCGTACCGTTCGGCTCGATCTCCTCGGCGATCGCGTCAAGCTGCACCTCAGTCTCCGGGGTATCCGGCAGCGAATCGATATCAGACCTGAGCTTGGGCGTGAGCGCTCTTGGCGATCAGCTTGAGCCGGAGCTCGCGGACTTGGATCAGGTCGAGCATCTCGCCACGGTCGTTGGCGATCTCTACGAGCTTGACGTCGCCGTAGTCGCTGACGACGGCTCCGACTGTTCCGGCGGGCCAGTTGCCGGGATCTTTGGTCTTCTTGATCGGGTCGATGAGCGCGATGACGTCGTGTTCGCCGATTGCGTGCTTGACGGTACCCATCTACCTTCTGCGCGGGGGCAGCGGGAAGTGGCGGTACATCACGATGATGCCGGCGGTCACGCAGATGAGCGGGAACGTCCACAGGGGTGCGCCCAAGATCAGGATGCCCGCCGCGATGAACTCGAGCAGCAGCGTGATGGCCACGTCGTAGCGGTCGAAGTCGTCGTTGATGAACCAGTTCATGAGACAACCTTAGCGACGAACAGGGCGAAGATCAATGGCCCGAAGAACATCCCGACGCGGAAGCCGGCGCCCATGCCGCGATTGATCAGGTCGGCGCGCACGTGGGCGGGGGTGGTGTCCAGCGCGAACAGCGCCGCGGGCAGCCCTGAGAAGAACGCTGTGGAAGCGCCCAGAACGGTCCCCCAGGCGAGCAGGCCGTTGACGACGGCGGTCCCCAGTGAGGGGTTGCCCTCGCAGAAGACGCGGATGGTGGCTATCGCAGTCACGGCCAGCCAAGCTACGCAGCGCTTGAGACGGCTGAGTCGATCGGGGCTCTCTCAATCCCATAACCCCTGCAAACTAACTCACAAACTTTCTGCAGTCACAACCCAGGAAAGGCCCCACCGATGACCAACGCACCGAACAGGCTCGCGTCCCTCCTTCACCGCCTCGGTGTCGCCGGGCCTGCTCGCTTGCGTGCCTTTCGAGGGACTGGTGCGTCGTCGCGTCGGTATGTCCCTGTCGTGCTGTCGATGCTCTGCGCCCTGGCCGGCGTGCTGGCGCTCGGTGTGTCTGCGGCGAGCGCCGTCACAGTGCGCAAGCACATCTTCGAAACTGCGCCCTTCAGCATACCTTCGTCATTCACCCATCCGACGGGTGTCGCGGTCGACCAGGAAACGGGGAACGTCTATGTAACCGACGCCGGAGCCGACGTGGTGGACGTGTTCGGGGCCGAAGGTGGGAGCCCGGCGGGTGGCGCTCCCGCGCAGATCACCGGTCTTGAATTGAACTCCGGCGAACCGCAGGAGGTGGCGGTCGACAACTCGTGCTACCTCCACAAGCCGGAACAACTGACGGAAACAACGACGCCGACGTGCAAAACATTCGACCCGTCGAACGGTGATGTCTACGTCGCCGAGGAGCCGGCACACGCCATCGCAAGGTTGAAGCTCAATCCGATAACGCAAGAATACGAAAAGGAAACCCTCGTCTATCACGAAGAAGAATTCGAGCCGAACGGTGTGGCAGTCGACACGGAAGGAAACGTCTACGTCGCCAACTACTACAAAGAAGAAATATCCGAGTTCAACTCCTCGGGCGTCGAAGTCGGCAAGATCGAACAGAAAACCGTTGCAAACCCGGCATATGTGGCGGTGGGCGCCCCGGGTGTGGTGTACGTCGGGAACTACTACGGTGGCGTGGCCAAGCTGGAAGTCAACACGTCCACAGACGCGATCGTAAAAGAAGAAGCGCTGGGAACGGTCGGTGAAGGGAAAGCCGTGGCGCTGGACTCGCACGGGAACGTGTACGTTGACGACGAATCGCTCATATCCGAGTACGAACCCTCGGGGAGCCTGCTCGAAGAGTTCGGTGCTGGATTCTTCAACGAATCGCTCTTCACCGAATCGCAAGGCGTCGCGGTGAGCGACAAAACCGGGGACACCTATGTGTCGAATCCGAGTGCCGGGGACCTCGATGTGTTCGGGCCTCCGGTGCTGCTGGTGGCGCCGTCGGTCACAATCGAACCGGTCACGCCGATCGCTCAGAACTCCGCGACGTTCAACGGCAAGGTCAACCCGAACGGCTTGGACACGACCTACCACTTCGAAGACTCCAGCGACGGCGTGCACTGGACCTCGCTCGGACAGGCAAACGCCGGGGAAGGCGAAAGCGAAGTCCCGGTCACCCAGACCGTCAGCGGCCTGACCGGCAACACCATTTATCACGTGCGCCTGGTCGCGCACAGCTCCGCTGGAATCAGCATCTCCGGGGAAGAAACGTCCTCGACCTTGGCGGGTTCCCCGGAGATCTCGGGGACCGGCGCGACAGGCATCGGTGCCACCGAAGCGACGTTGCACGCGACGATCCACCCCGAAGGCCAGGCCACCGCCACCTATAGCTTCGAATACGGCCCCACAACCTCCTACGGCACCACCGTGCCGTACGGGGAAGGCATCGTGGGCGCCACACCGACGCAGGTTTCCGAACAGATCGCGGGCCTTGCACCCGGCACGACCTACCACTTCCGCGTCATCGCGAGCAATGGCGTCGGAACGCCCACGACGACGCCCGACCAGACGTTCACTACGTACTCCAAGGCCGAAGTGACGAGCGGTTGTCCCAACGAACAGCTGCGCAAGGAAAGCGACGTGAACCCGACCACGGGCGAGCCGTTCTCGATGGGGCTGCCCGAATGTCGCGCGTATGAGATGGTCTCTCCGCTGCTGAAGAACGGGGCGCCGATACTCGCCAGCTCAGTCGCCGTCGTCGGCTCCGAAGGCTCGAGTGCGCTGATCAAATCCACGGGGCTCTGGCCGGGACCAGAACAACCGCCTAACAACGACCTGTGCGAATCGAGCTCTGTAGAAGATCTCCAGTACAGGGTGACGCGCGGCGCATCTGGATGGGGATTCAAGCCGGAGATACCGTCGGCCTCGCAGCTGCGAGAGGTTAGCAGTTTCATCCTTCCCAACTCGGCTGACATGAGCCCCAACGGGATCTGGTTGGGCGACGGCTTCGCGCCCGCGGAACAGTACCTCGGCAGCAGCAAAGCATGCGCGAGCGCGCTCGCGGCGGGCGAGGCCAACCTCTATCTGCTTGAACCCGACGGCGCTGTGGCTGAGATCGGCCCCTCCGTGCCCGTGTCAGACCGTGGTCCCGTTAAGCCCGGCGCCATCGGGGGTGGGAATGTCGGGCACCAGGATTATGCCGCGTCAACGGATCTCTCGCGCGTGCTGTTCGGTCTCGACAGTTACTTCCGCTGGCCGTTCGACCAGACCAAGATTGAGACCCAAAGCCAGCAGCTGTATGATGGCACGTACAACTTCCCATCGCTGTACGAGTACATCGGGACCGGACACGCCGGTGAAGGCGCCGATGTTCCCACGCTCGTAGGGGTCGATAACACGGGCACTCTGATCAGCCAGTGCGGCACGGTCGCGGCGGGGTACCTGGGAGAGGAGTACGTGGGAGGGGAGTACGCGGGAACGGCAGCGGGGGCCAACTCGGGAGCAGTGAGGGAAGCATATTTTGACGAACCGGAAACCAGGGTGATCTCCGCGGGCGGCTCGACCGTGTTGTTCACCGCGCTGCCCGCGGGATATGCGTGCAATCTGAGCAGCTCTAACGGGCCCGGCACGGGCCCCGCCGTTGACCAGCTCTTTGCGCGGGTCGGGGAACCCGGCACAGAAACGAAAGTCGGCAGCGCTGTGACGGTCAACGTCGCCGGGAGCACGGAATGCGCGACCGCGGCCTTTGACTCGTGCAACGTGACCGAGGCGCCCGCCTACCAGGGCGCTTCCACTGACGGATCGAAGGTGTTCTTCACAAGCGAACAGCCGTTGGTCGAACACGATACGGATAGCACGAACAACCTGTACGAGTGCAGGCTGCCGGGCGACTCGGGCAAACCCCTGACCCCGGTGACTCCGGTCAACCCGTGTCCGGAACTGGTGAGGGTGTCGGTCGCGGGTTCAGGCGCGGGCGCCGAAGTGCAGAGCGTCGTGTCGGTCTCTGCGGACGGGTCGCACGTGTACTTCATCGCGAAGGGCGTGCTGAGCGGCGCCAACGCCGAACACAACAGTCCCACGGCCGGCCAGGACAACCTGTATGTGTGGGACGAAGGACGCACGGCGTTCATCGCCACGCTGCCCTCCGCGGCGTTCACGCGCGGGGAAGTCCAGGCGACGCCCGATGGCGAGCAGCTCGTGTTCACGAGCTCCGCGGATTTGACCGTGGATGACACGAGCACGGTCGCGCAGGTCTTCCTCTATGAAGCCCAGCACGAAGCGCTGGTCAGGGTCTCCAGGGGTCAGCACGGCTTCAACGACGACGGCAACACCACGACAAACCCCGCCAGCGTACTCAACGGCGCCGATGAGGAAGGTGGCAGGGTGATCTCTGAAGACGGCTCTGAGGTGGTTTTTGAAAGCAATCAGGCGTTGACGGAACAGGTCCACGGCGGCTTGCACAACGTGTACCTGTGGCGTGGTGGCAACGTG
>Ga0182024_10010514_pt1 | contig 18841 bp, 18 predicted proteins | sample P32metaG_FD_120480 | JGI IMG/M metagenome (GOLD analysis project Ga0182024, IMG submission 120480) | Permafrost microbial communities from Stordalen Mire, Sweden - P3-2 metaG (Illumina Assembly) | ecosystem: Environmental > Terrestrial > Soil > Wetlands > Permafrost | place: Sweden: Stordalen... | reverse complement strand
GTTGCAGGATTCCTTTGTTCGTCTTTCAGATAAGGATCAACAAAAGATTTTAGCGTGGATCGATAGAGGTCCTGATCCGGAGAAGTACAGGCGATGGCACGTGAAAGTTGTCGGCCAAGCCGCCACTAGGGAACAAATTGTCGCTTACGTGAAAAGGTGGATGCGAGATCGATTAGCACTCATATCTGAGCACCTGCCATCGGACTGGAAATCCCGGTTTGAGGAACTAACGAGAGACCTTGGTCAGGCTGCGCATCCGGAGTTTGCTTCGTACAGAACCGGAGGAGCGTTTGGCTACCGCAGCCCGAAGGCCGATAACGACCTCGTGGCACTCACCTTAACAGAAACTGTCGATTATCTCCGCGAATGGAAACCAGAAGACGGATGGATGGCGCCCTCCCCGGAAGGTCTCGGGCGCCAATTGTCGTCATTGGTTGCGAACGAGCCCGGACGCTTTGCGATAGGGGCCCAGACGTTCCGAGAGCTAGACCCAACCTACGTCCGTGCTGTGGTCCAAGGATTTGAAGAGCCAGCAAAAAGGAATCTCCGATTCGATTGGGGTCCTGTTCTCGAACTCTGCGATTGGGCGGCGACGCAACCGCGTTTGATTCTTGGTCGAACTATTAAAGAGAGAGAGGCCGATCCCGATTGGGGTTGGACATTTGCGGCAATTTCAAGCCTGTTGTTGATTGGCCTCGAATCGACATCCAATACGATACCTTTGGGACTTCGGGAGTGCGTGTGGAAAATCCTGGCTCGGCTCTCTGAAACTTCCGAGCCGACAGCGGAGGCAGAGGCGGAATGCCTAAAGGCAAACGGGGACCCAATCACGATGCCGTTGAATATGGAGCGTCCTAAGGCGATAAATGCAGTGATGGCATACGCAATTTGGACAGCGAGGCAGTCCGGACCCGACCCTGAGAGTGGTTCTGAAGGAGGGTGGCTTGAAAACATCCCCGCAGTCAAACGAGTTTTAGACCTTCACTTGGATTCGAGCGTTGATTCTTCCCTGGGTGTGCGGCCTGTGTACGGCCAAAGATTTTCCGAACTCCTCGGACTCGACAAGGAATGGGTTCGCAAGTTTGGAAGAGGCCGGTTGGCCGTCCACGAGACCACTGGGCTTGACGAAAGAGACGGCCGGAAGCGTTCCGTTTTTGATGTCGTCATAGAGATTAGTGGTGTCCTGAATGTGTGCCGTGCGAATCGCCGCATTTGCCATAATGGAAGTGTCGTACTGGAACGGGTTGCAAATGTTGCAGTACTCATTGGAGTCAACAATAGGGAGGTGCCGAACTCATTGAGTGTGCCCACTGGTCCATAATTAAGATCGTATTTGTCCTCGGGGATGCCTAACTGCGCGTTCCCGGCATAGACGTTCCACTGGTCGCCGTAATACTTCCACGAGATGTGGGCGGCGAGCAGTGAGTCGTCAATGCTGCGCACGCTAGAAGGTGGAATTGTAAAAACGGTATTGGACTCGCTTCTGTCGGTGTAGGCATTCTCGCCTTGCCCGGTTGGGCAAAGCTGCACGCCGGGTACAGCAATACTCCAAGCCATACCACAGCCGCCGACGGAAGAAGCTTGCGCATTTCTAGACCCTATCTTTTCAGCGCCGAGACGCCGCAAACTACCGTATCGCGCTGCGAACGCGCAGCAAATTCTAGGCAGGCTGTGTTGCAATTAAATGAATTGACCGTTAAACGCAGGTGACCCGTTCAGGTGACCATTGGTGTGACCGCTTTTCAACAGTTGGAAATTAATACCACGCTCATAAAAGTAAGCATCCGGACTTGAGAACGATCGGCACAGCCAGAACGGGGTGCTCAAGACTGAGCTTTCATAAGGCAGCTTTCACGACGAGCACGGCCAGATCCGCTGTCTGCAATGGGCACTACGGGTAGCCGTGGCAATTTGCCTGTGCTAATGACTTTTGAGGTACAATCTCGCCCATCGGTCGGAGGTAGTTATGAAGCTTACCATGCGCTCCCCATTCGGAGTCTACCTGTTGATTTTGATGCTCGGCAGCCTTGCTGTTGCGCGGCCGCCGGAAAACAGTTATCACCTGCTGAAGAAATATCCATTCGAAGCCGCACCAGGCAGCAGCACGGAATATTTCGATTACATCACGGTGGATTCCGCCGCGCGTCGTGTTTATTTGTCGCGCGGCACCGCAGTGCAAGTGATGGATGCCGATACTGGCGCCATCATCGGCAACATTGGGGGATTCAAACGACAGCACGGCGTAGCGCTCGCTAACGAGTTCGCCCGCGGCTTCATCAGTGACGGCACCCAAGCCAATGTGACAATTTTCGATTTGAAGACGCTTGCAGTGATCGGCACGGCGAAATCCGATCCGGACACCGATTGTGTTGTCTACGACCCAGCTTCCAAACGTGTCTTTACCATGAATGGTGACAGCCACAACTCCACGGTTATCGATGCTAAAAGCGGGACGATTGTGAAGACCATCGACCTGGGCGGATCTCCCGAATTTGCGGTTGCCGACGGCAAAGGAACGGTTTACGCGAGCATAGCAAGCAAGGATGAGATCGCGGCGATTGATTCAAGCACTCTAATGGTCAAGTCTCGCTGGCCTGTGATGCCCGCCGGCAATCCTACAGCATTAGCGATCGATTCGCAGCATCGGCGACTCTTTAGCGCCGGTCGAAAACCCCAGATGCTTGTCGTCATGGATGCCGACAGCGGAAAAGTTATCCAGTCGTTTCCGATTGGCGTTGCGGTGGACGCGGCTGCTTACGATGCCGATAGCGGGCTGGTTTTTGCGTCTACCCGAGATGGCATGGTTCATGTTTTCCACGAAGATTCGCCTGATAAATTTAGTGCCGTCGAAACGATCAAGACTGAGTTCGGAGCGAAAACGATGGGCCTTGACACCAAGACCCATAGCCTGTTCCTGGATACGGCGGACTTTGGTCCGGCACCCGCACCCACGACAGCCCGGCCCAACCCGCAGCCCACAGCAGTTCTGGGGACATTTCGAGTCTTGGTTTACGCGCGGTGAGGATTGTGGTTGGCGTTCTGAATAAACGCGCCAACGCGCGTGTTCTCGAATCGGTGTTCGACCAGCTCGGAAATCCCGCTCGCGCTGCATGACTAACTGCCCAAGCGCGAAAGGGCGTCCTCAGATGTCACTCGAGCGGCTTGAGCTTGATGATGGATGCGCCGTGGTTGCTGCCCACCCAGAATGTCACTGGCACAGTTGAGCTGTCTGCGAACACGCGGCACCACCCTCGTACATTGCAGCGTATCGTAAGACAATCTCTCCCGTTCCTGGATTAAGAATCAACTTCTCGCTACGATCACGATCCGAATAGAGGTGTCCCTGGTCGCTAAAGTCAAATAGGTTCTCGCGAATGTCTAGACCTGCTCCCTTTTTCAGCGCCTTGCAGCGGTTGGAAATTAACGCCACGTTCATAAAAGCAAGCGTCCAAATTTGAGAACATCGATTCTTTTGAGACCCCTTAAAGGGCAACTTCGCGCGGCTGCGTGTGCACGTGCATATCGGAGCGGGGAGAGATGCTGTCTTGGCGATGGATGCTTGCCGTACTTGTGCTGGGTCTTACTCCGGCGCTGGGCCTGGCACAGAATATCAACAATCAAGTATGTCCGCGCCCGGCGGCCGGAAGCGTCATCCCTGAACCGAAAGATCTGCGCAGCCAGAACGGGGTGCTCAAGGCTGGGCTTACATATCGTAGCTTCCACGACGAGCACGGCCAGATCCGCTACTGCTATCGATATAGAGACGGCAGCCAGGCGCCTAATTTGCGCGTGAAACCGGGCGATTGGCTCGTGCTAACGCTAAAAAATGATCTGAAACCCATGCCAATCAAGCATCCCGCTGCAGCGATGCCAATGGCGATGGCCATGCCTTCGGCAAATCGTTGCGGGAGCGGAACGATGGATGCATGGTCAACGAACTTGCATTTTCACGGATTGAACATCGCGCCCGTTTGTCGCCAGGATGAAGTCCTGCACACAATGATCGCACCCGGCGATCCGCCGTTCGAATATCGCTTCCAGATTCCGCCCGACGAACCGCCCGGCGTCTATTGGTATCACCCACACGTTCACGGTTTTAGTAATGCGCAAGTGCTCGGTGGCGCGTCGGGAGCTTTGATCGTCGAGGGTATCGAGCGGGCGAACCCGTCCCTCGCCGGCCTACCCGAGCGGGTGCTCATCATTAGAGACCAGGAATTGCTCAACCCCGCCGCCGTTCCCACGCAGTCGTCGGTGGATGTCCCCGTTCTGCGGGACGCGGAAGGGGATGTTCTGAACACGGGCACGGGCGGAGGCAAGCCCGCGAAGGACCTTTCACTAAATTTCGTTCCCGTGCCTTATCCCGACTATAGGCCCGGAGTCATTCCCATTAAGCCGGGAGAGCGGCAGCTCTGGCGCATTCTCAACGCATCGGCCGTGACCTATGTGGATTTACAAGTGCTTTCACACGGCGTCGCGCAGCCGTTAGGTGTTGTCTCTCTGGATGGCGTCCCGGTGAATGAGAATGGGATGGCTGGAAATCGCGTGCTGTGGGAGAGCAACGTTCTGTTGCCGCCGGCGGGAAGAATCGATTTCGTCTTCAAAGGACTGCCTGCAGGGACACAGGAGACTTTAGTCACGCGTGCAGTGGACACCGGCCCGGCCGGAGAGAACGACCCGGTGCGGCCGCTGGCGACAATTGTGTCGAGAACCGACGCACCCGAACCTCGCTCGAAACTCTCCGAGACACCTGCGCCCGCTGTTCCACAAACTGTGGCCTGGCTGGGTGATGTGAAGCCCGTGCGCGAGCGCAAACTTTACTTTTCCGAAAAACCTTCCAATCCCAGCGATCCGAACAGCCCAACTGTTTTTTCAATCACCGTCGACGGTCACGATCCGGTTCCTTATGACCCTCGCTCGACGGTTCCCGACATTACCGTCCAGCAGGGCGATGTGGAAGACTGGATTATTGAGAACCGTTCGCGTGAGTTACACGCATTCCACATTCATCAACTGCATTTTCTCCTGACGGAGTGGGATGGCGTGCCGGTGGACGAGCCCTTTCTCCGGGATACGGTGAACGTGCCTTATTGGGATGGCGGAAGCCGAGTCTATCCCAGCGTCAAATTGAGGATGGATTTCCGCAATCCCCGCATCGTGGGAACGTTCGTCTATCATTGCCATCTCCTCGAGCACGAGGACGGTGGAATGATGGGGACAATTCGTGTAGAGGCCAGAAACCAAACATCCCGAATAACTTCTTCACGGCGGACGGTGCTCGCTAAAAACTCCAGAATCCTGTCACCGAAAGCGATCACGCCGAGCTCTTCCAAGTAGTAACAAAGCGGAACCTGCGGATGGCCTCCCGGAAAAGGCAGGGAGGAGCCACCTTACACTCTCCGCAGTAAACGGATGTCCAGCTGGGCGCCTCGCTTCGAAGCTGTGCCCCCACAGTCGGGTGACGCCGGCGAACGTCTTCGCTTTTCAACGTTCTTTGCAAATATGTGGCAAGCGCAAATTCTCAATGATGTGACGGCGATACGTACTATCCCCAGCGGCTGAAATCCACCCGCAGCATAATTTTAATTGCGTATTCATCAGCCGCTAACAGTGCTCGCGTATTCCCTTATACCTCGTCTGAGGATGCGACCTTCACTCGTCCCGAGGCGCAGAACCAGACTTGCATAAGCCTGACAAGGAGAATTTGATGAAATCGAAGTATATGCACGGATTGGTCTGCCTGTGCACAGCGGTGTGTCTTACGGCCATCGCGCCGAGCGCGATCCGGGCGCAGCGTCGTTCAAACCATGAGGACTTTCCGTCCGCGACGCCCATCAAGCACATTGTTGTTATTTTTCAGGAGAATATCTCTTTCGATCACTACTTCGCTACCTATCCGTATTCGAAGAATCCCGAAGGTGAGCCGCGCTTCCAGGCGAGCAAGGACACACCCCGCGTCAATAACCTCCTGAGCAGCGGACTGCTCACCAACAATCCCAACTCCACGATGCCATTTCGTCTCGACCGGACAGAAGCGGTCACTTGCGATCAGGATCACAACTATGCGGACGAGCAGAAAGCTTTCGATAAAGGCTTGATGGATAATTTCCCGGCAGCTGTGGGTTCTGGCGATGGCACCGTGAGCGCTTCCACGCCACCGGCGCCCGGACAAACCGTCGGAGTCACACCCCTGCAACCCGGCCAAACGAGTTACTGCTTCGACGCGGGTAAGGGCAAGGGAATAGTGATGGGCTATTACGATGGCAACACCGCCACTGCCGTTTGGAATTACGCACAGCACTTCGCCATGAGCGATAATTCTTTTAGCACCAACTTCGGGCCTTCGGCTGTCGGCGCTTTGAACCTGATTTCCGGCAATACCGGCGTGGCCACGCTCGTTCCAAAGGTGCCCAACCTCAGCAAGAGCGCCAGCGCAAATGGAAACATCTTCAACGGGGCGATGATGGGGCAGGTGATCGGTGATCCGCGTCCCGGCTACGACGATTGCGTGCTGACCAATCCCGGGCTCGCGACGACGAACATGGTCACCGTAGTGGGAACGAACATCGGAGATTTGCTGAATGCCAAGGGCATTACCTGGGGCTGGTTTGCGGGCGGATTTGCTCCCACAGGCACGAGCGGACGCGGCGGCACAGGTGTCAGCGCGGTAGATGAGTTTGGCAATACACGTCCACTCGCGGTTTGCGGATCTGCCGGTACAGGCCTCGCGGGCTTCGGGGCGGGCCCTTTGCCCGATAACATCACGACCGTTGGCGATTACATCCCGCACCACGAGCCGTTCGAATATTACCTGCAGAGCTCGAATGTGCAGCACGTACGCCCCAGCAGTCCAAGTGCGATTGGCAAGAATGACGGGGCGGTAAATCACCAGTACGATCTTTCCGACTTCTTCACGGCCCTGAAGAATGGCAATCTGCCAGCCGTCAGCTTCCTCAAAGCCCGCGGCTTTCAGGACGGCCATCCGGGCTACTCCGACCCTCTGGACGAACAGGTGTTCATCGTGAACACCATCAATACGCTGATGACCAGCGACGAGTGGGCAGAAACTGCCGTCATCATTCTCTACGACGACTCCGACGGCTGGTACGACCACACCATGAGCCCCATCGATAGCCAGTCCAATGGCATCGAACATGACGGGACGGTGTTCGACGACAACCTTGCCGGGCCGGGCAATTGCGGCACCACACCCGCAGGTGAAGCTCCCGGCCGCTGCGGCCTTGGCCCGCGCCAGCCTTTACTGGTGGTTTCTCCGTGGGCTAGGGAGAACTATGTCGATCATCGCGTTACCGATCAATCTTCCGTGATCCGCTTCATTGAAGATAATTTCCTGAATTCGGAGCGAATTGCCAACGGCTCAACCGACGCGAAGGCGGGTACGCTTAACGGAATGTTCGACTTCGACGACAAAGATGAAGGCGGCCAGTGGAATCGCCAGAAGGACGAGCAGCACCACCGCAAGTTGTTTCTGAATCCGACGACGGGAGAAGTGGTCAATTTCGGCGGCGGAAAGCAATAAGAGGCACGTTGCACAATAGATCGCCGTTACGGGGCCACCCCGCGGGAACTTCGCGGGGTGGCTTTTTTTTGTTTACCCAATTAGCGACATAGAGACAATAGCGATACAGAGACAATTCGGATCGAGCGGAGCGATTGTGGGGGTTGGCGAGATTTTCGGGGTTGATGCCTCCCCCGATCGTTGGGGGCTGCCGTCGTTTTCCAGGAGGAATTGACGAGTTTATCTCTAATCGAGTAGCATCGCGACCTCCATCAACGCGCGAGCACACACATGCACGGGGCGACGACTTTGCGCAACAAGGCGATGTCGACACGTGCGCTGCTCGGAAGAGAAGGCTGGCTGGTCTCTCTCGGTTTCATGAATGCCGGCTAAGTCCAGGCAATAATCTGTGCGTCACGGGCCGCGCGGGACTTGCAAGTAAACAAGAGAGCTTCACAGGAAAAGATTCACAAGGAGAGCAAATATGAAGAAGCTTTTGACCATCGCGATACTCGGGTCTTTATTGGCCATCCCCGCCGCCGCGCAGACTGGCCAGCAGGCGGCGGCTAATCCTGCGAATCCTCCTGCCAATCCGTTGTCTACCTGGCTGCGCAATGCCTATATGGGCAATCGCAATAACATCATGAGATCCGCCGAAAAGATGCCGGAAGAAAATTATGGGATGCGACCCGGCGCGCAGGAAGAAGTGCGCACGTTCGGCCAGCAGGTCGGTCACGTAGCCAACTACAATTATCTTTGGTGTTCCCAGGCCAAAGGCGAAAAAAATCCCGCCGCGGGCAACCTCGAAAAACTCAGTACCAAGGCCGAGTTCCTCAAGGCTTTGGGCGATGCCTTCGCATACTGCGACGGCGTGTACAATGCCCTCACCGATGCGTCGGGGATGGAGATGATCGATATCACCCAGGAGAGTGGCCGGCAAACGCGCTCTCTGCGCATGGCCCTGTTGATCTTGAATTACGGGCACAACAATGAAATCTACGGGAGTATCGTCACGTATCTGCGAATGAAGAACATCGTTCCCTCATCCTCGGAGCCCAAGCCGCAACAGCCGCAACAGCGGTGAACCGTGAAACCGCCGCATCGGCTAAGTTCCGGCCTGGACCACGCTAGAAGTGATCGCGGCCGGGCGACGTAAGTGTGAGGGACATGTAAGGAATTGCAATGTCCCTCATTACTCTATGAGTGCGATTTCAAACAGGCGCTCGGTTCATTATGCGAGTTCTCGTTGGACGTCGGAGCTGAGGCCGCATTTCGGTTAGCATTCCGCACCATCCCATATCGGATGCATCGTACGCCGTCATTCTCGCATCGGAGAGAACCCATGACCGTCGTTAAGCGCATTGGCCCTGGTTCAGCTTTCAAGGTGGGGCTGGTAGTCTATGCCCTGCTCGGCCTGGTTATCGGCATGTTTGTGAGTCTCGTCGCGCTGTTGGGCGTGGCCATACCTGGCGCGCCCCCCAGAAGCGGGCTCTTCGGCGTTTTCGCCATCATGTTTTTGCCCATTCTTTACGGAATTTTCGGTGGACTCTTTTCAGCGGTTTCGGCACTGGTTTACAATTTCGCCGCCGCTTGGGTCGGCGGCCTCGAAATGGACATCGACTGAGGTTTGCTGCCTCAGCTCACGTTGCTAGTTCAGCCTAATGTTGCTGCTTCGTAGTATTTTTCGCGGCAGGTGGTGTCGCGTCAGAGGGGTTTTCACGCTGCTGGGTCATGGACCGTATCAGAGCGTGGCGGAAGAGTTCGGCTCCGCCGTCTTTTCGTACAGGATGATTTTACCGTCCGCGACATTGCCCAAGAAACGTCCGCCCGCGGTAAACTGCATTACCTTTGCACCATCGCTCGCCAGACGTGCCCACCGCGACCGTGCCCCAGGATTTTGTTCAATACCACGTATGGGCTCACCGCCGAACTCGAAGTCCACTTGGCGCAGCCGCAAGCGCGCTGTCCGGCGCACTGGGAAGCGGCGTCCGTCGATCTCCACCAGGTTTGCGTTTTCGGACAACGTCTGCCGCCACACGGAGAGGAGCGCCTCTTCCAAACTCTTGATGTCGGAATTTTGCATGTGGGATATGTGATTAGTCCTGCGCGGCGCGCCGGGCTGACGGTGGTTCGCCGCCCAGGAACTGCATGCGCTGTACACCGCCCAGTTCAACCCCACGCTTGCTGAACGCGATTTGAATACGCCGCCGCAGTTCGCGGGCGACATCGTCCTGGCGATTGGGCGCGGTGCGAGCCTGTAGCCGCAGCGTCGTGCCGTTCGCGGAAAGCGCCTCAACACCCAACACACGCGGACCGTCTACCAGCATGGGCGACCACGCGGGATCGGATCGAAACCCGATGGCGACGGCCTCGAGCGCCGCCAGTGCGGTGTCGAGCGGTTGCGTGCTCGATACCAGCACATCCAGAAACAGTTGTCCCCAGTCCCGGCTCAGATTAGCCACTTTGCCGATGTCACCGTTGGGGATGCTGACGAGTGCCCCCAGGGCATCGCGCACCACGGTGCGCCGCAGCGTCAGGTGCTCCACGCGGCCCACGGTGTCACCGATGCGCACGGTGTCTCCCACAACATATTGATCCTCAAAGACCGTAAAGAAACCGTTGATGAAGTCCCGCACCAAATGCTGCGCGCCGAAACCCACTGCCAGACTGGCCAGGCCCGCGGCTGCTGCCAGTGGCGTGATATTAAATCCGAACTCCGGCAGCGCCATCAATACGGCGACAACGACAATAATGATTGTGCCCGCGCTGTAGATGACACCAGCGATCGTTCGCGACTGCTGCTCGCGCATTCTCGCCACGCGACCCATTGTTTCTGTGTCGCTTGCGCGCACCAGCCTGCGCGTGAGGCTCCGAAGCGCACGATTCACGATCAGCGCGATCGCCACTATGGCTACCACGCGCGTTCCGTGACTCAGCGCAAACTCTGTCCACTTGTACATGTGGTCTGTCATAATACCGGACGGAAGGGGCATTATAACATTGCCCAAGGCCTGCACCTCTTAGCGGCTACCCGCGATGCCGTAAACGCATGGCGTGCAGCAGGAGAAGGTCTATGTATAATTCGCGCAGAACTTTCTTGAGTGTGGCGGTGAGCATCGCGGCCGCAGCCGCCACCGGTGCAGCGCAGTCGCAGATGCCCAACTCAGGACGGATGCCGTCCTATGAGCCGAATCCCGCATCCCGGCGGCCTTTTGGGGCGGAACCTGCGGAACCTGCACCGCGAGCAAATCCGAGAGAAATATTAAGAGCCAATCAAGAGGACATCAAGAAAGATGTAGCGCGCCTGACACAGCTAGTGTCGGAATTACAGAAGGGACTGGACGAAAGCGACACGAAGGATGTGCTCTCTTTGGACGTGATCCACAAGACCGAAGAGATCGAGAAGCTGGCGAAACAGATTAGGGGCCTCATCCGCAGCTAATTCGCAGCTGCGGAGGCGTCGCGCACGGATTTCGAGGTCATCCGATTTATCCGTTGGAGCCCGGCATCTCTGATATTAGAAAACCGGCTCCAACGGCACCGCTTATGGGCTAGTGCTGAAAGCCATCGCTCATTGGGGCGACCCAAAACAGCGACGGCTTAGGCAAGTTTTTCTCCACACATTTACGCCGTAGTCTTGACGCTGGACGCGACGGGCGGCTTTATTACGTTGCCCGCTGCGAGCGCCAACAGACCAATGATGATGCCGGAAATTAGTCCGACCACCGTCCCCATTATGACCATCATCAGCCTGGGCGCATTTGATGACGGCATCGATTTCATCATCGCCGCTTCCTGCGGGTGACCGGCAACGTAGCGGTCGAATAACAGCGCATGTGCCGGGTGATCCAGACGGAGTTTGCCAAGCCGAGGAGCAAACCGTGAGCGAAGCGCCCCGTCGGACGCCGCCTGGCGATCATGCACGCACACACTAAGAAAATAATCAGCGAAACCACTGGCTCGACATTAGGGGGAATGAAGAACACGGTCGCGATGCCCATCGCCAACCCCAACAATGAAAACTGAAAGATTAATTTCCAATCCATAGCGACATTTTCCTGCGGCTTGCCGATTGAGCGGGAGTGTATGTGCCGAGAATCGAAAAGTCATCCAGCTTCGTGCCCATTCCGGATAGATGGACGGATCGGAAATTCGTTTTGCGTCGCGGTTTTCAACGAGTTTTCAGTCAGCTTCCAGTAAAGATGCCGATAAATTTTATGCAACGTGCCTGCGTCCGCATACTGCGTATCTTCCAAGGTGAATTGCGCAAAATCCGATTCCAGTGCCAAAATGCCTGCGATGGAAACTTCCGAAGCATATAGGGGAGCCGAGTGGGAATTCCGTTAGGCGATATATCCCGGCGGCCTGTACATCGTCCTGTCATCACCGTCTTTCTGATTGCGGTCAACGCGCTGGTATTCACCCTCGAACTGGCGGGTGGAGATGCGTTCGTACAGCAATGGTCGGTGATTCCCGCCGACGTCGTCGCCGGCCAGCACTGGATCACCATTTTTACGTCCATGTTCATGCATGGCGGCTGGATGCACATTTTGGGCAACATGGTATTTCTGTGGGCGTTTGGCCCGGCCATTGAAGATGCCATGGGACCGGTGCGCTATCTGGTATTTTATCTGCTTGGCGGCCTGGTAGCGGGGCTGGCGCAGATTGCCGCCATGCCCAGTTCCATGGTTCCCAACCTGGGCGCCAGCGGTGCGATTGCAGCGGTGATGGGCGCTTTTCTGATCACCTACCCGCGGGACCGCATCCGGACGCTGCTATTTTTCGGCTGGTTCATTCAAGTGGCCGCGATCCCGGCCGCGGTCTTGATCGGAATCTGGTTTTTGATCCAGCTGTTCAGTCAAGTCGGCGCGGTAGCAGCAACCCAGGGCGGCGGAGTCGCTTACATGGCGCATGTTGGCGGTTTGATCTTTGGAGTGATCGCGGCGCGGTTGTTCGAGGATCGACGGCGCATTGCGGCTCAAACCGTCGATTGAGGAAGGAGTGAGACGGGAATGCGGCAGAGCCCTGTTCGGCCCTGTTCGGATGATGCCGAGGTGGCGGCGGTCGAGAACCCGCAGACCGGCGAAAAACCCCCCGCCTCCACAAAACGTAGGCACCCACGGGAGTTGAGAAGCCGCATCCGTCGCGAAAATTTCACGTCCGCAAGACGAACGGCGACCTACTAGGTGAACCAACGGGAGAGAGACCTTCGTTTGCGAGCAAAGGATTTTTCGCAACGCCTCACTGATCGGATAGCTCGGATTCGGCCACCGGCGATGCCTCGGAGGATGCGCCTGCCAGATGCGCTCTCTGGCGCGACGAGAACATGGGCCCGCGCGCGGCAGCAGTCGGCGCAAAGCTGAGCAAGCCCGTCGGCCAGGTCGTCATAGATGGCCTCAATGCCTCCCCGCATAAAATAAGTCTCGTGCCAGAATCCGGTGCCACCAGAATCCCGCAGAAAATTCTTCCACCAGGCCCGGTGCGGCTCCGATCGGGCCCACCGCTCCAGAGATTCAACGTCGCGCCAGTACTGGCGAATGCCCCCGTGGGGCGGAAACAACGACCAAAGAAAGTTTTCATGCAGCAGCTTAGCCATCCGGCTGGTCCGCTGCGGATTTGGCGATCTTCGGTCCGAATCCGACCAGTGTCTTGAGATCCGCCAGAGTCCGCACCTGCATTCCGAGGTAGACCACCACGAGGTCGGGATAACGTGAAAGATCAACTGTACGACGTTGGACCGCCATTGTTCTGCCTCTCGCGAGGGATAACCCAGGAGTTTCGCCCGCATTATATGGCACGGCTGCGGCCGTGCCGATGGGCTGCGTAAGTTAGCCTTCGTCTTGGTATTGGGTTTTCAGTCGCGCGACCACCGTGGCGTCGGCTAGCGTGGTGGTGTCGCCCAGGACGCGGCCTTCGGCAATATCGCGCAGCAGGCGGCGCATGATTTTGGCGCTGCGTGTTTTCGGCAGCTCAGCCGCGAAGAAAATATCATCAGGCCGCGCGATGGCGCCAATCTTCGTGACCACGTGCTGCTTGAGCTCTTCCTTGAGCGCATCGTTCGGATCGATGCCTTCTTTTAACGTTACGAATGCGGAAATGCCCTGGCCTTTCACTTCATGCGTTTTGCCAATCACCGCAGATTCGGCCACGCTGGGATGATCGACCAGCGCGCTTTCCACTTCGTATGTGGAGATACGGTGCCCGGCCACATTCATTACATCGTCCACGCGGCCAAGTAGCCAAAAATATCCGTCCGCATCCATTTTACAGCCATCGCCCGTGAAATAGATGCCCGGGTAGCGTGACCAGTATTGCTGCACGTAGCGGTCGGGATCGCCATAAATTGTGCGCATCATGGCGGGCCAGGGCCGCTTGAGGACAAGGTATCCGCCGGCCTCAGGGCCTACGGGGATGCCATTGGCATCGACGACTTCGGCTGCGATGCCAGGGAACGGGCGGGTAGCCGATCCAGGCTTGGTGGCGGTGATGCCGGGCAGCGGAGAGATCATGATCATGCCCGTTTCCGTCTGCCACCACGTGTCGACGATGGGGCAGCGGCCGCGTCCAATGTGTTCGTTGTACCAAATCCACGCTTCGGGATTGATGGGCTCACCCACCGTGCCGATCAGGCGCAAGCTTCGCAGTGAACGCTTCGCCGGAAGTTCAGCGCCCCAGCGCATGAATGTGCGAATGGCGGTGGGCGCGGTGTAGAAGATATTCACGCCGTATTTGTCGACGATGGACCAGAAGCGGCCACGATCGGGGAAGTCAGGCGTGCCTTCATACATGAGCGAAGTCGCACCGTTCGCGAGCGGCCCATACACGACGTAAGAGTGCCCGGTGACCCAGCCGATGTCGGCGGTGCACCAGTAGATATCGGTGGCTTTAAGATCAAAAACGTAGTGATGCGTGGCGGCTGCTCCCAACAGGTAGCCCGCGGTGGTGTGCACGATTCCCTTAGGCTTGCCCGTGGTGCCGCTGGTGTAGAGCACGAAGAGCATGTCCTCGGCGTCCATCGGCTCTGGCGCGCATTCATCGGAAGCGCTCTCGACGATGTCGTGCCACCAGACGTCGCGGCCAGCCTGCATGTTGACGTTGAGAGTGTCGGCGGCGCCGCTGGCAGCCGCATTGCCGATACGGCGCAATACCACAACTTTTTCAACGGTAGGCGTTTCGCGAAGCGCTTCGTCGACGCTGGCTTTCAAGGGCACGACCGTGCCGCGGCGCCAGGCTCCATCGGCGGTGACGACGACTTTGGCCTTCGCGTCGTTGATGCGCTCGCGCAGGGCTTCCGCCGAAAATCCGCCAAATACAATGCCATGCGGAGCGCCAATCTTGGCGCAGGCGAGCATGGCAATTGCCAGCTCGGGAACCATGCCCATATAAATGGCCACGCGATCGCCTTTGGCAACACCGAGTGAGCGCAGCGCATTGGCACAACGGTTGACCTCGCGTTCGAGCATGCCGTAAGTCAGCACGCGCGAATCGCCGGGCTCGCCTTCCCAAATGATGGCGGCTTTATTGCGGAGCGCGGAGTGAGCGTGGCGATCGACGCAGTTGTACGCGACGTTTAGTTTGCCGCCGACAAACCACTTGGCCCATGGGGCGTTCCATTCGAGGACCTTTTTCCAAGGCTCGAACCAGTCCAGACGCTGAGCCTGGCCGGCCCAGAAGCCCTCCAGATCGTGGGCTGCACGGTCGTAGATTGCAGGGTCGGATTCGTTGGCCTGGCGGCGAAATTCCTCCGAAGGGGGAAACGTGCGGCGCTCGTCAAGCAGCGCAGACAAGCTTTTTTCGGCCGGCTCAGTCATTGGCAGGGACCCTCGCAATGGTCGGAATACGCCCGGCACGGCGTCAGAGCGCAAAGCCCGGAGCCGGAAGCAAGATGTAACGACAGGGAGGCAGCCATTGTCAATGCCGCAGCATGCTGGTGCAAATGGAAAAGATGACTTTCGCACGACTTTTGGGTGACGTGACTGCGTGTGGCTGCACTCGGGGAGTTTTGCGCTGCGAGAATTTGTGTTGCGGCGTGGTTCCCGCGCATTCGCCACGCGAGGCGTAGGCCTGGTCAGGCGCGCTGCAGCAACGGGCGAAGATCGCGAATGTCCTTCACATTTTCGAGTGCAAAGATTTTCTCGATGAGGCTGGCGCAGGTAGATGCACCAAGGATAGGCGTCAGGAGGTCGCGCGATTTCGCGACGACCTCCTCGCGAGTCATGGGGTTGTCGGGAGTGCCCCGCACAGCCTCGACACGTTCGCTCAAATGCGCGCCGTCGCTGAGCGTGAGTTCGACAATCGTTTCGCGTTTGGGCAGGAGTTTTTCGAGTTCCGCGTCGGGCACGAGTTGTATCTTCGCGCGCTGGCGAAGTACTTCAGGATCTTTCATGCGCGGCTTGTCATGCGCGGCGTGGAAAGACGCGGTTTTATCGATCAGCATCACGGCCAGCATGTGCTGGAGGCAAATATCCGGAATGTCACGGTTGTCGACAACGCTGGCTTCATCGGTTGCGAGACGCACGGTCACTTGCTGCACCTGACCAGCGTCAAAGGGATGGCGCTTGCGCAAATTTTCCAAGGCGTCGAGCGGGGCCTGAATCGGCGATCCCACCGACCATTTCTTGATGGCCGTCTGCGTGACCTCGTAACGCTCGCCAAGCTGATCAATCAGGCCCGCGGGGTTGGCCTTGGGCGTACTCGCCAAAAGAAAATTATCGGGGCCTGAAAGCACGTCATCCACACCCGTCCAACCCGCCTGGACCAGCAACGCTCCGGTGACGCCACTGCGGGCGGTCATGCCTCCGAAGACGAAGGCTTTTTCGATATGGTCGGTATCGCGCTGCCAGGAGGCGATTCCGGAGGATTGCTGCGCGGTGTAATCGAGCAGCCAGCGCATCTGCTGCGCGTTCAAGTTCGCGGCACAGCCGGCGGAGGCAGCGGAGCCAAAACCTTCCGCGATGCTATGCGTGTCACGGTGCGTATCGTTCATGTAATTCTGACCGCCCAGGGTCATGGTGACGCGGGGCCCAATGTCGTAGCCGAGAGCGACGGCGCGCAGAAATTGCGACCCGGCAATACCAAAGTGTTCCCCTGCCGCCAAGGCGGCGGGTACGACCGCGCAGCCTGGATGCGACAGCGAGGCGGGGTGCGAATCGTCAGTCTCATCAGCATGGGCGAGGACACCGTTCGCGAGTGCGGCATCGATCGGGCCAGCAAGGAAATTCGCGCAAACGATAGTGGCCAGGTTGTCAGTGGCGCCGGCAGTGCCGCGATTGAAGCCGCGATCAGGCCCCGGATTGGGGCCGTGGGCAGTTCCGCCCTTCGCGCCGGCAGCATTGCCGCGGGCAAAATCACCAGCATTGGCGCGAGCAAACCGGATCGCCGCAATCCCGGGAGGAAGTCCGGAGCCTGAAACCATGGCGGCGATGGTGTCGAGGATGTGGTGCTTCAGCTTCTCGACCACTTCATCCGGCAGAGCGCGCGTGCGAGCTTCGCTCATGTAGGTGCTGAGCGTGACCATGACCGGACTGACGGACTCTGACGCGAATGCGGCCCAGGGAAGAAAGGCGGCAGTGGCGAGAACCGACCCCGTATACTTCAGCAAATCGCGCCGGGATAGACTCGGACTGCGGCGCAGATGAAGAGAATTATTTCGATAGGAACTCATGCTTGGTTCGCTCCGTTCTGTTGCGACGCCGAACTTGGATAGCGGCCATCCGCCCTTGTCATCGGTTCGGTGATTACGTCGTGATCCCTTCATTTAGCGAGACCGCTTTGACCCATTATTTCAGATCGTTCCGGAAAACCACGCCACCTTTCATCACGAACTTGACTCGTTGCATTTCGGTGATGTCGGCGAGCGGATCTCCGGAAACGGCGACAAGGTCGGCGTACTTCCCTTTCTCCACGATTCCCACCTGCTTACCCAACTCAAAGTTCAAGCTTGCAGCCGCATTCGTTGTGGCCATGCGCAGCGCCTGCGCCGGGGTCATTCCCCATTGCACGTAGTAGGGGAACTGGAAGGCCTGAACTCCGTGACCGACGGTATAGGCGCCGCTGCCAAAGACTTCCATCACGCCGGCAGCCACCAATCTTTTGAAACTCATCTCCGTCAAACGGAAGCGCGTGGTCTTACCACCGCTGGCCTTCAAATCGCGCGTCTCCAAGTCGCCGACCAAATCCCAAAGAGTTTGCATGACCGGGCGCTGCGTACCGTCGGCCAATGGCTGTTTGAAGAGGCGAATGGTTTCGTCATCGAGGCCGGGTGCATTGGTCACTCCGACGGTCACGTGCATGGGCATGTCCACACCCGAGGCGAGACAGTTGCGCAGGCCTTCGCCGCCGTAAGCGTGGCAGGCAACCTTCAACCCACGGCGATGCGCCTCATCCACGATCGCTTCGTTCTCTTCGAGGGTCAGGGAAGGGACGTTGATCATGGTGCCATCGGGTTTGAAGGCGCCCGATCCGGCGGGGTCGGGATAGCCGCTGCCTTCGTAATCTTCGGTCTCATAGACCTTGATCCAGTCGGTACCGTAGTGCGAATGTTCGCGCACCGCCGCGCGGGCCAGCCAGGGAGAATTCACATTTTGCGTGAGCTGCCACACCGCGTCGCCAGGACCCTGGCCGAATGGCATGGGCTGCGAGGGGGCCGGATACGGGCCGACGCCACGAGGATTGAGTTGCGGCCCGGCAACCTGCAAGCGTGGTCCCGGAACCCAGCCCTTGTTGATGGCGTCGCGCAATTCGACGATGGCATAGGTGAACGGCGACCCCATATCCTGCAGCGTGGTGAATCCGGCGTTCAGATCCGCGAGAGCGTAATGCAAACCGTAAAAGGCCGCGCGCCCGTCGTTGGGTTGCTGCTCCTGCATCAGATGCACGTGACGGTCGATCAAACCAGGGAGGACAGTTGCGCGGCTCAGATCAATGACCTGCATGCCCTGCGGAATCTGGACGTGATCGGCAGGGCCGACTTCTATGATCCGGTCGCCCTTGATCAGGATCACCTGGTTGGTCAGGTTCGTGCCCGACTTGGGATCGAATAACCGGCCCGCACGAACCGCTACGCCCTGCGGGGGAGGCACCTGCATATCCATGTGCGAGGCATCGAATGGCGGGGCCTCCGGGCGAACGCTTTGGGACCACAGCGCGGCGGGACATGCGCAGAAGCAACCAGTCACGAGGAAGCCTACGGCCGCTCGGAATATACGTCTCAATGCCATTACTAGCCTCCGGAAGACTTAGCACTCGAACATTCACTCACTTGTGAAAAGTCGCGCTTGTCAAATTTGCGCTGCGAATTCGCGCTTGTGAACTCGGCGCGAAACC
>Ga0182024_10010513_pt1 | contig 18842 bp, 13 predicted proteins | sample P32metaG_FD_120480 | JGI IMG/M metagenome (GOLD analysis project Ga0182024, IMG submission 120480) | Permafrost microbial communities from Stordalen Mire, Sweden - P3-2 metaG (Illumina Assembly) | ecosystem: Environmental > Terrestrial > Soil > Wetlands > Permafrost | place: Sweden: Stordalen... | reverse complement strand
GAAGGGGGTCCCCGGGTCGAAGCGAAGCGGAGAGGCGGGGACCCCCTTCCTCGGGCCAGGTGCAGAGCCAAACTTCGGGAGCGAGCGGGCAGCAGCCTGGTCCCCTGGGTGGTCCGCTTATAGGGGACCACCCAGGGGACCACCCAAGACCAGCAAGGGCTCGCGAGTCGGGATCTGCGCCCTGCGCCGATAATGCTCTAGTCCAATGCCGACCGAGGCCGACACCTGCCGTACGTACGTTCTTCCAGCCCTCTACGGCGCCGGGTGGACCGACGAGCAGATACGTGAGCAAGTCAGCTTCACGCCAGGGCGCATCATCGTCGCCGGCGGAACCGTGCGCCGTGGGAGCCGCAAGCGGGTCGACTACCTCCTGTCGTACTTGCGCGATCGGCCGCTAGCCGTCGTTGAGGCGAAGAGCGAGTATCGCCTTCCCTCCGACGGCCTGCAGCAAGCAAAGGAGTACGCGGAGATGCTCGACCTGAAGTTCGCCTACAGCACCAATGGTCCCGGCATCGTCGAGCACGACTACACGACGGGTCTCGACACACTGCTCGACTCATACCCTTCGCCGGATGAGTTGTGGCGACGGGACTGTGGCGCTCGCGGCGTCGATCCTGACGATCCGCAGATTCGCGCGCCTTACTTTCACGAGCCGGAGCGCGCGCCCCGGTACTACCAGGACATCTCGATCCACCGAGCGACCGAGGCAATCCTCAAGGGTAAGCGCCGAGTCCTGCTGACCCTCGCCACTGGGACCGGCAAGACCGTCGTCGCATTTCAAATCTGCTGGAGGCTGTGGTCTACCAATTGGAACCGAGCTGGCGAGTTTCGCAAGCCGCGCATCCTCTACCTCGCGGACCGAAACGTCCTCGTCGACGACCCGAAGGACAAGACCTTCGCCCCGTTCGGCGATGCCCGACACAAGATCAGCGGTGGCGACGCACGAAAGAGCCGCGAGATGTACTTCGCGACCTATCAGGCGATCGCTCACGACGAGGTCCGTCCAGGCTTGTATCGGGAGTTTCCACCCGACTTCTTCGACCTCGTGATCGTCGACGAGTGCCACCGAGGCAGCGCTCGGGAGGAGAGCAACTGGCGCGAGATCCTTGAGTACTTCGAGCCGGCCGTGCAGCTCGGGATGACGGCCACGCCCCTTCGTGCAGACAACAAGGATACGTATCGCTACTTCGGCAACCCGATCTACACGTACAGCCTTCGTGAGGGCATCGACGACGGATTCCTCGCGCCGTATCGCGTCCACCGTGTCGTGACGAGCGTCGACGCCGCGGGGTGGCGCCCGTCGAAGGGCGACATTGACCGATACGGTCGCGAGATCCCCGACCAGGAATACGGCACGAAGGACTTTGAGCGCTCGCTCTCACTAAAGTCCCGTACGGAGGCGATCGCTCGCCACCTAACCGATTTCCTCGAGCGGACGGACCCGTTCGCAAAGACGATCGTCTTCTGCGTCGATCAGGAGCACGCTGAGGAGATGCGGCTGGCTCTAAATAATCGGAGTCCCGATCGGGCGCGTCAGTACCCGGACTACGTTTGTCGCGTAACCGCCGACGAGGGCTCGATCGGTGGGGGTCACCTCAGCAGATTCCAGGAGCTCGAGACGGTGTCGCCCGTCATCCTTACCACGTCGCAGCTTCTCACGACAGGCGTCGACGCCCCCACGTGCAAGAACGTGGTTATCGCACGGGTGATCGGCTCGATGACGGACTTCAAGCAGATCATCGGACGCGGGACGCGCGTCCGGGAGGACTACGGCAAGCTCTTTTTCAACATCGTCGACTACACAGGCAGCGCGACCCGGCTCTTTGCCGATCCGGACTTCGACGGCGAGCCAGCGCTCGTAGACGAAGAGGTCATGGACGCCGACGGCGAGGTCGTCGAGCAGACGATCGTCGAGGACGAGAACCAGGGCGAGGACGGCGCCGTCGAAGTTGTGCTCCTCGAGTTCACGGAGCACGAGGCGCCAGAGCGGCGCAAGTATTACTTCGACGGCGGAAGCGTCCAAATCGCTGCGCAGGTGGTCTACGAGCTCGACAACGAGGGCAAGCAGCTGCGCGTCGTCAGCTACACCGACTATGCGCGCGACAAGGTAAAGGCCCTATACCGCTCTTCCCAGTCGCTCGAAGACGACTGGCGTAAGCGAAAGCAACGCCGGGCGATTCTCGATGCACTTGCGGAGCGCGGCATCGAGCTTCAACGACTCGGCGAGGTCGCCGGCGTCCCCGACGCCGATCCCCTCGACCTTCTTTGTCACCTCGCTTTCAACGGGCCACTTCGAACCCGTCGGGAGCGAGCTGACCGGTTAGCGCGCAAGCACGAGGACTTCTTCGATCGACACGGCCCAGAGGCCCGCGAGATCCTTCACGAGCTCGTTGAGAAGTACACCGAGCATGGCCTCGACCAGCTCCGACTACCTGACATCCTCAAGGTGCCCCCGATCTCGGAGCACGGCAACCCGAGCGAGATTGCGACCGTCTTTGGCGGCACCGATCAGCTTCGGGAGGCCGTGAATGAACTAGAGGAGCTGCTCTATGCCGCGTGAGCCCGTGAGTTGACGGCAATGCCCCGACGGAAAAAGCAGCAGGAGCCTGCCACGACCGCACGGCGCCTCGGCGCGACGCTTAAGTCGTGCCGGGACAGCATGCGGAAGGACAAGGGACTAAGCGGCGAGGTCGATCGACTGCCGATGCTCACCTGGATCATGTTCCTTAAGTTCCTAGACGACGTGGAACGGATCCGGAGCGATGAGGCGACGCTGAAGGACGAGCGCTTCCTGCCAGTGATCGAGCCACCGTATCGATGGCGGGATTGGAATCGGCGGAACTCGGAGCGCGAGGATGGAGGCCTGCATAATCCGATGACCGGGGACGCCCTGATCGCGTTCATCAACCAAGACGAGGCCGTCCGCCCAGACGGTAAGCGTGGCTTAGGTCTGTTCGCCTACCTGCGCTCGCTCGAGGGCGCCCACGGTGTCGAGCGCTCTGACGTCATCGCGTCCGTCTTTCGTGGCACGACCAATCGGATGCAGTCGGGCTACATCCTGCGCGACGTGCTCGACAAGGTGACGGAAATCCACTTCTCCTCATCGGATGAGATCCACACCCTCAGTCGCCTTTACGAGTCGCTTCTGATGGAGATGCGCGATGCCGCGGGAGACTCAGGCGAGTTCTACACACCGAGGCCGCTCATCCGAATGATTGTCAAAGTAATCGATCCGCAGCCGGGAGAGATCATTCTGGACCCAGCGGCCGGTACCGGTGGCTTCCTCGTCGAGGCATACGAGCATCTACGCCCGCTGGCTAAAACAGTCGACGAGTACGCAAAGCTGCAGAATGACACGTTGTTCGGAGTGGAGGCGAAGCCGCTGCCGTACTTGCTCTGCCAGATGAACCTTGTGCTCCATGGGCTCGAGACACCCCACATCGATCCGCTCAACGCATTGCGTTTTCGACTGGGCGAGATCGGCGATCGCGATCGCGTCGACGTGATCATGACGAACCCTCCGTTTGGCGGAGAGGAGGAGAAGGGCATTCAGTTGAATTTCCCTAGCGACCTGCAAACGTCCGAGACGGCCGTGCTGTTCCTACAACTAATTATGCGACGGCTCCGAAGGAAGCCTCGCCCAGGGCGAGCGGCCGTCATTGTGCCCGATGGGACACTTTTTGGCGACGGAGTCTATGCAAGGGTAAAGGCCGCCCTGTTGCAGGACTTTAACCTGCACACAGTCGTGCGCCTGCCTCTCGGGGTTTTTGAACCGTATACCTCCATTCCCACAAACGTACTGTTTTTTGAGCGAGGCGGGCCCACCACGGAGATTTGGTACTACGAACATCCATTGCCAAGCGATCGCAAGCGCTATACAAAGACGAAACCACTTCGCTTTGATGAGTTCGAGCGCATGCTTATTTGGTGGACCCGACGCGAGCCTAGCCCGCAGGCCTGGCAGGTCTCTGCACGCGATGTGATCACGCGGTCGGATGACGGCCAAGTGCTGACTTGTGATCTCGACGTCAAAAACCCTAGGACAACTAGTGGGTTCGACTTCACGGCGCCCGAGCGGGATCTAGCGGAGGCGATTGCCGACGAGACGGAGCTCACGGGCTTACTTGAGCGTCTCAGTAGCGAACTGGACACTTTAAGTGACGCTTGAGAATCTCTTCTTGACGTCATTCAAGTTGACGACCGCCGAGCAGGTTCAAGGCACGTTGGCCAGCATTCTCCTCGCGCTCGCAGACAAGGAGTACGGCAGCAGTACTCTCAAGAGCTTGGGCGCTCAAACGCAGTATGGCTACACGGCATCTGCGACCAATACACCAGTCGGCCCAAGATTTGTGCGAATCACTGACATACGACGTGGCGTTGTGGACTGGCCGTCTGTGCCTTACTGCGAATGTCCTGAACCGGCGAAGTATCTGCTGAAGGTAGACGACATTCTTGTAGCCCGAACAGGATCGATTGGGAAGAGCTTTCTAGTTGGCAATGTGCCAGAGGAGTCAGTGTTCGCTTCGTATCTCATTCGGATTCGCGGAGAAGCCAAGCTTCAGCCGCCGTATCTGTACTGGGCATTGCAGTCTGCCCAGTTCTGGGATCACGTATCGGGCGGGCGTGGTACGGCACAGAAGAATGTCAACGCGAAAAAGCTGGAGCAGTTCGCTGTACCTGTTGCACCACCCGAGGTCCAGCAACTCTTGGCCGCCTGGATGACCGCAAGAGCGACCGGACGCTCAACCGAGCAGCCCCCGTTGCCCGATGCGTTTGCGTCTCTTTCCACGGTACTCGGGCCACTCGACACTGTGACCGAGATACATGACGCGCTTGAGCGGAGTCGCAGCAGTCTCGATGCGTGGGCTCCGTCGGTGCTGAACCGGCTGTTCAGCGTAGCTACCGAGTTGCAGTAGGTCGCCTCGAACAAGACCGAGCGGTGATGACGGAGCTCACCGCATCAAGACCGGGTGGTTTTGGACCGATGGCTCAGAGGACCGTAGGTCTCGCCGAATCGAATTGGCTTCTTGAGATCGCGGAAATGAGAGGGTGGGATGTGTTCGTCTCGCTGTAGGCGCCCGACGACGATTCCCGGTGCGATGCCCTGGCTTTTGGCGAATGCCCGTATCGCTGGAGCGGTAAAGGTCTTCCGGTCGACGAATAGCTCGTAGTCGGCCGGCGGGATGAGTGTGTCCCGCGCGAAGCGATCGGCATCGTTCTCGTCGTCGTCGGCGTCGTCGCGCGGTTCGTTCTCGTCGTGTACGAAGTCGGTCCGCTTACGGCGAAGAATGTGGCGGGCCTCGTGGAATAGGCTGAACCAAAGCTGGTCGTCGGTCTTGTGGCGAAGGCTCAGTTGGATCATCGCCTTGTCCGCACTCAGCCAGCGTGCCGCACCGCTGAGCCGAACCTTAGACATTTCGGGAGTTAGCACCAAAGCCACACCGGCGGTCGCGAATAGCTCCCCGATCTGGTCCCTGACAAGGGCAAGATCGCTACGCGTCATCGACCGAACGGTTCCCAGAATCTCCTGTAGTCGTGCAGCGTCGAATGGCTGAGTGTCAATCCCCGCTGCGACAAGCTCGCCCCAACGCAGCCAGGCGGCCGCGGCGTAAGGAGACGACTTGAACGTCGGCGAGGCTCGGAATGATGCGGCTGGCGAGAGCCACTGCTGCGCCCATGCCTCCGGGCTACTGACGCCGAAGTAACGCAACAGTGCCGCAATGTTGCCAGCGCGGGTCGACCCCTGCTCAATCAGATCGAGTCGGACAAGATCTTTTACGGGGAACGACGCAGCCCACTCAGCGTAATGACCGAGCTCCTCGTCTGAGCGAAGGCGCGCTAGCTGAGCCCGATACGTCGCCTCTAGGTTGTTCCAGAAGGCAGCGGAGATGCCGAGCGTCAGCTCAAGCTGGATTGCCGTGTCAGGCGTGATTGCCGCCTTGCCGTTGACAATCTCGTTGATTGTCTTGATGGGGCGTCCCATCCGACGCGCGAGGTCGGACTGGCTCATGTCACGCTCCTGGAGCGCCTCCGTCAGGATCTCTCCCGGCGGTTGGACCCAGTCTGGCTGCCATGTGCGGGATTCAGCGGCCATGGTAGTCAACGACCTCCGTGATTACGATGTTAGTGACCAGCGCCTTGTTGATCCCACCGTCGTCCAGAACCGGGATTGGCTCGTGGTTTGGCTCGAAGACAAGCCGATATTGGCCCCAAAGGTGGACCGCAAACTGGCCCTCGCGGTCCGCACTCAGGGGATGGCATTTGCCGGGCACGCCGTCCATGTCAGTGAGCGTAGGGGCGGCTTCGAGCGAAGCGAGCCGGCGCCTCACGAGCTTCCAGTTGGCTGCCCCGAAGTGACGCTGGCCAGCCTTGTCGCTCGCGCAGGTCTTTTCAAGTTTGCGGTCCGACCAGGAAATGTCGATGAGATGGCTCCATAGCATGCTATAACCCCTGGGGTTATAAGATAGCGCAAGATGATGATCGAAGGAACGCCCATCCAGATGCCGCTAATACAGCCGGAGGCCCTGGCCCCGCTTCCGGTCAGCGCTGGCCGCTACGTGGCGGTGCTTCAGAACAAGAAAGGCGAGCTGGAGGCGCTGCAGCACGCGTCGGGCGATGCGTGGTCTCGCATGACACCGCTTCTAGAGTTCGTTGGGCCCAAGACACCGAAGGATCCCCTGACGGGCTCATCGGTCGAGAGCTGGGTCAAGAAGGCGAGCGCGGCGCTAGATTCTCACCCGACCTACATAGACGTCCTGAGATTGGACGCCAGCGCGTCGGTTCAGGCCAGGGAGGGCCTGCAACCGGTTCTGAGCCACATCTACGCCGCCGCTAGGAAGCGACGCATGCGCTTCCTACCGGTCGTTCCGGTGGGAGAGGCCACCGAAGCCCACATACGCCAGGTCCAAGCTGCTGCACTGGCCGACGGACACGGCGTCGGACTGCGCTATCGCATTCTCAGGTGGTTGCCACCCACGGGCATGTCGCAACGCGAGGTTCTCGAAACTCAGCTGGAACAGCTAAGCCAGGAGCCCGAGAGCTGCGATCTGCTAGTCGATCTTGAGTACCTCGACGAGGATCAAGAGATCGCCATCGATGGACTAGCTTCACAGTTCGATCAGATGTTGGTCGTCGGGAATTGGCGCAGCGTCGTGTTGATGGGCACCTCGATGCCCCGGATGATGAGCATCGTCGAACAGGGCACCGTGGGCGCGATCCCGCGACGTGAGTGGGATCTGTGGCTTGCACTGGGAGCGAGCGGTATAGGGCGTGTCCCCGCGTTCGGCGACTACGCCGTACAACATCCCTACCCGCCGCACGACAGTACCGGCAACAACGGTCGAGCGAACATCAGATACACCGCGGGCAACCAGACGCTAGTTGCCCGGGGGATCGGACCCGCGACGCAAGAAGGGCCGGAGCAATACCAGCGCCTATGCCAGCAACTGGTCGAGAGACCGGAGTTCGCCGGCCGAGACTACAGCTGGGGCGACGGGACGATCCAGGACTGTGCTGAGGAGTTGATCGAGCCAGGATCACGCAACGCGTGGCGTGGCGCAGGCACATCGCATCACATGCAAGTAGCTACCGACCAGCTACAGCACCAAGGGCCTGGGTCGTAAACCGGCGCGTCGGGATTCTTGCTTTCGCGGGATCGCGTGTCACGAGCGCATCGCGCACGATATGCCGCAGCTGCGCAAGGCTCGCGGTTCGCATCAGCTCTTTCCACAGCGAGCTTCTGTGCGCCTTTGCGTCCGGCGTGACGCCGAGGGAGCAGAGTGCCGCCATCGCCTCGTCGCGCCAAAGGAGACGAACAAGTGTCTCGGGATCAAGCGACCGATTTGGCCGTGGTTTTCGCACGGTCGCAAACGAGACATGTCCGTTAACCGAGACGGTAGTTATCCCCCACCAGTCCGGCACCAGCGCGGTGACCTTCTCCCGGTGCTTATTGGCAACAACGACGGTACATCGATCGAAGAGTCGTCCGTACGCAAGGACCTGCCGGGGCAGGCGGCGGAGCGTGTCCCGCTCCGTCTTGATCTCGAAGCCGTCCATGGTACGCCCGAGAACTGCGAGGTCTGCACGCTCGTTGGAGCGAGGCACCCAGAGCTCCTCAAGCGCCTGATCGCCGCGCTCTCGGCTCAGCAAATATGCCCGCAAGGCGTCACGGACCACTGCCTCAGCAGACAACGACACCCCCCTCTGGCACCCTGGCGCGCACGTGAGCGAGTCTATGGATAACCGCTGCTGGATTGCAGGCGAACATACGTTCGATCATAACCGTCGGAGCCGGCGGAGTCGAACGTTGCAACCGAGCCGTCACCCGCGCCGCTGCGCAGTCTCAGCGCCTAGGCGGCTTGATTGGGTCGGTCGCGGGCTAGCGATAACGCACGACTTCGCTGGCATCAGAATCGGCGAACAGTGAGGCAAGGTCGTACTCGAGCGACCGCGGTGAGCAGACGCGGAAGTCCTCGCGTAACTCAGGAGGCAGGCTCGGCGTTCGTTCCATCGTCCAGGTCCCGGCGAGAACACGCTCGCGGCTCGTGAAGACGACCCGTTGCCGGGCCGGGTGCGTACCTTCCCGGGGGCCGTCGTGCTCGTGACCGTGCCACGCCTCGAAGGTCCGATCGGCCGTTTCGATCAGGCGGCGCAGGGGCCGCTCGCGTGCGGTCAGGAAAACCACTGACGGAGCGATCGAGTGCGTGCCGAAGGGACCGTGTCGCCAGCCGGTCAGCAGCCAGTGGTCGTATCGGCGTAGGCGGTCGATCTGCTTGTGGGGGCGTTCGGTGCGGTCGTACTCGATCAGGACGGCCCAGGTGTCTTCGCCTGAGTGTCCGATGAGTGTCGCGTCGGGCTCCAGGTAGCCCTGACGGCTGTCCTCTGGGTGGAGGCGCGTGCCGACGGGTAGCTCGGCGGCCGGGGAGCAGTGGAAGTTCTCGGTTATGTCGGGGTCGATTCGGCCTGTTCGCGGCCCTTTCCAGGTGAACGGCATCCTGTCGATGAGTCCTCCAGTTCGTTTGGTCGCGGCTTCCTGGGCGATGCGAAGGACGAGCGCCGCGAGTTGGAGATCGTGTTCTGTGTAGCTGATGCTGGTGATCGCGGTGGGGGTGTAGGTGTGGTCGGCGGGTGCCGTGCGTTGCTCGGTGAGTGCCGTCCAACCGAGGGAGCTGAGTCGGTAGTTCCACTCGGCGGTCCCGCTTTGGCGGATTGGGCGAAAGCGATCCATGTAGCCGCTGTCGTGCAGGCGCTTCAGCCGCCTGCGCCCGACGTGCTCGCCGGCGTCGCCCCATCCGAGCATCAGGAGCTGGCTCGCTGAGAGGAAGTTGACGTCGTAGAGCAGGCCCATCAGACGGAGGTCCCGGTCGGTGAGGCCGACGGTCGGTGGCCGCCCGTCCCGGTGTCCCCATTGGATCGTGCCGGCGCTCAGGTCCTCGCCCGCGAGCACCATCCGATCCGCGACGGCTGCGAAGGAGGCCATCGTCACGCCGCCTCTTGGTCGCTCGCGAGCGGCCTGCGTGGCTCCTCGGCGACTTCGAGCTCCAGTGGAGGTTTGCGCCCCTCGCCGTCCTTGACGATCGGATTCCACGTGCGCGGCTCCGGCTCCCCGGCGACCGCTACCAGGACATGCACGCGGTGACTCCCAGCCGGGAGCCACCCAGGCGCGTGCGGCTCCGCCGGCAGCTCGACCCGGTACCGCTGTGAGCCGTTGAGCGACTCGGCGACGTACGCGAGAGGTTCGCCGTTCGTCGGGGAGAGGACGACCGTAACGCGGACGATCTCGAGCAGCAACTTCCACTCCGGCCACCCCGCCAGGTCAACGTGCACCGTTCGATACCGAGCGACGATCGGTCTCAAAACCGAGCACACAAGCGGTGGCTGTATGTAGCGGCCGTGGTCGTGGGGGTGATCGCCACGCAGGACCTGTTCGCGCTCGTGGTGCCGGCGGGCCTCGCGGGCCTCCGGGGTCGCGACGAGCTCCTCCATCGGCTGAGTGCTCGCAGTGGCCGCCGGCTGCGGAACGCCCTCCGCCAGCCACAGATTCACGGCGCGGTAGTTGGGCTGCTGGACGATGTCGGTTGGGTCGATTCGGATTCGGCGTTGGTCTTGGATGTCGCCGCTGATGTTGTCTTGGAAGACTTCCATCGCGAGTGCAGCGGCGGCGCGGGCGTCTTGGAAGTCGCGTTGGCGGAAGATGGAGATGTTTTGGAGGAGGCTTCTGACGCCGGCTCTGACGTTTTCGTCGGTGATTTGGCCTGTGTATTGGAAGGCGGCGGCGACCTCGATGCCGCCTGAGCGGCCCTCGGCGAGCAGTGTTGAGAAGGCGGGGATGAAGACGTTGTGTGCCTCGTCGATGACGAGTGCGGCCTGCACGCGTTCGTCGGCCTCGACGCGCTGGATTTGGTGAAGGGCGCGCTGTATCAGGAGGATGAGCATCGCGCAGAAGAGGTTGGCGTTTGACTCTCCGACGGCGCCCTTGCTGCCGTTCACGATCAGGATCTCGCGGCGTTGGATGATGCTCTCGAGGTCGAGCTGGATGGGGTGCGTCATCAGCAGGCTGAGGCTAGGCGAGGTCAAAAACCGTGCGATCTTGTTCGCGGGCGCCGCGACGGCCTCGGCGAAGAAGCGAGGGTTGTGCTTGACCATGTGCGGGAACGTGTGCTCCCAGTAGTCGCGTACGAAGTCGATCTCGTGGTGGCAGCGGAGCTCCCGCGTGACCCATTCGCGGTAACCCGGGTCGTAGGGGTCGAGCAGCGCCGCGACGTGTTGCAGGGCCGGCACGGGCTCCACGATCATCACGGCCTGCAGGGCGGCTCTGAGGAACAGGTCAGAGCGTGGGCCGACGGAGGTCTCGCCCGCTAGCTCGCGGATGACCGAAATGAAGATGTCGGCGCGAATCTCGGGCGTCAGATGCCCAGCGGTGAGGATGTTCAGCCCGTAGCGCGGCGCGCCCAGGTCGAGGTAGTGAACGGTGCGCCGGGTGGGTATGAGGCCCATGCAGAGGCGAGCGAAGTCCTCCTTCGGGTCGATGATCACCAGGGCGCGCTCGTCATCCTCTGCGACGGCTTTGACGTGCGGTGCGAGGGCGGCGGTCTTTCCTGCGCCGGCGGTTCCTAGCAGCATCCATCCGTAGCGGCGGTCGGCGGGGTGGATCCCGACCGGCCCGTGCTCGTCGTGCATGACCGCGTGGGCGGGGTTGCGGCTGATCGCGCTCGTCGCGGCGATCTCTCTGGCTGAGATGCGGCTGAGTGGGACGCCCTTCAGGCGCAGGGTCGGTAGGTGCCACAGGGATGCGACCTCGGCGCTGGAAAGTGCTCCGCTCCACAGGGCGGGGAAGAATGGTGGCAGGCCACGGCCGGAGCGCCAGGCGTAGAGCCTTCGGCGCAGACGCATCACCCTGATGCGTAGGTAGTTCTCGCCGCGTGTCTCCTGGATGACTCCGGCGACCTGGCGGGCGTGAGGCTCGTGGCCGCGTGGCACGATCACGCGCAGGTCGAACCACCACCACGCCCGTCCGACGCCCTCGACCGCGCCCTGCAGGTGCTTCTTGGCGACGACGCCGTCCGCGCCGGGCTCGTTCGGGCCGAACCTGCGATCGGCCATGAAGCGCCGCTCGCGGCGCACCAGCGCGTGTCCGGTGTAGCGCTCGAGCAACGTGGGTGCCGGGGTGAGCAGCAGCTCGACGACGCACGGCGTCGTGAGCGCGTGCATGACGGACACGAGGCTTTCAACGAGTGAATGCTCGTAGTCCTTGGTGGTCGCGAGCGCCCACACCCACCGCCGCGCCTTCTTCACGCGCAGCACGTCAACCGGGATCGGCGGGACCGGCTCGCTGCGACGGAAGAGCGCCTGAGCAGCCGCACCAGGTGAGGCGAGCGTGCTGAGCGCGAAGGGATCGGCGTGGCAGGCGTCGATCGGGATGAGACGGGTGTCGGGGTATGTGGCTCTCAGGCGCGCGGCAATCGCAGGGTGGTAGATGGCGGGCGCCTGCACGAGGAAGCGCACCGATCGCGCTCCCCCTTCGCTCACGATCCTCAGCGTCAGGGTCGGAGGGCCGGTGAGGGGGCGGCGGATGATGCCTGGCCTGAGCGCCCCGGCGATCCCGTCGAAGACCTTGCTTATCTCATACGGCGAAGCCTGGTCGTCGCGCCCCAGTCGTAGCTCGGCGCAGAGCACCCGGCCCGGCTCGGCACGCCGGCGGCGAGCGCGCAGCCGCGCGATCAGCGCCGGCACGGCGAGGAGGAGCATCAGGCCGGCGGTGTAGGTGGCGAGGTGGAGGCAGAGGCTCACCGCATTGGTGATCCACGCGAGGGGCGAGGCGCCTGTCGCGGCGCCGCGCGGCGGGGCGGTATGCGTACTCGTGGACGCCGCGTGGCGAAGGAGGCTCGGGGCGTAGTGGTGGATCTGCAGCAGGAGGGCCACGAAGCCGGCCGCGATCAGCAACAGGGGACCCAGGAAGCGTCGTTGGAAGTAGGACATGCCGCTCATGCCTGGGGCACCGCATAGGTCTCAAGGAGGGCGGCGAGGCAGAGGAGTGTTGCGGCGCCGAGTGCGAGCAGGGCGAGCTCGCAGGGGTCACGCTGCCCGCGGCGGGCTCGCCGCCAGCCGGCGAGGGCGAGTGCGAGTCCGCCCCACTCAAGTGGCCATTGCGGGAGGTAGCGCAGTAGGCCGAGGCCATAGGCGCCGAGTGCGAGTCCGCCAAGCGCGACGTTCGCCGCGAGGCTCGCGGCAACCACGACATCGCCCACGACCAACGGCCAGCGGCGCCGACCGACCGTCAGGGCCGCGAAGAGAAGGGGGATTGCTGCCTCGCGGATGTTGTTGGCGGCTATCAGTGCCGCCATGCTCGCGGTGCCGGCTGGGGCAAGCGCAAAGCGAAAGGCAAAGACGCTGCGAAGCTGCCCCGCGATCGGGATCGCGAGGATCGCGGCGAGCAGCGTGCCGAGCCACAGTAGGCAATAGCTCTCGAGCATCGTCGCCGTCAGTCCGGCTCGCCGCGGCGGCCGAGTCCTTGCCTCTGGCGCGACGGTGACTACCTGTCTGTCGCTGGCTGCCATGCCGTGACCCTCCATCCGAGTGCGGTGTGTTCGGTGCGCGCGAGATAGACGTGGTAGCCGCCTTGGGCCTGGCCGCCGAGCGGGGCGACTTCCTCGTAGGTGACGACGATCGCCGGTTCGCCTCGCTGTCTGATCAGGCCGACGTAGCGTCCGCGGCTGTAGGACTGGCTGACTTCCTGTAGTTGCGTCTTCACCGCTTGCGCAACGTCCTGGCGGAGCTGTTCTGCGAGCTGGCCGGTGGCCAGCGCTAGCAGGGCTGCCCGCTCGTGAGGGAGCGTCGCCGCCGACCAGTTGACCCATGCGTCCGCGTAGCGGGCGAGCACGCTCGGGGCGCTGCTCGTGGGCTTAAGAGCTTCGTCCGCTACAGGTGCCAGCGCATTTCGAGCACCGGCGGCGGGGCGCTTCTGCGGCTGCTGGGAGTAGGGATCGCGCAGTCCGCACCCGGTGAGGGGGATGACCGCCGCGAGGAGCATTGGGAGCGCGCGCTTGCTCATAGGCCCGGCAGGTGTCGTGGGGTGAAGCCGACGGTCGTTTGCGGCGCCCACCCGGGCCCGCCGGAGGGGTTTGCGTCGCTCGTGCCCCAGTCGCGTCCGTCGATGCTCACGAAGACGTGGGCCGGGTTCGCCCAGATCGTGAACTGCTGCCCGAGGCCTGCGTCGCCGAAGCTCATGAATCCGGTCGAGTCCAGAGTCGGCGTGTTCACGCCGGAGACCTGGAGCAGCATCGAGACGGCTCCCGAGCAGTCAAGTCCGTCATACGCGGTGCCGGAGACGAACTGATTGCTCGCGCTGTGGCAGTAGGTTCCGTGGCTGGGCCGCGCTGGCGTCGTGTGGCCGCCGCCATAGCAGTAGTGAATGCGCGCGGCGGCGATCTCGTCCGCGACCGTCACGAGCCGCGCGAGCAACGGCCCGGATGGCGCTTGCACCAGCGAGCCCGTCGAGGTCACGTTGGCGGCTTCGAGTTGCTGCGCGAGGGTGAACGTCTGCCGCGCGTAGGGGATCGACGCTGGCGGCGTCCCCTTGTAGCTGATGAGTGCGTTCAGCGTGCGCTGGTCGAGGCCTCCGTCGGCGCCGAGCTGGTGGAGATAGTCGGCCGCGGCGGCGATCGAGTCGTAGTCGTCGGTGATGCAACCGTGCGGCGCGCACACATGCGGGTAACTGGATGGTCGCTGGGCGGCGATCGCCCGATAGGCGTTGCGAAAGCCCGCCCACGTAGCGGGTAGGAACTGCATCGGCCCGAAGGCACCCGCCGAGTTGGGGGCAAACGCACTCGGGTCACGGCTGTAGTCGCTCTCGGTCTTATGCAGCGCCGCGAGGACATAGGGGTTGACGTGGTAGGCCGTGGCCGCGGCCTCGTACATCGGTGCGTAGACCGCTGGGATCCCATCTGCGCTTCCGACCGTGCCCGGCGAGGATGGGCTCGACAAGGCGACCACCAGCGCGAGCAGCAGGACGAGCGGTGTCGCGATGACCGCGGCGGCGATCGCGGCGGCGCGCCCAGCCAGTCGCCGCGCCCGAGGGTCGGAGATGATGATCTGGCCTGCCGTCGCGGCGTTCATCTACGTCCCCTCCCCCACGAGCCTCTGATGCCAGCCGGGGTCTGAGAGCAGGCGCAGCGCGCGCCACGGATCGCCCTGAGCGTCTCTGAGCGCCTGGCGGCGGACGGGCTCGTCGAACTCCGGGTCGTGCGTGCAGATCCAGTACTCGAGGTCTGAGTATCGGGCGGTGATCGTGCCGCGTCCGCGAGGACCGTTGTCGAAATAGGCCGTCGAGTAGTCGCGCTTGACCGTCTTCAGCTGGCCGATGGCCTGAACCTCGTCAGGCGTTAGACCGAGCTCCTCGCGCAGAAACTCGATCTGCCTGGGCGCCTGGTGAAAGGTCAGCTTGCGCGCCGAGTTGTCGATGAACGCCCGCCCCCAGGTGTTGTTGAAGTCCGAGAGCTGCTGGCTGACACCGATGAGCGCGAGGTTGTCGTGCCTCGAGCGTCTCGGCAACTCGTTGACCCAGCGAGCGGTCGCCTCGTGTTCGAGCAGCTTCCAGACCTCCTCCAGGGTGAGGTAGTAGCAGGGCGCCCGTCGCCGGCGGGACCCGTCGGGTGCGTGTCCGTCTTGCTGTAGATGTCTCTGGACGCTTCGTGCGACGCGCTCGGCGACGTGCTCGACGATCTCGAACATGGCCGCTCCAGCGAAGTGAGCGGGGATTCGCCGCGTGTCAAAGACGACGAGCGGCGCATCGTGAGGGACGGTCGTCGGCCTGTCGGCCAGGTAGGCGTAGGGGCCCTCGCCGCAGAAGTTGTGTAGCCGCGCCGCGAGATCCCTGAGCGCGTCGGCCATCTGACCGGCGCCCGCCTGCGCTTCGCTCGCCGCTCGCGCCGAGAGGGTTTCCTGCAGCAGCAGCTCGCGGGGTGCCTCCCGCGTCACCACGCATCGTTCATAGACCTCGCGTATGGCGCGGCCGAGCAGGTTCTCCTCAAGCGCGGTGAGCCCGTACTCCTCACGCCGCCCGGTCCCGATCAGGGTCGCGTGCAGGGCGATCAGATAGTCGATCTTTTCGGCTGCGACCGAGGCGGGGTCGGGCGTGTCCCACGGGCAGATTGCGTCCGTCCCGGATCCGAGGCTCACGTTCGCGGCACCCGGGATCAGCGAGGCGAGAAACTCATAATGGCCGCCGCGCTCGATCACGGCGCCGTGATCCCCGCGGGCCAGGGCGCGCGAGTAGATGTTGTTGACGATCATCGTCTTGCCGAATCCGCTCTCCCCCGTGACGACGAGCATGTGGTTGCTGTGCGCCGCGTCGAACAGGTCAAGGCGCTCCAACGTGCGCCCGACTGACGAGTAGCCGAGCGGGATCCCGGAGGGCGAACCGCAGCGGGCGCCCACGAGCGGGGTCGTGTCGCCCACGTTCACCGACACGTACTTGCGTGTTCGGCTGGCCGTGTCTGACCCGGTCGGCAGGCTCGAGCAGAGAGCCTCGCGCTGGGCGGCGACGGCAGGGTGCAGATGCGCCTCGTTCGCGCCTGAGAGCTCGCGGCCGATCGCGTCGAGCACCTCGACGAGGGCCTCGGCGTCTCCGGCCGGTTCGCGTATCGAGAGGTAGTTTGAGACGCGGTAGATGCCGGCACCGGTCAGCGCCAGCTCTGCGTTCAGCTCAGCTGCCTCGGCCTCCTGTGCCTGCTGGTCGGGGTCGAGCGGCCGGCCCTTCATCTCGGTTCCCCGGTTGTTGCCGTGAATCCGCCTGTAGCGCCGCTTGTGAAAGAGCCGCTCCCGCGTGCGGTCGGTGGCCTGAACGTGCGTGGCGAGGGTGAACGGAAGGTGAGCGGACATCAGGTAGAGCAGCCAGCCAAGCCACGTCTGCTCGGGGAGCGTGCCCACATAGCGCGCCTGCTCCACGTGCTCGCCGATCCGCACGACGGTCTTATCGCTCAGGTCGATCGGCTCCGGGCAGAGCGCGCGTCGCAGCTCGACCGCGTGCGCCGTTGCCCGTTCTGGGTCGGCGAGCTCATCGAGCGTGCCGGGCAGGGCAAGGCGCAGATCAGGCGGGCCCGTCGCGTCCGCTTGGCCCGGGGCGAAGCGTGCCCAGATCAGCATCGCGACCTCCTCGCCGCTCAGCAGGTGAGCCGCGAGCCCGATCGACTCAAGGTCGCTGCGGATTCCCTCTGTGTGGCGGGCGCTTTCGCGCGCGGCGCGCTCGTACTCCGCCGGGGTGAGCGTCAGCGGTCCTCGTGGGCGCCGTGGTCGCCGCAGACCGATTCCCGCTCGCGCCGGCTGCCAGGGCGCGACCACGAAGTAGCGCAGCTCGAGCGCCGCGAGCGCCTGGCTCTGGATGCGAATCGACTGTTCCTGTGCGAGTCCCAGTCGCTCGACAGCGACGGCCAGCTGCTCCGAGCTCCGCGAGCGGGCGTCATCGGCCGCGGAGTGGCAGTCCGCTCGCTCCGCGGCGAGGATCGCCTCGACGGGCAGCGGTGTCGCTTGGGCGATCAGTTGGAGGCTCTGGCGGTCGTCGGGCAGTCGGGCGGCGATCGAGGTGAAGGCGCGCGAGATGCCCTCGGCCCCCTCGGTGTCATGGATCAGGGGGTTGACCGGGGACACCTCGATCCAGCGCACGAGCGCGCCCGAGTGAAGGACGCCGACTCCATCCGCGCTCAGGGCCTCCAGGGGCAGCAGGTCGCCGCTCGATGCGCACACGCGAGCCCTACTGCGGCGAGGGGCCCGCGATAGTTTTCGGCGAGCGGGTGGCGCGGCGACCATGAAGCCTGTGGCCCGGACGTGCTCGACGGTGCGCGACGGCGGCAGCTCGCGCGGGGCGAGCAGCCAGCGCGCGTGGTCGAGGAGCATCCTTCCGAAGCTCACGGTGGCGCCGCTCGTGAAGTAGCTCACCGCGACCGGCGCGGTCAACAGAACCGTCCCGAGCCACAGCGCGATCGGCGTCGGCGGATGCAAGAGGTCGATGACTGCGAGCGCGAGCGCCGCGCAGCTGACGATCAGCAGCCATTGCCGCCACGTCAGCCCCAGGTAGGGGACCGGCGTATCGACGTGCCGGTAGGTCCGATGACTCACCCCTTCCTCCCCTTCCTCGGTCGATTTCCGGCCGGGGACCGACGGGAGGAGCGATTACTCTGCCGCGGGACCGGCGCCCGTGAGGAGCGCGCGTGCGACTGCGCGGGTCGGGGCGGCTGCTCAGAAGCAGGTCGAGGAGCAGCCGAGCGCGAGTCGATCAGAGATGCGCCACCGTCGCGCGGTTGGGCCGTAGCGCTGAGGTTGGCGCGAGCAGACTTGGCTCCTCCGGGGCCGGCGTTTCCGCTGGGTGCCAGTGGAGGCGTCGGGGCCTTGACGCGATGGGAAGGGGCTTGAGGTACGAGGGGCGCGCGCCTTGAGTCACGCGAGCTCGTGGGCCCAGGGCCGGCAGATGCGGGCGCGCCGCCCTGTGCGGCGCGAGGTTGACCGCCGCCGCTCGGCGCGTCTCGCGCGCGCCCGCCTGTCCGCCTGCCGCCCTTGCGCCGTCCCGGTCGGGCTCGCGCTCCCGAGGCGCCCGGTTGGGTGGGTGACTCGCCGGCGGCCCGCCACGCGTCACGCATCCGCGTCGGGGTATCGCGGAGGGCATCCCCCGCTTGGGCGATGCGCCCAGGAGCGGCGGTCGGGCGAGGTCGGGCTCGAGGCGGCCCGACGGCAATCGCACCGCTGGCGGCGGCACCCGCAAGATGTGGTCGTGTTCCTCGCGCCGCGAGACCAGCCAGTCCGCCAGGCGGCGCTCCGAGCGCTCCTGCGGCGAGCCCGATGACTCGGCCCCCGGCGAGCATGGCCGCCTGGAGCCCCGTCCGTGCGCGCTGAGCCTTGGCGGCGAGCGCCCCATCGCTCACGACGCTCCCGCCACTGGATGGCGCCCCCGGCCGTACGCCGAGGCCGCCAAGGCTGTTGCGGACGTGCCCGAGCACCATCAGCGGCCACTTCAACGCGATGTAGAAGGTGGCGAGCGCCGCGAAGGCCCCCACCACCCGACTGCCAATGTGCGCGCCGCCGCCGAGGCTGGTCACGTCGAGGCTGATCGCCCCGGCGGTCGCAAAGATGATGCACCAGCCAACGGGAATCAGGCAGATACCGACGAGCGCGAGTAGCCAACCTCGTGCGAGATAGCCGACCGTCGGCAGCGGGGTGAGCGCGATCAGCAGCGGCCCGGCGACGAACAGCACCGCCAGCACCATCAACAGCAGCACCTTCAGCGCAAACAGGCAGACCGCGAAGACGAGAGCGACGAGCCCAAGCAGCGCCAGGAATGCGCCGCCCACACCGAG
>Ga0182024_10010512_pt1 | contig 18842 bp, 8 predicted proteins | sample P32metaG_FD_120480 | JGI IMG/M metagenome (GOLD analysis project Ga0182024, IMG submission 120480) | Permafrost microbial communities from Stordalen Mire, Sweden - P3-2 metaG (Illumina Assembly) | ecosystem: Environmental > Terrestrial > Soil > Wetlands > Permafrost | place: Sweden: Stordalen... | reverse complement strand
TTGTCGCCGCTCGCCAGCGTGCCGTCCTCCTGGATGCAGCTCAGGACGCCACCATATTCCCAATCGATGCCGTGTCGGAACCAGAAGGGCACAAACCCTTCGAGCAGCAATTCGCGATATTGGCGGTCGATACGCTCGTACCGCGTCATAAGTAGTCCGCTTTCAATTCAAGCGCTCCGCCTACCAACGTGCATCGACACCTGGCAAAAGAATATCTGCCAGAGCACGGCCGGTGAGCGCGGTTGAGGTGTTGAAGCAATTGTTTTCGTCCTTCGGCCCAGGATCGGCGCCGTCGTTGAGCAGCCCGTACGCTTTGCCGTTTTCAGGATTCAGCACATAGGCATCCCAGCGCTGCACGGCATTGGCGACGCGAGGGTCACGATCAACACGCTCGTAGTACCAGATGAGATAGTCAACGATGCCAACGCTACGGCTTCGGTCCCAGCTCTTTTCCCCCAACTGCGACCACGTACCGTCAGCAAGCTGATTGCGCAGGAGGAATTCAATATTCGGTTTCACTGCCTTTCCAATCCACTTCCGCCATGCGCGCTTTCCGCAGTAGAGATCGAAACTGAGGATGCCTTCGCCAACATAGGCCGAGGTTCCATAGGTGTGCGAGTTCCAAAGAGCATTGGCAACCTTGGGATCCTCGCGCTTGTCCCAGTCCTCTCCCTCTTCGGCGAGAATATGCGGGATGTTGCCGTCTGACCGCATGGTGCTCAGAACCCACGCCAGTGCATTGTGGGAGATTTCGCGGTACTCATCCTTCCCCGTCTCGTGATACAGCCAGGTGAAGACCTCGCCGCCCGTAAGAGCAGAGGAGAGTGTGTACTGGTCGTAAAGTGGAGTTTCGAGCGCGTCGCCGTTTGTCTTCCGCCATCCGGTGCCGAAGGCGCCCCACGGATGGAGCATGCCGTCTTTCTGGATAGCGTCAGCATAATGCTCGGCAGCGTGCAGATACGCTTGCTGGCGAGTTGGACCAACGTGCTTATAGAGAACAATAAACAGCCCCAGGGCGCTGCCCGTATCCGCCATATACACCGGGCCATAGCCGGTGCGCCAGAAGCCATTCGGCATTTGGCGCGTCTGTAGCCAATCCGCGTAAGCAACTGCGGTGGCGAGATATTGCTTGTCGCCAAGGACTTCGTAACCGGCTACGAGCGTGCGCATGTAATAGCCGCCAATATAGATCGTGGAGAAGTTGGACTTCTGCTGCACGATGTAATCACACAGACTCTTCAGAAGTTCTCGGGACTTGTCGCAGTTCGATCCGTTGCAAAACGGCGTCTGCTGTTGCGCCCAGGCCGCGTGCGACATGCCCATGCAACAAAACAAAGTGAAAACCACGATCGAACGTCGAATACGGATCATCGAGCTGCTCCCAATAGTTTGTGCAGAACGTCTAGTGCATGCGAATCAGTTTCAAGCAATGTTTTCTCATGTTGCGAGAAAATTTGCAAGGTGTTTCTCAGTTATTTCTGGAGCGTTCTTTGGTTTCAGTCAGCTTGTCAAGCCTTAGTTAATTAGAGATTAGCATGTCCTGAGCAGGCGAAAGTTCATGATCGCAGGCACGATCACACCGGCAGGCAAGCAGACATGCATCTTGAACATGTGAAACGTTTCCTGTAAGGTGAAAATCAGGACAAAGGGCCAGAAGCGGCGCGTCGACGTCCATGTGGCGTTCTGCACGCGGACAAGGGGAACAAATGAGAAACAAGACCAGTGGGGAGGGCAGGATCGGGCTTCGGGAAGTGGCCGCGATCGCCGGCGTCAGTCTAGCCACGGTTTCCCGGGTGATGAACGGGAACAACCGCGTGAATTCAGAGATACAGGAAAAGGTTCTCGAGGCGGCAGGCAAGCTGAATGTCGACTTCGCGCAACGGAATAAAACGAAAGCGCTTGCCTTTCTCTTCTGCAACCGAAACATGTTGCACACCTTCCACTCGAGGATCCTGATAGGGGCCGAAGAGTCCTGTGCCGAGCATGGTTGGGACATGATTTTTCTCTCCTTCAGTTATTCACCTCAGGTTCCGTGGAAGGAACTTCGCCTGCCCAACGTGATTCAGCGCCGGGATGTCGTCCGGGCCGTGATCCTGGCAGGAACCAATTCTGCCAACCTGATCCAGTTGCTCGAGCGCAAGGGAATCACGTTTGTAGCTTTGGGGAACAACCTCATTAACCAGTCCGAGGCCCTGAAGCACGACGTGGTGTATTCCGACGACATCCAAGGCGCATACGACGTTACCCGGCATTTGATCACGCTTGGGCACAAGTGCATTTGTTTTGTGGGCAACACGCAGTTGCCATGGTTTTTCCGTTGCCATGCCGGCTATTCCAAAGCGATGGAAGAAGCCGGACTGAAGCCGCGCGAGAGCTTGATCCGGTCAGAAGACGACGGGGAAATCGGCTACCTAGGAACCAAGGGGTTACTGGCGAGCCGCGAACCGGTTACGGCGATCTTTGCGGGGAACGATCCGAGCGCGCACGGCGTCTACAAAGCGCTGCGGGACAGCGGCTTGAGGATTCCCGAAGATATCAGTGTGGCCGGTTGTAACGATACAGTTGGAGGCTGGCTCTATCCAGGCCTTACAACGATTCGTGAGTTTCCTGAGCAACTGGGCAAGAACATGGCCGAGCTTTTGCTGAGGCGCATTGCCGACCCGGGAGGAGCGCCTCGGTCGATTACCATTCCCACCGAACTCATCAAGCGAGATTCGTGCCGTGTTCTCCCGTCCCAGCCGACGACCGCGGAGCCAATCAACCACATTGCTTTTGAGCCGCCCCTGAGTGCATTAGGCCGCCAAAACGACAAGCTCCCGACTCCATAATTCCTGCCGCTCGACACCGGCTCGCGCGCTATTTTCTGCAAATGCGGCGCTCCATCGAGAAACGTTTCTCATAATCATGCACGTTTCTCTTGACAATGCGAAACATTTTCATGAGAATCGCACCAACGATGAATTTATGAAGATCATTCGCAGAAGATCGGGCAGGCCAGGTGGGCTTGCAGTTCAACGCAAAACTTTCTGACCGAGTCAGAAGCAAGCTTCCAGAAAAGGAGATTCCATATGGGCCGATGCAAATTGCTATTTGCAGCAATAGCACTCATTCTGCTGAACCTCTTCAGCGCGACATATTTTGCTTGTCCGGCATTTGGCCAGGCGGTAACGGCCACCTTGATCGGTGAGGTGAGTGATAGCGAGGGCCTTCCCATAGTCGCCGCCGATGTTACTATCACCGAACAGCAGACGGGAATCGTTCATAACGAAGCAACAAATCGGAGTGGGAATTATGAATTCTCTCTCCTCTCGCCGGGCATCTATAGTGTTTCCGTCAAGGCGCCGGGATTCCAGACTAAGCTCCTCAAAGATGTTCGTATACCCGTGAACACAACTGCCCGAGCGAATATCTCACTAAATCCAGGTAATGTATCGCAGGTCGTCACGGTCACCGATCAAGCACCCTTGCTTCAGACCGATCGAGCGGATATTACGGCACAGATCAGCGCCACTCAGGTGGAAAATCTGCCAAACGGCTCCACGCGCAACTTCCAATCGCTCGAGTCGTTGGTTCCAGGAGTCAGCCTCCCGGTTTACGACCAGTCATCCTTCAATAATGCGCAGAATTCACAGAGCTTTCAGGTGAATGGGCAAGGTCCTATGTCGAGCAATCTGCAGATTGAGGGGGTGGACGATAATAAATTCAACGGTTCTCTGCAGGTCTATATTCCGCCTGCGGCGGCAATTCAAACAGTTGATGTGGAAACCAGCAACTATGCGCCTGAATTTGGTCGCTCTTCAGGAGCTGTTACCGACGTCATTTTCAAATCGGGAACGAATAAGTTCCACGGATCTGCATATGAATATAACCAGGTGAGTGCAACCTCGGCTCGCAGCTATTTCAATCGAACCGGATCGCTTCCTCCATATACATATAACTACACAGGCGGAACCCTGAGCGGCCCCATCTATAAAGATCACACCTTCTTCTTTGTCGATTATCTACGTACCTCGAACTACAGTGGTTCCTACGAGTTGTTGACCCTTCCCACAGCGGCTTTTCGATCGGGTGACCTTAGCGCAGGCCCCACCCAGGTTTACGACCCAGACACCGGAAGTTCTACAGGTACTGGAAGGCAGCAGTTTGTCACGAATGGGATTGCGAACGTTATCCCTGCCAGCAGAATCAGCCCAATTGCTCAACAGATTCTCGCAATGGTGCCATTGCCGAACATACCCGGTGCAGGAGCAACCAACAATTTTCAGCAGAATCTTGCTTATCATCAGGTATCGAGCCAATTCGATGCAAAGGTCGATCAAACCATTGGTGCAAGGAATCATCTGGTCTATCGATACAGTTGGCAGCAGATTGGTACGTATCAACAGCCTTCGTTTGGTCTCGCAGGCGGTCCGGAAAATTTCCAAGGAACTGGCGCAGGAAATATATACAACACCGCAGGAGAATATACTCATGTTCTTTCTCCTTCATTCCTTACCGAAGTGCGCGTTGGTGTTAATCACCTTACTAACTTCGCCACTCCTTCTGATTATGGAAGCGATACCTCCACGCAGCTTGGAATTCCAGGTGTCAACGTAAGTCCATTCACCAGCGGCCTAACAGCAGTCAGCATTTCAGATTATGCCTCACCACTCATAGGCTATAGCCCGTACGAGCCATGGGTAATGTCTGAAACAAATTCAGATGTGGTAAATAACTGGTCGAAAATTGCCGGCAATCACTCGTTGAAATTTGGGTTCGAGATGCGCGGCAATCGCCAGGATCTAACCCAAAGTACAGCCGACAGCCCCCGTGGTACATTTGATTACGGAACTGGTCAGACGTCGCTCGATGCGTCCGGGGTTTCGTCAGGCTATACAAATGCATTCGCCAGCTTTCTGCTGGATGTTCCAAGCTCTGTTTCACGGCAAGTCAATATTGGTGATGAATCGTGGAGGGAGCAACTCTACTACGCTTTTGCTCAGGACACGTGGCAGGCATCGCATAAACTGACCGTGATATATGGATTCCGCATAGGCGTGCTCCCATCTGCTATGCCGAGGCTGAACGGCGGATTCTCTCAGTACAACCCGGACAACAATAGTTTGGAAGTTGCTGGATATGGAAACAATCCTCTCAACCTCGGTATTGCGACACATATAGATCCTGAACCTCGTATTGGCTTTGCCTATCGGGCGAATTCAACCACCGTTGTGCGTGGTGGTGTCGGTGTTAGTCACACACCCTGGCAGGGGCTTGCCTATGCTTTCAATTATCCTGTCCAAACAAATATTACTTTCAGCCCACTGAATTCATATAGTCCGGCACTTAACGATTCCGGAATTCCCGAGACCATGGCGGAAGGTTTCCCTGCTGCGGCTACCGTACCAATTCCATCCGATGGCATATTGCAAAATGCAGCCATTAATTCCACTTGGACGGTCGTGAATACGAAGTACAAAGATCCAGAGGTCACGTCCTATAACCTTAGCGTTGAGCAGGATTTAGGGGAGCATTGGGTTAGCACCATTTCCTATCTTGGCAACGAAGGACGGTATATTCCGGCCAGCTATAACTTGAATGCAGGAATAGTTCCGGGTGCGGGTGCAGCCGGCCAACCTGAATATGCCACGTTTGGCCGTACCGCAGCCACGAATTTGCTTGGATATGCAACGAACTCAAACTACAACGCGTTACAGGCGCGGTTGGACCACCGGTCTTCGCATGGCCTTGAAACGACTTCATCCTTCGCCTGGCAGAAGGCTATGGGATGGGTTTCGAATTCAGTCTCTGACGGAGGAATTGGGTATTATATCGATTTACGCCGCAACTATGCACCTATGAGTTATACAAGTGGTCTTACATATGCACAGTCACTCATCTATGATCTTCCTTTTGGACACGGAAAGGCATGGTTACAGAATGGCGTGACGGGTAAGTTGATAGGTGGATGGAAGGTTGCGGGTATCATGCACGTGCAGACGGGCACGCGATTGACCTTCTTGGCGAATGCGAATCAACTCAATGCGCCCGGCTCAAGCCAACTCGCAAATCAGGTGACGCCGTTCAAGAAGCTTTATGGAATCGGATCGTCGCCTTGGTTTGATACCACCTCATTCACTCAACCTTCTGGTGCTGTTCTCGGGGATAGTGGGGTCAACATCTTAAGTGGCCCCGGTCTTTTTACCTTCGACTCCTCGGTCTTTCGCGCGATTCCAATTCATGAATCGTTATCGATTGAACTCCGCATGGATGCATTCAACGCTTTCAATCATCCCGTATTCGCCAATCCAAGCACAAGCCTAACGAGTGCGAGTTATGGGTATGTGACAGGCACAGCCGGAACCGGAGTGAATGGAACCGCAGGTGCGCCACGTGCACTTCAATTTGCGGGGACTCTTCGCTTTTAGGGATGCGGTAAGGAACATCTGCGCAGGTCCAGCAGCTTCAAGAAAGCATTGCTCTATCTTTTTGCCTGGACCGGGAGACCGGTCCAGGCAGCTATGAGAAGGGTTTGCCATGACCTGACTTCGGGGTCACTAGATGACCTCAATGCCGAGAGAATCGGCTGCAAGAACAGCATGATCGAGTGTGTGGAGATAAGGAGAACTACGATCTAGTATATGTTTTTCAGAACCTGAAGTTCTTGCGTGAAGCATTAGCAAGCCATAGTCTTCAGGAGCACTTCCGCAGGTAATTGTGAAACGTTTCACTAGTTGTGGAATGTTTTCTTGACATATGTGAAAACTTTCGCTACAATTCGGCGCTGGGGTGAAGTATGAGAAATCTTCGCAGTGGAGCCTTGTGGGACCTCGTGGGCCTCCACAGAGCTGAAAAAACAAAACACGTAATGGCAAATGAGAATTACTCAAGTTTATTTTGCCCCCATGCAAGCATCACGGGGAATGTGAAGCAAGGCAGCAGAATCCTGAGACTAAGAGGCTTGGTGCTTATCGCGATTGGTCTTTTCTCGACCACGCTTTTTGGCCAGAACGCGACATTTACCGGGCATGTCAAGGACTCGTCAGGCGCGGCCGTGACCAAAGCGCAGATCACGGTCCACAACGAAGGGACCGGTGTGGATATAACAACAGTCACAACCGGGGCGGGAGACTATACAGTTCCGTACCTCCGGCCCGGAAGCTATTACGTGAGCGCTGAAGCCCAAGGCTTCAACAAAGAGAACAAGGTCAATATCACCTTGCATGTTTCGCAAGTCGCGGTGATCGACTTCATGCTTCACGTAGGCTCCGTTACCCAGTCAGTAACTGTCAATGCGGACACACTGCTGGATTACGGAAAGGCCGACCGCGGCGAGGTCGTGGAGAACACCCGCGTCACTGAGCTGCCGCTCAACGGACGCGACCCTAACATGCTCTCGATCCTTAATGCAGGCGTTATCTGGACTGGGTCAATCCAATACCAGCGTCCTTTCGACGGCAGCCAAGCAAACATGAGCATCAACGGAGGCGGCGCCGGCAACAATGAATTGATGCTGGACGGAGTTCCAAACGAAACCACACCGACAAACGGCAAGAACAACGGCAATACTGCTTATGTTCCGCCCGTTGATTCCGTGCAGGAATTCAAGATCGTAACCAATCCTTACGATGCGCAATACGGTCGCCTGGCCGGTGGTGTGGTTGATATGACGCTCAAATCAGGAACCAACAAATTGCACGGGGACGCCTATGAGTTTGCCCGGCGCACTTTCCTCGATGACAACACATGGCAAGACAATTATTACCTCGCAGAAAAACCGGCGAATCAGGCTCCCTATCAAACACCCCAGCATTCGATGGACGAATATGGAGCTGAACTGGACGGCCCCGTCCTTCTACCCAAGGTGTACGACGGACGCGACCGCTCCTTCTTCCTTCTTCAATTCGAGAACTGGCATGAGACCGAGCCTCTCACCATCACAACGTCCGTTCCCGACCCCGCGTGGCTCACGGGAGATTTCAGTAACCTAACCTGGTGGACGGGAAGCGTTTATGCGCCAATCACCATCTATGATCCTCTGAGCCTTCACGACAATGGGAGCGGCGTGCTGGTTCGCACTCCATTCCCGAACAATAAGATCAATGGTGCGTTGAACCCAGCCGCCGTGAAGTTGATGTCGTATTATCCCAAGCCGAATGTAGCGCCGCCACCAAATTCCAATCCTTTCGCCAACAACTATGTGACACCAGCTCCTGCCATAGACACATATCGTAATGCGCTTGCCAAATGGGACGAAAATTTCTCGGCGCGCGATCGCTTCTCGCTTCGATATGGCTATTGGGAGCGGTCTGAGATGCGAAACGAAAACGGAATGCCCGGCATGGCTGCCAAGGGCGGATTACCACTGGCTGTACGCAACCATGCCTTTGCCACAGAATGGACTCATACCTTTACACCCAACCTTCTGCTGGACATGCGCGCTAACGCCATTGTGAGGTATCAATACACAAATTGGGGGCCAACCGGTTTCGATTACAGCACGCTCGGGTGGCCGTCCTCGCTGATATCGCAGTTGCCTCAAGCGACTGGTTTCCCCGCCATCTCCCCCAGTGAGTTTGCGGGCCTTGGCGAAGGAGGAAGCAGTGGCGCGGTTGACAATGACCTCAACCTTCTGCCGAGTGTGACCTGGATCAAGGGCAGGCATACCATCCATGCCGGTATCGACTGGCGCTTCCTCCAGTATGCCCCCAAAACCATCAGCAACAATCCTAGTTTGAACGTAGGCCGCACCTGGACCCAGGCTAACTATGCCGGACCGTCAACACCAAACAGCGGCAACTCATTCGCCTCAATGCTTTTGGGCACGATGGATTCAGGCAGCGCGCCGGTTTCAGTAAATCCCTTCTGGAGTCAGCACTACTACGCCCCCTTCGTTCAGGATGACTGGAAGATTACTTCCAGACTCACTCTGAATCTGGGTGTGCGCTATGACGTGAATGGCCCCCAGTTGGAACGCCACAATTATGTGAATTACGCTTTCGACACGACCGACATCAACCCCGTGGATGCCTTGCTGCCAACTCACACGCTGACCACCGGGCAAACATTCCAGGCCCGCGGCGGAGTCACATTCGCTGGGGTAAACGGCAACCCGCGTTCATACTACAGCGTAAGTAAACTGGACATCCAGCCACGTGCCGGGTTTGTTTATGCCCTCAACGACAAGATGGTGTTCCGCGGTGGCGTCGGCGAGATGTTCCAGAATCCAACGCCGGGCGGCAGCACCCTCGGCTTCAGTCAATCCACAAGCTACGTAGGGACCCCGGATGGTGGCAGGACGCCGATTGACAATCTGTCGAATCCGTTCCCGACGATCGTGCAACCAGTCGGCGCATCGCTGGGAATGCTCACTGGTCTCGGCACCGGGCCTGCCACTATGAATCCCAACTATGGCATCTCGAATGTCTGGACATTTTCGGCCGGGTACGAATTGGAGTTAACGAAGGGCGATTCTGTGGATGTGAGCTATGTCGGCAACAGAAGTCCCAATCAACCAACCACCGATAACATCAACCACTGGAATGCGGCCGCGATCGTGAAGTGTAATGTCGAAATGGGGGGCAATCCTCACGTCTGCCAGGATACTTACTCCTCGAATAACGCCGCGATCTATGGCTATGTGCCGAACCCATTCAAGGGAGTAGCGCCGTTCCTGGGCACCAGCGACTACACGGCAACAACAGTCTCGGCACTGAATTTCACCGAACCGTTTCCGGAATATAGCGGCATCACCGAGTGGTGGCTGAATGGCGGCCACGCGTCATACGACTCGCTTCAGGTAACGGCAATTCACAGATGGAATAAATCGCTCACGTTGCATGGGACATGGACTTGGTCAAAGCTCATGGGCTCGGGGGGCTGGGCCGACAGCAATTATCGGATTCCCTATCGGGGCATCAGCGGAGACGATATGCCCCATCGCGTGACCATCTCCGGCGTTTATCTTCTGCCCGTGGGACGTGGACGGACGCTCCTGTCGAACTCCAACCGCGTCGTCGATGGCGCCATTGGGGGATGGGAACTTGCCGCCCTGGCCATTTTCCAAAGCGGCACACCGTGGGGTGTGCCGTCCGGCTTGACGATGGTCGGAAATGCGAGGGTTCCTCGAAAAACCTTAACCAACGGCTATATTCGCGAAGTAGCGCCGTGTGTATATTCCGAGAACCAATATACGGGAGTGCTCACGCCGGAACCATATGCAGCCACCTATGGCTGCACGCAGCCTGACTTCATCCAGCGGTCCTCAAGCTACGAAATGGTTCCCAATGTCATCTACACCGGTATTCGTATACCAGGACAGGTCCGACTTGACACGAACCTTTCGAAAAACTTTGCCGTGCGGGAGGATATGAAGCTTCAGTTAAGGCTGGAGGCGTTCAATGTTCTCAATCATCCCCTTTGGCAAAGCGGGTTTTCAGGAAGCGTCAGCGATGCCAATTTCGGAACGATTGAGAGAGGACCAACAGGGCAAAGTAACGTGCCCCGTCAGATCCAGCTTGGTGCAAAGCTGATGTGGTAATAGAAGACCCTACGAAGGGCACGCGGCCAAGTGTGCTCTTCGCAGGGTCCATTCAATGCATGGATGAACCTATGTGCAGGTAAGCGTCTGCGTCGATATGAGGTAAAGGAGAATAAGTACCAAGATGGACACCATTCAGTTTCGAGTTGATTTGCTTAATGTAGAAATATATCCAGATAGCGAATCTTGCGGCAAGGCGGCTGCGGAAGTTGTTTCGAAGATTCTTTGTGAACTGAGTCGAAAACGAGATACTATCGGCGTGATTTTTGCCACCGGCGCTTCGCAGTTGGATACGCTGGAAGCCCTGGTGAGCCGCAACGATATCCCCTGGGAAAAGATCGTCGGCTATCACCTCGATGAATACGTAGGCATCGACGTAAACCATCCCGCGTCATTTCGCAAATATTTGCGCCAGAACCTCACCGCACGCGTTCCCATCCGCGAGTTCCATGAAATCGACGGCAACGCGACGGACCTCGACAGCTTTTGCAGGGCATATGCAAAAAAGCTCCGCGAAGCCAATCCGCAACTATGTCTATTGGGAATCGGGGAGAACGGGCATTTAGCTTTCAACGATCCTGGCGAGGCGGATTTTCACGATTCGAGTGAAATGAAAGTCGCCCTGCTGGATTCTGCCTGCCGGAAACAACAGGCTGCTGAGGGATGGTTTCGGACTTGGGAGGAGGTTCCGAATCGAGCTCTCACTCTCACGATTCCCACCATCATGCGCGTCCCCAAGCTCATTCTCACCGTGCCCGGAGAACGCAAGGCAGAGATTGTGAAGCGAGCACTCCACGAGGCAATATCAGAGAGTTGCCCGGCGACGATTCTTCGTGCGCATCCCAACGCGACGCTCTATCTCGATGCCGAATCGGCCGCGGAACTGAATCTCGATGATAAAGTTCGTTCGTTCGCCGAAACCATGAAGGGATAAGGAAACCCGCACATGATCTTCGCAAGCACCACACTCACGCTGGGCATTGTTCTCGCCCTGGTGGCGGGCATCATGTGCGGAGCCTTCGCACTGCCGATGAAGTACCTCGGCCGGTGGACGTGGGAGAACGTATGGGCGATCTTCATCTTGATTTCGTGCGTTCTGATGCCCATCATCTTCGTCAAAGCCACCGCCCCGGGGTTTGCGAAGATTCTCGCGTCCGCGCCACACGGAGCCGTAGCCGCGGCGATTCTCGCGGGCTTTGCCTGGGGCTTTGGCGCCATCATGTTTGGACAAGGGGTCAGCGCCGTCGGTATGTCGATGACCAACACGCTGGTGCTCGCCCTCAGCGCCTCGCTCGGTTCGTTTCTGCCTTTGGGACTGCTGGCTCCTGAAAAGCTCGGTCAGCCGCAGGGCCATGCAATCATTCTCGGCACCCTGGTGGGCATCGCGGGGATTGCGTGCTGCGGCTACGCGGGCCTTCTGCGCGAAAAAAGCCAGGGGCTCGACAAGGACAAATTGCGCGGCGACATGGTCGGTTCGGCGCGGCCCATTGGGGTTGGGCTTGCACTTTGCATTGGAGCAGGACTGCTGTCGGCGGTCTTCAATATCGGCTACAGTTCCGCGCAGCCGGTACTCACTGCAGCCGTTCGCGCCGGCTATAGCCCGTTTGCCGGCTCGAACATCATCTGGCTGCTTACGCTCACCAGCGGAGCCGTGCCTAATCTTTGCTTTTGCGGGTATCTGCTGACCAAAAACAAAAGCTGGAAGAAATTCGCCATGCCGGCTAGCGGCACTCTTTACAGCCTTGTCGTTCTTATGGGGCTGTTATGGGGCGGAGACATTTTTCTCTACGGCTTCGCATCTCCGAAGATCGGCAAGTTAGGGCCGGCGATCGGATGGCCGCTCAAGCTAATTACGGGGCTGCTCACAGCCAACGTGCTTGGCTATTTCATCGGCGAATGGAAACTCACACGCGCGCAGGACCGGCGCTGGATGGTGGGCGGGCTGTCAGTCCTGCTGGTCGCCATTCTGATTTTGGCGTGGTCCAGCACACTTGGTTGATAGGCGGACGATGGGCGGCAGGAAGCGGCTATGAAGCGACGCGAATGCTTGAAACTGATCGGCGGAGTGGCGGCTGCCACATGGGTGAGGCCGGGCATCAGCGAGACCGCAAGCGTAGGGCGTGCAAATTCGACGGCGTTTGGAGCGTCGGTAATCACGCTCGGAGCGCCGGGCAAAGAAAATGCTCTGGAGATTCGCGATTTTCTCCGAGCGGGAGGATTTCCAGAGGTCACGCCGACGCGGGCGAAGGTGTGGTGGGACCACGACCGGCTTTATGTCGAATTTCTGAATACCGAACTCGATCCGCTCTATCGAGGGAATCCTGGATTAGCCAAACCATTTAAGTTTCCCGGAAACGGCCGTTTTCAACTATCCGCCTACCCCGATGCGGTGTATGTACAGTTTCGGCCCACATGGAAGAACGAAAAAGTGCTGATCTTCGCCGCCGATTCGAGCGGCGCGCACGAGGGCGAGGGATTCGACGCCAGGGTGGAACGGCGGGCGGATGCGTGGACAGCGCGGTTCGAAATCCCCTGGGATGGTGTGGGCGGAAGGCCGGCTCAGGCCCCCTTCGGGTTGAATCTCGTTCGCTCGCGTGGCCAGTCATCTGAGGTTCTCAGCCCGGTTGCCCTGGACCAGACGCTCGTTTTGCCAACCGACTTATTGATGGTTTCGAGCTTCGGAGAGACATCGAAGATACGCTCTGAAGCAGGCTTCCTCATTGAACTGCCTGATGGAACGCTGCGCTGGCAGTTGCCGGCAACGCTGGCGTGGCCCAATGGCGAGGAGCGGCGGGCCTTATGGGAGGAGCAGCAGACCCTGAACCGCGCCACAACGCGCGAGACATTGCCGAAACGCATTGAGCTGGCGCAAAGGCTTCACGGCATGTTAGTGCTCGAAGGCTTCAGCTTTCATACTGACGGTTCGAACTGGCCTGTCAAGCCGGGCGAATTCTTTCCGGACGAAGCCAGGCTCGCGGTCAATCGCTCTTTGTACAAGCAGGAAACTGTGGGCGCGTGCCAGGTGCTCGATATCTATCTTCACCAGCTTGACCGCGCGTCGAGGCGTTGGTTTGCCGACGAATCGCCGGGCAACGTTCGCGGCCAGGAATGGGCCCGTGTAACGTCGATCGGGAAGATCGAGCGAGAAGGAAAGGAGCTGCGGCTGACTGCAACGGCCGGAAGGTTCAGCTTTCCGCTCTGGCTGAGCGTAACCGGCGGGGCTTTACGGCTTCGCAACCAGCATCCCGGGTATTTTCAGGCGGAGCCGGGAGAAGTGCTGGAAACGGGACAAAACGAGTTTCGCTGCGGCGGCGTTCACCTGCGGATCAATGAGCATCCATGGCGCATCGTGGCGCGTAACGGCAGTGGCCAACCGGCCTGGAGCCTGGGATGGGGAGATCTCTCGGTCAGGTTCCTGCCCAGCGGGGAGATCGCAGCCATCGATCTGCGTGGCCGCCTGGAACGGGAAGAGAACTTTTACGGATTTGGCGAACGATTCAATGCGCTGGGCCAACGGGGGAACGTGGTCACGTTGTGGGATGTCGATTGCTGGGACGGAAACATTCATGGTCAACTCAACCAGGCTTACAAGAATGTTCCCTTGATGCACAGCACGCGCGGATACAGCCTGTTCTGGAATACCAGCTACCGGCTACGCGCCGACATTGGAAACGCCGACCGCGGGGAATATCGCATTACTGCCTTTGGTAACACGCTTGATCTGTTTCTCTGGCTGGCAAAACCGGAGGTCGCTTTGCAGTTCTATACGGAGATCACCGGGAAGCCGAAGGTGCCGCCTCGCTGGGTCTTCGAGCCGTGGATGGGTGGAGGCGGGCGCCGCTGGCGGAATGGTCCATACAAGGATGCGGTTCTGGAAGAAGTAAGCGTGGTGAAGCGCTTCCGCGAGCTCGACATTCCTCATTCTGCAATCTATGCCGAAGCGGGCAATGACGACCCTGCTCTCTATGCGCAGCTCAAAGGGACGCCCCTGCACGTTCTGGCTTGGGATTGGGCCAGCATGGATCTGGAAAAAGTTCGTGCGCTGCTGCCTGAGCTCGCTGACGCGCAGTTGCCGGTGCTGCGTCATGCGAGTGGGAAGATCGCATTCCGCCAGGAGGGCGCAGCGATGATCGACTATACGCATCCACGCGCTTTCGAGTTGATCAAGCGCTTCTGGAAACCGCGGTTGGATCTGGGGCTGGCCGGCAGCATGGTGGATTTCGGCGATGTGGTTCCTGACGACGCCATCTTCCACAACGGGAAGCGTGGGGTAGAGATGCACAACTTCAACGCGTATTTCTACCACCAGACCTTCTCCCGGGTATTTGAGGAAGCACGCGGGCAGGATTACGTGCTGTTTGCGCGCTCGGGGTGCGCAGGCGATCAGCACTCCATTTGTCACTTCGCGGGCGATCACCAGGCAAACTTCTTTGGCATGCGGGCGGCTTTGCGCGGCGGGCTGAATGCGGCGGCCTGCGGGCTGTCGACCTGGGGCGCGGACGCAGGAGGCTATTCGGGATGGCCTGATCCCGAGGTCTACATTCGCTGGACGGAGTTGGCTACGTTCTGCCCACTCATGCGGTATCACGGTACGACTCCAAGAGAGCCATGGGAGTTTGGGGACGATGCTGTGGTCATCTATAAGCGCCACGCGTGGTTGCGCGAAAACCTGTTGCCGTACATCACGAGGTCCGTTGAGGAAGCTCACGCGACGGGCATCCCGTTGATGCGGCCTATGCCCATGGCGTTCCCGGATTTCCCCGAGCTCGCCAACTGCGACGATCAATATATGTTCGGCCCAGACATTCTGGTCGCACCTGTCCTCGGTCCTGGAGAATCGCGCACGGTTCTGTTTCCTCCCGGCCTCTGGACGGATCTCTGGACAGCGGATGTCTATGAAGGAGGGCGGACCCACCGGGTGCCTACTCCGATTGATCGGATCGGTGTTTTTCTTCGTCCTGGAGCATTTGTCCCGGTGGAGATGGCGCGCAGCCTGACGCCGGGAGACAGCATGACGACCGGCCGAGTCAAAGCAGCATTGGCAACCGGATCTTCCAAAGAAGTCAGACAGTCTGCCCGCCAAGCCGGGATGGATTACCTCATCGCTTACAAGGAAGGCACGAAGCAGATAATCCCGTCCAGCGATTTTTAGCGGATGACTGCCACGCGCGGGAAGTTTTTAACGGTAAAGCAGAAGATAGACGCCGCAGAGCATCCTGCGGCTAAGGAATTGGAGAACAAGATGGATCGGCGTTCATTTATACGAGCAGCGAGCGTTGCCGCTACCGCAATCCCGTTATTAGAAGAGCTGGGAATCCGCAGAGCAGTTGCAGAGGACGCGCCACCGTCGAGGCTGGTGAAATCAGGTCGTCTACCTGATGCCGAGGATCTTGCTCCGATTCCTCACATTGGGTTAGCGGGTACGTGGACATTTCGGCTCGATCCGTCGGCGAAAGGAAGCAGCGAGCGTTGGTTTGAGAAGAGCGTGGGCGAGGAGAGCGTCTTTCTTCCCGGCAGTACTGATCAGGCGGGCTATGGTCAGAAAGTCCTGAGCCCCGCCGAGGGGCATCTTTCCCGCCCATACACCTATACCGGGGCGGCGTGGTATCAGAAGGACGTCACGATTCCCGAGGTGTGGCAAGGCCGTCGCCTGCTACTGTTCCTGGAAAGATGCCACTGGCAAACGTCGGTGTGGATCGACGGCAAGAGTTATGGATCGCAAAACAGTTTGTGCGCGCCCCATATCTATGATTTCGGGATAGATCTCAAGCCCGGCAAGCACGCCCTTACCATCTGCGTGGACAACACGATTAAGATCGAGGTCGGGGAGTCGGCGCACTCGATCTCAGAAAACACCCAAACGAACTGGAACGGTATTGTCGGCAGCATCGAGCTGCGCAGCACACCCGCGGTCTGGGTTGACAAAGTGCGTGTATTTCCCGACGTGCAGGGGCGCACAGCGAAGGTAGAGGTTCAGCTCGCAAATGCGCTTTCCGAAGCGGCAACCTGTGATATCGAAGTACATCTGGTTGGAGGCAACGCCGGCGGACAGCAATCTGTACCGGCTTTTCTCGGGACGAAGACGATAACCCTGGCGGTGCCGCTCCCCGAGCCGCTGGGCACGTGGGATGACATCGAACCGAACCTCCACGTTATTGAGCTGCGTGCGAAAGCAACCGTTAGCTCGGGCGTCCTAGAGCATCAAATCACGGTGCCTTTCGGAATCAGGGAGATCTCCGTAAAGGATCGGCAGTTCGTCCTCAATGGGCGACCGATCTTTCTTCGCGGAACGGTTGAAAACGCGGTCTTTCCCCTCACTGCATACCCGCCGGTGGAATTGGCGGACTGGCGCCGCATTTACCGGACGGTTCGCGATTACGGTATGAACCATCTCCGCTTCCACTCCTGGTGCCCGCCTGAAGTGGCATTCCAGGCAGCCGATGAGGCGGGAGTTCTACTGCACGTTGAGTTGCCCGTATTCTCGCATCATGTCGACAAGACGCCGGGTCTCAAAGAGTTCATGCGGCAGGAAGGGCATCGCATCATCGAAGCCTATGGCAACCATCCGTCATTTGCTTTGTTTTGCATGGGGAACGAGCTCACCGGCGATTTCCCATTTCTCGATGAATTAGTGGCAGAGCTGAAGCAGGCGGACGACCGCCGCTTGTATACCTACTCCACCAACAACGGCCGCCCGGCGCCAGGATCAACCTCGGATTACTGGGTGACGGAGGAAACAGCGCAAGGAAGACTGCGGATCGACGGAACACGCTTCGGAGCAAAGCAGGGAGGAGCTGATTACGATTTCTCGAAGGCGATTGCGCCCTTCAATCTTCCCGTAGTGGCTCATGAACTCGGACAATGGACCGTCTATCCGAACTATGACGAGATCGGCAAGTATATAGGAGTGCTGAAGCCGAGGAATCTCGAGGTTTTTCGCGAGCAACTCGAGGCGCTCGGGATGGCAGACCAATCAGCGGAATTTCAACTCGCCTCGGGCAAATTCGCTGCCGAGATCTACAAGGAAGATATCGAGTCCGCCATCCGCACACCGAAGCTGGGTGGATTTCAACTGCTGGAACTTACCGATTACCCCGGCCAGAAGGAAGCTCCGGTGGGGTTGCTCGACTGCTTCTGGGATTCAAAGCATGTGATATCTCCCGAGACCTTCCGGCGCTTCTGCGGCAATACTGTGGCTCTCTGCCGATTTTCGAAATTTACCTGGACATCAGACGAAACCTTCCGCGGGTCGGCGGAGTTGGCACACTACGGTAAACGGCCGTTGCGGCAGTTGCCGGCTTCATGGTCGATCAGCGACGACTCCGGCCGGGTTCTAAAGTCTGGCACTCTTCGTTCATGCACTGCCAAGGCCGGAGACATTGCATCTCTCGGAGAGATCGAATTTCCGCTCTCGTTCGCCCGCAAAGCCATGCAACTCAACCTGCGGGTGCAGGTGCATGGTATCGACATTGAGAACCGCTGGCAGATATGGGTTTATCCCCGAACACTGCCGGTTGCGGGGCAAAGCAATGTACTGGTTACAACAAGGCTTGATGCGGAGGCCGTTGCGCGTCTGGATGCGGGAGGAAAAGTGCTTCTCTGCGCCGCGGCGAATTCACGGGGAGATCGCCTGCTGAAGCTCAGGTTCCTGCCTGTTTTTTGGTCGTTCGGCATGTTCAAGAAACAGCCCGGCGTTCTCGGCATCTTCTGCGATCCCAGCCATCCGGCGCTGGCGTCATTTCCCACTGAAATGCATAGCAACTGGCAGTGGTGGGAACTGCTGCAGGGGACGAACGCGTTCATTCTCGACGACACACCGTCGGGATTCAGGCCGCTGATCCAGGTGATTGACGATTTTCATCGAAACCACAGACTGGGGCTCGTGATCGAAGCGCAAGTTGGAAATGGAAAGCTGCTCGCTACGTCACTTCCCCTGGCGGAGAATCTTGCCGAGAAACCGGTGACCAGACAGCTTCTTTACAGTTTGCTTTGTTACGCGGCCAGCGACGCATTCAAACCTCGCCAGGTTCTCTCTGTCGAGAGCATGCGCGCTTTTGTCAGAGAAGCGTAGGGTTCTCCTGCTCAACAGACTGGAAATGTTCCGGCACCTGGATGGTCGCGGCCAAGAAAGTGAGCTACGGCTTCGACGGAAGATTGGTTCGGAAAGACGCGCAAGTGACATAGGTATGAAGGCTGCTTCGTATCCGTCAAACGAACGCATATTGACAGTTACAGATTGCTAACGGCCCATGCGGTGGGAGTGAGTTGTGGAAGTCTCTGGATGGATAAGTTGGCGAGCCCTGGCAGGACAGCGGCGAGGTAG
>Ga0182024_10010511_pt1 | contig 18843 bp, 15 predicted proteins | sample P32metaG_FD_120480 | JGI IMG/M metagenome (GOLD analysis project Ga0182024, IMG submission 120480) | Permafrost microbial communities from Stordalen Mire, Sweden - P3-2 metaG (Illumina Assembly) | ecosystem: Environmental > Terrestrial > Soil > Wetlands > Permafrost | place: Sweden: Stordalen... | reverse complement strand
CCATGGGCTTCGGCGTCAACCTCGTCACCGGCGACTACTCCCAGGGCGCCGCCGGCCTCTGGATCGAGAACGGCGAGCTCGCCTATCCGGTCGAGGAGATCACCATCGCCGGCAACCTCAGCGACATGTACCGCAACATCACCGCTATCGGCAACGACATCAACTTCCGCACCGCCTCCGCCGCGCCCACCCTGCGCATCGACGGCATGACCATCGCCGGCAGTTAGCGCCACATCTACAATCCTCCTGTGGCCGCGCGCTTCCAGTTCGAGCACTCGCTGGACTTCGCGCCCTCTCACGCCGCGGAGACCCTCCGCGCCATCCCCGCGCTGCCCGGCGTCTTCGCGCTCCACGGCGCCGACCCGAACGCCCAGCCCTACCTCACCCGCGCCGCCGACCTGCGCCGCCGCATCACCCGCATCCTCGCCCCGCCGCAGATTCAAGCAGACGCTGCCGGACCCAGCCCGCTCTCGAAGCGCCTGAACCTCTCCACCCGCGTCGCGCGCATCGACTTCACCGTCACCGGCAGCGAGTTCGAGTCCACTCTCGCGCTCTACCACGCCTCCGCGCAGATCTTCGGTCTCGATGAGGCGCGCCGCCGCCTCAAGCTGCGCACGCCGTTCTTCCTCCGCTTCTCGGCCGAGAACAACTACCCGCGCCTCTACTCCACTAACCGCCTCAGTCGCCGCGCCCTCGCCCACACCTACGGCCCGTTCCCATCGCGCGCCGCCGCCGACCGCTACTGCGACGCCGTGCTCGACCTCTTCCTCCTTCGCCGCTGCCACGAGGAGTTGCACCCGGCGCCCGATCACCCCGGCTGCATCTACGGCGAGATGGGCAAGTGCCTCGCGCCCTGCAATCAGGCCCAGATTCCGGCGAAGGCCGCAGCGTACTCGGCGGAGGCTGCGGCGGTGGAGGCGTTCCTAGACTCGCGCGGCGAATCGCTGCTCGCCCCGCTCATCGCCCAGCGTGAGCAGGCCTCCGCCTCGCTCGACTTCGAGCGCGCCGCCGACCTCCACGCTCAGATCGAGAAGATCAAGGCCGCCCTCGCCCTCGCTCCCGAGCTGGTCGCGCCAATCCCGCGCCTCGGCGCGATCCTCGTCCAGAAATCGGCGCAGAAAGGAGCGCAAGACTCCGGGCCAGAACAGTCAAACTCTGTCATCCTGAGCGAAGATGCGATCCCGCAGGAAGGGATCGCATCGCAGTCGAAGGACCTGCGGTTGGAAGAGCCAACCGCCGCTCTCTACTTTCTCCACTCCGGCTGCCTCATCGGCCCGGCGCGGCTCTCCACGCTTGGTGTGCGCGCCGTGCGCGAGCAGACCGCCGTCGGCAGCTCCCTCTTCGCCCAGCCGCTGATGCTCGAAGCCGTGCCGTTGGCGGAAGATGCAAATGCGACGCCCTTAGCCCCAACACCCGTTGAGTCGCCCGAGGCCCGCGCCGCCGCAACCATCGCGTCCCTCGAAGCGCAGGCCGCCGAGCCAACTGACCTCGCCACGCTCAGCGACCATCTCTCGCTCCTGCGCCGCTGGTACTACCGCCCGGAGAAGCAGCGCGTGGGCGAAGTCTTCTTCCCGCGCGACGACGGAAGCTGGCCCCTGCGCCGCATCCTGCGCGGGGCCGCGCGCATCACCCTCGGCGAACCTGCAACCCTCCCCGACGTCCGCCGCGACCTCGCGGAGAAGAATCCCACGGATAAAGTTCGGTGACGCGTTTAAGCTGTTCGCCGCCGCCTCTTCAATCCACGAACGAGGTCGATTATGAGCTGGCTCCAGAACGCGATCACGAGAACAAAGGCAGAGAGTGCCATAATTCTGTCAATTACGCTTGTCTCCGGGACTAAATCGCACGGAGTGAAGGAAACTGTTTCTGTCCCATCTGGCTGCTGCGAAACCGTTGACTGCGTCTGAGCATTTGGATGGGTGCGCTTCCATTGCCTGCATGGCTGGTTCGATTTCCATCCCCGGTACGCTGTGAGACCACAAAACAGAAGCGCAACGACAAAGATGATGATCGCTCGTCTCGAGATGATGCCAAACATTGGTCGCTCCGTCGAACCACCTCCATCCTACGCCGCGCCACTTCCCCCCTCGCCGCACACCTAGTACCTTGTACCTAGCAACTAGTACCTGTCTCTATGATCGACCTCTGCTTCTCCATCCTCGCCTCCGACTTTGCGCACCTCGCCGATGAGGTCGCCGCGGCCACGCGCGGCGGCGGCACCATCGTCCACGTCGACGTCATGGACGGCCACTTCGTGCCCAACATCACCTTCGGGCCGCCCATGGTCAAGGCGCTGCGCCCCATCACCAAGCTCCCGCTCGACTGCCACCTCATGATCGAGAATCCGGACGACTTCATCCCCGCCTTCGCCCAGGCCGGCGCGGACATGATCTCCGTGCAGCAGGAGGTCTGCCCTCACCTGCATCGCACGCTGCAGCACATCGCCTCGCTGGACGTTCTGCCCGGCGTCGTCATCAACCCGGCCACGCCGGTCGAGACCCTCATCGAAGTCCTGCCCATGGTGCACCACGTCCTGGTAATGAGCGTCAACCCCGGCTTCGGCGGGCAGCAGTTCCTCCCGCTCGCGCTGGACAAGATCGTCCTGCTCGCCGAGCTGCGCGCCGCTCTCGGCCTCAACTTTCGCATCGAAGTCGACGGCGGCGTCGACAACGATACCGTCGCCTCGGTCGTCCGCGCCGGCGCCGAGATGCTGGTCGCCGGCTCCGCCGTCTTCGCCCCCGGCCGCACCGAGCAGAACGCTCGCGAGCTTTTGCGCCTGGCCCGCGCCGCCGCGCCCAAAGCCGCCGGGAAGCCCAGCCCGCAATCCAGGAAGCCGCCCTCGTCCAGGTCCAGGCCAAAACCACGCAAAAAGTAGCTGCCGCCGCTTCCACAAACAGGCCTGCCTCGCGGCTAACTCGCTGCCTCCCCGCGCGTCCAAAATTACACCCCTGCGCACTCCGGCGACGCCCGCGCAGAGCTCGCATTTGCTCTAAAATGGAAGGCAGTCTTGGCCTGCCGCAGTCCGCCAGCAAGCCTGGTCTCGGCCCGCATCTCCCAGCACGCCGCACTATGGAGTACCCGATGAAGCAAAGCACCACCCGCAGCCTTCTCCCGATTCGTCTCCTCCTTCCTCAATCTCTCATCGCCGCCGCCGCTCTGCTGGCCGCCGCATTTACTGCCGCGCCGCTCGCCGCCCGCGCCCAGTCCGCGCCCGCAACCCCCGACGCCGCCGCCCAGACCGCCCCCGACTCCACTGCCGCGCCGACGCCCCGGCCCGACATCTCCCTCACCAACCAGAAGCCCGCCAAAGGCAAGCAGCGCAAGCAGGATGAGAAGGTCGTCCAGTCCAAGGACTCCAGGAAGGCCGACAAGAAGACCGCCAAGACCATCTCGCTCGCCGGCCTCGACACCAAGCTCCCCGACAAGGCGCTCTACGACAAGGCGCAGGACGCCATCAAGCACGGCCGCTTTGACGTTGGCCGCATCGATCTGCAGACCCTGCTCAACACCTATCCCGAATCGCAGTACATGATGCAGGCCAAGCTGGCCATCGCCGACAGCTGGTACAAGGAGGGCGGCACCGCCGCGCTCACTCAGGCCGAGCAGGAGTACAAGGACTTCATCACCTTCTTCCCCAACGCCCCGGAAGCCGCCGAGGCCCAGATGCGCGTCGGCGACATCTACTTCCGCCAGATGGACAAGCCTGACCGCGACTACTCCAAGACCACCCAGGCCGAGCAGGAATACCGCCTGATGCTGCAGCAGTTCCCGGACTCGCCGCTGGTTCCCCAGGCCCGCCAGCGTCTGCGCGAGGTGCAGGAGACCCTCGCCGAGCGTGAGGCCACCATCGCCGACTTTTACGCCACCCACCTGAACTGGTCCGCCGTCATCGCCCGCGATCAGACCGTGCTTGACACCTACCCGCTCTACAGCCACATGGACGATGTGCTCATCGGCATCGGCGACGCCTATGAGGCCATGGCCCACAACCTCCGCCTCGCCCATGGCCTGCCCGAGGATGGCAAGGCCCGCCTGCTCAAGATTTACGACGACAACGCCGCCGACGCCTACCGCAAGGTTATCCTGGAACACTCCGCCTCCGCCCACGTCGAGGACGCGCGCGACCGCCTCGTCGGCATGAATTTGCCCGTGCCCACGCCCACCCCGGCGGAGGTCGCCGCCAGTGAGGCTCTGGAGAACAGCCGCGGCCAGTACACCCTCTCCAAGCGCGTCACCCTGCTCTTCCTCCACCAGGCAGACACCGTTCCCGCCGCCACCATCGGCGCGCCGCCGCTGGAAGACGCCAAGCCCACCCTCGCGCCCGACGTCCTCAAGCGGACCGTCGCCGACTTCAAAACCGCGATGAACCCCGCCGCCGCGCACGCTGCCGCCGATGCGGCTGCCGCAGCCCCGGTCGCCGCCGACGCGTCCCAGCCCGCCGCCGACGCATCGTCCGCCTCCACTGCGCCGCTCTCGCTCGAAAACATCCCCACCGCCTCCGCTGCCGCCGCTGGCAGCGGTTCCTCCGCCGTCGACACCAGCGTTCCCATGGCAACACCCGCCGCATCTTCAGGCGGCAACGGCGTGGGCATCGAGATTGTGCAGCCTTCCGGCAACTCGCAGACCCCGGCCACACCCAGCAACACAGCCTTCCCGGGAACCGGCAATAGCCCCACACCGCCCGCCAACTCGCTGGCCACAACTCCCGACCAGCCCGCGACTAGCCCAGCCTCAGCCAATCCCGACAACGGCGGCGTCACCGCCGTCGGTCCGCCCACCAACACGCAGCTCGCGCCCATCCAGCATGCCGACCAGGCCCCCGACGCCATCAACGAGGTCAAGCCCACGCAGCAGCCCGTGCAGACTGCCTCCGCAACCGACGGCAAGAAGAACCCCAAGCCTGCCTACGACAGCGCACAGGAATCCTCCAGCAAGCACAAAAAGAAGAAGGGCCTGGGCAAGCTCAACCCCTTCTAGCCCGCTCGCTTTGCCGTTCCCCGAATCTGCTTCTGGACTTAGCTTGTCGCTTTGTCATTTCCCGAAGGGAACCTGCCTGTCCCTGCGCGCCGTCTCACGCGCCTGAGTCCTCCGCGCATTTTCTCCCCGCCTCGCTTCCGTCTGCGTTACCATTGCTGGTCAAGCGATGCCCAACAACGCGCCAATTCGCCGCGGCCCGCACCATCCCGTCGGCGCACTCGTCTCCGCGATCCCCGACAAGCTCTACTTCCGCATCGGTGAGGTCGCCCGCCTCTGCGAGGTCCCCGCCTACGTCCTCCGCTTCTGGGAGAGCGAGTTCGCGCAGCTCCGTCCCAATAAAGGCGGCACCGGCCAGCGCCTCTACCGCCGCCGCGACGTAGAGATGGCGCTGCGCGTCAAGTCCCTGCTCAAGGAAGAGGGCTACACCATCCCCGGCGCCCGCGCTGTGCTGAAGAGCGAATTTCGCGGCAAGGAGAAAGAGACACCGCAGCTCTCCCTGATCGACAGCGGCAGCCACTCCAAGCCTGCGTCCGAGGCCAAACAGCTGCGCGCCATGCGCCGCGAGCTTGAGGCCTTGGCCGCCATGCTCGCCCGCCCCATCGAGACCCTTCCCGGCGTGCAAAAGTCCCGCGCCGCGCAGAAGCCCGCCCCGCAGTCCATCCGCTCTTCCCGCCGCACTTAACTCGGTATCCGCATGGATGCTGAGTGCCCCATTCATCGCGGTTTTATCGCGATGGGTGGGATGCACACCCGTAGAATCGTTGCATCCCTGATGCTCGTGCCGCCCGACTCAACTCCCGCCGCCGTCGACCCCACGCAGCCCCGTCCCTCGGGCTTCTCCCGCACCCACACCGCAGGCTCCGCCGCCATCCTGCTGATGGTCAGCTCCTTCGCCTCCGGCCTGCTGGCCCTCGTGCGCATCAAGTACGTCAATCTCCTCTTCGGCGCCGGCCTCGCGCAGGACGCATACCGCGCGGCCTTCCGCCTGCCCGACCTCATCAACTACTTCCTCATCGGTGGTGCTGCCTCCATCTCCGTCATCACCATCCTCAATCGCTACCGCGAGGCCGGCGACGCCGAGGGCGAAGACCGCGCGCTCTCCGTCATCCTCACCACCATGCTGGTCGTGCTCGCCGCGGGGGTTCTGCTCGGCGAGGTCTTTGCGCCGCAGTATGTCTGGCTGGCCTTCAAGGGCTACCGGACGGATCTCGCCGGCGCCAAGCTCTGCACCTCGCTCACCCGCCTCATCCTCCCCGCGCAGCTCTTCTTCTTCATTGGCAGCGTCATGAGCTCGCGCCTGCAGGTGCGCAAGATCTTTATCTACCAGGCCGGCACCCCGGTCATCTACAACGCCGGCATCATCGCCGGAGCATTCTTCCTGCACGCCCGGCTCGGCATCTACTCGCTGGCATGGGGCGTTCTCGGCGGAGTCATCGTCGGCTCGGCCTTCCTCAACTCCCTCGGCGCCTTCCGCAACGGCCTGCGCTTCCACCCGATCGTCAACTTCCGCTCGCCCGCCTTCCGCGAGTGGTTCAAGCTCTCGCTCCCGCTCATGATCGGCGTCTCGCTGGTCATGTTCGACAACTACTTCCTCAGCTACTTCGCCTCCCTGCGCGAGGGCGGCATCACCCTGATCGGCAATGCCAAGGACCTCTTCAACGCGCCCTTCAACGTCATCGGCCCCGCCGCCGGCGCAGCCTCGCTGCCCTTCTTCGCCTCCATGTTCCAACAGCGCCGCTTGGCGGACTTCTCCGCCTCCGTCTCCCGCGCCGTCTCCCGCCTCTTCTCCGTCGGCATGATCGTCTCCGCCTGGATGGTAGCCCTCGCGCCCTGGCTGATGGACCTCTTCCGCGGCGGCGAGTACAGCCGCGCCAACGCCGGCGCCACCACGCATCTGTTCACCATCCTCGCCGTCACTCTTGCCATCTGGGCGGCGCAGGGCATCTACGCCCGCGCCTTCTATGGGGCCAGCGATACGATGACCCCCGCCATCACCGGCACCATCATCACCATCGCCTCGGTGCCCGTCTACGCCGCACTCTATTACGCCTTCGACCTGCGCGGCCTCGCCATCGCCTCCGACATCGGCATCTTCGTGCAGACCTCCGCGCTCGCCATCCTCCTCCACCGCAAACGCCTCGTCTCCTTCGCCGATCTAGAATTCGCCGAGCTCGCGCGCGCTCTCTTTGCAGCGATCGTCGCCTTTGCAGTGACGGTGGCCGCCGCGCACTTCCTGCCGCCCGTCTCCACCCATCGGCGCGATCTCATCACCCTCGCCGCCGCCTCCATCGTCTGGGCCGCCGCCGCCGCGCTCACCTTGCTCGCCACCGGATCGAAGCTGCCGCAGCAGATCCTCCGCCGCCGCTGAATGGCCAGAGGTAGGATTGAACTATGGCCGACGCCAAGAAACTTCGTGCGGAATTGGATCGACCGGTCACGCAGCATGAAGCCGACATCATCCGCTGGCTGCTCGAACACGGCGATCCGAAGTATCTGACGCTCGCTTCGCAGATCGATGCACTGCGCGTCGTCTCCAAATGCACCTGCGGCTGTCCAACTGTCGATTTCGATTTGGGTGATGGTATCAACTCACATAAGGGGGAGGGGATGTTTTCCGACTGCGGCGCAGAAGTCGAAGGTGAGGAGGTGGGAGTGTTGCTCTTTCAGGTGCATGGCCGTATCAGCAGTCTAGAAGTCTATTCATGCGCCGGTTCTGACAGGCCGTTCGGCCTTCCATCAATCGAGTCGCTCTATCTCTACCATAAGGTGGAACAGAATTGGAATGGACACCCCGTCACTTTTCTCAACAAACCCTCTAAAGGGTAATGCGTGAACCACGCAGAAAGGCCACCCTCAGGTGGCCTTTCTGCCTTTTGCAATCGATCGCGGTTCTTAGTTGAAAACCGCACCCACTGTCTCGTCTGTCGACATGGTGATCGTGCAGGTATTGGGTCCGGCTTGTGTGATTGTGCCGGTGTTCGTGCAGTTAGAGGACCATCCACCGAACTTCACTCCTGATTGTGCAGGCGCGGTCAGGGTCACCACGGTCGGCACACCATTCGTGAGTAACGGATAAGTAGCCGTGCATACCGAACCTCCACTTCCCGCTCCCGGGCCGCAATGGAGCACGGCTGGTGTGCCCGTAGCGGATGGGGCTGTTACCAGCCAATTGGAGGTATTCAAGCCTTCGTTGTAGAAGGTCAGCGTCGCCAGAAGTTGCGGGAAAGCATTAAAACAGGATCCTGGAGTGGGTGGATTTCCGGTGGGATTAGGAAGAACCAGAGGGCATCCAACATTTGCCGTAGCCGTGGCGATCGATCCATTGGTGTCGATGGCCTCCGCGGTGATGACGGCGCCTACATTGCCATTGCTGGCCTCGTAGTCGCTGACAACCCCGCCGTTTTGCGTGCCGGCTCCCGGCACCGCAGCGTTGTTGTTGGTGATCGGGTATTTATTCGGTTCGGAGGTTAGCCAGACGACTGAGTTTGTTACGTCCCTCACCGTTGGCGGAGTCGAGAACGTCCCAATCGCCAGGAACTGCCCGGTGTCACCCAAACTGCCAAAGACAATTCCGCTCGGAATGATGGTGAGCGATAGGATGCTGCCCCCACTCCCCCCAGACACGCCTCCGCCTGAACCGGTAACCGTGAGGATCGAACTGGAGCTAACCGGACCAGCGTAGCCCGTCGCGCTCGCGGTGATCGAAGTTGTGCCCGCGCTCACCGCCGTCGCTAGCCCGGATGCGTTGACCGTCGCCACGGTAGGAATGCTGGAGGTCCAGGTCACCGCGCCCGTGATGTTCTGCGTCGACGCATGGTTCGCATTGCCGTATGTCCCGGCGGCAGTAAATTGCACAGTCTGACCTACCGACAGCGCCTGGGCGGTCGGGCCCACCTGGATCGAATCCAGCCCCTGGGGCGCGCCGCACCCAACCGCGGCAATCATACAGAAAGATAAAATCGCTGGAAGACATCGGCGAGCGAACATGAGGTTCTCCTGGAAACACTCCACACACAGGCGAGCAAGGCTGCGTTTTGCCATATCCTAACCCCCGGATGGCAAAAACCGACCGCGGGGAATACCTTCAGCCGGTAACCACTGCGATAACTCTTCCATCCTGCAGCCATGGCATTTGGGTGCCTGTCCCCTGAATAGACCACAGTCCGCCCGCCAATGCCACAACGCCTTGGTAACCTTCGCAGCCCAGTCAGTCGCCTTCCCAACCCTAAACTCTCCGACTTGAATCCGTGTCCACCCGTGCGGATCCGCAGCGGCCCGCACTACCCCTTCGCGTCCTCGTACTCCTCATGCCACGCCGTCTGGATCGCCTCCAGAACTCCCTCATTCGACTTCACCGGATCGCCCACAAACTCCGGCAACTGCACCACCCACTTGTGCAGGTCGGTAAACCGCACCGAGTACGGGTCCGTGTCCGGAAACGTCTCCTGCAGCCGGATGCCAATCTCCTCCGTGTCCGTCCAGTTCAACTCTCGCGCCATCGCCGCCTCCTCCGTCTCGCTCCTCCAGTCTACGGCGTCGCAGAGATAGGCCGGGACTTTAGTCCCGGCACAAAACGCCGCGCGCATGGCGTCGGCGACGCGGCTGCCTCGCTCAACGGCGCTTTTTCTTTGGGTTTCGCTTGTTGTTTTATAGCTGCACTCGGCCTCGATGTTCCACTCCCAGGTGTCCTTGAAAGGCGGTGTGTCCGGGCCAAAACCCGGGCCTATCTCAGAGCCATGGACAGATGTGGGCTTCGCGAAGTCGGATCGAATAGACAACCTATTGAAACCTCACACCTAGGCTTTTATGTGTCGCGCCTTTGGCGCTTCTTCCCACCCAAGCGGAGCTTGGATGGGGCACCCAAAATGCATCTGCGCCTGAGACCGCGGACGAATGGGGTACCCCAGCTGTTGGTGGCGGCATAGGGCAGAAGCAGATTCCCTTCGGGAATTACAACGAGAAAGGCCAACGCGGCACCCGGCGTAATGAAGCGAGTCCGGGTGTGGCGATAGACTGAACGCAGTGGAGGGGTGAGCGATGGAGTATGTGAATCTGGGAAATACGGGGCTGAAGGTATCGCGGATATGCCTGGGATGCATGAGCTATGGCGTGCCGCCGGCGGTAGCATCGGGAACCCCGCTGCGGCCGGGCTCGAATGCGTGGAGCCTGAATGAAGAGCAGAGCGCGCCCTTCTTCAAGCAGGCGCTGGAGCTCGGCATCAACTTCTTCGACACGGCGAACGTGTACGCCTCGGGCGACAGCGAGCGCGTGCTTGGCCGCTTTCTGAAGGCGAACGCCAGGCGCGAGGACGCAGTCGTCGCGACCAAGGTGAACGGCGTGATGCGCGACGGGCCAAATGGCGGCGGGCTCGCGCGCAAGGAGATTTTCTTCGAGCTGGACGAGAGCCTGAAGCGGCTGGAGATGGACTACGTCGACCTCTACTGGATCCATCGCTGGGACAAGACCACGCCCATCGAAGAGACTCTCGAGGCGCTGAACGACTGTGTGCGCGCCGGCAAGGTGCGCTACCTCGGCGCGTCATCCATGTGGGCGTGGCAGTTCTCGAAGGCGCTCTACACCTCGGACCGGCGCGGCTGGTCGCGGTTCGTCGCGATGCAACCGCACTACAACCTGCTGTATCGCGAAGAGGAGCGCGACATGCTGCCGCTGTGCGTGGACCAGGGCGTGGGCGTCACGCCGTGGAGCCCGCTGGCACGGGGCAGGCTGGCGCGGCCATGGGGCGAGGCGGGGACGAAGCGCGCGGAGGCCGACCCGTTTGGCAAGATGCTGTACTCGCGCACGGAGGAGGCGGACAAGGCGGTTGTGACCCGGCTGGGCGAGGTGGCCGCGGCGCGCGGGGTGCCGCAGGCGCAGGTGGCGCTGGCGTGGATGATGCAGAAGCCGGCCATCGTAGGGCCGATTGTGGGCGCGACCAAGGCGAAGCATCTGGAGGATGCGGCGGCGGCGGTCGCGCTGAAACTCAACGCAGAAGAGATGAAGGCGCTGGAGGAGCCGTATGTGGCGCACCCAGTGCTGGGGCTGAGCTAGCTACTGGGTGTCGGCGCTGGCGATGGCGTAGTAGCCCTTGCGGGTGTCGAGCTTGAGGCTCTTGCCGCAGGTGAGCTCAATCTTGCGGTAGGTGCCGTCGGCCTTTTTGTTGGTGGGGGTGTAGCTGAGCAGGTATTGCGTGCGCAGCTCATCCTGAATCTGCTGGAAGGCGTCCTCGAGCTTGCGGCCGTTATTGCCGACGTTGATGACGCGGCCTCCGGTCTCGGACGCGAGGTGGTTCATGTCCGAGTCGCCGACGGGCGCGCCGCCGTAGAGCTGCATCTCACGATCGGCAATGAGGATGACGTAGATGATGGCGTTGGCCTTCTGCGCGGCCTCAGTGGCGGACTTCAGCGTCTCCTGGGAGCCGTTCTCGCCGCCATCGGTGAGCAGGACGATGATCTTGCGGCCGCTCTCGGAGGCGAGTTTGTCGTGCGCGGCGAGGTAGACGGCGTCGAAGAGCAGGGTGCCGCGCGGAGTGCCGTTGCCGGTGACCGAGCCGCTGCCGGCGCCGGTGTTGATGGTGGCCTTGTTCATGGCGCGGCTGATCTCGCTGGCGCGGTTGGTGTAGTCGGCCAGCAGATCGACGTTGATGTCGAAGGAGATGAGGAAGGCCTCGTCCTTGGGGGTGAGGACATTGCGCAGGAAGGTGGCACCGGACTGCTGCTCCAGCGGCAGAACGTTCTGCTGCGAGCCGGAGGTGTCCAGCAGAATGCCGATGGTGAGCGGCAGGTTCTTCTCCTGGGTAAAGTTCTTGATGGTCTGCGGGGTCTTGTCTTCGGCGATGGAACAGTCGGCCTTGGCGAGGTTGGTGACGAAGCCGTCTTTGTCGCGCGCGGAGAAGTAGAGGTTGACGAGGTTGACGTTGACGTTGAGGGTGGGGGCATCAATGTCGCTGACCGGGACGGGCGGGGCGTTGCTCTCCGGCGGCGGGCCGTCGGGCGAGGGCGCCTCCTGCGCGTGAAGAGCGGGCGCGTGAAGGGCGAGCGCACCGAGGGAGAGCGGCAGCAGCGCGAGGGAGAGCAGAGGCCGGAAGAGGAGGCGAATGCGCATGTCGTCCATTAAACGACGAGCGAGAGGCGAAAAGGGCTGCATGGAGCGGAATATTCCCAGCGCGAGCGGGACGAGAGCGGGATGCGCGCAGGGAGGCGGCGGCGCTGTTTGGCGGGCGAATCGCAGGCGAGACTGGGTAAGGCGAGGCTCCGGTAAATGGCGGCAGATCTAAATCGTGGCCGATCACAACGGCGGGGTGGTTTGGGGCGTCCAATGAAGGACGCGGCAGGGCTTGGCCGGGATGACGGGTGCGCGCGCCGCTGGTAGTCTGAAAAGACGGGCAGAAGCACGGGGGTTTCAAAGTTGAGAACGAAGAGTGTATGGGCGTGGCCGCTGGCGGTTGCTTTGCTGGGCGCGCAGGCACAGCAGCAGGGCGGGAAACAGGCGATTCCGGATGCGCCGCGGCCGCAGGCCCCTGTGCCGACGGACAGCGTGACGCCGGGTGCGGGATCGCCGGGGTCGACGTCCAGCAGCGACTCCACGTCCTTCGCCCCGGAGGTGCAGGCGCCCGAGGCAGCGCCCAGCCAGCCCGCCACTCCTTCAGCGCCTTCAACGCCGCCGCCGTCGGCCAGCCAGGGCCAGACTGAGGCGACCCGTGGACCAACCGGCGATAATGCGCCGACGATTGTCATGGGCGTGTACGAGGTGAACATCGCCTTTACGGTGAAGGACGCGAAGAACCGGCTGGTGCCGGGCATCACCTGCATGGCGAGCAACCGTTGCGAGGTGCAGGTCTTCGAGAACGGCCGAATGCAGAAGATCCTCCGCTTCACCGACGATGCGAAGCCGTTATCTGTGGCGATCGTGATCGACCAGAGCATGTCGCACTCGGAGATGGACACGGTGAATACTGCGCTGGGCGCGCTGCAGGACGCCTTCACGAAGTATGACGAGGTCAGTGTTTTTACCTACAACAAGAGCCCCAGGCAGGTGACGGACTTTACCGGGGCCCAGAGCCCGCGGGCAGCGCAGGCGATTGAGGTGTCGAAGGCCTCCGGGCGCGACGCCCTGCTGGCAGGCAGCCTGGGCGGGCCGCTGGCGCAGAACACGATCGTCAACGACCAAAACTTCGACCCGAACACACAGCCGGTGCGCGGGCATTCGGGGCTGGAGATGAATGTGCCGCGCGAGATCCATCCGTTGAACGATGCGATCCTGGCGGCGGCGACTGCGCTGAGCGCGCAGCCGGTCAGCCGGCGTCGCGTGATCTACGTGATCTCCAACGGCAACGAGTATGGGAGCCAGACCAGCACCAAGCAGCTGCTGAAGTATCTGGAGGTCAACGGCATTGAGGTGGACGGCTCGCTGGTGGGCCTGCAGACCTCGCTGCCTGTGATCGGCATGCTGGATCGTATCCACCTGCCGCTGATGATGCGCGACAACTCGCTGACGCCTCTGGCCAACGCCACCGGCGGCAACGTGGACGCGGAGTTCCGCGTCGCGGCGATCGAGCGGGGCTTTGCCCAGGTGGCCAGCGAGGCGCGCAACCGCTACATTGTGACCTACGATACGACGGAGCCATTCATCGACGGCAAATACCGCTCACTCAACATCACCGTTCTGCGGCCGGGACTAACGGTCATCGCGCCTCCGGGATACTACCCGGAGTCGCAGGAGCTGCGCCAGCAGCAGCACGTGGGGCCCCCTCCGACTATCCCATAGCCGCGATCGCCACACTGATCTTCCCGGCCCTGATGAAGACGGCCTGATGAAAACGGCTCGGTTCAGAAATTAATGGAGAGAACTGCGGCGCGGATGGATACGACTCCATGAACGGCCTGCTGCGCGGCAATGCGCTGATGGCGCTGGCGGCGGCGCTGCTGTGGGGCGGCGGCGACTTCTCCGGCGGCATGGGAGTGAAGCGCGCGGGCGGCGGCGTGGGCGCTGCGTTGCGCGTAGTGTTGCTGAGCCACCTGACCAGTTTCGCGGTGCTGGTGGCGATTGCGCGGATGCGGGGAGATGCGTTCCCGCATGGCGCCCCGCTGGAGTGGGGACTCGCGGCGGGCGTGGCTGGCGGGCTGGCGCTGACGGCGTTCTACACCGCGCTCTCGCGCGGGGCGATGGGGGCGTCGGCAGCGGTGAGCGGGCTGCTGGCGGCGGCGATTCCGGCGGGGCTGACGCTGGAGCAGAAAGGCTCGCCGGGCACGTGGCCGTTGCTGGGGTTTGCGGTGGCTGGGGCGGCAATCTGGCTGATTGCGGCGGGCGATGCGCACGGGGTGGAGAGCGCCGAGGAGCGCGCGCGCGAAATCGCAGGCGGCGGAGTGCGCGGCTCTAATCGCCAGACGATGACGCTGGCGGTGCTGGCTGGCGCGGGCTTTGGCGTGTACTTTGTCGCGCTGAAGATGGCGAATCCGGCGGGCGTGATCTGGCCGATGGCGACGGCGAGGATCGGTAGCCTCAGCGTCTGTTCGCTGATGCTGGTGGGGCGCAGCCTGCGGCAGTGGGACAAGGACACGGCGCCGTTGCGGATGGGACGCGCCGTGGGCTGGGCGCTGTCGACGGCGCTGCTGGATACGTCGGGCAACCTGCTGTTTTTGGCGGCGACGCGCGCAGGGCGGCTGGATGTGGCTGCGGTGCTGGCGTCGCTCTATCCGGCCTCGACCATTGTGCTGGCAGCGCTGGCGCTGGGCGAATGGCCGACCCAGCGGCAGGCGCTGGGAATGGCGGCAGCGGCAGCGGCCGTCGTGATGATTGCGATGTAGCTAGGTTAGAACGCGAGCTTGCTGCGGTGAGGAATTGCGCAGGCAAACTGGACGGGCGAACAGGCGTCCCTCTGGAGCCAGGTGACGCGTTACTTGGTGACTTCTTCCCGCTGGCGCTGCTCCGCCGCTAGTCTGGCCTCAGCCGCGGCCTTGGCTTCTGCGGCGAGCTTGGCTTCCTGATAGGCGCGCTCTTCTGCGGCGGCTTTGGCCTCTGCGGCTGCCTTGGCCTCAGCCTCTTTCTTCTTTACTTCCGCGTCGTCTTCGCCGCCGCCCAGACCCTTCATGCCCTCTTTGAATCCGCGCAGGCCTTCGCCCAGGCCTTTGCCGAGCTCAGGCAGCTTTTTGCCGCCGAACAGCAGGACCACAATAACGGCGATGATGAGCAGGTGCCACGGTTGTAAAAGGTCGCCCATAGAAGTTCTCCTTGCAGCGCTGGGCGCAGGTTGCGACGCCGGACTGCACAGCACAATTGTCGCATAGATTGTTGCGGGTGGAAGGGGTTTTAGCAGCCGCGGAGGGGGCGGTGAATCGGCCTGGAGGGGGCGCGGCTCTACACTGGTGCGGTGACCCCGGAGAGCCCATTCGAGCCGCAGGCCGTGGCGGCGACCGCGCAGCCGGCGCTGCCAAAGCTGAGCGTAGGCCAGCGAATCGCACTGGCGCTTGTCCCGCCGCTGGCGGCGCTGCTGATCCGTCTGCTGGGCATGACCCTCCGCTACAAGGACCTGGCAGAGCCGGGTGTGACGCCGGGCTATGCGATTCCCGGGCCGGTGGTCTTCGCGTTCTGGCATCGCAGTCTGCTGGCCTGCGCGCATCGGTTCAAGAATTTGGAGATCGCGATCCTCATCAGCCCGAGCTTCGACGGCGAGCTGATTGCGCGGACGGTGGAGCTGCTGGGCTTCAAGGCGGTGCGGGGGTCGAGCTCGCGCGGCGGCGCGGCCGGGCTGCGCAACATGCAGGCGGCGTATGCGGCGGGGCACCGGTGCGCATTTACCGCGGACGGGCCGCGGGGGCCGAAGTTCGTGGCCAAGCCGGGCGCGGCGCAGCTGGCAAACTCGGTTGGCTCGTTGGACGCATCCGGCAAGACCACCGGGACCTGGGTGGGGTGCTTCTACGCGCTGCCGAAGCGGGCGTGGGAGCTGAAGTCGTGGGACCGGTTCCTCATTCCGAAGCCGTTCTCGCGCGTGGTGCTGACGTGGCCGGCGCATGTTCCAGCAGGAGAGGTGACGGCGGCAGCGGTGCAGGCGGCACTGGATCGGGCGGTCGAGATGGCGGTAGAGACACAGGCAAAGGCTTGACACCGATATTTCAAAGCGTAACCACGGATCAACACGGATTTCGAACCGACTCTCTGACGCGCACGAGGCGGGGTCATCGTTGCCGTAGCGGGTAGACTCGGAGCGATGCGTGTATCAAATTTTCTTTTCGATCTGCCGGAGGATCTGATTGCGCAGCATCCGCCGGCGGAGCGCGGCGCGAGCCGGATACTGGTGCTGGAAAAGGCGGGGAACAGGGAACAGGGAACAGGAGGAGCAAAGGCAACGGAACAGGGAATAGGGAACAGGAAGGCTGGGACCGCGAAGTTGAGGGACGCGCAGTTTCGCGAACTGCCGGATTTTCTGCGCGCAGGAGACCTGCTGGTGCTGAACGACTCTCGCGTGCTCCCCGGGAGGCTGTTTGCGCGGCGGGCGCGAACGGGAACGAATGCGGGCGGACCGAGCACGCAGCCGCCGACGGGCGCGATCGAGGTGCTGCTGACGGAGCAGGTGGAAGACGGCGGTGCGAATAGCTGGCGCGCGCTGGTGCGGCCGGGGCGCAAGGTGCACGTGGGCGAACGGCTGGAGTTTTTCGCGCCAGCAGATAAGACAGCGCCAGGAGAGACGGTGAGCGCGAGCGAGCCGGTGCTGACCGCGGAGGTGATTGCGGCGGGCGAGTTCGGCGAGCGGACCCTGCACTTCGCACCGGCTGAGGATTTTTTCGGCGTGCTGGCGCGGATCGGGCACATGCCGCTGCCGCCGTACATCCGGCGAGAGCAGGCGGCGGTGCGGGACTCGGAGGAGGACAGGGAGCGCTACCAGACGGTGTACGCGCAGGAGACGGGTTCGGCGGCAGCTCCGACCGCGGGACTGCACTTTACCGCGGAGATGCTCGCGGCGCTGCGCGCACGCGGGGTGGAGATCGCCTACGTGACGCTGCATGTGGGGCTGGGGACCTTCCAGCCGGTGCGTGTGGAGCGCGTCGAAGACATCCGTCTGCATTCCGAACGCTACACGCTGCCCGCGGCCACGGCCGAGGCGCTGCGCCGCGCGCTAAAAGAGGGGCGGCGGGTGATTGCCGTCGGCACCACGACGACGCGCACGCTCGAGCACATTGCGCGGGAGGCGGGTGCGTTCTCCGGCGTCAGCCCACCCAGGCAGAGCTTGGATGGGGCACCCAACTCTGACTGGATCGAAAGAATCGCGGCGCATTCCGGAGCGACGTCGATCTTTCTGGCGCCCGGGCATAGGTTCCAGATCGTCGGCGGTCTGCTGACTAACTTCCATCTCCCGGAGTCGACGCTGCTGATGCTGGTGTGCGCGTTTGCGGGGGACGGGCTGGCGAACGAAGACGATTCGGCCATTTGCGATCCGCAACGCGGGCGTGAGGTGGTGCTGGCCGCCTACGCGCATGCGGTGCGCGAGCGCTACCGTTTCTACTCCTACGGAGACTGCATGCTGGTGGTATGAGCTGTAACGTAGGGTGGCCAACACAGAGCAATCGTGCTCGCTCTCCTTTTCCACTTATGCACGCGCGTCCACACCAGGTGCACCACTCCTGCGCCTTGTGGCGGGGGCGATTCGGGCCTAGGCTCGGATGGTTGAGCGCTGTGGTTGTGCGATGTCGCCCGGTTCCCCGATTCCCCGGAGATGAGGCCATTCGGAGGGTTCGGAAGCCTTCCGGGGCCGGATTCCAGCCTCCCGAGCGCTTCCCACGAAGGTTGTAGCCGGAGGGCGGCCCCAGGCGGGGTTTTCCGGGCATAGAGCGGCTCCGCCGATGCGTAAGGTTGTACAGCCGACGCTGCGGGGTGGGAGTGACGAGGGGGAAAAGCCGCGTCAGGCTAATGTTTTCGGGGGTTTTAGAGGAAATCCACAGCGATTTCCCCGAAGTTTTAGAGAAATGGGTTTGTAACCTCGCTGAAACAGGAGTATTTGCGATGGCAACACAATATGTTGTGCTTTGGACTTGACACACCCCACAGACGGCGGTACTTTCACGACTGCGTCACATAAGACAAGTCCGAGTGAAGGTACAGGGAAAGTCGGCCCGCAGCGGCTTCTGGGCAGGGCCCAGAGACCACCCGGCAGGACCCAACCAAACGCACTGCGAATCCAATGAATAGGCGTGGCTGTGGAAGACCGGCCATTACGCGCCGTTGGCGGAATTAAGGGGCGGCAGGCAAGGCGGCAGGGCAGGAAGAGTGGGCCAAAGCAAGCGGGGCCACGCAGGAAGATCTGGAGCAAGACAAGAAGACCGGCAGGATTGCAGGACTGGCAAGCCGCCAGCGAGCATTGATAGAAAAGAGAAGGAGAACCACCACGATGAACCTGATGCAGACCGCCGCGAACCCCTCCACAGCCCAGAATGGGAACCAACCCGAAGCCACCACGCGCCCCAATGCGGGACGCAGCACTGGGCTGTCGTTTTCGCGTCACTTTACCCGGCCAGGCATCTCGCCGTTTGAAGAGGTGACGTGGGAGCTGCGCGACGCGGTGATCCAGGACTACAAGGGGCGCACGATCTTCGAGCAGAAGAACGTGGAGGTGCCGGCGGACTGGTCAATGACGGCGACCAACATTGTGGCGTCGAAGTATCTGCACGGACAGGTAGGAACGCCGGAGCGCGAATCCGGCGTGCGTGCGCTGATTACGCGCGTGGCGGAGTCGATCCGCGACTGGGGTATGGCGGGCGGCTACTTTGCGACGGCGGCGGACGCGGCGACGTTCTTCGCGGAGCTCTCGCATCTGCTGCTGAACCAGAAGGTGGCGTTCAATTCGCCGGTGTGGTTCAACGTGGGCTGCGACCGGCT
>Ga0182024_10010510_pt1 | contig 18844 bp, 24 predicted proteins | sample P32metaG_FD_120480 | JGI IMG/M metagenome (GOLD analysis project Ga0182024, IMG submission 120480) | Permafrost microbial communities from Stordalen Mire, Sweden - P3-2 metaG (Illumina Assembly) | ecosystem: Environmental > Terrestrial > Soil > Wetlands > Permafrost | place: Sweden: Stordalen... | reverse complement strand
GATCCCCACCACCTCGTCGATTGCCGTCTGCGGCGGCGGATCGCTCACAAGGTGCCGGAGCAACCCGCGCGCCGCCGCCGACTTGTACGGGTCCAAACTGTCGAGCGCCTCGAGCGCCTGAAGCATCGCATCGAGGCCCTCGTTCTCGCCCGGGTAGGTCGGCAAGCGACCGGCGATATCGGCGCGTAGTAGCGCGGCGAGGCCGGCGTTGATCTCGGCGTGCACGGATTCCGGCCCCTCGGCCTGCGCGCGCAGCATCTCGTCCAGATCGAGTGCGCCTTCCCACCCGTTGAAGACGAACCACATCGGCACCCCGGCGACCTCCGCGATGCGCTGCACCGCATCGGGGTCGAGCACACCAACGCGAGGACCGCTGTGCGCCGCGGCCTTCTTGAGCGCGTCGACCGAGACGCCGGCCTGCTTCGCGAGTTCGGCGAACGACAACCCCGAGTACTCGCGGACCAGACGAAGCCGAGCGGCGCGCTGTTGGGCAGCTGTACGCGGGGGAGGCACCAGGCGCCGCACGATAGCAGCGAACTCGGTGCAGAGCAAGCGGTTATCTAGTGCCCTTGACAAACATAGCTGGTGCTCTAAACTCACTCGTATGGTGCAGGAACTCAAAGGCGCTCTTCTTCGTTTCCATCCGGTCTTGACGACCGGCGCCGTGCGTGAGAACCGAGCGCCCTCGTTTCTGCACCAGACACGCGCGACGCCGGTCGTGAAGGTCGGGGAGCGAAGCGGTGGCTAGCGCGAGCCCTCATGGCGCGCGCATCGCCGCCGAACGGCAGACCATGAGCCGAGCAGCGCGGCGGAGCGAACGTGCGCGGCTGCACCGCCTTCAGACCGCGCTTCAGACGGCGCAGGACATCCGCGACGCGGTGCCGAGTTGCAAGGTGCTGCCGAACGACGGCCCTCGCAGTACCGAGGCCACGGTCGTCCGCAAGACGCAGGAGCGCTTCGACGCGGAGGCCACGTATCGAGTGGCGCTGTCCGAGGCCCCCGACCAGAACCCCTGGGTGTCGCGAGGGGAGCAGGCGTGATGGCCGAGCTCAAGCTCGTACCGAGCGACCTCGAGGCCGAGCCCGACCCGTTCGCCGATGTCAAGGCCGCATTCGCCGACGCCGAGCCCAAGCCCAAGCGCGCGAAGCCCGAGCCCGAGCCCGAATACGAGAGCGAGGCGGCCCGGTTCACCGCCGAGTACCTCGCGCGGGAGGCCCTTTGGGGCGACGACAATGAGACGGACCTCGACCGGCTCGCCGACGCGATCCGCGGCGAGAGCCGCGATGTGGTGCAGAATCTACGCTCGGCGCTCGCGAGTGCGTGGAGAGGCGGCGCGCTACTCACCGAGGCGAAGGCGCAGGTATCGCACGGCGAATGGCTGCCGTGGCTCGCGGAGAACGTGTCGATCAGCGAGCGCACCGCCCAATCGTGGATCAAGCTCGCCACGCTCACCTTGGCGGAAGCCAAAGAGCATGGCAGTATCGCCGCCGCTCTCGCCGCGATGGCGGGGTCGAGCACCAAATCCGCAGCTACTTCGGATTTGCTCGACCGGGTCGCCGCCGACCGGGCGGCCGACACGGAGTACTGCCGCACCGTTCACGAGGAATGGGAGCAGCGGGAGGCCGCGAGGCGCGCGGAGAGGGCCGCGGAGCGCGCGGAAGACAAGACGCCCTACATCCGCCCAACGGCCGAGGAGCGGGCGGAAGATGCGAGACGAGAGAAGGCGCAGCAGGCCGCGACGCGCGCGGAGCCAAAGGTCGAGGCATTGCTCGCGAAGGCTATCTCGACGACGGAACCGCACGAGCGCGCGGCGTTCTTCGATAAGGCCTGTGCGATGCTCGCCAAGCACAACCTCGTGGTCAGTGTCAGATCGCGACCGATGCCGTTTGGGCCGCTGTGGTGATGAGCGAGCTCCGCGTCACCCGCGCGGACCTCTCCCGTGCCCGGCCGCCGCGGTGGGCGTGGCAGGACCGGATCGTGCTCGGCTACCTCAACCTGCTCGTCGGCAACGAGAAGGTCGGCAAGGGAACGCTCGTCGCGTGGATCCTCGCGCGCCTCACGCGCGGAGACCTCCCTGGGGACTTCCGGCGCAAGCCGACGAACGTCGCCGTGATCGGCGACGAGGACAGCTTCGACGACGTCTGGACGCCGCGGCTGCACGCCGCCGGCTGCGACCTCTCGCGCGTGGTGCGCCTCGACCGACCGGGCGGCGGCTACATCAGCTTCCGCCACGATCACGACCTGCTCGTGGCGGCCGTCGCCGACCACGAGATCGGCGTCCTGTACTTCGACCAGCTGCTCGACAACCTCGGGCTCGGCGTCCACATCAACGATCAGAAGTCGCTCCGGGATGCGCTGCAACCAATCCGATCCGTCGTGCGCGATCTGAACGTCGCCGCGCTCGGCGTCATGCACCCGAACAAGCACGCGGACAGCTTCCGCCAGCTAGTCGCCGGCTCGCCCGCGTTCAATGCGGTCTCGCGGTCGAGTCTGCTCGTCGCAGAGCATCCCGAGGACCGCGACCTGCGCGTCCTCGTGCGCGGCGCCGGCAACCTGTCGAAAGAACCGAAGGCCCTCGAGTTCAAGATCGTCAGCCACCACTTCCGCGCGAACGGTCTCGACTTCAACGTGCCGCTCGTAACCGGCGTCGAGCTCGGTGAGCTCACGATCGACGACCTCGTGAAGCCCGACGCGGCTGACCTTCACAGCAAGATCAACGACGCGTGCGAGATCATCGAAGCGCTACTCCCACGCGACGACGACTGGCACCCCGCGGTCGATATCTACAAGGCCGCCGAAGGTGAGGGGATCGGCGAGCGCACGGTGAAGCGCGCGAAGGAGCGCCTTGACATCGAGCACAAGCGGACGGCGACGTTCCCAGCTTCGACCCTCTGGCGGTGGCTGTCAGGACACTCGAACCCCCTCGTTTCGACTGTCGTGACTGTCCCCACTGTCCTCACTACAAACCCCACACAGGACACACAGGACACACACGACACACGACAAGAGGGGTTAGCAATGTCTTCACTGGACGACGCCGCCGAACTTCTACGGCTTCGAAACCGAGTCACCCAAGTGCAGACCGGCATCCGCGAAGCGCGCGAGGCGCTAGCCCAAGCCGTCGACCATGACGACCTGCTCGCGATCCGCGACCAACTCCTCGAGTTGAAAGCCCTGATCCGGGGCTGATCTCCCGATGCCGGCACGGATGCCCTCACTTACAGCAGACCAGGCGCTCGCCGCACTCCGCGCGATCGGGATCCGCTACCGCCCCGACACGGCCGTGATCGACGGCGCATGGCTCGCCACGTGCCCTGTCTGTCGTCACGCCGGCGCGCTCCGGATCCGCGAGCGCGAGGACGTCGGCTCGGTGAGTTACGGCGGGGGACCGGTCTCCGTCGGCTGCCGGCGCCGCTGCGTCGAACCGTCGGTGCTCGCTGACCTGCTCGCCCAAGACCCTGATCTGCTCGAGGCGCGAGCCGACGCCGAGCGCTGGCGAGCGTTCGCCACGCGGCTGACCGACAGCTACCAGCGCAGCATCGAACTTGCACACCACGACGACGAGCTTTCGCTCGCCGCCTGAACCCCAACGGAAGGCACCTGATGACGAAGCACACCGACGCCGAGCTCGCAGAGGCGGTCGACCTTGCCCGCCGGCTCGAGCGCACCGAGGCCGACAGGGCCCGGATCGCCGCCGAGATCGAGGCTGAGCAGGCAGCACGCGAGGCAGCACACGTCGCCACACTCGACGTCGAGGCAGCGGCGCAGGAACGGCCGACCCCTGAAGACGTGGGACGAGATCCGCACCTACGCCGACGCCGAGGCGCTGTCCAAAAGCGACTTCGAACGCATGAAGTCCGCCGACGAGTCGAACACGTCCGCATCGTCTCGGAGCCGAGATCGTGAGCGATCACCAGGTCGACCGACTGATCACCAGGCTCGAGCGGACAGCTCGCATCGCGTCGACGATGCACCGGATCTCTCACAGCAGGCTCGCCGACGCCGACGCCGTGGAGCTACGCGCCCAAGCCGCGACGCTCACCAACACCGCGCACGACGCGATCACGCTGCTACGAACACTCGACCCCGACGACCTGTCCACCCCGACCGACCGCTAGGAGGAGTTCCTGTATGTCCGAATCCCCGATCAGCCTGCACACCAGGCTGCTAGTAGCCCGCGGCCTGCTCTGCGACGTCGCCCCCACGCCGGTCAGCCTGCGCAGGAAGCTGCGAGCAATCATCGCGCTGCGAGATATCCCTCATTGCTCACGCTCCGTCGAAGACCGAAACCAGCGCAAGGCCGCAATGGACGAAGTCCTCGACGAGCTCGAGCGCGACCGGAAGATCGTCCTAGGCATCGACGGACGCTACCGCGTCACAGAGCTCGGCATACGTGAGCTCAACCTCGACGACACCGACAGCGACAGCGACAGCGACTGATGGCGAACCCGCCTAGAACCACCGACGAGATGGTGTCAATGGATCATGCCAATCGACCATCTGCACCCCCGCCGTCCCATCCGGAGAAAACTCAGTTTTCGAGGGTCAAATCCCGAATCGGAAATCGGTGGTCGCGGTGACCCTCGGAGCGTGTTGCGGAGGGCCTGGCGCGCTTTGGGGTCCTCGATGCGCACGGCCAGCATCGGCGGGCGGTTCGCGGAGGTCGAGCAGGTTGGCCAAATGTGCTACTAGCTGGCCTGTTTTCGGCTCTACAGCACCGTTTCGGCCTCGCGCGCGCGCGCCTGAGCACGGCCTCGCAGAAGCCCCCTCAAACGAACGGAACGGAGTCCCAGTGACTGACTCACGGAAGCGTGGCCCTCGTCGGCCGCCGTTGCATGGGCGCATGAACGCGGAACTCCACGGCGGCGGGTCGGTTGCGGACGATCGCGGGCAGCTCCTCGGCGACCAGCGCGCGAAGATCGCGAAGGATCGGCAGAGGCCGCGCCCGTCGACGACGGCGATCGCGGAGCGCGTCGAGCGTGACCGCGTGGCGCTCGGACTCGACGCGGAGCCGGCGCCCGTGGTGGTCGTGGATCCGGCGGACCGGGCGCTGAACGCGCAGGAACGTCACGAGGCCGCGGAACTCGCGGCGTGCCGTAGGGCCGTTTGGCTACCGGCGCCGATCGTGGATCCGATGAGCGGGCTTCGGGTGTGGGGCTATGACCCACTGAAGGTGCCGGCGTGGCTTGCTGTCGAGCTCGCGAAGCAGGTGGGCGACGATGCCCAAGCAGCCTGAGCGCCACCCCTACTGCGTCGCCGAAGGCGTCCCCGGCCACGTCTGCACGCCGGCGTCGAAGCTGGCCCGGTTCGGCGCCTACGTCGAGAACGAGAACACGAACGCGAAGGGTGGCAAGGATGCCAGCAGCAGCACCCACTGACCTCGCTCGTTTCATCGCTCACGCGGAGCGGTATGGCACCGAGGGCGTGTACGAGATCGCGGTGTTTGCCGCACTCGATGCCGGGCAGCTTCAGCAGCTCGCGCGTCGGCTGCGCGAGATCGACGTGAAGTGGCGTCCGCCACGGATGCCCACGGCCACCCTGAGCGATAGGCGTAGCGCTCAGGACGCCACGCGACCGCTCGCGAGTGGTTCTGCCAAGGCCCGCGAGATAAGTAGGACATGCGGGGTTTGCGGTGACCCTCTCGACGGCTACCGTGCAGACGCCACCGTCTGCCGGAACTCGGCATGTCGCAAGCGCGCGCAGCGCACTCGGGAGGCCGCGTGAGCACATCGCCCCTCATCGGGCCAGTGCCGCGCGTTGCGCTGTCTCGCGAGGAGGCCGCAGCCGCGCTCGGAATCTCGCTGGACTCGTTCGAGCGGCACGTGCAGCCCGACGTTCGTCTGATCCGACGCGGACGCCTACGCTTGGTCCCTGTGTGCGAGTTGGAGCGCTGGGCGGCCGAGCAGGCCGAGCCCACGCTCGGCCGGCGATGACTATGCTCGCGTCCGTGGCTGATCGCACCGGGATTCGCACCCGCCATCAGCGCGCCTGCGCTTCGCGGGCTGGCGCTGACTGCGACTGCGACTGCAAGCCGAGCTATCAGGCGCAGGTGTGGGACGCGCGCGCGCAGCGCCAGGTGTGGCGCACAGCACGCACGCTGACGGAGGCCCGTCGGTGGCGCCAAGACGCCGCGGTGGCCGTGCGTGCCGGCACGCTCCGCGCATCCGATGGCCGCACGCTCAAGGCCGTGGCCGACGAGTGGCTGATCGGCGCTCGCTCAGGGGTCATCCGCAACCGCTCGGGCGACCCGTACAAGCCGAGCGCCGTGCGCAGCTACGAAGCCGCGCTCAAGCTGCGCGTGTTTCCGAAGCTCGGCACCGCGCAGTTCGGCGCAGTTCGGCGTGTTGACCTGCAAGACCTCGTAGACCGACTACACGTGCAGGGCCTCTCGGCGAGCGCCGTGCGCTGCGCGATCCTCCCGCTGCGCGCGATATACCGCCGCGCGGTGTCTCGTGGCGAGATCACGACGAACCCGACCAGCGGGATCGAGCTGCCGGCCATTCGGTCGCGCGAGAAACAGATCGTCTCGCCCGACCGGGCGCATGAGCTGATCGCGGCGTTGCCTCAGCGCGATCGTCCATTGTGGGCCACGGCCCTGTTCGCCGGCCTACGCCGCGGCGAACTGCGGGCGCTCCGCTGGGAAGACGTCGACATCGAAGGCGGCGTCATCCATGTGCGCCGTGGATGGGATGCCATCGAGGGCGAGATCGCGCCAAAGTCCGCCAAGGGAAAGCGCACCGTTCCGATCGCAGCCGTGCTCCGAGGCCACCTGACCGACCATTGGCTACGCGGCGGCACCGGCTCGCTCGTGTTCGGTGAGGACGGCAGGCCGTTCCGGGGCGAGACCCCACTGATACGAGCGAGGGTCGCATGGAAGGCAGCCGGCCTCGAATCGATCACGCTCCACGAGTGCCGGCACACCTTCGCGAGCCTGATGATCGCGGCGGGCGTCAACGCGAAGTCACTCTCGACCTACATGGGACACGCCAACATCGCGACCACCTTTGACCTCTACGGCCACCTGATGCCCGGCAACGAGGGCGAGGCCGCGGCGCTGCTCGACGCCTACCTCGCACCGAGCGCGGATACGACGGAGTAGCGGTCGCAATCACGCGCGAGCAATCGCGGACGTCGTGGGGACACGGCTGTCGCTTTCGTCTGCCGAAGCGACAGCGACGCTCCGGTCCCTTGCACAAGTGCTGCTCGTCGATCTCGGGCGTGTGCGCTGGGTTAGCGGAGACGCTCGCTGTTGTGGCGAAGCGCGCGCGCCGTCTGGTTGTTGCTTGTGCGCTGTGCGCCAGGCTGCCGGCTGGGCCGGCTCTGTTCAGATCGAGGAGCGCGGGGGAGTCGAGGAGCGCGGGGGAGTTTAGCTCCCGAAGAATTGTTGGTAGAGCGCAGGAAGACGTTGATGATCACGACGGTCCAGGCGATGATGATGGTGGCGCGGCGGTTGACGTGGACGCCCATGACGTCGCGGCGGCTGGTCAGCATGACCAGCGGTATGAGTGCGAGGGGGATGCCGAAGGAGAGCACGACCTGGCTGAGCACGAGCACGTTGGTGGGGTTGAGGCCGACCGCGCCACCCAACGCGATCGGCGGCAACGCGTGCGGGCATGACGGATCCGGGCCGCGGCTGTCGGAGGCTGGCGGGTTCGGTCGCGCTCAGGTTAGGGCGCGTTCACGCCCGGGAAGCAGCGGGAACGAGCGGTCGGGTCGCGACGGGATGATGTAGTTGGCGCGGTTGACCACGAAGATGAACTCGTTGATCCCGTTGTTGACGGTGTCGGTGATCGCGGGGTTCTGCAGCTGGGCGCTCGCCGCGTTCATTGCGGTGCGTGTGGTGACGAAGTCCTCGATCGTGCGCTGGACCGCGACGAAGTGCAGGCCGGCTTGGCCGCCGTCGACGGTGTTGAAGTCCCTGCGGAGAATCAGCGGCTTGCCGTTGCGGCGGGCGCGGGCCGTGGTTTGCGAATGTCCGATCACGCCGTAGCGGCTGATCGCCTGGCCTAGGAGGTTGGGGTCGCTCTTCGCATCGGTCGTGAAGCGCTCGGCCTGCGCGGGAGTGACCTCCGGCGCGTACATGCGCGCGACGCGGTCTCGCTCGCTCAGCTGCCCGTACCAGCTGTCCAGCCGTAGCCGCATGTAGCTCACGTGCATCGTGGTCCCCTCGGCGAATGGGCCATCGGTGATCGTCACATCGTCTTCGGTAGCCTGGTTGCGTCGGAGACCCGACTTGAACCCCATGAACAGCGGCGAAGCCGCCGGCACGGGCCTGCCGGGCGGGATTCCGCCGACGTCCTGGTGTCGGGCTGGGAGTCCGGCGCCGACGAAGCCGGTGCGGGTCTCGCGCCATCGCAGCGCGCTCGTGATCGAGAGCTGCCCGTCCGCCCCGGGGAGCGACCCGTCGCGTACCAGCGCTGCCTCGGTCGCTGCGAGACGCCGCTCGTCGTCGCACGCCAAGTGGATGCAGACATCGTAGTCGTCGATCGTCGGCAGCTCGAACTCCGATAGCGGTCGTGCTCGCGGGATCGGCGCGGCGACGCCAAGCAGCCGCTGGAAGTAGCCGGGCGCCCAGGCGACGGTGACCAGCAAGCCTGATGGGCCCCACGAGTAGAGGCGTTCCAATGTGCGCAGCGCAGCCTCGAGCACGCGTGCGTGGCCGGGTGTCGGGGTTCCTTCGACGTCGAGCAAAAGGAGCCGGTCGAAGCGAGGCGCGACCGGGTTTCCGTCGGCGTCGCGAGACAGCGCGGCCGTCCACGCGTGCTGGCGAATCGGGAGACCTGGCGGCTGGCGCCCAAGCGGGATCGGCGGCGGGGGGCGTCTCGTCACCGCCCTGTCGATCCCAATCGCTGCGACCGCGCCGCTGGCGCCGACCGCTGCGGCGCCGACCAGGAAGCGCCGGCGGGTCAGCAACGCCCGGCCTGCGGGTCGAGCGGCGCGCGAGTCATGCGGCGGAGGTCCAGTGGAAGGCGAGGTCCACTCGATGTGGCCGCAGCCAGATGTTCTGGTATTCGAGGTGCCTCGCGGACACCGGGGGGGTGATCAGCAGGCTCAGCTGGTAGCTGCCCGCGCCGGGCAGGCTGACGTCGTTGCCGTAGCCGGAGCCCAGGAACGCAGAGATCATCGGCCATTGGCGCTCTCGGTACACGACCCGCGCGCCGCTTCGGATCGTCGCCGACACGGTCGCGTAGGGAATCGCGACGCCGGTCTGCGCGTCGGCAAGCGTGACAATGAGCTGGAAGCTGTCCTGTCGGGTCGGCCTGATCGTGGTCGTGCTCGTGCCGTTGAACACGACGAACGGGACCAGCTTCATCGCGCGCGCTGTGATCCTCATTTCCTGCCAGGTAGCTGACGCCAGCACCCGCGCAGGGGCGGCCCTCACGCCATTCACCGATTGGCCCTCGGCCGCAGCGCTCGATCGGGTGCCCGAGGTGGCGGTGTTCGCCCCGCTGCCGCAGCCGGCGATACAGAGAGCGGCTGCGGCAATCAGGGCGCCGCCGCGTGCCACGCGGTCAACGCGTCCGAGCTGTGGGGCGTCATCGTTCGCTGCGTCGCGGCGGCACATAACGGGCGGCGACGGCAGTCGCTCAGACTCCGACCGGCTTCCGCTGCCCGCGGGCGGTTCGCGCCGCGGCCACATCGCTGGGTGCGTTAGCGAGCGTCGGCAATTGCTGGGCATGGGGTGGCTTCGCGAACGGAGGTCGCGCGCTCCGGTTGGCGCGTCGGTGGGTGCGGATCGCGCGTGCGCCCGGAGCGACGAGTCTAGGTCATCCCGACGCAGCGCGCTGCCGCTCCGGCTCGTCGACCACTGCGCTCGCGAACTGGGCGGCTGCGGTCGCGGTGGCGAGTTGACGATCGTCCGCGCCGGCCTGCTCGCCCAAGCTGCCCTCGGCGACGACGAGCCGGACGCGCGATCGCGCGACGGCACGAAGCGACAGGCTGCCGTCCTGTCCGGTGGACGGTGTCAGCGCGGCGAGGCGACGCAACAGCAGCCAGCCCGCAACCGCGAGCAGGTGTGGGAGCTCGTCACTCGCGCTGGTGCGCGCGGCCGCCAGATCGATGACCGCGGTGGCGACCAGCAGCAGCGCGGCGGCGCCGACGATCGTGCCGGCCCCCCGGGCGCGGGACGGCTGCCATGCTGCGATCACGAACCCGACGGCGAGCGCCATGTCAAACGAGCCCATCTCGTGCGCGACGTGGATCGGCGCTCCGTGGTCGCTGCCAAGGATCAGCGCCGGTAGCGTCACGGCGACCTGCACTGCGGCCACGAGCAGAAGCCCGGCTCGCACAAGGACCCGCTCGCGGCGCCACGGGGGCGTGTGGCGTGCCGCCACCGTCGCGTGCAGACGCGCGCTGGGCGGCGGAACCACGCGGGCGGAGGCGACCCGCACGCGACGTGTGACCTCGTGCGCGCGCTCCTTCCAGGCCCTGCACTCGGCGCATTGCCCGAGGTGCGCGTCCAGCTCTGCGCGCTCTACCCCAAGCGGCTCGTCGTCGATCAGGGCCGATATCGCCTCACGCAGGCTCTCGCAGTCCACAGACCATTAGTCGCGAAACGACGGGAATTAGTTCCCGCTCGTTGGCGCGCGTATCCGAGCAGCCGCGACAGCGGCAGCCGCGACGGCGGGGCGACCTGCACGGGGATTGCTGTCCTCTGGTTAGATCCGGCTGTGGCTGATCAGCTGACGCTTCTCGCCCATGCAGCGCGAGGCGGTGACGCGCGTGCGCTGGATGCGTTCGTCACGGCGAGCTACCAGGATGTCTGGCGGCTGTGCGCGTCGCTGGTCGACGACCAGGCGGCGGACGACCTGGTTCAGGAGACGTTCCTGCGAATCACGACGGCGCTGCGCCGCTTCCGCGGCGATGCGTCGGCCCGCACGTGGGTTCTCGCAATCGCTCGCCGCGTCTGCATCGATGAGCTGCGTGCCCGCACCAAGCAGCGCCGCCGTGACGCTGCGCTCGCCGCCGACCGCGGCACCCCCGTATCCGCCCCCGACAGCGACCTCGCGGTCCGCGACCTGCTCTCTCACCTCGACGTGGATCGCCGCACCGCGTTCGTCCTCACCCAGCTGTTCCGGCTCAGCTACGACGAGGCCGCAAGAATCTGCGAGTGCCCCACCGGCACAATCCGCTCGCGCGTCGCCAGAGCACGCGATGACCTCATCCGGCTGACCTCGGACACGGCGACCACCCACCGCGTTTCGCAGCCTGAGCGTCCCTGACGATGCAGCGGCGCAGCTGGTCGGAGCGCGCCCGGAAACGGCCGGCGGCTATAGGCCGGGCGGGAACCGGTAGTAGCTGTGTGGCGGCACGTGCGGGCCGACCTCGAGCACGATCTCCGCGTGTCTGGTGAGCTGCGCCTTGCCCGGCGGTCCCGGCTCGCGACGCCCGTTGACGAACACGCTCACCGTGCCGGCTGCGGCGGCGAACGAAAGAAGCTGCCGTGCCGAGAGCGTCCGACCCCAGGCCCGGAAAAGGTCCGACAGCCGTAGCTCCGTGCCGGGACGCACCAGCACGAGGCCCGTCGGGTCGAGCGTCACGAGCGCGCCGTAGCAGCGTGCACGCGACACCCGACCCGCCGACATGATCCGCGGGGGCTGCGTGCCGATACCGGCTGCTATCAGCACCACGCGGTTCTCGGCGAACAGCTCGACGTGCACTCCGTATCGTGGCCCAAGCTGCGGCCGACAGCGACCGACGACCGCTCCCGCTGGCGCCAGCGGCGGATGGAACCTGATCCCGCGCCCGATCGGACGCGCCTGCGCCAGCAGCCCAGACGGGATTCCGGCGTTCGGGTCCGCGGGGCGACTCGAGCCACATGCAACGACCACGATCGCCGCAACGATCAGGAGCGCGATCAGCGCTCGCCGGCGGTTCGACGCGTGCAGCGCCTGTGGAGCGTCGCTCCGTAACCCGCCGGTCATCAGGCCGACACGGCGTCGACGTCGCCGTCCGCGAGCTCGACGGCGGCTCCCGGCAGCCGAAACGGCGGCGCATCGGGAGTCCTGTCTCCGAGGCGGAGCGACAGCGGAAACAGCCCCGCCGTGCACGCGATGCACGCGACGGCCGCAGCGCGCCCAACAAACGCCGGGACGACCATCAGCACGTAGCCGTGCAGCAGGACCGGGAACACCTCGAGGTCCTCCCACAGGGCGGCGATCGAGACCAGCAGGAGCGAGAACCAACCGGCGCCGACGCGCTGTACCCAGATCAGCGAAGACGTCACGAACGCCAGGAGAACTGCGACGAAGACCAGTTGGCTGATCGAGACCGTCGGGCGTCCGTAGAGCCCTCGACCGACGCCGCCTACGGCGATCGCGACGAGCGCTGCGACCGCGAGGACGCGCCCGACCATGCGATCGAGGCTGGGTCGGCGCACTCGCCACGCGGCGAGCACGCACAAGATGACCACGAGGATCGGCCAGAACCACACGATCGAGGGGTTGGGCGCGTACAGGAGGTCCCCTGAGATGGCGGTCAGCGCTCCAGCGACGCGCAGCGGTATCCGCCACCGGCCGACGTCCGTCGTGCCCGGGGACACAGCGACGGTCGCCAGCGCCCCGAGCCTCCCGTCGCGCCACGTAAAGGCGTGCGCGCCGGTCACGGCCTGCCATTTCGGCGCAGTCGTCCGCGTGAGGCCGCCCGGCGGCGACACCGATGGATTCTGGTTGAGGTAGTACATCTCGGACTCCTCGTTGACCGCGACTCCGGAGCCCGAGAACCGCAGATACGGCGCGCCACGGTAATCGAGAACGAGAACCACGGTGGTCGCGCTCGGTCTTACCTGCAGCCACATGCTCTGGTCGGCGTCGATCACCTTCGCTGTGAGCCCTTCTGGAACCGCGGTGATCTTTGCCAGGTAGCTCGACGCGACCGGCGCGACCGGTCCGTGCGCCAGAGCCGCGACTGGGAACAGCGCCACCGCGAGCATCGTCGCGGCGGCCGCAACGGCGGCTACCCGAGCCACACACTTCGATGCGCCGGCCGCGTCAGGGGACTCGCCCAGTGTTATCACCACGGCCATCGCAGTCAAAGAACTCTACGCACGTTCCGCTCGGCCGATCGCCAGGCCCCGTGCCGTGCCGGGTCGCCGCGATCGAGATCCTCGCGCTGTCAATCACCGCTTGGTCAGCCGGCCCGGCGGTCGCCGATGTGCTCGCGACGCAGAGCCTGTTCCTTACTCTGGGACGCTGAGCTCTCTAGCCCGCAAGAGAGCCGCCTCTCGGCGCTGCTCGCTGCGGCCGGGCCGCAGCGGCTTCAGGGTCCGTCTCGTCGAGCGTCCCGTCTCCGACAGCCCTCGGATCGGTGTTGTTGCTCTGGCGCCAACCACGACGCTAGGCGGCGTTCCTCACTGACGACCTCTCACCTCTCTACCGCGGGCCCCTCCTCGCGCTGATGGTAGGCTGAATCGGTGATCGGCTGCAGAGTCGCTCGGCGGGGCCTGATGTCACGCGCGCGGCGGGGCCTAGCCGTCGGCGGCTGTCTCCTGGCGGTCGGAGGCGCTGGCGCGGCCGCCTCGGCGGCGTCGCCGCTGTCGTCGCTGCCCGCCCCGGTGCCGATCCAGACTCTTGCGATCGCGACGTGGCAGGGGATGGAGATCCTTGCGCAGGCGGCGACACCGCTCCCGTTCCTCGTCTTCAACGGAACCACGGAGACCGTGGTCGAGCCGACGAAACAGGACTCAATGCATCTCATGGTGATGCTCTCCGACCAGCACACGGGCACGGCGATCCCCTACGCGTCGGTCTGGGCAACGATCCGCACCGCGTCGGGCAAGGTCATCTACGACGAGCGTCAGTGGCCGATGATCGCGCGCTACATGGGACCGCACTACGGCAACGACGTCGCGCTGCCGGGCGCCGGCCGCTACAGCCTGACGCTGCTGATCAGCCCGCCCGTCGCGGCCAGGGAGATGGAGTACGCCCACGTCTGGCTGACGCCGCACCGCGTCACCTTGACCTTCAACTGGAAGCCGCCGAAGAGCATCTGACGACTGCGCCGCGATCTGATCGCGGGAACTAATCGCGGGGCGCCGACGACTATTACGGCGTGCATCCTCGGAGCTCGTCCGCGTCCGCCGTGGAGTCGGCCCCGTCCCACGATGAGCCGACCCGGGCCGAGCACCAGCCCCGGACCGAGCACCGCCCCCGACCGACACATCCTCGAGGGGCGCACCCGAACGCTAGGGCCCTTGACGACCTAGTCACACGCCGAGCTGCGGCGCCGATCGCGCGAGTGTGGCTGGCGTCGCCCACCGTCGCCCACCGCGAGGCGTTGATTTCGCAGCTCCGCGGCCGATGCTGCGCTGTCGAACACCCACGAAGGAGGAACATGCGAATCAGGACCATCCGCCCCGTCGCACGCCTCGCGCTCGCTATGGCCGCGACGGCGGCGCTCACGCTGGCGTTCGCGAGTAGCGCGTTCGCCCATGCTCGCCTCAGCCCGGCCGTGTCACTGGCGGGCAAGCTCCAACTCTACAGTCTCGCGATCCCCACGGAGAAGGCGAACCTGACGACGAAGAAGATCGTCTTCACGGTTCCGGCGGGCTTCGGAATCGACTCGTTCGTCCCGGCCCCGGGCTGGACGCAGCAGGTGCAGTCGAGCGGCTCGGGCGGCAACGCGGTCGTCGAGAAGGTCACCTGGACCGGCGGCAACATCCCGACCGGCGAGGATTCGCTGTTCCAGTTCCTCGCCCAGCCGGCGAGCAGCGGCACCTACACGTTCGGCGTTCAGCAGACCTATTCGGACGGTTCGATCGTCGACTGGTCGGGCCCAGAGACAGCCGCTGCTCCGGCGCCGACGATCCAGGCGGTCTCATCGATCGGAGGCGCCAACTCCACCCTGAACATCGTCGCGATCGTGCTCGCCGCGGTTGCGCTGCTCGTCGCCAGCGTCGGCCTGCTCACCCGCGCCGGTGGGAGGCGCGACCTCGCGTGACGCTGAGGAGGCGGCGCGCCACGGTGCTCGCGGCACTCGCCGCGGCGCTGATCCTGCCGGCGAGCGCGTCGGCGCACGCCTACCTGGTGGCGACCGTGCCCGCGTCGGCCGCGATCCTCGGCGCCTCGCCCCCCACGGTGCAGCTCACCTATGACGAAGCGGTCGAGCCCCGGTTCGCCGAGATCTCGGTCACCGACCCGGCCGGACACCAGCTGACGACCGGGCCGGTGTCGCGATCCCCGGCGAACCCTGACACCCTCGTCGTGCCGCTGCGCGCGCACCTGCCGCAGGGCTGGTATCTGATCTACTGGCGGGCGATCTCGGTGGACGGGCACCCAGTGCAGGGCGCGTTCACGTTCGCGGTCGGACCGCTGCCCGGGAACCCGCCGACGTTCAAGGCTCCGAACATCTCACAGAGTGCGACGACGCCACGAGTCGTGATCGCCCGCTGGATCGCCCTGCTGGCGATGATGGCGTCGATCGGCCTCTTCACCCTGCGAATCGCGATTACCCGGCCGCTCGTGCGACGCGTGCCTGGAACGAGCCTGCGCGCGGTGACGGTGGCGTTCGCGGTCGCGGCGACGCTGACGCTGATCGCCGTACCCGTCTACGTCGACATTGCGACCGCGGTCGACGCGCTGCGATCTCCATTCGCGGTGGGGGCCCTGCTGCCGCTCTTCCGGGTCACGGCGTTCGGCCGCGCGTGGGTCGACCTCGAGCTCTGTTTCGCGCTGTTCACGGCCGCGGCCGCAGTCGCGATCTGGACCGACCGGCCCGAGCGTGGCTCGCGCTCGATCGCCGCGCTGTTCGCGCTCACGGGCGCGGTCGGCGCCGGCGCTGCGGTGCTCGTGATTCCCGGTCTGGCGGGCCATGCGGCGCAAACCTCTCCGCGGGGCGTCTCGCTCCTGCTCGACTGGCTGCACCTCGTCTCGGGTTCGGTGTGGCTTGGCGGCCTGATCGGCCTGCTCGTGCTCGCCGCTGTCCTGCCCGCCCCCCTGCGCACCGCCGGACTGCGGGCGTGCGCCGTGCGCTTCTCAGCGGTCGCGGTCGTCTCGGTGGCGCTGCTACTCGCAACGGGGGTCGGCGCGGCGGTCATCCACCTGCCGATCCTGGCCGCGCTCTGGCAGACGTCCTACGGGACCGCGATCCTCGTCAAGACGGGTCTCGTTCTGGCAGCGCTCGCGCTCGCATCGCTGCATAAGTGGGGGCGGCGGCTACGGCCGGTGGCTCTCGGCGTCGAGGCGCTGCTCGTCACCGCGACCGTGCTCGCGGCCGCAAGTCTGTCGAGCCTGCCGCCCCCCGCCGCGGCGCTCGCCGAGGAGAGCCAGTCGCTGGCCAACGTCGGCCCGGGACGCGTCCAGTCAACCCTGCACGTGAACGGCTACACGCTGCAGGTGCTCGTCACGCCGAACACGGCGATCAGGACGAACTCGTTCGCCATGCGCATCACGAAGAACGGCTCGCCCGTACGCGGCGCCGATGTCACGCTGGACTTCGCGATGCTCGACATGCAGATGGGAACCCAGGAATACCAGCTGGTCGAGACGTCCCCAGGCATCTACACGCGGCCAGCCTCTGCGCTCGTGATGGCCGGACGGTGGGGCCTCGAGTTCACGGTTACACCGCAACACGGCGCCGCGTTCAACGCCCTCGTCATCGACCACGCAACCGGATGAGCTCGCGCCTGCGCCTCCTCGCCGCGCTCCTGGCCCTGGCGGCCGGCTCGGTCGCCGTCGTCATCGTCGCGCTGCTCGCGCACACGACCCTCGTCTAGCATGCGGAGCGCGCCGCCGGGCGCCGCATCGAGCGTCGGCGTAACCCGCGGGGCGCGCTGCGAGAACTCTGGTCGGCGGCGTCCGATCGATGCCCGGTCGGCACCGTTCTCAGCTGAGGCTCTGAAGCGTCGTCTCGACGTCCTGCGGCGTGAACGGCCACAGGAACAGCGCGCGCACGTGGCCCGTGCCGTCGATCACGTAGGCGCCCTCGATGTGGGAGATCTCGTGGACGGTCGTCCCGGCGATCCTCTTCGTGTCGTCGATGACCTCGATCTTGTAGTCCTTCCACACGGCTGCGAGGACCGACGGGGGACCCACGGCCCAGCGCCACTGCGGCACGAGCGACCACTTGCTGTAGTCCTGCATCAGATCGGCGCGCGCGTCGGCGTAGACGTCGACGCTGACCGCGAGGATCGCCGTCCGCTTGGCCGCAGGCAGCTGGCGGTCCATGGCGTTGAGCACGTGCGCTTCGAGCGGGCAGAGGTTGCGACACAGTGGATCGATGAACGTGATGATCACGGGCCTGCCGCGATAGGCGGCGAGCGAGACCGGACGGCCGTTCTGGTCGGTGAGCTGGAAGGTCGGCGCGACCTGACGACCGGCGGGCCACTGAGCCGCCGGGCCACCCTCGGCCGCTGCGGCACTCGACACTTCGGGGACCGTGGGGTGCAACGCGACTGCCAGGACCACCCCGGCGGCGGCCGCCGACACGAACGCCAGGCCCGGCACCAGGAGTAGCCGCCGACGCGACCGCGCCGGCGAACTGGCCGCCACATCCACCGGCGCCGCGGGAGTCCGGTCAGGTCGCAGTCGACCGATCGCGGACGCGACGCCCGCGACCGCGGCGTCACGTCGGCGCGCCAGCCGAGGCCGCCCGCCCGCCCGCCGCACTAGGCGCGGGAGCAGTACCAGACCCAGCATCACCATTAGGGCGGCACCAAGCGCCACGATGACGGCGATGCGGCCGCCATCGTGGGACGCACCAGCCGATGAGGCCGCGCCGCCCGTTGCGCCGATCCTGACGCCGTCGGCCGCTGCGAGCTTGCGCACGGCGGTCTGCGCGGCGAGATACAGCTGGCCGGCATCGGATCCGGTCGGCACCCGTGCCAGACGAGCGTCGGCAGCGGAGTTCGAATGACCCTGCCAGTTGAAGCCGAAGCCATTTGGCATCACGACGATCAGCCGACCGCCGTAGACGAGCGACAGCTCGACACCGAGGAAGTGGGCGTATGCCTGTGGCTTAAGCCACAGCGGCACGACCGAGCCGAGGTCGTAGCTGCTCGGGATGACCGCAACTCTCACCTTGAAGCCGGCACGGTTCGCCGCTTCCACGGTGCTGACGAGCGCTCTCTCCGACGCAGAGGACCCGGTCGACTGTGCCGAGAGGAACACCTGCCTGCTGAGCAGATAGTCGCTCGCGGGATCGCCGTCAGCACGCGCGATCGATGCGTAGGCTCCGCCGAGCGCGGCGGATGCCAGGACCAGCATTGCGAGGGCCCGGCACCGAGCAAGTCGACCGCCGCGGCGACCCGGGCGCCCCGGCGCGCCGGCGCGACGATCCCCCACCGGGCCGTGGCGGTCGGTGTCGCCTGCTCGAACCGGGACACGATCAGGATGTTGGGATGGAGTCATCGATCGATCATCCTCGCGGGATCGTCGCGCGGTTGGCCAGACCAGGCGGACCGGCCACCCCCGGCGTGGACGCCGCCGCGCGACCGCGGTCCAAAGGCTAACAGCCAGCTTCGCGTCACGCAGCTCCACGAAGGTGACGCCGGTCACGGCTGGAAGCCCGACGCGAGCGGATGCCGAGGACGAACCAGCGCACGAAGGTACGGCGGTGCCGACCTCGCAGGCGTCTAGGCCGCTGAGCACGCTGCGAACCCCAACCTCCGGCGTTTCCGACCGCAGGATCCCCAAGTCCCGGCACATTCAGGCGTCAATGTGGTACTCAAAGGTGGCACTCAAACGCCAGCCCGACGCTCATACCCGCCCCAAACGCCCAAGAAAACCGTAAGCGTTCAGTGGGTTGGGGGACATAACTCGGCGTTGTCGAATCTTGGGGTGTGGAGCGCGCTGAGGCGGAGGCGATCTATGAGGGGGGTCGTGAGGCGGTCGTTGAGGTGTTGTTGGCG
>Ga0182024_10010509_pt1 | contig 18845 bp, 11 predicted proteins | sample P32metaG_FD_120480 | JGI IMG/M metagenome (GOLD analysis project Ga0182024, IMG submission 120480) | Permafrost microbial communities from Stordalen Mire, Sweden - P3-2 metaG (Illumina Assembly) | ecosystem: Environmental > Terrestrial > Soil > Wetlands > Permafrost | place: Sweden: Stordalen... | reverse complement strand
TGGTCGCCAGAAGCGGCATGGCGTCCATTTTCCGGGGGACCGACCTGCGCGACGGTAAGGCCGTCGCGATCAAGGTTCCTCACGCGGAAATGGAAGCTGACCCGGTCCTCTTCGACCGCTTCAAACGCGAAGAAGAAATCGGCAAGAAACTCGTTCACCCCGGCGTCGTTCGCGTATTCAACGACGAGGACCGCAGCCGGCGCTACATGGTCTTGGAATGGGTGGACGGGCGCCTGTTGCGCCAGATCATGAACGAGCAAAAGCCGCTCCCGCCCGAGCGCGCCATACGGATCACCCTCGCCCTGTGCAAGGCCCTCGATTACATCCACAGCCAGGGCGTGGTCCATCGCGACCTGAAACCCGAAAACATCATGGTCGGCCCGAACGACGAAGTGAAGCTCATCGATTTCGGCATCGCCGCGAACGCCGGATCGCGCCGCCTGACCTTTGCCAAGTTGACCGAAGCCATGGGAACGCCGGACTATATTTCTCCCGAGCAAGTAAAGGGAAAGCGGGGCGATGCCAGGAGCGACATCTATTCCCTCGGCATCATGTTTTACGAGATGCTGACCGGCACGGTGCCGTTCACCGGGCCCAATCCGTTCGTCATCATGAACGAACGCTTGTTAAACAATCCGATCCCGCCGCGCGAGGTCAATCCCCAAATTTCACCCGAGTTGCAGGAGATCATTTACCGAGCCCTGGAACGCGATCCCAGCAAGCGTTATCCGAACGCCCGCGAATTTGCCCTCGATCTGGAGCACCCTGAAAAAGTAGGCGTAGCCGACCGCGCGGAACTTAAGAATTGGAAGCAGAGACGCTCTCCAGTCCTTCGCCAAATCCTGTTTTACATCATGCTGGCTTTAATTCCCGTGGTTGTCTTCGGCTTGATGTTGTTAATTGCAGGCCGGAAATAGCGGCTTCTCGCGCTTCGTTCGACTCCGTTGTTCGTAGTGCACGCCTTCAGCCGTGCCGTAATGCATATGAAACAGGCCCGGCTTTAGCCGCTGTCCCTTTCCTGCGTGACAACTTAGACTTGAGCAGGCCAGTGGCTAAAGCCGCTTTGGTTTCGCATTTTTTACGGCACGGCTGAAGGCGTGCCCTACAAAGATGTTGCAGTCGCCGCACTACTCTGAGGGCACGCCCCGCAAAATTTTCCCGGGGACAAATGCCAGCCGGGACGGCGAACCTGCACACTGAACAAATCATTTCGGTCGAATACTCCGGAGAGTGCTCCAAACCATGCGAATCGATGAATTCCAACAGAGGCTGCGCGATTCCGTCTTGATTGCGGACGGAGCCACGGGTTCATTGCTGTACGAGAGCCTGGGCGCGCAGCGCTGCGTGGACGAGCTTAACGCCACTCGCGCCGAGGAAGTATTCCGCGTTCACATGGCCTATCTCGAAGCCGGCGCGCACATCATCGAGACGAACACTTTCGGCGCCAACCGCAATAAATTGAGCGCGTTCGGGCTCGAGGAGCGCGTCACCGAATTCAATCATCGCGGCGTCAAGATCGCCCGGGAGGCGCGCGAAGCCGCCCGCCACGAAGTCCTGATCGCCGGATCGATCGGGCCCCCCGGCGCCTTTCGCGATGCACGCGAAGCGACTCCGGAACATATCAGGAAAATCTTCCGCGAGCAGGCCGAGGCGCTCGAGGAACGCGGCGTGGATTTTTTTATTCTCGAGACGTTTGGGAATCCCGCCGAACTCATGGCGGCCGTCGAAGCCATCCGTTCCTTTTCGCAACTTCCCATCGTTGCGGAGATGACGTACTCCGAAGAGGGCAGCACGTTCAGCGGCGCCCGGCCGAATGATGCCTGGGCCATCTTGCATGAGAGCGGCGTGCAGGTCATCGGCGCGAACTGCTCCGTGGGTCCGCAGGACCATTTGCGCATTCTGCAGGACCTTGCCGCGGTGGCAGGCTCGTTTCCGATGAGCGCGATGCCCAACGTGGGATTTCCGCAGCGCGCCGGCGACCGCGTCATCTACCCGAAATCCTCGCCGGAATATTTTGATCTCTTTGCGCGCGAAGCCGTCGTAATGGGCGCGCGAATTCTCGGCGGTTGTTGCGGAACGACGCCGGAACATATTCGCGCGATGGTCCAGGCGGTGAAAGGCATGCATCCGGCCACGGGCGCGCGCGCGGTGACCGTGGTCGAAGCGCCCCCGGAGGCGCGCCCCACGGCGGCGCGGGAACCGGATAGCACGCTGTGGCGAAAGATTCAGGCGCAGCAATTCGTGATTTCCGTCGAGATCGATCCGCCGAAAGGAACGTCGATCGATCGCGTCCTCGAGCAGGTGCAAAACGTGATGGCTTCAAAGAAAGTGGATGCCATCGACGTCAACAGCGGGCCACTCGCGCGCGTGGGCATGGACGCGCTGTCGCTTTCCGGCGCGCTCGAATCGCGCGGCATCGAAACGATCCCGCATCTCACCACGCGCGACGCGAATTTAATCGGCTTGCAAGCCATGCTTCTCGGCGCATGGACCATTGGCGGAGTGCGCAACGTGCTCGCGGTTACGGGCGATCCCCCCTCGCTCGGCAGTTCGCCGGGATCGATGGGCGTCTATGAAGTCGATGCCATCGGCCTTGTGAAGGTAATGGCGAAGCTGAATCAGGGCCAGGATTGGGGTGGAAAAAATCTCGGCGGCGCAACAAATTTCACCATCGGAGTGGCGGTGAATCCACTTGCCGAGGACCTCGACGAGGAATTGCGCCGGTTTCACTTGAAGGTCGAAGCCGGGGCGCACTTCGCCATGACGCAGCCGATCTTCGATCCCGACCATTGGGAGCAGTTCTTGAAACGCATGGGCGGAAAATCGCCGATCCCGATCCTGGTTGGACTGTGGCCGCTCAGCAGCTACAAACAGGCCCTGCGCCTGCATAACGAAGTGCCCGGCATCGTGATTCCGGAGCCCTTGTTGAAGCAGCTCGAAGCCGCGGGAGCCTCCGCGCGCGAGCATGGTTTCGCCCTCGCGCGCAAATTGCTGGATTGGGCGAGGGAAGCGCGCTCTTCGGGAATTGCCGGCGCGTACCTGATCCCTCCGTTCAAGCGCTACGAAGAAATCCTGGATCTGTTTTAGCAGCTCCAGTAGGACAGGCTGAAGCGTGTCCTACTTTTAAAATTCAAAATCCAGCGAGAATTGAACCTGGCGCGCGCCCAATCCCTCGACGGGAGCCCCGTATCCGGCGATCGGTGTCAGGCCGGAGCCGAAGACTGGGTTGATTTGTAGTACGTTTGGATGATTGAAAAGATTGAAAAATTCCGCGACCACGTCGAGATGCCGGGACTCACCGAACGGAAAATATTTCAGAACGCGGAGATCCATATTGGCCATGAAGGGGTTGTGGAGCGTATCCCTGGCGAAGCCAAGCGGCCTGGAGGAAAGCGGAAAAGCGTGACTCAGATTGGAGTCGAGGCCCGTCAGCGGATTCACCGGCTGGCCGCTGCCCGCCGTGAAAATCGGCGCGACTTCGATGTGTTGGAACGTGCGTGTCAGCCATTCCGGATTTTCCTTTTGATCCGCGGGCTTGTCCTCATCGTCGCCGATCGGTAATTCCCAAAGGGCGTTGAAAACATAACGTTGCAGTTGATTCTGAAGCGAGAGGGCGTTTTCCTGCGCAAGGAGAAATGGATTCTGCGGCTGCTCGTTGAAGTCGGAAGCGTCGTCAACCGTCCGGGAAAGCGTGTAACTTGCCGAAAAAGCCAGCTCGTCGTTCATTCTCCGGTTCAGCGTGAAGGAGACGCCTTTGTACGTCGACGTCGCGGAATTCGAGAGCTGGTAAATATCGTCAAATTGCGCGTTGGCCCGCCCCGGTGCAAAAACTTCTCTGCCGATCTGCTGCGGCGTGGGATTCGCGACTCCGAGGACGGCGGCGTTCGCGGCGGTCAGAATCACCGGCTGCAAGAGATTGATGTTGAGAGTGCGAGAAAGGTTCACGCCGCGAACAAACAAAAAATCGGCTCGCACAGAAAGATACTTGGCCAGCTCATGTTCCGCGCCAACGCTCGCCTGTTGGCTGTAGGGAGTGGCCATGCGCGAGTCGGGGCGAAAGATGGACGGCGCAATTCCCAGTGCGGGAGAAGCTAGCGGCCCGCCCTGCGCGGCCAAAAATAAATTTGCTGCCGCGCTGCCGTCCGCCACCTGCACGAATCCCTGCGAACCATTCATCTCCACGGCCTGCGCCAGATCGGCGAGGATGTAACGGTCGAAGAATATTCCGTACCCGGCGCGCAGCACCCACCGTGGAGAAGGCGTCCAAGCCAGGCCGACACGCGGGCTGAAATTGTGCGTGGCCTCGTTAAAAATATCCGGGAGCCGCTCAAAATCATAGCGAACGCCGTAATCAACCGAAATATGCGGCGCGAGCGAATAGTGATCCTGAATGAAGCCGCCAAGGCTGGTCACCGGAAGATTCACGGCCGGATTGCCAAACGCCTGGCGGAATTGCTCTGGGCTCCCGGCGAGAAAATCCTGCAGCGTGTTGAAGAGATAGACGCCGCCAAGGCCATCTGCGGCCGAGGCTCGCAGTGTGACGCGATTGACGGCAGCGCCCGCTTTCCAAATATGTTTTCCCGCCGTGCGCGTATAGGTGTAGCCTGCCTGATAATGATTTTCGCGGCGCTCGCTTAGCCCGGCGTAGGGCCTTCCGAAATCCACAATTCCCGCGATGTCAATTTCCGGACCTGTGGACTCGGTCGGGCGGAGAACGGCGTGGCGAGTCGCGGCCTGAAAGCGCAGATCGCCCACGGCATCGGAGCCGTAAACCGTGGTGAGCGAGCCGGAGAGCGCATTATCGGCAATGAAGCTGCTGCCGCGCACGCTCGCGTCCGCTAGGCCGCTGGTGTTGAACGCGTCGCCCGCTTCCCGGTTGTTGGTGAAAGCGTAGCGCAGCATCAATGAAGTGTCGTTCGTGAGTTGCTGGTCCAGTTTGCCTGCAGCCTCGGTTTCCGCGCGCGAGATGGGAAAAAAATTGGTAGTGATCTGGCGTGTCGCCAGGCCAGGAAACGCGCCAGTCGCAAGAAAAGAATTGATAGCGGATGCCGCGGCGGGATCGATGTCCGATCCGTTCTGCCCGCGATTATGTTCCTGCTCGACCGCCGCGTAGTAAAACGTCTGATCCTTGACGATCGGGCCGCCAAGCGAAACCCCCTCGCGGAAACGCCGGAAAGATGGCTTGCCTGGTTCGCCCTCGAACGGGTCGCGCGCATTGAGAGCTGCGTCCTGCGCAAAAATAAAGGCGTCGCCATGAATCGTATTTGTCCCCGAGCGCGTGATCACATTGATCGAGCCGCCGGAAGCTCCGCCGGATTCCGCCGAAAGGCCGTTTTGAACCACTTGAAACTCCTGCACGATTTCCGGCGACAGCTCGGTGCGGCCCGATCCCGTGTACTCATCATTGTTGTCAAGCCCATTGATTGAAATCGTATTGCTGCGCGCGCGCAAGCCGCCGAACGTAAAGCCGCTCCCGGCCAGCGGCATGCTTCCAGCCACAGGCGGCGCCGCCGGGGCGCTCAACACCCCGGGAGCGAGGAGGACGAAATCCAGGGAGTTGCGGCTCTGAACCGGCAATTCCTCGATTCTCTCGCGGTCAACCGGGGATACGACTGAGGCTTGCGAGACGTCGAACGTCTGCTGTTGCGCGTTCACGGTTACTTTTTCGGTAAGCGACGCGGGGACAAGAACGATATCCAGATGCGTGGTTTGGCCAAGTGTCAGATCGAGATCGGGTTGCCGGTAGGGCGCAAAACCAGCCTGATTTACGCGCACTTGATAGGAACCAACCGGGAGCGCCTCCACATGGAAAATCCCTTCTTCATTCGTTTGCGTGTCGCGGGCCTGATTCGTGGAAACATTGCGAACAATGACGGCTGCGCCGGAAATAGCGGCGCCGCTGTTGTCTCTTACGGAGCCCTCCAGAGCGGCGGCAACCCTTGAACCCTGAGCGCCGGTGTTTGCCGGCAGCAATGCCAGGACCATAGCGACTCCCAGCAGAATTGCCAATGCGCGATTCCAAGCCGCGCGGGCTCCTGCAACGAGGTTGGCGCCAATTGCCGGGATGACACCTGGATGAAAGAATGTAAGCTCGGCCATAAAGCTCTCTCCGGTAAACTACAAGTGAGACATTTGTAGCATTCTTTTAAAGAGGGTGCGCGCGCTAACTTTGCCGGCCCTGCTCCAAGACTACCCTGAACGTGGGAGACGTGAGTTGAACCGCAGAGAAACACGAATCGCCGCGCTGAAGAATCTCCTCAAGGAGAGGATCGTCATTTTGGACGGCGCCATGGGCACGATGATTCAGGCGCAGCAGCTGGACGAAGCGGCGTTTCGTGGCTCGCAATTTCGGGAGCACCCGCGCGACCTGCGGGGGAACTTCGACGCGCTGAACATCACGCAGCCGGGCATCGTACAGGCCGTTCAACGCGCCTATCTCGAGGCCGGCGCGGACATCATCAAAACCAATACATTCAACGCGAATGGAATTTCCGCGCTCGATTATGGGCTCGAGAAACACGTTCACGAACTCAACGTCGCGGGCGCGAAAATCGCGCGCGCGGTGGCTGACGAGTACGAAGCAGCGCATCCGGGGCAGTACCGCCTCGTCGCGGGATCGCTCGGGCCTACGAATCGCACTGCCTCGATGTCGCAGGACGTGAACAGTCCCGCTTCGCGCGGCGTCACTTTCGACAAGTTGCGCGAAGTGTATTACGAGCAGGCGCGCGGCCTCGTCGAAGGCGGCGCCGATCTTCTGTTGCTCGAAACAATTTTCGACACGCTGAACGCCAAGGCCGCCCTCTTCGCCATCAGCCAATACAACGACGAATATTTTGCAGCCTCCGGCCAACGCGTGCCCGTCATGGTGTCCGTCACCATCACCGATCAGAGCGGCCGCACTTTATCCGGCCAAACGGTCGAGGCCTTCTGGATTTCGGTTTCGCACATGGACCTGCTGAGCGTGGGCATCAATTGCGCCCTTGGCGCGAAGCAGATGCGCCCGTACATCGAAGAGCTTTCGCACCTTGCGCCCGTTCACATCAGTTGCCACCCGAACGCGGGGCTTCCCAACGCGTTTGGCGGATTCGATGAAACGCCGGAACGCATGGCGGCTGATTTACGCGAATTTGCGTCGAACGGCTGGCTGAATATCGCCGGTGGCTGCTGCGGATCGACGCCCGCGCACATCAAGGCGATTGCCGAGGGGGTCCGCGGGCTCCAGCCGCACGTCCTTTCGAGACCGGAGCGCTACACGCGATTCAGCGGCCTCGAGCCGCTGGTGCTGCGGCCGGATTCGCGCTTCGTCAATATCGGCGAGCGCACCAACGTGACCGGCTCGCCCAAATTTTCCAAGCTGATCCTCGCCGGCGAACTCGAAGCAGCTCTTTCCGTGGCGCGGCAGCAGGTCGAGAACGGCGCGCAGATCATCGACATCAACATGGACGAAGCCATGCTCGATTCCGAGCAGGCCATGACCACGTTTCTGCATCACATCGCCGCGGAGCCCGACATCGCCCGCGTGCCCATCATGATTGACAGCTCGAACTGGAAAATCATCGAGGCCGGCCTGAAATGCATTCAGGGCCGGGGCATCGTGAATTCCATCAGCCTGAAGGAGGGCGAAGAAGCCTTCCGGCAGCGCGCGCGTCTAGTGCGCCGGTACGGTGCGGCGATGGTCGTGATGGCGTTCGATGAAAAGGGCCAAGCGGATTCGCTCGCGCGCAAAATGGAAGTGTGCACGAGAGCCTACCGGATTCTCACGGAAGAGGCCGGGGTGGTTCCGGAAGATATTATTTTCGATCCGAACATTCTGACCGTGGCGACGGGCATCGAAGAGCACAACAATTACGCCGTCGATTTCATCGAGGCCGCGCGGCAGATCAAGGCCAAGCTACCCTACGCGAAGGTGAGCGGCGGCGTGAGCAACATTTCTTTTTCTTTCCGCGGCCAGAACGTGGTGCGCGAAGCCATGCACTCCGCGTTCCTATACCGCGCGATTCAGGCCGGCCTCGACATGGCCATCGTGAACGCGGGCCAGCTCGCCGTCTACGAGGAGATTCCGAAGGACCTGCTGGTTCTCGTCGAGGACGTGTTGCTAAACCGGCGTCCCGACGCCACCGAGCGTTTGCTGGCGTTCACGGAAACTGTGAAGGCGAAAGAAAAAGGAGCAGTGGAAGAAGACTCTTGGCGGAAGGGCACTCTCGAGGAACGCCTGACGCACGCTTTAGTCAAAGGCGTCACGGATTACATCGAGGAAGACACCGAAGAGGCGCGGCAAAAATTCGGCAAGCCGCTCGCGGTGATCGAAGGCCCTCTGATGAACGCGATGAACGTGGTCGGAGACCTCTTCGGTTCGGGCCGCATGTTTCTGCCGCAAGTCGTGAAGAGCGCGCGCGTGATGAAAAAGGCGGTCGCGTACCTGCAGCCCTACCTCGAAGCGGAAAAGCAGGCCGGAGGCGTGTCCGTGAAGGGCCGGATCGTCATGGCAACGGTGAAGGGCGACGTCCACGACATCGGCAAAAATATCGTGGGCGTCGTGCTGGGCTGCAACAACTACGAAGTGATCGACCTCGGTGTGATGGTTCCGGCCGAGAAGATCCTGAAAACCGCGCGCGAAACGGGCGCGCATTTGATCGGGCTGAGCGGCCTGATTACGCCTTCGCTCGAGGAAATGACTCACGTCGCGAAGGAGATGGAGCGCGAAGGATTCACCGTGCCGCTGTTGATCGGCGGTGCCACCACGAGCCGCATGCACACGGCGGTGAAAATCGCGCCGTGGTACCGCCAGCCGGTTATCCACGTACAGGACGCATCGCGCGCCGTCGGCGTCGTAGGGAGTTTGCTCAGCGCCGAGATGAAAGTTAATTTTACGCAAGAAAACAGCAGAGAGCAGGAGCGCGCGCGGGAAAAACATTCCTCGCGGAAGGCGCAGCCGCTCTTGCCGTTCGCGGAGGCGCGAAACAAGAAGCCCGTTTACGATTGGTCCGCGTACGAGCCTCCGCGCCCCTCGTTCCTTGGAACGCGCGTGTACGATCCGGTGCCTCTCGAGGAAATCGTTCCCTACATTGACTGGACGCCGTTTTTCCACGCGTGGGAGCTGCGCGGGATTTATCCGAAAATTTTCGATCAGGAAGGCGTCGGCCCGAAAGCGAAGGAACTGTTCGACGATGGCCAGAAATTGCTCGGGTGCATTGTTCGCGAAAAATTGCTCGAAGCGCGCGCCGTGATCGGATTTTTCCCCGCGAACAGCGTGCAGGACGATATCGAAGTCTACGCCGACGAATCGCGCCACTTGCTCACCACGTTCCACTCGCTGCGGCAACAGCTCGCGAAAGGCAACCAGGAGCCCAGCTACGCCGTGGCGGATTTCGTCGCGCCGCGCGAGAGCGGCCGCATGGATTATCTCGGGATGTTCGCGGTCACCGCGGGACTGCGCATCGAACCGCTGGTCGAAAAATTTGAAAAAGACAATGACGACTACAACGCCCTGATGGCCAAGGCGCTTGCCGACCGCCTCGCGGAGGCCCTCGCCGAACTCACCCACAAACGCGCGCGCGATGAATGGGGCTACGGAAAGTGCGAAAAACTGAGCCACGACGATCTCGTTCACGAACGTTATCGCGGCATTCGACCAGCGCCCGGCTATCCCGCGCTGCCCGATCACACCGAAAAACGCCCGCTCTTCGATCTGCTGTGCGCGGAAAAAAACACGGGCATCACGCTGACGGAAAATTTCGCGATGTATCCGGCGGCCTCGGTGAGCGGCTTCTACTTTTCGCATCCTGAATCGAAATATTTTGCCGTCGGAAAAATCGGCCGCGACCAGGTCGAGGATTACAGCCGCCGCAAAGGCCTCGATCTGCGCATCGTCGAACGGTGGCTGGCCCCCAACCTGAATTACGATCCCGACGCCGAGTAGCATAGGCTCCCAGCCTGTCGTTTTTCCGTTGCTCACCGCCTCACGAAAACCAGACAGGCTGAAAGCCTGTCCTACTAAAAAAACTCCAAGGCAGCGCCGAAGATCCGGCGACTGCCTTGGAGTCTTTCGTTTCTTTTAATGCGTGCCGGCCCGCTCTATGGCAGGTCGTAGCGCAGGTCGATGTACACCATGCTGTTGTGGGCGCTCGGCAGGATACTTGCGCTCGCAGGCGCCGTTGTAACCCACGGCTCACGCGAAACGTAAGAGTATTGCGTAATGAGCTTCAGGTCGCCGTAGGCCGGGTTCCTCCAGAGGGTCTGGACGAGGCCAATCGTAGGCTCGTACATCATCCGGTTGGCGCTGCTTGAGGCGTTGCTTGCGGGCTGCGCGCAAGTGCCGCTCGCCCCGGTGTTCAGGACTGCGTTGCCCGGGCCCTGGCCGTAGCCGTAAAAGGTGGTAACCGTGCAGGTGCCGGTCGCCCCGGTCCCGGTCGCATTTTCAGTGGTCGTCACCGCATACGAAGCCCTGCCAAAGTACGCCCCGCTCCCGTAACCGTAGAAGAGCGTCTTTGGGGTCGCTTGCCACTCGAAGCCGGCGATGAAGGATCCTGATTTCACACCGGCGAGAGTGCCGTCGGGGCGAACCACTAGGTCGGGTCCCGCCGTGCTGGCGATGTAACGGCCGCCACCGGAACTCCAGAATGCGGTGGCGATGGCATGGAAGTTCTTGAAGAGTTCCACGTTGGCGCCGCCTTCAACGCCGCCGCCGTGAATCGTGTTCGTGATCGTATTCGTCGTGGTCAGGTTGCTGTTCGGCAAAGAGGTAACCAGGTTGACGCCCTTGAAGCTGCGGAACAACCCGGCGAAATCGAAGTGCACGTGGTGTCCCATGGGACCGAAGTCGAACGCCGTCTTCGCGATGATATCCGGGTGAAGGTTCGGAACGGCGGTATTCGAGGCAACGCCCGAACCGGTCAGGCTGCCGCTGTTGGTATCCTCCTGCGAGCCGTCGTTGGCGCTGACTCCCGGGGGCAAAACCACTCCGCCGGGGAGCGTTTGTTCTGGATTCTCGAGCGAAATCCCAGCCGCCCAACTCTTCGTCGGGTGCACAAGGAAGCGTATGCCTGCCTGCCTCGCCCAAGTCAAGCCCAACTGGTAGTTCGTATCCATGTCTTGGGAGTAGAAGAGGTCGCCCGGCAAAGCGGAAAGCCCGTTGCGATTCGGAGTTAGCAAGCTCCAGGACTGTCCCGCGAGGACTTCCCACATCCCGCTCTTGACGTCCACCCAGTATAGGCGCATGCGGAGCGAGTCGCTGTTACTCGTATCGTATATGTTGGGGGGAGCGAATCCTAGAAAATCCGCTTCGAGGTATCCAGTGACATCCGCCGACCCGAACATCGCGTGGGTTCTCAAACCGATTCGGGAGTTTTGAGCCGAGAAGTGGTCCTCTGTCAGGCGTCCTGGGACGGTATTCGAAAAAGGCACCGAGTTAAAGCTGGTGCCGATGCCGGTCCCGGTATTGCTCGTGCGGAAGAAGTTGGTCAAGTCCATAAAGCCGAGGGGGTAGAATTCAGCGCCGCCGATCTTGAAGTACAGCGGCGACTCCTTCTCTCCACCTTGCGCCGACATCGCGGCCATCTTGGTTGTCGAGGGCGTCCCGATGGGACCGCCAGCGGCTGAGGCAGGCGTTGGGGAAGAGACAGCCATCGAAGTAATCGCGGGCGTGGCCGATGGGCCGGCCGCAGGTGCAACTGTCGGTTCGGAAGGCGTCGCGCCGAGCTTTTCCTCGAGCGCTTCCATCTTCAGTTGCTGTGCCTTCAGGGCGGCGCGCTGCGATTCAAGTTCCGCCCTTTGTTCCTCGACGAGGCTGCGAAGGTCCTGCATCTCGCTTTCGATGGCCGAGGCTTCCGGCTTCACGGCCGTAGGTTTGTCGGGCACGCTGGACGTGCTTGTTGCCGCCGCTGGCGTGTCTTCCTTTCCGGTTTCGCCGGCATTGCGCGCCAGAAGCGGCGATGCCACGAGACTCATGCCCAGCAACATTGCTGCGAATACTCGCATTCCATTTCCTCCTGAAAATGAAGTCCTATGACTGGTTTTCATCCACAAGCTTGAATTCAGATCGTTGCTTGCTCCCAAGATCCCCCGTGCAAAACTAACGAAACCCGCTTCCATCGCCCCATCCCCAACGGAAAACGGCCTGCTCCGATTGCGCCTCGGTAAGATGTTTAACTTCGCGACCTCATTCTCAGAGAGGGAAACCTCTCTTTTCGAATCAAGGCGCTCCCAAGACACCTCCGGGTTGAGCGGACACTATCGGCGCGCCCTTAATGGCCCGTGAGAGGAATGTTAATTCTGTGTTACAAGCTCAAAATCGGGGGCTGACAGCCGGATAAACGGCGAGCGTAACGTTAGCGTATGTCCATGTTTTATAAGGGCTTATACCAATAATTGTCTGAAAATTCGATCAAGCCACGATTGACCGCAGGAGCGGGGGAAACCTGCGAAAACTACGCCCATTGGGTGTGTGGCGATGTGGCTCTGGACGATGCCGATTTTTGCGCAAGACTACGCTGTCATTACGGTGGACATGGAGGCTCACCACCACCTCTCTCCAGAACGATTGCGTGAAGGTGTTCAAGGTGGAAGTTTCGTCAGAAGACTCGATCGTACTGTATCGGCACGACCAGGACACTGTGGCCATACCCATCGAAGATCAGCTCGTAACTGTCGGCATCCCCGGCGCCTCACGATGGAAAAGGGTTCCTGTAGGGCGCCCGTCCCGGGTGGCCTTGATCTGGGAACACACGAAAGCGAACGGCGAACCTTTAACAGCTTCAACGCAAATCCGGAATCCCGCAACATGGCCGCTTCATCCGATCCGGTATAACCCTGAGGTGAGGGGCAAGATGCGATTCGCCAAGGCTGTTTTCCTCGTTGCGGGAATCTACGGTTTGCTGATCCTCACGCCAATCTATTTCATGGAGAACGCGATCGGGCAACGAACGCCGCCCGCCATTACTCATCCGGAGTATTTCTACGGATTTCTGGGAGCGGGCCTGGCCTGCCAGGCGTTGTTTCTGGTGCTGTCGAGTGATCCCGTGCGGTACCGCGCGATGATCCTGCCGTCCGTTCTTGAGAAAGTCAGCTACGGGATTGCGCTGATTGTTCTCTATGCGCAGGGCCGCCTTCCGCTTTCTGTTCTTTCGATCGGCTCCGTGGACCGGATTTTCGCGTTCCTGTTTCTTGCCGCCTACTTCACTACAAAATCCAATCGCGCCGACGTCTGACGCGCCTATCTTGGATTCCACTCTTGATTTATAATACGCAGGCATTCTATAAACTCTTGTTATGGGCACATTGAAGCACGAGTGGAACAGGCTTCAGCCTGTGGGTTTTGAGCCTTCCGGGGACTAACTCCCACAGGCTGAAGCCTGTTCCACTTGAAAGGACCCATGGATCTATCCCAGCTGCACGTATTCTTGACCGTCGCAAAGGAGCAGAGCTTCTCCCGCGCGGCGGAAAAACTCTACCGCACGCAGCCCGCGGTGAGCATCGTCATCCGCAAGCTTGAAGAGTCGGTGGGCCAGCCGCTGCTCGTGCGCGGCGCCCGCCAGGTAAAACTCACCGACGCCGGCGAACTCCTGCGCGACTACGCCGAGCGCCTGCTCAACCTGCGCGACGAAATCCAGAAGGGAATGGAAGACCTCAAGAGCCTTGGCCGCGGCGAACTTCGCCTCGGCGTGAACGAAAGCTCCATCCACGCGCTGCTTCCGGCCCTCGCGCGTTACAGGAAACTCTACCCCGGCGTGAAGCTGATCATGCACCGCACGCTTTCGCGTGACATCCCGCAAGAGGTTTTGAATTATCGCCTGGATCTCGGCACGGTCTCCTACGTCCCGCAGGACGCAAAGCTTGAGGCCGTGGAAATCCTGCGCGATGAGCTGACGTTCGTCGTCCCGCCAAAGCACAAGCTGGCGCGCCGCCGCTCGGTGGACATCAAGGAGTTAGGCGAGGAAACCTTCATCGCGCACAACGTCGAGTCTCCCTACCGCTCGCGCGTCATCCAGCTCTTCGAGAAACACCGCACGCAGCTGCGTCGCGACATCGAAATGCCCACGATCGAAAGCATCAAGCGCTTCGTGCAAATGGGCATGGGCGTAGCGATAGTGCCGCGCATGTGCGTCCGCTGGGAAGTCGAGCGCAAGCAGCTCGCCGAAGTCCGCATCCGCCAGCTCAATATGCCGCGGTCTTTGTATTTAGTTTCGCGCCGCGGCGCGCGCCTTTCGCACGCCGCCGTAGGCCTGATGCGCTTATTAAGCGCATAATAATTGCCGCCATCCGATAAATGTCAGGACAATATGGAAACGAAGATTTTGCGAGTGAGATTTTATCCATGCTCGTCAAAATCGTAATCCCTCGGCGCTTTCAGCGCCTTAAGTTTTCGACACCAGGAGGTTCGCACATGCGAATTCGACCCGCCAGGCTTCATCGCCTTCGTTCTCTGTTCCTGATGATTACTTGCATCGCAAGCGCAATTCCTTTGGCGGCTCAACCGCAACAATCCGCGATGCCCCCAGCATCCTCCAAAGACGTTGAGATTGTTTTTCTTGGAACAGGGAGCCCGGTTCCCAACGCGGATCGCCAGGGCCCCTCGCTGGCTATCGTTGCGAATGGGAAGGCCTACCTCGTGGATGCCGGGTCAGGCGTAATCCGCCAGGCTAATTCAGCTTTCCAGCGCGGCATTCCCGCTCTCCGGCCAACCGAGCTCGACATTGCGTTCCTCACGCACCTTCACAGCGACCACACGCTCGGATTGCCTGACTTGATTTTCACTCCCTGGATCGCGGAACGGACAAAGCCGCTACGGCTGTATGGACCGGAAGGCACGAAGGAAATGGCCGCGCACATTCTCGAGGCTTTTAAGGAAGACATTCAGGTGCGCACCACCGGACTCGAGCGCGGCAACACAACGGGCTACAAAGTCGACGCGCACGATGTACAGCCCGGGAATGTCTACCAGGACGGAAACGTCAGCGTGAAGGCATTTCTCGTAAAGCACGGTTCGTGGAAGGAAGCTCTGGGATACCGCTTCGACGCGGAAGGAAAATCCATCGTCGTTTCGGGAGACACCGCGCCAGCCGATTCGGTGGTCGAAGCCTGCTCGGGCTGCGACGCATTGATTCACGAAGTGTATTCCGGGAGGGCGGCGAATCTCCTAAAACCCGCGCTGTCCGTGGATCAATGGATGAATTACGAAAGTGCGTTCCACACCAGCGCAACGGAACTAGGAGACATTGCTGCCCGTGCCAGGGCGAAAACGCTTATTTTGACGCACTGGGGCCTACTCGGAAGTGCCACGGAGGCTGACATGGTGCGCGAGATCCGCCAAAAATACAGCGGCCCGATCGTAATAGCGCGCGATTTAGACGTGATTGTTCCGTAGGCGCGTGGGGAAGATCGCGCGTACCATGCATCACTCCCAGCATTCTGGGGCAAGAGCTCTAAGGAGTCACAATTGACAGACGCGGGAATGTGGCTCGAAAAAATCGTGCGTCTAGGGTGAGCAATGAAAACCCATTTTGGAAAGCGTGTGCGCCGATCAGAAAATCGGCGACGATTCGGCGCGGTCCGGGTTCGCGTTTCCGACGCCTCCGAGCTGAATGGTCGTGGAATGCGCGGCCGGCGATTCGCCAAATGGGTTCGTCCAAGTTCCAGTCCACTGAAATGCCTGTTGCGGCGAAGAACTCATCCAGGAAGGCTTCGTCTTTCCACGGGGAAGCGAGCAGTTCGGAGAAGACCGGCGCCGCTATGATTAAACTGCCCTTATCGAGCGCGGCGCTCATGGCGGCCTTCGCCGCCAAGTTCAAGGAATCATCTTCATTCCAGAGCGACACAAGGATATTGGTGTCCAGCGCGGTAATCATCGCCCGCGCAACTGGCGAGACCAGCGGAGAACCGCCTTCCGTCCTCGGCCTATTCCCGGCGTTCCAATTCCACGGTATTTTTCAAACGGGTCCTCGGCTCGCACGGGACGCACCCTGCAACTGGTTCCATTCGTCTCAAATTCGAGCTTGTCACCGGGCCGCACGCTCATGACGCGGCAAATCTCAAACGGTACGGTGATCTGCCTCTTACTCGTGATTCGCGCTTGCCTTTTCACAAAGATTCTCCTTCCTCCTTACTTTATCAGATGCCCCCTTACTTTTGAAGGAAGATGATTTCGCAAAGGTAACGGTTTAGATGGCCGCGTATTTCGGGTGTCCCGTTCCTCGGCGTTGGAAGGGCGCGGCTTTCGTCATCGTCATCCGTGCCCAGATTTCAATTCAACAACCCCGCCCTTGAAAAACGTCAAGGACGGGGCACCTGCAGAGTCAAAGGCCGGGCCACCCGTCAAGGATGAGGCACCACAAAATCAAAGGCTGACGCACCCGGCAGCCGCAAAGTCAAAGGCCGGGCCGCCCGCCACTCGAGTTGATTCCAAAACCGTCACGTCGTTGAAGAGAACGGTGGTTCTGGCATTCGAATAGAATTCCAATTTCGAACCGAAATCCAACTTTACGACCCTAGTCAATGAAATGCTATCAGTTTACAATGCACTCGTAGGGAGGTGCCCCAAGTATAGTTCGACAACGATCATGGGATTCACAAACCCCTCGTGAACAAGTATGGCCACTTGTACTATATCTAGTGCACGTCAGGTATAACCACGCTGATTCAATTTTCTATGGCGCTGCCTTCAGCACATCATGAATCACGAAACCTTGACAATTAGTCCCGATGTGATACAAATAGTCCCATTATTGGGAATCGCTTTTTCGATAAGTCATATGTTCTCAGTAGTTTGGGATGGGAAGTTAAATTGCTCAGCCCATAGAGCCATAAGTGTATCGAAAGCATCTAACTTATTGAGGCGATGAAGAGGAGGTGCGACCAATGGACGGCAAGTCAATCAACAACGTGGAGGACGTTCAGTACTTCCTTGCCCGAATTAAGGAATTTGAAAAGAAGTACGGAATGGACTCCTGGCAGTTTCAATTCCTTTACGAAAACAGCAGAACGGAACTCATTGGGTATAGCGGGCTCTCCGCCGTCGATTATTCCGAATGGGCATTTTTGTATGAAAACTTCAATTCGCGGATGAGTCAAACGTTATACGAAAGCCCACCTGAGATAGTAAATGACACGGATCAACATAAACCCGAGCATCGCTCGGGTTTATGTTTTAGTGGGGGCAAACGTGATCAATTCTGTGTCGGAATATCTCGACCGTGTTCAAACTCTCTTGTATGCCAAGAATAATGAACACGCCATGGTGGACATTAGAGGGCCGCACTGGTTCCCGCGCGGGGTTGATTGGAGTCGTGTCACTTTCTCGGCGAGGGTAAGATTTAATGGGGGCCAAGTATTGGCCGTTACCGACAACTTCAAAAGAGGGTTACTCGATGAATGGACGAGACAATTCTCTTACTTTTTTGGAGTACCGAGAGATGATGAAGTGGAGCGGATTTTCCTATTCGATACTCATGGACTGTTTGGCGGCCAAGAACATTTTCATCCTGAGGATGATGAAAGGCTTATGGCAGGCGACCAAAGGCTAAACGGGTTTTCGCCAGAAAACATTGACATTACCTTGGTACTGGAGTTCATTGATCTCTATTTTGACGGCAAGCCGTTTCCGTGGGTTAAGATATGACAGATAAGGTTACATTTGGAATTTCATATTTTGAGCAAGAGGGAAGGCATAACCTGCCTGAAGTTCTAAACAGGGTGAAGAGTGCTTTCGCAAAGCGCGAAGATATTCGGACCTGTAAGATCATCATTTTTACTGCTTTGGGAGAGGGCCCGGCACTTGCGTACAACAAGCTCAAAGAGTACGACCCGAAGATTATTGCGGTTACATTTCCGCCCGATTATTCTGTCAAGAAGAAGAGTGACGAGGGTCAGGAAATAGAAACTCCCATCTTCATTTCTGAAAGGCTCAGAAAGTTCTTCGACGGTGTAGGTGTAAAAGTTCTCAGTGACAGGTTGCCGTTTGAAGGCTTTGACGGAGTTGATTCAGTCAAGCAGCAAATGAAACTGATAAAGGATGTGCTGTCCCTATTCGCTGGTGGGTTCTCCCTCTGCGTTCAAGCCGTTCTTCAGGCCTGTGACATGGGTGCCGTGACCCTCGGGGAAAAAGTTGTCGTGATAACTGGCGACTGTGCCGCGCTTGTGACTGCTTCAAGCACCACGAAGTTCCTAACTTATGATGAAGGTTTGTCAATCAATGAGATTCTTTGTAAGCCGCGAAATCTCAGCATAACTAGAAAGCGCACCAAGAAGCCCGTTAAAACAAGCGGAGAGCTGTTCCCGGAGAAAAAGGAAATCAAACTATTGCCTCCAACTTAGATCAACCCGCATTCCAATTTCTTGCCTAGCCTGACGATTTGGTCTGAGGAGTCCGAGAAAAATATAGTGGTCCAATCATTTTCGCTCGTGGTCTAGATTTGACCGCGCCGTATCTGAAAAAACGTACGCCGATACTATTTGGATTCTCCGGCCCGTCCCCGAAAAAACAAAAAGCCCGCCGAGCGATCGGCGGGCTTTCGTTTCGGTAAGCCTTTGAAAACTGGGAAGCGCAGATGAGTGCGCTCTTAGAAAGATGAGATCTGACAGAACCCGCCCGAAGATCGAATCGTTCGAGCGATTACCTCGGATCCCCGTGAGAGGCTCCGAAGCTTGGGCAACTTCACCTGCACACCTGCACAGGATTCATTGTCACTATGTTTAGAAAGGAGGTGATCCAGCCGCAGGTTCTCCTACGGCTACCTTGTTACGACTTCACCCCAATCATGGGCCATACCTTGGGCGCGTGCTTCCTTACGGTTAGCTGCGCGACTTCTAGTACAACTCACTTTCGTGATGTGACGGGCGGTGTGTACAAGGCC
>Ga0182024_10010508_pt1 | contig 18846 bp, 12 predicted proteins | sample P32metaG_FD_120480 | JGI IMG/M metagenome (GOLD analysis project Ga0182024, IMG submission 120480) | Permafrost microbial communities from Stordalen Mire, Sweden - P3-2 metaG (Illumina Assembly) | ecosystem: Environmental > Terrestrial > Soil > Wetlands > Permafrost | place: Sweden: Stordalen... | reverse complement strand
GGCCCGCAGACGGCGCGCCTCCAGCGCATCAAAATCCCGTTTCACACCACGTGGGTTGCCCATGCCAGCCAAACTATACCAAACTTCGGCTTATGTCAACTATATTATGCGAGATTCAATAGTAGCACAGGCACTCTTGCCTGTGCTGAATTTGCACCACTTAAGTTCAGTGCACAGCCAAGAGTGGCTGTACTACTCAAATTCATCAAGCAGGTCCAAGAGCACCTCTTCAGCCCATACGCCGCTTCCGGGAAAAACCCTGGCGCGCCGGGCGATCAAGGCTCGGCCACTCATTCTTCTTATTTCGTTTTTGGTCTACGTCCTGCAACATCGCAGCGCGGAGCAAAGCATTCGCTCGGGTCTGGTAGCCTTTCCCATGAAGCCGGAGCCAGGCGATCACATCGGCATCCAAGCGAAGCGTGAGCTGCTTCTTAATCGGCCGATAGAAGGGATTACGAATGGCGCTCCGCCAGAACTTCTCCGTGAGTTCCGGGATGTCGGAAGTGTCGATTTCGCTGTCGGGCCGCCCGGCGAGCTTCGCCAGGCGACGTTTACGCGCGCCATTCCATGGACTATCGGAAAAACTCTTTCTTGCGATTTTCGTCATATCGCTTGCGCTCCTCCCGAACTGCTTTCCGAGCTGAAATGATGCGAATGATTTCGTCTGGCGCTTCACTTCGCACAGTGTGGGCAACCAGCACGAGCACAACGCCTCCGGCAAGGCCCAGGGTCTGCCATCGGACTTCACCGCCCATGATGCGGTCCTGATCGGCCAGGGCATAAGGATCTGCAAAAACGAGCATGGCATCCTCAAACCGGACGCCATGCTTTTGCTTGTTAGTCGCGGCCTTAGCTTCATCCCACTCGAAGAAGACCATCTCTTGACCACTATAACGCCATAACTGTAACTACACAACTATAATTACAAAACGAGTGGCCTTCCCGAGAGAAGGCCAGACGCTGGTTTCGTGGCAGGTCCGTGCGGTCGGCAATAGATTCGCGGGATATCGTTCCCGCACGCGATCTGTTGCGCCACTCAACCAACGCGCCGCGTCCAAGATTGCGCCGGGCGAGGCTTTTCGGGGTTATAATCGCGGCCACTTATGCCACTCGCTTCCGGCACACAGTTGGGGTCCTACAAGATCACGGCCCCGCTCGGCGCAGGCGGAATGGGCGAAGTCTATCAAGCGCAGGACACCAAGCTCGGGCGCGATGTAGCGATCAAAGTTCTGCCGGAAGCATTCGCACACGATCCTGAAAAACTTTCTCGTTTCCAACGCGAAGCGAAACTACTTGCATCGCTGAACCATCCGAACATCGCGACGATCCATGGCCTCGAAGATTCGGGCGGCACAAGCTACCTCGTCATGGAGTTGGTGCCGGGCGAGAATCTAGCCGAAAGAGTCAGGCGAGAGGGCGCGGTTCCGGTTGAAGAAGCTCTCACGATAGCGAAGCAGATCGCCGAGGCGTTGGAATACGCGCATGAGCACGGCGTGATCCACCGCGACTTGAAACCTGCCAACGTGAAGTTGACGTCCGAGGGAAAAGTCAAAGTTCTTGATTTCGGTTTGGCGAAAGCATTCGCTGGTGACGCATCAACTGAGGACATGACCAACTCTCCGACGTTGAGCATGGCCGCGACGATGCAGGGAGTAATTCTCGGCACCTCAGCGTACATGAGTCCAGAGCAGGCTCGTGGCAAGACGGTGGACAAGCGAACAGATATTTGGGCGTTTGGATGCGTGCTGTACGAGTTGCTCACAGGAAAGCAGACCTTTCACGGCGAGGACGTGACTGACATATTGGCTGCCGTGGTCAGAGCTGAACCGGATTGGACGGCGCTGCCCGCGAACATCTCTCCGTCCATTCGCGTTCTGCTGCAACGCTGCCTTCGGAAAGATCGGCGTCAGCGTCTCTCAGACGCAACTGACGTTCGGATCGAGATTGAGGATGCGATTGCTGCACCGAAAGATTCCGGTGCCACGCAAGCTGCTCCACCTTCCACGAGCAAGTTGCTTTTAGGAATTGGTGCGGTAGCCGCAGTGCTGGCGGTGCTCTTGGGCGTCGCGTCGTGGGGCTGGTGGCGGTCGTCACAGCCCGTGGAGCGGCCGCTGGTGCGGCTGGACGTGGACCTCGGCCCCGACGTGTCGCTTGGTTCAATAGCTGGGGCCGACGAGATCATTTCGCCCGATGGCACGCGAATCGTTTATGTGTCGCAAAATCGGCTCTTCACCCGGCGCCTCGATCAGCCGAACACCACTGAGCTTGCAGGAACGCAGGGAGTATTCGCCCCTTTTTTCTCTCCGGACGGGCAGTGGGTCGCTTTCTTCATGCCAGGAAAGCTGCAAAAGATTTCGGTGGAGGGCGGCTCAGCTATTACATTGTGCGCCGCGGCGACTGGTGAGGGCGGCAGTTGGGGCGAGGATGGCAACATCATCGCTGCGCTCAACTCCATTGGCGGTCTGTCGCGGATTCCTTCCGCCGGAGGTCCGCCAACGCCAGTGACCGACTTGCAGAGCGGAGAAACCAGCCATCGCTGGCCGCAAATGCTGCCCGGAGGCAAGGCCGTTTTGTTCACAGCTAGCGCAAATCCGACGGGGTTCGACGCGGCCAACATCGAAGTGATGTCTTTAGCGGATCACCGCACGAAGACTTTCGTGCGCGGCGGCACGTATGGTCGCTATTTGCCCAGCGGCCATCTGGTCTATGTGAACCGAGGCACGCTGTTTGCCGTGCCGTTCGACGTGGATCGGCTGGAAGTTCACGGGACACCAGTCCCGGTACTCGACCAAGTCGGCTACAGCGCCGGACAGGGTTCGGCACAGCTTGATTTCTCCCAAAACGGAACACTGATTTACAGGAGCGGCGGAGCGGTCGGCGGACTCCTCACTGTTACGTGGCTCGACGGCGCGGGGAAGGCGCAACCGCTGTTAGCCAAACCGGGCAACTATCTGCGTCCTAGTCTGTCGCCTGACGGGCAGCGACTGGCACTAGAGGTAGCGGACGGATCGGGCACGGACATCTGGGTCTACGACTGGCAGCGAGACACGATGACGCGCTTGACCTTCACCGGAACGGCACAAAGTCCCTTATGGAGCCCGGACGGCCGGTACATCGTTTTCCGAGCGGCTGGCGAAGGCATGTCTGTGACCCGTTCCGACGGATCGGGCAAGCCGCAATCCTTAACTCAGAGCAAGAACGTTCAGGTTCCGTGGTCCTTCACGCCCGACGGAAAACGACTGGCGTTTATGGAGCAGGATTCGAAAACCTCATTCGATTTGTGGACCGTGCCGCTGGAGAGCGATAGCGCGGGACTGCGGGCCGGAAAGCCGGAGGTTTTCCTGCAAACCCCGGCGGACGAGCGGTACCCGTCCTTTTCTCCCGACGGGCGATGGATCGCCTACCGTTCCGATGAGTCTGGAACCGGCCAAGTTTACGTTCGGGCCTTTCCCGACAAGGGCGGGAAATGGCAAATCTCGAACAGCGGCGGGACGTACCCGATGTGGTCGCGCACCGGGCACGAGCTGTTTTTCGAGACTTTGGATAACCACATCATGGCGGCAGCATACACGGTGAAGGGCGATTCCTTCGTGGCCGACAAACCGCGAGTGTGGTCGGAGAAACAGATCGGCGGCATCGTCAACAGCAATAAGAACTTCGATCTCGCGCCCGATGGCAAACGCATCGTCGCGTTAATGCCCGTCGAGACAGCGGAAGGACAGAAGGCGCAGAACCACGTGATCTTCCTAGAAAACTTCTTCGACGATGTGCGACGGCGCACGGCAACACCGGCGAAATAATCGGCAAGACCGGTAGCACAGCCCGCCGCGGCGGGCTGTGTGCTTTTTTCGATGGCAACTGCGTTTGCGAAACCCGCACAGGCAATCCCTCGCGAAGCTCGGGATAAAGAGTGCCTGTGCTACTTGCTTCACTCGAACAAGTCGTGCCCTTCAATAGCAAGCTCACCAAATCTGGCAGTGGTTCGCCCCTGAACGGACCATCGCGTCGCCTTCTTTGCAGCCAAACGCTTTCGCGAACGCCGGCATATTGGAGGGCGAAGCAATCGCACGAATGCTCGAGATCGGGTGCGGATCGGTGTTGGTGATCAGCCGTTGGTATTCGGGCCGGTCATTCTCCGCATAGGATTGCGCAAAGGCCAGAAAGAATCGCTGGTCCGGAGTAAATCCCGCGACCGGCGCGGGATGCTGGGCTTCCTGCGTCTTCTGAAATGCGCGATACGCGAGCGTCAGCCCACCGAGGTCCGCGATGCTCTCGCCGAGCACGAGCTTCCCATTTTCGTGGAGGCTGTCTTCGACGGTGTAGTTGTCGAATTGCTTTTCGATACATGCGGCCCGCTCGTTGAAGTTCTTCAAGTCCTCCGGCGTCCACCAATCGCGCAAATTGCCCTTGGCATCGAACTGCCTTCCTTCGTCATCGAAGCCGTGCGTCATCTCATGGCCGATGACCGAACCGATGGCTCCATAATTCGAGGCGTCATCGGCATTGGGATCAAAGTAAGGCGGCTGGAGAATGCCTGCGGGAAACACGATTTCATTCATTTCCGGATCGTAGTAGGCGTTCACCGTGGGAGGCGACATTTCCCACTCGGTGCGATCGACGGGTTTTCCGATTTTGTTCAGGTCGCGCTTGAATGCAAATTCCGCGCCATGCATTTGGTTGAGCACATACGGGCCGCGGTCGACGTGATAGGCGGAGTAATCGCGCCACTTGTCGGGATACCCTATCTTGAGCGTAAAGGCGGCAAGTTTATCCAGCGCCTGTTTGCGCGTTGCGGGGCTCATCCACGGTAGGGTGGTCAGATCATCCCGCAGCGCGGCGGTGAGCTGGTTTACCATCGCCAGCGCGCGGGCCTTGGCCTGGGGAGGGAAATACTTCTCGACGTAAAGTTGTCCGAGCGCTTCGCCCAGGCGGCGGTCGGTGGCCGTCACGCACCGCTTCCATCGCGGCAATAATTCCGTCGTTCCCACCAGGACGCGCCCCTTGAAATTAAAATCCTCGTCGACGAATGTTTGGGAGAGAAATGGCGCGGCCGTATTCACCAGGTGCCATCGAAGATATGTTTTCCAGTCGTCCATGGGCGTGGCCTTCAGTTGCTGGCTCATGGCCTCAAAAAATTTTGGAGCGGAAACATCCACCGAGTCGATTTTTGTGTAGCCAATCTCCTGGAAATAGCCGTCCCAGGCCCAGTTCGGCGTCAGCGTCCGCAGCTCGGCGCGGCTCATCTTGTTGTAGGTCTTCACCGGATCGCGCATCTCGACGCGAGTCAAGGAGGCCTCGGCCAGCATGGTTTCAAGATCTAGAACTGTTTTCGCCTCCGAAGCTGCCTTTGCCGAATCGTCTCCAGCAAGCGTTAGCATCTTGGCGACATGATCCACATATTTCTCGCGGATTTGCTTCGATTTGTCGTCCGTCTTGGTGTAATAATCGCGGTCGGGCAAACCCAGGCCTCCCTGGTCCGCCCCCCCAATGACCTGCGTGCTGTCTTTCTCATCCAGAGTGGAGCCGAATTCAAAGAGAGCGCCGACGCCCAGGCCCTGGAGGCGCGCGATTTCGGCTTGCAGGTCGGGAACACTTTGAATTGCGGCGATCTTCGCGAATTCGGGAGTGAGCGGCTTGGCGCCGTCGGAGTTGATTCGGGTTTCATCCATGCAACTGGCGTAGAAGTCACCGATTTTTTGCGCGTTCGATCCTGCAGGCTGTTTTGGATTCGCCGCCGCGGTTTCCAGGATGTCACGGAGATGCTCGCGGTTTCGCTCCGTCAGTTCGTCGTCCCGGCCCCACCGGGGATAGGAGGCAGGAATCGGATTCTTCGTGAGCCACGTACCGTTGGCAAAATGAAAGAAGTCCTCGCACGGCTTGCAAGTTTTATCGAGAGCGGCCAGGTCAACGCCGTGATCCGGATTGGTTGTGGCCTTGTCGCCGCCGGTGGCCTGTCCTGCTCGGGAGATTCCCACGAAGCCGAGTGCGGCAAGAATCAGCACGACCACAATCAAGAATGGCGCGCGAAAGAATCGCTTCGCACTGGCTGTGAAACGCGGGAAAGATCGCGAGTTTTCAGGTTGTGGCAATGGAAGAACCTCCATTTAATGTGGCCCGGGCAGGCCCTACTAGGTTTACGATGCAAAAAGGCCACAGTCAAGCTGTACGGATTCTCTTGGCCTCACTGAATAGACGCGCTGGATTCCATCTGGGGTAGCACAGCCCACTGCCAGCCTACGATCACGGCCGCAACCAGTCCGCACAGTGCTGCAAAAGACAGCCACAGCGCCGGCATGGCCCGGTTCCCGGTCACATGGATCAGGTAGGTGCAAATGGCCGGAGTGAACCCTCCAAAGATCGCGGTCGCCAGGCTGAACGCCACGGAAAAGCCCGTCGTGCGGATCTCCGGCGGCATGATTTCGGCCAGGTAGGGAACCATCGCTCCGTTATACATTCCGAACATGATGGAGAACCACAACTCAACAATCTGCAGGCGAACGTTCGAAGGGCTGCTCACCAGCCACAGCATTGCAGGGTACGAAGTCACGATCGTAACGATCGAGGAAAGAATCAGCATCGGCCGCCTGCCCACTTTGTCGGAGATCGCTCCGCCCACTGGCAGCCAGATAAAATTGGATAGCGCAACCCACATCGTGACCATCAGGCTGGCGCGATTGGTCAGGTGCAGCACTTCGATTCCATACGTCGGCGTATACGCGGTGATCAGGTAAAAGCACACCGTCGTCATCGTCGAGAGCATCATGCCGATGATCACGATCTTCCAGCTCGCCGCCAGCGAAGCGAAGATTTGCGACACGCTCGGATGATGCTTGCGCGCGAGGAACGCGTCCGTTTCCGCGAGCGACCTCCGCAGCCAGAACAGCAGCGGCACGATCAGGCAGCCGATGATGAAGGGAATCCGCCAGCCCCACAGCGACATCGTGTGCGGCGGCATGATCGAGCTCAGGATCACGCCGATCAGCGCGGCAAACATCACCGCGACCTGCTGGCTCCCCGATTGCCACGAGCAGTAAAACCCCCTGTGGCCGGGAGTAGCGATCTCCGAGAGGTAGACGGAAACGCCGCCCAGTTCGACGCCGGCGGAAAACCCCTGCAGCAGCCGCCCGAGAACCACGATAACCGGGGCGAGGATGCCAATCGTCCGGTACGCCGGAGTGCACGCGATCACGAGCGTCCCAATGGCCATCAGGAACAGCGTCAGGATCAGTCCCGAACGCCGACCGTGGCGATCCACGTACGAACCCAGAACAACGGCGCCCAGCGGCCGCATCAGGTAGCCGGCCCCGAACGTGCCGAGCGTCAGCATCAGTGAGGCGAATTCGCTGCTGGAAGGGAAAATTTCGCGGGCGATGTACGACGCATAGTAGGCGTACACCATGAAGTCGTACATCTCCAGGAAATTGCCGCTGGAGACGCGAATTACCGAACGAATTTTTGAATTGTTCTCGCGGTTGCTCATATCCACGGATCGGGACCGGATCAATGAGCGGCATTATACGCGACGTAAGAAGAAATTTCAGCGCATTAGCGCTGAGGGGCGGGGCAGTTTCCGAGAATTCCGTTTGTCACGAGTTGTTTGGAGCTCAGACCTGCTTTTCCATCTTCAATCACTCAAATGCAGGTCAGGAACTGAAGCCAAGTTTCACAGAAATGCGCCATCCCTTTGATTCCAAAAATAGGCGCAAAGCGTATTAAAGGGAATTAGTATTTTTCGTGGAATACCGAATGATTGATGTCCGGCCAGAACTCTTTTAGTATGTTAAACACTCCGTCCAAGCCCACCTGCGTTCCCCAACGTTGATACGTTTTCACCCACATATTCGAATCTGTCGGGTAATACACATCGCCGATGCCCGCTGCCGCTCCAGAACCCACGATTTCCGAAATATTGAAGGAGTTCTTTCCCGCGTCGGTCCTGGTGATGAAGAGCCGACTTACCGCATAGCCGGTCCGCTTGATGAATCCGCCTTTGCCCAGCGTGTAGTATCTCGGGTCCTCTTTCGTTACCTCCGGCACGATCGCTTCCGCCATGTAGTTCTCTATGCCGGTGTCGGCAAAGACGCGCCAATAGTATCGGCCGTATCCCGCTCCGCCTTGCCCAAAGGATGGCTCCGACTTTTGGGCCATGGAAATTCCCGACAGCGCTGCGACGAAAATGAAATCGGAGTAGTCGAACGTATCCTCCGTAGCCAGCCAGGATTTTTCCTTGAAACTCTGTGGAGGCAATTGGGTGTCAGTGCTGACCGCACGGTAGTTTGGGATGATCCAAAGAATTCTCTTGGATTGGTTATCACCCTGAGTAATCGGGTCACTTGGATCCGCGGCGTTGGTCGTGGGCGCATCTGGTATTGAGGACTTCGCATCTGTTGTTATGTTCGCTCGCTGAGGCTCCTGCCTGAGCAACGAATTTTCGCCAAGGTCCCACTGTACGGTTTTTTCTTGGAATTGTTCCAGCGTGGTCTCTGGTTCCTGGGCTCGAATACACGCAGTTGCCAGTGTCCCCGCCATCGCTACCACCATGCAAAACGATCGAATCGGTTTCATGTCTTCCCCCAGCCCCGTTATTTTCCGTTCCGGCCTTATTCGCTCGGCCCTTAAAGCTTCTCCCGCTAATTCCTCCAATGTTTGATGTTTTGAACCAGCGATTGGGTTCACGCAGGCAAAAGGTTCGATTTATTCGGAATTTCCGCTTTGTACCTCCGGTCGGAACATCTACGGGAGCCCTGCGATCAACCTATTGAAGCCGGTCTCGTTTCTTGAGAGTCGGGACCGCATAATCGTTTCTTGCTGCCCAAAACTCAGGCAGACCTCAGTCAGACTTCAGGCAGTTGTGTATGTCATCTGTTCGCAGTAACATCCCTGCAATGCAATGCAGAGTAGGCCCCATACGCCGTGGTGCGCTTCTTGCACGAAGGCGCTTACTTTTCCCAATGCTTGCGCTTTTAATGATCTTCCTGGGATGTGGCTTCAAGCCGAAGCCTGTACAGCAGGTTGTCGATCTCCACATTGCATCGGACGGCGACTTGATCGCATTCAAGCCCGACACTCTGACATGCCCAACCGGTGCGCTGGTTCGCCTCACGTTCCACCATGCGGGCCACTTCGTGAGTGCGCGACACAATTGGGTGCTGACTTTCCCTGATCAATTGGAGTCGCTGACCAAGGATTACCTGGCCAACGACGGTGTCCTTGCAAAAGACGATCGGCGCGTCATCACCGCGTCTCCGATGTGCGACAAGGGCGGGACAGTAATGGTAGAGTTTACGGCGCCCCCGCCGGGCGATTATCCGTTTTTGTGTTCCACCCATCCGGAGGACATGCGCGGGATCCTGCATGTGACGAAGTAAATGTTCCACACAAAAAGGAGAAAAAATATGAAACGTGTAAGAATTGCGGCCGTCCTCGCGGCGATCGCACTCGCGCCGCTGGTGGCATCCACCGTGGCGGCCCAACTGAAATCGCCCGATGATGTGAAGAACGGACTGACGCTTCTTGTTCAGATTTCCAACGACTTCAAGAGGCAGATCACCGCGAAGAACTTCGCGCGCATACCGCACGAATATCAGGAGTACACGGAAGGTGCCGACGCATTGCGCGCAGCCATCAAAGACGAGACCGCCGCTTTCAAGGCTAAAGTGGAAACCAGGCTGAAGGCATCCGTTGCGGCCTTTCAGAAAGTATCGGACATGAGCGCCAATGCGCCCGATGCCGATAAGCTGATGGCCGAACACGGCAAGGCCGTGACCGCCATGAACGCGTTGTTCGACTTATTCCCAGCCGATCTCAGGCCCGATCCGAACGCGGCTCCGCGTCGCCCCGGCGGCCCACCGAAAAACTGATCGTCGTCCCAGTTTTGCAGATCCGCGCAAGAATCGGATTGAACCGGGCGGGTGCGCTTGAATTGAGTTTGCTGAATTCGCCTGCCTGCTCGGTGGGGTCATTAGGCGAGTCGGTTGGTCATATCCACGGATCGGAACCGGGTGAATGGGCGTGCGGTTGCAGGTATTGTCATTTCCGAAAGGATTCTCCTGTCCCCCGACGTGCTCTTGACGGGTCTGGCCGACTACTAATAGTAATTCGATCTAATCGATTGCACCGGAGCCCTGCAAAATGCCAAGTTCCCATCGGGTTCCTCTCTGGCTCATGGGTCTCACCAACTTGTCGTATGGCCTCTACGGCGGAGTTGTTGCATTCGCAGTCCCGCAACTGTTAGGCGATCGCAACGTCCCTGAGACAGCAATCGCCGGCCTGACCGCTGTCGCGTTTTCGCCCGGCTTCTACGCGTTTCTCGTCAGCCCCGTCCTCGACGTCCGATTCAGTCGCCGCTGGTATGCAGTCGCGCTGGCGATCGTTGCCTCGCTGACACTTGTCGTGGCTTTTATGAACCTCGATCACCTCGTGCTGCTGGAAACCGCGCTCACCGTCGGGTTTTTCGCTGCCTATCTTTATCAAAGTGCCATTGGGGGTTGGCTCTCGTCCATAACGTCCGGCGAAGAGGAGAAGTCCGTCAGCGTATGGGTTACGATCGGCAACGTCGGTGGCTTTAGCGTCATGGCCATTAGCTGCAATCAGCTCGCTCGCCTCCTTTCGCCGATTGCTCTCGCGCTGGTGCTCGGGGCATCCATCCTGCTGCCGACGATCGTTTTTCCCTTCATGCAGGCGCCTGGTCCTGACCGCCGCCTCGTTAGCGAGTCTTTCCCTCGATTCTTCGGCGACCTTGTCTCGCTGGTCAAGCGGCGCGAAGTGCTCATCGCCATTATCCTTTTCGCCGCTCCCGCAGCCACGTTCTCACTTACGAACTTCCTCGGTGGCCGTGGCAATGACTTCCACGCTTTGCCAGGATTCGTTGGCTTGGTCGGAGGCGTTGGCGTGGCTGCCGGAGGGATCGTCGGCTGTCTCACCTTTCCGGCGCTCAGCCGCCTCATGCCGCTACGGCCCCTTTATCTTACCGTCGGGATTGTTGGCGCCTTATGTACACTCGGGCTCATCCTGCTGCCGCGCACTCCCTCGTCATACGCCATACTCTTGATCACGGAGAATCTATTCCAATCCTTGGCCATTACCACGAGCACCGCGGTCACGTTCGAAACCATCGGCCGCGACAACCCGCTGGCCTCCACAACCTTCTGCTTCATCACCTCGGCCTATAGCGTGCCGATCTCGTATATGCTCTACGTCGACGCCTTCGGCTTTGCCCACGGTGGAATCACTGGCAGCCTCGCCATTGATGCCATCGCCGGCATCCTCGCCAGTGTCCTGCTCGGCGTCATGCTGCTCTGGCTGTCCCGTAGGCCCAAAGCGCTGACAGTCTAACGGCGAGCACCCCATTTCATACGCGCAATGCGCTACGTCCCGAGGAGTCCTGCACTCGGAAACTGCCTCCCACCACAGGATCGCACCCCTTCAAACCACCCTCTTTCATATCCTGACGATTAAAAAGTTGAAACCGAGTTTCGCCGGGGCCCCTGCGCCAATCCGCTATAATGTGCCGGTTAGGCACGCTTAGTTCCAGGGCCTCCGAGCGTAATACAAAACTATGAGCATACGAGTCGCACTCAATCACAAGACGACCTATCGCTACTCGAAGCCCGTATGGCTCTCGCCTCACGTCGTGCGGCTGCGCCCGGCTCCTCATTGCCGGACTCCTGTCACCGGCTATTCGCTGAAGGTTACTCCCCCCAAGCATTACCTTAACTGGCAGCAGGACCCGTACAGCAACTACATGGCGCGCCTGATCTTCCCTGATAAGACGAAGGAATTTTCCGTCGAAGTGGACCTGGTGGCGGATATGACCGTCATCAACCCGTTCGATTTCTTCCTTGAAAAATACGCGGAAGAGTTTCCATTCCAATACGATCCGGTTTTGGAGAGGGAGCTAATTCCGTATCTGAAAGTCCGCCGCCCCGGGATCAAGCTTCCGGTCCTGGTGCAGGAATTGCGCAAGGAAAAAATCCGCACGGTCGATTACCTGGTCGAACTCAACCAGATCATCCATAGCAAGGTGAAATATCTAATCCGCATGGAGCCGGGCATCCAGACTCCCGAGAAAACGCTTACGCTGCAAAGCGGCTCCTGCCGCGATAGCGCGTGGCTGCTGGTGCAAATGTTCAGGTCGCTCGGCCTCGCGGCGCGATTTGTTTCCGGCTATCTGATTCAGCTTGTGCCGGACGTGAAATCGCTCGACGGCCCCAGCGGCGCGGAGCGGGATTTCACAGACCTCCACGCCTGGACCGAAGTGTACTTGCCCGGCGCCGGATGGGTTGGCCTCGATCCAACCTCGGGACTCTTCGTGGGAGAGGGCCATATTCCACTTGCCTGCTCGGCCGATCCCGTGACCGCTGCCGCAATCACTGGAAATTTTTCCGCGGACGATGAGTCCATCGTCTCCGCCGAACCCGAGGCCGGGAGCAGGAACAAAGACCGCGTCAGGACCACGTTTGAATTTTCGATGTCGGTCACGCGCATTCATGAAGATCCGCGCGTAACCAAGCCCTATTCCGACGAACAATGGGTCGAAATCGAATCGCTCGGCCACCTGGTGGACGCTGACCTGAAAAAAAATGATGTCCGCATGACGATGGGCGGCGAGCCCACATTCGTTTCCATTGATGATATGGACGGCGAAGAGTGGAACACCGCCGCGATGGGCCCGATGAAATACAAGCGCGCGGATACGTTGGTCCGGCGGTTGCGCGATCGTTTCGCCACTGGTGGATTCCTGCACTTTGGCATGGGCAAATGGTATCCCGGCGAACCGCTGCCGCGCTGGGCGCTGGGTCTGCATTGGCGCAAGGATGGCGAGCCGATCTGGCGTGATTACAGCCTGGTCGCCGATGAAAATGCTCCCGCAAAGCTGTCGAGCTACGAAGCGCGCGTTTTTATTCTTAAACTAGCCGAGCGTTTGGGCGTGAATCCGGCGCACATCCTGCCAGGGTACGAGGACGCCTGGTATTACATGTGGAAGGAACGCCGCCTCCCAGTCAACGTCGATCCGTTCGAAAATAATCTGGACAGTCCGGAAGATCGCGCACGCCTGGCGAAGGTTTTCGAACTCGGACTGGATGAGGTCGTCGGCTACGCCTTGCCGCTGCGCCGCGAATACTATACCGACGGGACGAGCGAGTGGATCAGCAGAGCTTGGTTCTTTCGTCCAGAGCGAATGTATCTGGTTCCTGGCGACTCGCCCATGGGCCTGCGGCTTCCTCTCGATTCGATCCCGTGGGTGAAGGAGTCCGAATACCCGCATCTCTACGAGCAGGACCCGATGGCCGAGCGGTCCCCGTTGCCCGACCGCAATGCACTCGCCCGGCAGCAGCAATACGCCGCCGATAATCTCGCTTTTCTGCCGCAGGAAATCGTGGAGCAAGTTTTGGAATTCGGCCCGGCTCGATCGAAGTCCCGCCACAGGGCGATGGTGTTGGACCAGCCTCCGGCGCCGGGCCAGTCAGCAAACAAGCTGGTCCGCACTTCGCTGTGCACGCAGGTGCGCGGCGGCGTCCTGCGCGTGTTCATGCCGCCGCAAAAAACTTTGGAGGATTACCTCACGCTCATCGCCGCAATTGAAGACACCGCGGCGGATGCCGGGATTCCAGTTTTGGTTGAAGGCTACGCGCCGCCGTTTGATTCCCGGACGAATACGATCAAGGTGACGCCCGATCCCGGCGTGATTGAAGTGAACCTGCATCCCGCCGCCAGCTGGGACGAATTGGTGAAGAACACTTCCGCACTCTACGAAGAAGCGCGCCTGAGCCGCCTGGGCACCGAAAAATTCATGCTCGATGGCCGCCACACAGGAACCGGCGGCGGAAATCATATTCTTGTCGGAGGCGCGTGTCCCGCCGATTCGCCCTTGCTCCGCAATCCATCCTTACTGAGCAGCCTGATCGGGTATTGGCACAACCATCCGGCGCTGTCCTATTTGTTCAGCGGCATCTTCGTGGGGCCCACCAGCCAGGCGCCTCGCTTTGACGAAGCTCGAAACGACCAGGTCTACGAAATGGAAATCGCATTCCAGCAGATTCCGAAAGATTCCGTCGCTTCGCCGTGGGTGGTGGACCGAATTTTCCGCGACCTGCTGATCGATGCGGCCGGAAGCACGCATCGCGCCGAGTTCAGCATTGACAAGCTCTATCCGCCGGATTCCGCACCTTCGCGCTTGGGACTGCTGGAAATGCGCGCCTTCGAGATGCCGCCGCATTCCCGCATGAGCCTTACGCAGCATCTGCTGTTGCGCTCGCTCGTCGCCAAGTTCTGGAAGAATCCGTATCAGGAAGAACTCGTACGATGGCGCACGGAAATTCACGACCGCTTCATGCTGCCATTTTTCCTGCACATGGACCTCGAAGACATCGTCGGTGATTTAAACGAAGCCGGATACCCGCTGAAAGTTGAATGGTTCGACCCGCATTTTGAATTTCGTTTTCCGTTGTATGGCAAGATCGAGCATCGCGGCATCGCGATGGAATTCCGGCAAGCCATCGAGCCCTGGCACGTCATGGGCGAGGAAGCCGCCGCGGGCGGTACTTCGCGCGCGGTGGATTCGTCCCTCGAAAGATTGCAGGTGCTGGCGCATCGAATGGTTGATCCGCGGCACGTCGTCACCTGCAACGGCAAGCGCGTGCCGCTTCACCCGACGGGAACGAATGGCGAATTTGTAGCGGGAGTTCGCTATCGCGCCTGGCAGCCGCCGCACTGCCTGCACCCGACGATCAAGATTCACTCCCCACTTGTATTTGATATCGTTGATACGTGGTCGGGGCGATCCATTGGTGGCTGCACGTACCATGTCGTTCATCCCGGCGGCAGGGGCTATGATCGTTTTCCAGTAAACGCGTATGAAGCGGAGGCTCGGCGCATGTCAAGATTTTTCAAATTCGGACATACGCCCGGGCCAATGGCAGTGGAAGAAGAAAAAATCACGAAGGAATTACCGTTCACGCTCGACTTGAGATTGCAATAAAGTAGCGCTGCATCCTTATATGCAAGGACCTACAACTCCGGGCGGCATCGAAACCGACCGCTCCACTCGACGCGGATTCGCCGACAATTACGGAATTGATTCGCCTTTTCCCGATGAAATGATGCGGCCGGACCGGTCGCTCGAGCCGCACTGGCGCGAATTTGTTTCTTTACTCGATGAACTCAAGCCCGAGGAATTCCGGCAGAGGCGGGAGCTTGCGCGCAGGCTCATTCACCAGAACGGTGTTACTCACAATGTGTATGGCGATCCGAATGGGCTTGACCGGCCGTGGAGCCTCGACTTCATTCCGTTGCTGGTTCCCTCCGAGCAATGGAATATCGTCAGCGAAGGATTGATTCAGCGCGCGCGTTTGCTGGACCGGTTGCTGGCGGACTTGTACGGCCCGGCGGAAACAATTTTCAGCGGGCTGCTTCCTCCGGAATTGCTCTGGGCGAACCCGGGCTTTCTGCGTCCGTGCCACGGAGTCCGGCTGCCGCGTAATCGCTGGCTGCATTTATATGCCGCCGATCTGGTGCGCACCGATAATGGACAGTATGAAGTTCTCAGCGACCGCACGCAGGCGCCGTCGGGCGCGGGCTATTCGCTCGAGAATCGAATTGTGCTGTCGCGGGCGCTGCCCTCGGTGTTTCGGCAGTGCAACGTGCAGCGTCTCGCGCCGTTTTTTGTGTCCCTGCGCGAAACTCTGACGGAGCTTGCGCCCGCCAACCATGAGAATCCGCGAATCGTTCTCCTTACGCCGGGACCCTACAATGAAACTTACTTCGAGCATTCTTTTCTGGCGCGATACCTGGGCTACACGCTGGTGCAGGGAAACGATCTGACCGTCCGCGACACGATGGTTTACATGAAAACTCTGGGAGGATTGCAGCGGGTGGACGTCCTTCTCCGCAGGGTGGACGACAATTTCTGCGATCCCCTCGAACTGCTTCCCGATTCTTATCTCGGCGTGCCGGGATTGTTGCAATCTGTACGCCGTGGAAATGTAGCCATCGCGAATGCCATCGGCTGCGGCGTGCTGCAGGCCCCGGGATTTCTGCCTTTCCTCCCCTCGCTTTGTCGCTATTTGCTGGGAGAGGAATTGAAACTCCCCTCCGTACAGACGTGGTGGTGCGGGCAGCCCGACGAACTCGCGCACGTTCTCGATCATCTGCATGAACTGGTAATCAAATCGGCCCTCCCAACACAGGGCGAGGACCCGATCTTCGGTAGTACGCTCACGCGCGGCGAGCTCGACGCGGTCGAGCAGAAAATCAAGGCGCACCCGGCGCATTTTGTCGCCCAGAGACAATTTACGCCGTGTACCACGCCGGCCCTCATCGGAGAAGAAGTGCAGCCGCGGCGTTTCGTGGTCCGCTCCTACCTGAGCGCGTATGGCGATTCGTTTACGGTGATGAACGGAGGACTCACGCGTATCACGCAATCGAATGACGCGCTCGTCGTATCCCTGCAAAAGGGAGGCCGCAGCAAAGACACGTGGATCTTGTCGGATGCTCCGGTCAGCGCCGTCACATTGCTTCCTTCCTCGGGCCAGCCGATTCCTCTCAGCCGGGGAGGAAGCGACCTTCCCAGCCGCCTTGCCGAGGATTTATTCTGGCTGGGGCGTTATGCGGAGCGCACCGACTCCCAGGCGCGGCTCGCGCGGGGAGCGCTTTCCCGCATGGTGGATCAGATAGGTTTTGAGAGTCCCTATGCCTTGCAGGTTCTGGCCTCCGCGTGCCGGACCGAACCTCTGAAGTCGACCGGCGTGGAACTCGAGCGTGAATTCATCGTCGAAATGCTGGGGGATGAAAAAAAGGGAGATCTGCGAGGCACGGTCGCCAACGTTCACCGCCTGGCGAGGGTCCTGCGCGATACCGTTTCCACCGACGCCTGGCGCATTCTCCGGGAAATTTATCGCGCGGTTTCCAATTTCAAGACCGGCGCCGCTGAGCCCTCCTCCGGCGCGCTCGAACTGCTTGATAATCTGGTCGTGACGCTGGCCGCGTTCGTCGGGTTGGCTTCGGACTCGATGACTCGCGGCCAGGCGTGGAGATTTCTCGACATGGGCCGCCGCATCGAGCGTGTCTTTTTCATCGCTCATTTCTTGAAGGACACGCTGGTGGAGAGCGGGTCCGACCCGGTGTTGCTCGAAGCGATCCTGGAAATCTCCGATAGCTCGCTCACCTATCGCCGCCGGTATCTCACGCACCTCGAACCCCACGCCATCGCCGACCTCTTGCTCGCCGACGAAACGAATCCACGGTCGGTCGCGTTCCAACTCGCCCTGATTGACCAGCACCTTGCAGCGCTGCCACGCGACACTTCGCATCCAGATCGAAATTACGACCAGCGCTTGCTCTTGAAGCTGCGCACCGCGATCCAGCTGGCCGATTTTGTCGAGCTGTGCTCCATGCCGGTTGACCGCCGGCGCGAAAAATTCGACTCCCTGCTTTCCGACATTCTGGAGCAGACCGGCCAGCTTTCCGAGGCCATCGCGCAATTGTATTTTTCGCATGCCGTCGTAACGCAGGAAATCAGCGGCTTTCCCGAGGATTCCCAGACGTGAGATACCGCATCGTTCATTCGACGAAGTACGGGTATGACGAAACCATTCCGCTCTCCCACAATGTCGTGCGCCTTCGTCCTCGCGAGCACGCCACGCAAACCTGCTTGCTACACCAACTGGTCCTGTTGCCCGCGCCCGCCTTGAGGAACGAAGGTTTCGATTATTACGGGAACCACGTTACGTGGTTCAGCCTGCAGGAACCGCACACGAACCTGCGCATCTCGGCCCAGAGCGAAGTGCAGGTCAATCCGTCCGGCCCGCACGACATCACCAAGGGACTCTCCTGGGAGGAAGTTCTCAAGATTCTGGCCATTGCGCCCGATGCGGAGACGATGGCGGCGCGCGAATTCACTTTTGAATCCGCGCACATTCCCTGGTCCCCCGAATTGGCCGATTACGCGCGCCCTTCGTTCGGCGCCGAACGGCCATTCCTCGAATGCGTTTTTGATCTGACCCAGCGGATTCATCTCGACTTCAAGTTCCTGGCGGGTTCGACGAAAATTGACACGCAAGTCGGCGACGTTTTGCATTCACGGCAGGGCGTCTGCCAGGACTTCGCGCATTTACAGATTTGTTGCCTGCGATCGCTCGGATTTTCCGCGCGGTATGTCAGCGGGTATATCTCCACGTATCCTCCTCCCGGCCACGAGCGTTTGACGGGAGCGGATGCCTCGCACGCATGGATCAGCGCCTTCACGCCGGGCCCCGGCTGGGTGGATTTCGATCCCACGAATGGACTGATGCCCTCCGACGGGCACATCACACTTGCTTGGGGGAGGGATTACGATGACGTCGGCCCGGCAAGGGGAATCCTCATCGGCGGCCAGCGGCATTGGATGGATGTTTCGGTGGATGTGGTGCCGATTGGAGTGGCGTGACGAAACGCACTCACCCTGACTGAAATCACTCCAGTAATTCCTTGGTGGTTCGGAGCGTTTCGGCCATCGAGTGGGAGGCAATATTCCGATAAGACTTCACATGACTTGGTGGCAAATCACAATGCACTCCCGCGCCAGTTGAATCGGGCCCCGCCGATCGTATTGTCGGAGGTGATCGGGTGTATACTCTCGCAGTCTAGCCACACACCTTCCGCCGCGCCCGCCATGGGCGACGGTTCATGTGCCACATGACTTGCTTACCGCAGACTGGGTATAACCCCAAGGTTCCCGGCAATCTAACTAGAAGCTATTGCACAACCCTCCGCAAGACGATCATGAAGCAGGCGATATGAAAGAAGGCGCCATAGATCGTGAGCGAGCGGTCGTAGCGCACGACCAAGCGCCGGAAGTTACCGAGCCAG
>Ga0182024_10010507_pt1 | contig 18846 bp, 13 predicted proteins | sample P32metaG_FD_120480 | JGI IMG/M metagenome (GOLD analysis project Ga0182024, IMG submission 120480) | Permafrost microbial communities from Stordalen Mire, Sweden - P3-2 metaG (Illumina Assembly) | ecosystem: Environmental > Terrestrial > Soil > Wetlands > Permafrost | place: Sweden: Stordalen... | reverse complement strand
CGAAGCAATCGTCCGCCATCTCGGCGTGGCCTTGGGCGGCCGCCCTCCCGCGACTTTGGCGCGGCGGCTGATGCTGCCGGTGAGCAAAGACACTTTGCTGCGCGTTGTTCGCCGGCACGCTGCCCGCGATACGATCGGGGCACTCCAGTACGAGAAATTGGCGGAAGGCGCCGAAGCGGGAACCGCGGGAACCCGGTGACTCCGTCGTCGTCACGCCGACGGCGGCAATCCGGCGGACTCTGCCGTTTCTCCGCGCATTAGCCAGGGACCACCGGGACCCTCGGCTGGGCTTGCGGATCGCGCTGGCCGAAGGTCGGGTGTCAGCGCAGAACCGGCCGTTAGGATGCGCGCCGGACGCGCCCTCGATCGACCCAGGAGCCGTCCCCGCGCCGACCTGCGTCTTCGGCTCAAGCTGCCCCTCAACCGACATTGCCGCGAGGATCCACCAATGGCGAGGTCGGGTGGGAAATCGCCGCTCATTCGAGCACTCCAAACAGGCTCAACTGGCCCGAAAGCGGCCATTGGAGAACATCGGCAGCGAAAGTGGGCCGATACCAAGGGGGTCAGGCGCGGACGAACTTGGATCGGCGCCCGCTTGCAGATCGCGAGCAGGTGCCCCAGGAATAACGGACCTTGACCGTCCGGTGGGAGCGCCGTCCTTGGCCAATGCATTCTGCTGTCTGGCGGCGGGTCTTGCCGTCATCGTACTACCGGCCGTCTGGGGCGGCCAAAGCGCCGCGACGCATCCGCTCGATCCGCTCTCGAGCGATGAGATCGTGGCCGCGATCGACGCGTTGCGCCAAGCCGGCGATACCGATGCGACGACCAGGTTTGCGCTGATCGACCTCGACGAGCCGGACAAGTCCGCGGTGCTCGCCTGGCAGCCGGGGCAGCCCTTTGTCCGGCGGGCTTTTGTCATCGCGCGCCAGCGGAGCACGGTCTACGAGGGCATCGTCGATCTGACTGGTCGTAAAGTCGGGCGCTGGCAGGCGATGCCGAATGTCCAGAGCGGCATTCTGCCCGGCGAGTGGGGAGAAGCGCAGCGGATCGTGACACACGACCCCGGCTGGCAGGCGGCGATGCGCCGGCGCGGCTACGATCCGTCCCACATTCAGGTCTTTTGCGCGCCGCTGGCCGCCGGCTATTTCGGCGATCGGGCAGAAGAGGGTCGCCGCCTTCTCAGGGTGACGTGTTTCGACACTGCGGGCACCAGCAACGTCTGGGCGAGGCCGATCGAAGGCCTCCTCGCGGTCGTCGATCTCGATGCGAACAAGGTCGTCCGGCTGATCGATACCGGCCCCGTCCCGGTCAGCCGAGAACCGGGCCGGTTCGATGAGGCATCGCAACGCGCGCTGCGGCCGGCGCTGAAGCCGGTAGTCAATGAGGCTCCAGCGGGCCCCAATTTCGCGCTCGACGGCAACACAGTGCATTGGAACAACTGGTCGTTCCACTACCGGATGGACCCGCGCGCCGGGCTGATCCTGTCGCTGGTCCGGTACCGTGACGGGGACCGCGAGCGCATGGTGCTGTATCGCGGCTCGCTCGCCGAGATGTTCGTGCCCTATATGGACCCGGACCCGGGCTGGTCGTTTCGCACCTACATGGATGTCGGCGAATACGGGTTCGGTCCGCTGTCCCTGCCGCTGTCGCCGGGCAGCGACTGCCCCCCCGACGCTAGGTTTCTGAGCGCGATCCTGCCCGACGAGCAAGGCAGGCCGATGGACCGGGACGGGGTGATCTGTCTGTTCGAACGCAATACCGCCGCGCCGTTGTGGCGGCACGCCGAAATCGTCAACAACGGCTACGAGGGGCGTCCGGCGGTCGAGCTGGTGATGCGGACCATCCCGAGTGCCGGTAATTACGATTACGTGATCGACTGGGTGCTGACCGAGGCCGGCGCGATCCGCATCGATGTCGGCGCGACCGGCATCGACGAAGTGAAGGGCGTACCGGCACAAACGATGGCCGATCCGACGGCGGCGCGGGATGCCGCCTACGGCAATCTGGTGGCGTCCGGCCTGGTCGGGGTCAATCACGACCACTTCCTATCGTTCCGGCTCGATGTCGATATCGATGGCCAAGCCAACACGCTGGTGCGGCAACAGCTCGTGCCGCAGCGGCTGAAGGGGGCCGGCGGCCGGCGCAGCCTGTGGCGCGTCGTCGACGAGCCTGTCGCCGTCGAAGGGCCGCTCGCCGGCGACATGCATAGCGGCGCCGAGCTGTGGCGCATCGAGAACCCGAACCTCGCCAACGGCCTCGGGCAGCATCCGGGATACGAGTTGCGGCCCGGCCACTCGGCCACCTCGCTGCTCGCGGCCGATGATTTTCCGCAGCGCCGCGCCGGTTTTTCGGGCGCTCCGCTGTGGGTGACCGCGTACGATCCCAAGGAGCTCTACGGCGCCGGCTTGTACCCGAACCAGAGCCGCGGCGGCGGCGGCTTGCCGGCCTATGTCGCGCAGCGCCGGCCGGTTGCCAACGCCGATATCGTGCTGTGGTACACGATGGGGTTTCACCACGTGCCGCGGCCCGAGGACTGGCCGGTGCTGCCGACGATGTGGCACACGGTGTCGCTGGTGCCTTACGGCTTCTTCGACCGCAACCCGGCGCTCGATCTGCCGCGCGATTTCGTACGGCCCGCGGCCGGCAAATGAGGTCGGCCGCGCCGCGGCGCCGATGGTTAAAAAATGCTAAGAAACGCGAGCAAGAGGTGCCATAATTAACTTAATGGTTTCGCCACAGCCCTGGGCGAACCACCGATGGGGCGAGGGATAGCGCCCGCAGGGAGAACCTTGATGACCCGCAGCATCCTCCTTGTTGCCGCCGGAATCCTCGCCGCCTCTTGCGCCGCCTGCGCTCCGCCTTCCAGCTCGCCGCCGGCGCCAACACGGGTCGCAGCTAATTGTACCTTCAATGCGAGCAGCGTGGGCGTCTTAGCGCCCGGCTATTTCCCAAACCCCGGTGGCAACACATATTCGATACCCGGACAGAATCTCCAAACAGGAAGCTCCCTTAGCACACAGATGATAAATGACATAAACGCAGCCTTCACAAATGCGCCTCTAGCTGTCCAGAATGATGTATGCGCGTTGTCAGGCATATTTATCGACACCAGTTCTTGCCAAGGAGGAACAATAAATCCTTGTACCCCCGTTAACAACAATCTGCCGGTTTCATGGGGGTATCGAAGCTACAATAGAGCTGATCCTGGCTTTATGTATGTGGCAATTCCTGCATCGCTTTGGCCCACTGTCAATACGATGGCTATCCCGCTTTCTCAATACGAACAGAATGCTGTTCAGTATTTTGCTCTAAACGCGGGCAATCCATATTGGGGCAGTAGTACTAACCCTACTTACCCTTTGCCAAATATTTCCAGCGTGAGTTATAATAACCGCGGCACCTCATGGCCAACGGTACTTGCTGCGCTTGCGCACGAGCTCGGACATGTAAAATTTAATTATACCATTCATAAGAAAAATCACTATGGGGAGGACTATGATTTTAGCTTGCTACACAACTGCAATACCGGCAGCACTACTATAGATTTCTTTAACTGGTGGACATATAGCGGTAACTATAAAAAGATTTTTCCCAAAGGGTCCAAAGGATATTGGCGTCAATTTGGCTACCAGGACAACCAAAATAGCAATCAAAAAATAGATCACTCCCTCTCTCCGTTTCTGTCAGATTTTAAGGATCTGACTCACTATGCAAATCCGAACCCGTTACTTTACACTTTATACTCAGACGAAGCGGAGCCGTGGGCTAGTTTTTGGGGAGCCTGGTCGCCTGACGAAGATTTTGTAGAAACCTATGTATTGTCTGCTTTGTTAGATAATATGACATCACTACAAATTAGCATTTCCGGCTATTCTCCCTATGACGTCATCGCAAACACGACACAGAATAACAAGCCGGTTTTATACAGCAAAATACAGTGTGTAGCCAATCTACCTACGATTTGAAGCGTAACAACTGGCCTAGTTCCGTAACAGTTATGGATCGAAATATAATATGGGTCGCAGCGGCGGGACGGACCCATGTTGCTTCCGGGATCATAGACCCTTTCGCCCAAAAGCATCCGAGCACCGTCGGCCGCTCGCAAGCCTCAATAAGGCTCCCCCACGAAAATAAAGGTGGTGCCGGTGACGATCGGGGCGCTGGCGCCGACGAAGGAGATGTTGGCGTCCTTGACCTGGCGGGAGCCGGCGCGGCCGGAGGCTTGGAGGGCGCCTTCGATGATGTGCCAGAGGCCGTGGATGCGCCCGGTTCCGAGGCTGCCGCCGAAGGTGTTGAGGGGGAGTTCGCCGTTTAGCTCGATGCGGCCGTCCTGGATGAAGTCGAGGGCTTCGCCCTCCTTGCAGAAGCCGTAGGATTCCAGACCGTAGATCACCGAGGCGGAGAAACCGTCGTAGATCTGGGCGACGTCGACATCCTTCGGGCTGAAGCCGGAGCGCTCCCAGGTCAATTTCGCGGAGCTGCTGCCGCCCGCCATGTAGCTCGACAGGCTGCCGATGCGGCCGGCCACCTCGAAGTGGAGGCGCTGGCCGTAGCCGGCGAGGTAGGCCGGGGTCGGCTTCAGGTCGCGCGCCCGCTCGGCCGTGGTCAAGACGATGGCGACCGCGCCCTGCACCGGGATGTCGCAATCGAAGAGACAGAAGGGATAGGCGACCATCCGCGAGGCGAGGTAATCTTCGCGCGAGAGCGGCGTGCCGTAGAAATAGGCGTGTGGATTGTGCTGCGCGTGTTTGCGCTGGGTCACCGCGAGCGTCGCCATCTTCTCGCGGTCCTGGTTGTTGCGCTCGAGCCATCTCGTATAGGCGACGGCCATCCCCTGCCCCGGCCCGCCGAAGCCGTAGGGCGCGGTGAACTGGGCGGCGCCCTGCGCTTGTGTGCCCGGAAGGTTCTGGTAGGTGCCGCGCGGGTTGTGCATCGCCCGCCATACGACGGCATATCTGCACACCCCGGCTAGGAGGGCGTTGACCGCCTGCTGCACGGCGCCGCCGATGTTGGTCGTGCCGACCTGGATGTGCCAGCTGAGATCGGGCAATTTCAGCATCGCCATCATGCAGTTGACTGAGACGATCGAGATGCCGTCAACTTCGGCGTGCCCGGTCGCGGGCAGTTCGGGATAGGTCGCCAGACCGTCGATGTCGGACATCGCGAGGCCCGAATCGAGGACGGCCTCCTTGACGGCCACGAGCGCATGGGAAGCGAGCGGAATATCGGCCGAGCGCGTGACCTGGGAAAAACCCACGCCGCTGACCGCCACCTTGCACCGGTTCTCCCACATGTGGTTCTCCCCGTCAGAGCTGGTGAACGCTTCGGCCGGCAGCCGGGGCCAGCACCGTGCGCCCTTCGAGACAGCCGCTTCGCGGCTTCCTCAGGATGACGAATTCTATTAATTTCATCATAAGCTTACCGTCATCCTGAGGAGGCGCGCAGCGCCGTCTCGAAGGACGCAGGAGGGTCCGTGCAGCGCATGGTTTTGCAAATCCCCTCACTCGGCCGCGATCGGGCGCGCGAGGCGAAACTGCGGCAGGGTGATGTCGTCGTTGAGCTTCTCGAAGACGATTTCGACGCGCCGCCCGACCTTTGCCTCGGTGTATTCCGCCTCCAGGAGGTTGCCGGCCATCAGCGCGCCGGGGGCGTCGTCGAGCTCGACGATGATCGAGGCGTAGGGGACCGCCGAGGCGAAGCGCTTGTCGCCGGTGTGATACATGATCGTGTAGGCGTAGATCGTGCCGAGCCCACGCACCGGCTCGAATTTGAGGTCGGTCGCGACGCATTGGGTGCAGGTCGCGTAGGGCGGGTGCTGGAAATGCCCGCAACTCTGGCAGCGCTGCAATTCGACAACGCCGCGCTTTGCGGCGTCCCAGAACGGCTTTGTCCATTCGTTCGGGACCGGGATCGGCCTCGTCACCTTCTTCCAGTCACTCATCCTTATGGCCTCTCGCGGTCCTTCAGGTGCGCCGGCCGGGGCATCCGCGGCAGGAGCGAGTTGTCCGCCGGCTTCGGCAAGCGCTTCTCCAATTCCTCCGCGACGATCTGGCGGATCTCCGGAAAGCCGGGGGCCGCGTCGAGGCCGAACCGGAAGAGCTGCCGGAACGAATCCGGGTGGTTCCAGATGGCGGCCAAGACGGCGTATCGCATATCGGGGCTCGGATGGCGGATCGCGCAGTCGACGATAGTGCCGACATCGTTGCCGTCGAGGGTTATCTCGGTCGGTGATGGAGCGTCGCCGAAGAGGCGGATTTGCGGCAGGCGCGTATAATAATCCCGCCACACGACATCAGGGGCAGCTTCCGCTTTGGCCGGCGCCGCCAGATCGGTGTGCTCGCCGCGTCGCACCAGCATCGCCCATCGCCTCCTTGACCCGGTCAGCTCCGGCGGGCTTATCCTCTATGCCAGGCATATTTGAAGGGAGAATGTCTTGGCAACGCAAGCGATGATCGCGCCAAGCTCGTTATCGACGGGGCCGGGCGAGTTGATGGGCAACGCCGGACCCGGCATGCTGGCGGGCCTCAGGGTCATTGAGATCGCCGACGAGCGCGCCGAATATGCCGGGCTCCTCTTGGCCGGGCTCGGCGCCGAGGTGATCAAGATCGAACCGCCCGAAGGCAATGCCACACGGCGGATCGGGCCGTTTCTGGAGGACCAGCCGGGCCTCGAACGCTCGCTCTATTTCTGGAACTACAACCGCAACAAGAAATCGGTGGTGCTCGATCTGCGGGAAGGCGTCGGGCAGGAGCACCTGGTGCGCCTCTTGGGCGGCGCCGACATCCTTTTGGATGCGAGCTGCGGCGCGCTCAACGAGGCGCTGGGCCTGGATCGCGGCGCGCTCAACACCAGATTCCCGGGGCTGGTAACCGCGCGGATGACGCCGTTCGGCGATGACGGGCCGTGGAAGGAATTGAAGAGCTCCGACCTCATCCATCTCGCATTGGGCGGGATCATGATGAATTGCGGCTACGATCCCGACCCCAATCTCGAATACGACACGCCGCCGATCGCGCCGCAGATCTGGCATGCCTATCACATCGCCGGCGAGCAGCTGGCGACCGGGATCATCGCCGCCCTCATCCATCGCGAGCGAAGCGGCGAGGGGCAGGATGTTTCGGTGGCGATCCACGAGGCGGTGTCGAAGAACCCCGAGCAGGACATCATGCATTGGGTAATGCGGCGGGTGCCGCTGTGGCGCATGACCAACCGGCATGCCGGCGAATTCCCCAATCATTCCCCGAGCATCAGCCACACCAAGGACGGGCGCTGGTTCATCACCCACGGCATGGGCGCGCGCGACCTGAAGAATTTGGTGCCGCTGTTGTCGAAATACGGCGCGCAGGCCGATTTGCAGCCGCCCCCGCCCGATGCCGATTTGCGGGCGCGGCAGGTGCCCGGCACGGGGGCCGGCGACGAAACGAGGGCGCACATGCTCGACATCGTGCAGCGCTTTATCCGGGCCTGGGCCTACCCGGACATGCCGTGGCGCGAGGCGCAGGATGCCGGCCTCCTCTGGGCGCCCTTGCGCAAGCCGCACGAGAACGCGCTCGACGAGCATTGGCTGGTCCGCAAGACCTTTGCCGATGTCGAGCACAAGGAGCTTGGCCGGAGCTTCCGCTACCCGACCAGCAAATGGCTCGCCACCAGGACGAGCTGGCAGGTCGGCCGCCGCGCGCCGCTCATCGGCGAGGATACCGAGGCGGTGCTCGGCGGAGCGGCCCGGCGCCCGAGCGTGCCGGCGCGGCCGCGCCGGGTCGAGGCCCCGCGCCTCTCGGCGCTGCACAACAAACCCTTTCCGTTGCAAGGGATTAAGATCCTCGACTTCGCGTGGTTTCTCGCTTCCGCCGGGGGCACCCGGTTCCTCGCCGCGCTGGGCGCGGAGAGCTTCAAGGTCGAATGGAAGGATAATCCCGACACGCGGCTGGCGGCGATGGCGCCCATTGGCGGGCGCGCCGCGCGCGATGCGGCGACCGGCCCCTTGCCCCCGGTGCGCGATTCCGACATGGGTGGCCAGTTCAACAACAAGAATGCCGGGAAGCGCGGCATCTCCCTCAATATCCGGCATCCCAAGGGACTTCAGATCGCCCGGGACATGGTGCGGATCTGCGATGTCGTGGCCGAGGGTTTCTCGCCTGGCGTCCTGCAGCGCCTGGGGCTTGGCTACGACGTAATGAAATCGATCCGGCCCGATATCATTTACATCCAGCAATCGGGGATGGGCGCAAACGGGACTTACGGGCGGATGCGCACGGTCGGCCCGGTGGCGGCGGCGTTTGGCGGCCAGGGCGAGATGTCGGGCCTGCCGGAGCCGGCGATGCCGGTCGGCTGGGGCTATTCCTACCTCGACTGGATGGGCGCCTACGGCTATGCGCTGGCGCTCCTGGGCGCGATCTATCACCGCGAGCGCACGGGGGAGGGTCAATGGATCGACGCCTCGCAATGTGAATCCGGCATTTTCCTCACCGGCGCGACGATCCTCGACTGGTCGGCCAATGAGCGCGAGTTCCGCCGCTATGGCAACCGCTCGCCCTATAAGCCCGCAGCGCCGCACGGCGCCTATCGCTGCGAGGGCCCGGACCATTGGATCGCCATTGCCTGCTTCACCGATGAGGAATGGCGCGCCTTGGCGAAGGTCGCCGAGCACGGCGAATGGCTCGACGACCGCCGCTTCGGCACGTTGGAGCACCGGTTGCTGCACCAGGATTCGCTCGATGCCGCGGTGGAGGCGTGGACGCTCGGGCAAGACCGCTACGACTGCATGATGAAGCTGCAGAAGGCCGGGGTGCCGGCCGGGGTGTGCCAGAACGCCGAGGATCGCGTCGACACCGATCCGCAGCTGCGCCACCTCAAATGGCTGACCGAAGTCACCGGCACCAAGATCGGCACCTGGCCGATCTACGAGCTGCCGATGAAGTTGAGCCGGACCCCGGCCTATATCGGCGGCCCGACCAATCGCGGCGCGCCCTGCTATGGCGAAGACAATATGTGGGTCCTGACCGAGCTCCTCGGCCGAACCCCGAGCGAGGTCGAGCGGCTGGCCGAGGAAGGCGTCATATAGGGCGCAACCGCATTTGATTGAAGCATCCCACCCGTCACCCCCGCGCAAGCGGGGGTCCAGGGGCAGCGGCACAGCGGTTGCCCCTGGATTCCCGCTTTCGCGGGAATGACGAATGGAGAGGTGATTCGATCAAATGCGATGATGCTCTAAATCACGGAATTTTCCGCCAGAACCGAGAGCTCGCCCGAAGACAGTCCCAATTCGTCGCAGAAGATTTCCGTGTTGTGCTCGCCGATCAGCGGCGCTCGTCTGGAGATCCGCCACGGGGAGCCGTTGTAGATGGCCGCTTCGCCCGGGTAGACGAAGCTGCGGCCGAGTTCCGGGTGCTCCACCTCTTTCCAGAAACCGCGGTCATTGAGGTGAGGGTCGTCGAGGAGCGCTTCCGGAGCGCGCACCGCCCCCCAGGTGAAGCCGCGTTCCTGGGCAGCGTGGTAGACCTCCTCTGAGGGCAGGCTCGCAATGAAGCCCGCGACCAGATCATCGATGATGTGAGACGTGTTGGCCGCGATGACCGCCGGGTCCTGGTATTTTGGGTCCCGGAGATCCCCCGCCATGCCGTTGGTGTCCAAGAGGTCCGCCAACTCCCCGATATACCTGGGGTTGAGCCGGCCGGCCACCAGCGCGCAGACGTAGCTGCCGTCCTTGGCGCGGAACTGGGTCCGGGGTGTGGGACCGGGGGCATGATGGCGGCCGGTCTGGCGTCGCAGGACCTCTCCCCGGTAGATGTAATTGGCGATCGCCGCCTCGGTCGTCAGCGCACAAGCCTCATGGATCGAGGCGTCGATATACTGCCCTTGCCCTGCAAAAGGTCGGTAGACCAAGGCGGCCATGATCGCCATGTAGGCGAAATGACAGCCCATGTGCCAGGCATTGCCGCCACCGGGAGCGATCGGCAAATCCAGTTCGTCATAGCCCGAAGACGCCATCTCGCCGCCCGCGGCCATGTGCAACAGGTCGCTGGAGAGATAGTCCCGCCACGGCCCGGTCTGGCCGAAGGGCGTCAGCGCGCACATAATCAGCCCCGGGTTTTCATTGCGCAGAACCTCGTAATCGAGCCCGAGGGACGCCAGGAAGCCGGGCCGGAACGTTTCCAGAATGACGTCCGATGTCGCCGCCAAACGGCCGAACAGCCGGCGCCCGTCCGCGGTTTCCAGATTGAGGGTAATGCCGCGCTTGGACGTGTTGTAATACCAGAACGTGAGGCTCCGCTCCGGGTGGGGGATGTCGTCGAGGAAGGGCCCGACATGGCGGTTGGGTTCGCCGCCGGGGGGTTCGATCTTGACCACGTCGGCCCCGAGATCGCCCAAAAGCTTGCCGCAGAACTGGCCGGTTTCATCCGCGAGCTCGAGGATTCTGAGGCCTGCCAGCGGGCCCGGCAGAGGTTGCCCCTGGGCATCCTTCACTGGAGCATCTCCTCGAGGTACGGAAAGCGCGGCCGTTTTGTCGGCCAGAACGTGCCGTCGGCAAAGCCCGCGCAGAATTCTTCGTGGCTGTAGCCCAGCAAGCCTTCGACAATCTCCCGGGTGTGCTGGCCGATCAGCGGGCTCGGCAGGTGGTTCGAGGCTGGGGTTTCGGAGAGCTTGAACGGGGCATTCTGCACCTTGTGTCGTCCGAGCGCCGGATGCTCGATTCCCAGATACATCTCCCGGTGGCGCAATTGCGGGTCCTGCTCCACCCGGTCTTCGGCGCTTTGTACCGGAAGGGCGCGAACACCGGCTTCCTGGCAGCGCTCGGTCAGCTCGTACTTCCCCAGGGTCGTCGTCCACGCCTCGATATGCTCGTCCAATTCCTCCTGGTGCGCCAAGCGTCCGGCGAGTGTGGCAAACTTCGCCGAGGTGGCCCACGACGGAGCGCCCATGACCTCTACCAGAAGCCGCCATTCCGCGTCGGAGTGGCAGACGATGACGCACCAGTCGTTATAGTCGCCCGGATCAGTGCGATAGGCATTATGGGGCGCAACAGTTGGCCCGCGGTAGTTGTTGACGAGCGGCGTGCCGGGCCAATGCGCACGATTGCCGGGAGGAAAGCCAGCCCGGCGCGACCCGCGCCCGTTCGCCGTGAAGTCCAAGAGCGCCGGACCGTTGAGCGGCACGCTCGACACCATCTGAGAGAGGTCGATGTGCTGGCCTTCTCCCGTCATGTTGCGATGGTAGAGGCCGGTGAGGGCACACATTGCCCCGTACATGCCGCCGGTATCGTCCATATACGACCAGCCCCAGCCGGCCGGCGGCTTGTCGGGCAGACCGGAAAGATAGGTCAACCCCGACACCGCCTGGGCGACCGGACCGAATGTCGTGTAATGGTGATGGCGACCGGTATGGCCGTAGCCTGACATCGACACATAGACGATATCCGGTTTGATTTTGCGCTGCTCCTCATAGCCGAGGCCCCATCTCTGCAGCACCCGGGAGCTGAAATTCTCGATGACGATGTCGGAGACGGCGATCAGCCGCTTGACGATCTCTAGGCCCTTGGCGCTGCGGACGTTCAGACTGAGGCTCTTCTTGTTGACGTTCGTGTCATTGAAGTTTCCCGAATTGTTCAGATTGGCCTCGAGATGCTGCGGCGTCGTCGTACTCGGCAGCCTGCCGCGCTCATTCTCCGGCCACTCGATTTTGATGATCTCGGCCCCCAGAGCTCCGAGCCAGCGGGTGGCCCATGGCCCGGCCCGCACCCAGCTGAAATCCACCACGCGAATGTTTTCAAGGGCTCGCGGTCGAGACATGGCGTCGTTCTCCGGCTCGGGTGAGGCCCAGAATGCTCGACTGTAGACCAAGAACCGCGAAGAGCTGAAATGGCTTGAGCCATTCATCCAACAAGGATCACTGCCATGACCGATGAGGCGCATCCTGTTCCGCACGACATTCCGATCGGCATCGCCGCCGCCGGTCAGCGCCACGAAACTGATTCGATGGGCGGGATCGACGTCCCCGCCGACCGCTATTGGGGAGCGCAGACCCAGCGCAGCCTTGTGCATTTTGCGATCGGCGACGACCGCATGCCAAAGCGCCTGTCGCGCGCCTATGGCTGCGTCAAGAAGGCCGCGGCCTTGCTCAACGCCGCTTCCGGGCGCCTCCTGCAATGGAAGGCCGATGCGATCGTGCGCGCCGCCGACGAGGCGATCGGCGGCCTCCTCGACGACCATTTTCCGCTCTATGTCTGGCAGACCGGCTCGGGCACGCAATCCAACATGAACGTCAACGAGGTGCTGGCGAACCGGGCGATCCAGCTGCTCGGCGGGGAAATCGGCAGTAAGTCGCCGGTGCATCCGAACGACGATGTCAATATGGCGCAGTCCTCGAACGACACCTTTCCGACCGCGATGCACATCGCCGCCGTCTTGGAATTGGAGGAGCACCTCTTGCCCCATGCCGAGGCGCTGGCCGCGGCAATCGAGGTGAAGGCGAAAGAATGGATGGATGTCGTCAAGATCGGGCGCACTCACCTGATGGACGCGGTTCCGCTGACGGTGGGACAGGAATGGGCGGGCTGGGCTCATCAGATCCGCGACGCGCTCAGCCGTATCCGCACCTCTGAAGACGGGCTCTTCGAGCTGGAGGCCGGCGGCACCGCGGTTGGCACCGGGCTCAACGCGCCGCCCAATTTCAGCCGCGAGATGGCCGCGACGATCGCCGAGCTGACCGGCTACAAGTTTGTGACCGCCCCCAACAAATTCGCCGCCCAGGGCTCGCTCGACGCGATGGTCGCGGCGATGGCGGCGCTGCGCGGTCTCGCGGTGGCATTGATGAAGATCGCCAACGATATGCGCTGGCTCGCCTCGGGTCCGCGCTGCGGCCTCGGCGAACTCCTATTGCCGGAGAACGAGCCGGGCTCCTCGATAATGCCGGGCAAGGTCAACCCGACGCAGCAGGAGGCGATGGTGATGGTGTGCATCCAGGTGATCGGCGAGGACAATGCCGTCGCCATTGCCGGCAGCCAGGGCAATTTCGAGCTCAACACGATGCGCCCGATCGTCATCAACAATTTCCTCCATTCCGCGCGCGTGCTGGGCGATTCGTGCGACAAGCTGCGGCGTTTCTCGGTCGAGGGAACCCGGCTCAACCGAGAGCGCATCGACGAGATGGTCGCTCGCTCGCTGATGCTGGCGACCGCGCTCAGCCCGGTCATCGGCTACGACAAGGCTGCCGCGATCGTCCACAAGGCGAATGACGAGGGACTGACCCTCAAAGAGGCCGCCCTCAAATCCGGCGCCATCGACGAACAGCGCTTCGACGAAATCGTCGACCCCAGGAAGATGGTCGGAAGCGGCGTCGGCGGGAGCTGATCAGCATGCCCGGGTGCTGTTGGCCGGGGCGGCCCCGGCACACCACAGATGCGCGGGCCTCGCAGTCACGCCAGCGCCCTCTGGGACGGCGTGGATTTGACATGACCGAGGCTCGGATCCGAATTGTGAATGGCTAATAAATTGATGCCGACCTCAAAATACGCATAGTTAAATCGGTTGAAAATACTTTTTAAGTCTTCCTTTCGTGACTTTATCCACTCCACCATTATTATAGGAGAGAATGATTTTATTATGTTTTCTGCACCAGACAACGTCTCTATTTCCATCCCCTCGACATCTATCTTTAGAAGATCAACCCGGTTCATTTCTAAAGAGTCCAATGTTATACATCTCACGGGGACGGTGGACTCGTCAGAGTAATCAATCTTCTGACCAATATATTCGTTGGTTGTACGCTGCTTGAGTTCCAAGCTGCCGAAGCTTGCCGGTTTCAAATAATCCGGGTTCGGAATTCTGATTATCCCAGACTCCCCGCCCGCCGCGGCATGTATCGCTCTGGCATTGAAGCAGTTGTTGATCGAGATGTTCCCGGCGAGGGCATAGAAAATGCGTTCTTGCGCTTCGATTGCTAGAACCGAGCCCCAGCCCGTCATCGTCTTGGCCCACTCTATCGTATGGACCCCGATATTGGCGCCGCAATCGATCGCAACGACGCCGTCGCCAAAATGCTGACGCCGCACTCCGAGCAAACCTGTCACCAAGGCGACTTCCTCGCTTGCGTAGGTCGATGTTCCAAGGATCTCGTAGCCGACGCCATATCCCAACCCGTCCTGGTTGATGTGACGGTCGAAGCGATTGACGATCAGCGGGCCGTAATCGGAAGCGGCGAGGACAAACGCAATCGGTCGGAGGGGATGACTCATCGAGGTCTTCTCAAAGGCTGGACCGGCGGCAGGCCGCGGCACAATGGGCGCGGGAGCTTGTCGCATTGGCGATCGGCGCCAGGATACCGTGCGGGCGCCGCTCGATGTGGTGCTGAATATAGATATCCAAGGCACCTCGATTGTCGACTGAATCCAATCCCCTCCTCGTCAGCGCAGGACGCCGATCCGATCGGCGATCTGCGTCGGCGCGAGTGCGGGGACTCGAAAAGCAGGCGACGCAGCTTACCGACCCGCGCCGGCGGCGCTATTTTGCTTTTCATCATCCGCTAGACGCCGAGGGGAGCACCTATCAGTCACCGAGCGAGGTCGCTTCGAACTGCGCCAGCGCGGCGACGACGGCGCCGAGGTCGAAGCGGCCGCGCCTCAGATCATGGCCGGCTTGCTCGATCGGCATCACCTGCGCGGGTGCCGGGATCAGGGAAGCCGCCAGGCTCAATTCGGCGATCGAGCCGAACGGATCGGTGGTGCCGTGCACGAAGAGGGCGGGGATCCGCAGGCGGGGAAAGTGCTCGGTGCGCAGCCGCTCGGGTTTGCCGGGCGCGTGCAACGGATAGGAAAACAATAAGAGGGCCTCGACCAGCCGGGGCTCGTCGGCGGCCAGCATGCTCGCCTGGCGCCCGCCATAAGATTGCCCGCCGAGGATGACCCTGCCCGAGACGATGGCGCGCAGCGCGCCGACGGCCTGGCGCAACCCGGCACGGTCGGCGGCGGCATTGGCCGGCGACGGCGGACCCTTCGGCCGGCGCTGCCGAAACGGCAGGTCGATGCGCAGCACCTGAAGCCCCGCGGCGCTGAACGCGGCGGCGGCCGCCACCAAGAGCGGCGCATTGCAATTGCCGCCGGCCCCATGCGTCAGGACCAAACCGGTGCCGGCAGCCCGATCCGGCCGGTGCAGGAAGCCGCGGACCCCCTCGGTCTCGAACGCAACGATTCGGTTCATCTAGGCTAAACTGTCCGGTCTGTAGGGCGGGTCTTGACCCGCCAATATACCGCCAAGGCGGATCGAGATCCGCCGTACAAAAGGCGGGGAAACCGATGTGTACCCGTCAATACCCGCGCGGGTCTTCCATCAAGGCATTGGCGCCGCGGGCTGGCTTGGGCGAAGATGCGGGTGTCGAGAGGGGAGGCTCGCCGCGAATGAACGATCGACCTGCGTCTCCCGCCGACGACGCCGCAAGCGGACCCAAACCTGCCGGCCCGGACTTTGCGCTCGGCCAAGCCCTGCCGCCGGCCCTGTTGTATCGCCGCTGCGACCCGGCCGAGCTGCCCTTCGAGCTGTGCAGCGAGCTCGAGGAGGCGCCGGGGCTGATCGGGCAGGAGCGCGCCGTCGAAGCGTTGAATTTCGCCGTCCGCATGCGCGCCAAGGGATACAACGTCTATGCCCTCGGCGCGAGCGGCACCGGCCGGCACGGCATGGTCGAAGACCTGTTGCGGCAGCGCGCCGCAAACCAGCCGACGCCGCCGGACTGGTGCTATGTCAACAATTTCGACGACCCGCAGCTTCCCCGGCGCCTGCGGCTGCCGAGCGGACGCGGCGCCGGGCTCGCGGCCGCGATGAAACGACTCGTCGACGAGCTGCGCGCCGCCCTGCCGGCGGCCTTCGAGCGCGACGAAAACCGGGCGCGCCGCGAAGCTGTCGAGCAAGAATTCAAGCGAAAGAGCGAAGCCTCCTTCGGCGCCCTCCAAGAGCGCGCCGAAAAGAAGAACATCACGCTCCTGCGCACCCCGATGGGCCTTGCCCTCGCCCCGACCCGCGACGGCAAGGTGCTGGCGCCGGAATTGTTCAGCCAACTCCCGACGGCCGAGCGCGAGAAGATCCAGCACGAGATCGAAAGCATCCAAGCCGACCTCGAGGCGATCATGCGCCAGGTGCCGCAGTGGGAGCGCGAGCACCGCGATGCCGTACAGGCGCTCAATCGGGAGACCGCCGGGTTTGCGATTGCCCATCTGATGGAGGAATTGCGCCGTGCCTACGGCGACATCCCCGAGGTCACGCCCTATTTCGACGCGGTCGAGCGCGACATAAAGGAGAATGTCGACGATTTCCTGACCCCCGCAGCCCCGGCGGCGCCGGAAGCCGGTCCGCCGATGCCGGCGGCAATCCTCCATGATATCGAGGACACGAGGTTTCGCCGCTATCAGGTCAACGTCATCGTCGACAACAGCGCTCAGCACGGCGCGCCGGTTATCTATGAGGACAACCCGACGCACCAGAGCCTCGTTGGCCGGGTCGAGCATCTGGCGCGGTTCGGCGCGCTGATCACCGATTTCAACCTCCTGGTCGCCGGCGCGTTGCACCGCGCCAATGGCGGCTATCTCGTGCTCGACGCGCAAAAGCTCATTACCGGCTATTTTGGCTGGCCCTCCTTAAAGCGGGCGCTCGAGGCCGGGCAGATCCGCATCGAGACCTTGGAGCAGGCGTTGAGCGTGGCGAGCACGGTGTCCTTGACGCCCGAGGCGATCCCGCTCGATTTGAAGGTGGTGCTGGTCGGGCCGCCGACGCTCTATTACCTGCTCAGCGCCCAGGACGAGGATTTTGGCGACCTGTTCAAGATCGCCGCCGATTTCGAGGACCGGGTCGAGCGCACGCCGGAAACCACGCTGCTTTACGCCCGGCTGATCTGCGCGATGACAAGGCGCGCCAAGCTGCGGCCGTTCGCCCGGGACGCCGTCGCCCGGATTATCGAGCAGGCGGCGCGGTTGGCCGGCGATTCCGACAAATTGTCGACGAGCGTGCGCGCTTTTCACGACCTCTTGTGCGAATCCGACCAGTTCGCCGGCGACGGCGGCAAGGAGGTGGTCGGCGAAACCGAGGTGCAGGCGGCGCTCGATGCGCAATTCCGCCGCGGCGACCGCATCTACCGGCGCCTGCAGGAAGAGATCGGTAAGAAGACGATCCGCATCGAGACCGCGGGGGAAGCGATCGGCCAGGTCAACGGGCTGTCGGTGATCAGCCTGGGCAATCTCGCCTTCGGCCAGCCGAGCCGCATCACCGCGCAGGTCCGGCTCGGCCGCGGCGAGGTCGTCGATATCGAACGCGAGGTCGCGCTCGGCGGGCCCTTGCATTCCAAGGGCGTCCTGATCCTCTCCGGGTTTCTCGGCGGCCGCTTTGGCAAGAACCGCCCGCTGTCGCTCAACGCGAGCCTCGTCTTCGAGCAATCCTATGGCGGGGTCGACGGCGACAGCGCGTCGGCCGCCGAACTCTTCGCCCTTCTGTCGGCACTGGCGGAGGCACCGATCAAGCAATCTTTCGCGCTGACCGGCTCGGTCGACCAGCGCGGCCAGATCCAGGCGATCGGCGGGGTCAACGAGAAGATCGAGGGCTTCTTCGACAGCTGCCGAGTGACCGGCTTCACCGGCCATCAGGGCGTCATCATTCCGGCAAGCAACGTGAAGCACCTGATGCTGCGCCGCGATGTCGTCGCGGCGGCGGAACAGGGAAGGTTTAGGGTCTACCCCATCGACACGGTCGATCAAGGGATCGAGCTGTTGACCGGAATCCCTGCCGGAGAGCCCGATTCCGGCGGAAATTATCCGCTAGCCTCGCTGAACCAGCGGATCGCCGCGCGCCTCGATGCCTTCGCCGCCAAGGCGGCCGAGCTCGCGCGCCTCGCATCTGGTGGGAGAAATCGCCCTGAGGCGCACAAATGAGCCTCCCACCGATGGCCGGGCCGATCGAGCGCGTCGTCGTGCCGCTCGACGCGGCGAGCGAAAGCCTTGTCGCGATCGAGACCGCGGCACGGCTCGCCGCGCACGCCAAGGCGCCGCTCATCGGCATCTTTGTCGAGGATGAGGATCTGCTGCATCTGGCGAGCCTGCCGTTCGTCCGCCAGGTTACCCTCGGCGCGCATGCCGAGAAGCTGACGACCGAGCATCTCGAATTGCACCTGCGGATTGCCGCCGAGCGCGCCCGGCGGGAGCTCTTCGCCGCGGCCCAGCTTCATGGGGTGACCGCTTCCTTCGAAATCGTGCGCGGCGCGTCGACAAGCGCGCTCAGCGCCGTCTCGGAGCGCGATCTGGTTGTTGCTTGCGCGCTGACCCGGCCGATTGCCGGGCATTTTCGGGTGGAATGCCGCTGGTGGTCCGCGCTCGAGGCGATGCCGGGTCCGTTCCTCCTGGCGCGGCACGCCTGGAATGCGCAGGGCTCCGTTGCGATGCTGCTGCGCGACCGCGGCCCGGCCTCGGTTCGGCTCTTCGAAGCGGCCGCGCAGATCGCCGACGCCGCGGATGCCCAGCTGACCGTGATCACGGCCGGCCCGGAACGGTTTGAGAATTGGATAGAAGACCGGCTCGCCGACCGGCCGGTACGGCTGCGGATCGAGACCGGGCCGGCCGAGCCCTCTGCCTTGCGCCAGCGGCTCGGCGAACTCGATTGCCGCCTCCTCGCGATCGAGGCCGGCGGCGATCAGCTGCGCGACCTGGTCGAGCGCTACGCCTGCGACATCCTGATCGTGCGCTGAGGACCACCGAGTTGCGTCCTTCGAGACGGCGCCTCGCGCCTCCTTGTATCTCTCATTCATCGCGGTGCCGGGGTAAAGTTGGTGCCGCGGTGGCGGATGGGAGCCCTCGGCCTCCTCGGGTGTACCAGCCCGCTT
>Ga0182024_10010506_pt1 | contig 18846 bp, 13 predicted proteins | sample P32metaG_FD_120480 | JGI IMG/M metagenome (GOLD analysis project Ga0182024, IMG submission 120480) | Permafrost microbial communities from Stordalen Mire, Sweden - P3-2 metaG (Illumina Assembly) | ecosystem: Environmental > Terrestrial > Soil > Wetlands > Permafrost | place: Sweden: Stordalen... | reverse complement strand
ATTCTCCACCATCAATCGGATCGTCCACGATCTGTCTATGTGCCGTCCCGGGGCGATTACCCGGTGGTCGACCATGCGGCATCGCGGCGGTCACGTGAAACGTCGGCACGTGAAACGTGAAAACGTGAAAACGTGACGGGATGCCGTTGGGACGAGACAGACCCAGCGCAAATGAGACCAGACCATTCGGATTCTCCCGTGGGGCCGCGAGAGAATCGTGTACGCCCTGTTGGCGATGGAATAATTCGGGACACCGCCAACGCTTTATCGCAGGTGTTCTGGCTTACGCCGATTGAATCGGACGGATTCGCCAGCTTCGCGCGCTCGCCCGGCGGCTGCGCCGCAGAGAGTAGAAAGTTGAAAGTGGAGAGTAGAGCTTCTACTTACTACTTTCTCCGATCTACTCTCTGGCGCAGCCCGGCTGGGGACATTAACAGCCTGTTCGGCCGATTCCTGTCGGCCGGTACGTGTCGAACAGAAAAACGATTGCCCTCTATTCTTCACGCGCCAAATATTCCATTGCTTCGGCCTCAATCCAGACTCTGGTCTCGCGCTGAGGCGCAGGGACGCAGAGAAAACAGTCCATCGGAGACTGAACTTTTATTCCCTCAGCGTCCCAGCGTCCCTGCGCGAGAACACACCTAATTCCGTACCCCGGTCGATGAACTGAGATAGGTGTAGATACACGTATCGCAGTGCCGGCTCGGAGGAAGGGCATGGTAGTCATCGAAACGGCGGCGGCGGGCCGGGGCATGTCGAAGAAAAAAACCATGCTCCTCTATTCTTTAGGCGCAAAATATTCCATCGACGGACGACGGATTTTCGAGTTAAGGTTCGGAGCCGACGGGGCTTACGCGAAAAGGACGCCGTTGCCCCGGGGCCGGGGGTCGGGTGACCGAGCTGCGATTTTTCGTGAAAATTCAATAAACGTCGTGGCGAGTGCGATCAATGACGGATTCACCGTTGCGGGGTAGGATGCCGGTCATGGGCTTGCAACAGAACCTTTTAGAATGCGCCGAAATCGGCCTGCTTGCGGAACATCCCCAACCGGCCGTTGGCGCGGTTGACTATATGATCGACAAACCCGCCGGGAGTGATACGGGCAAACCGAGGCATAAACGCATTGCAAAACGCGAATTATCCGATGTAAAGGGTCGTGTCCCTTTTTGTTACCCCCCCCACGCCTTCGGCGCACAGGCCTCGGACCAACCTGAGCGCGGGTAGCCCGCGCCGAGGGGGAGCGATGCCGCCTTACGATGCCTCAAAACATCGTTGAATATAGCCGGCTATAATACCCGCGCTGACAACTGTCGGCCGGAAATGTTCGATATCAAGGTTCCATTCATGAAAGGAGCATCATGACAGCGAAACTCGCCGGAAAAGTTGCCATCGTCACGGGGGCATCCAAGGGAATCGGCGCTGCGATCGCCAAATATCTGGCCGCTGAGGGCGCGGCGGTTGTGGTCAACTATTCGTCCAGCAGGGAGGGCGCGGAGCGCGTTGTCGCGGAGATCGCCAAGGCCGGGGGAAAGGCCGTTGCGGTGCAGGCGAATGTGGCGAAGAAGGCCGAGGTTGGGCGGCTGTTTGCGGCGGCCAAGGATGCGTTCGACAAGATCGACATTCTGGTCAACAACGCCGGCGTCTATGAGTTTTCGCCGATCGAGGGGGTGTCGGAAGAGCATTTCCATAAAATGTTCGATCTGAACGTGCTGGGCCTGCTTTTGGCTTCACAGGAATTCGTGAAGCAGACCGGCACGGCGGGCGGAAGCATTATCAACATCAGCTCCGTCGTCAGCACATTGGCGCCGCCGAATGGCTCGGTCTACAGCGCAACCAAGGGAGCAGTCGATTCGGCGACCAAGTCGCTGGCAAAGGAGTTGGGGGCACGCAAGATTCGCGTCAATTCGATCAATCCCGGTCCGGTGGAAACCGAAGGGACGAGCGAGTTTTTTACCGGCGACATGAAGCAGCAGTTCATCTCGCAGACGCCGCTGGGGCGGATCGGAAGGCCGGAGGACATCGCCAAAGCCGTGGTGTTTCTCGCGTCGGCGGATTCGGGCTGGATCACGGGCGAGACAATCCGGCTGACCGGCGGGCTTCGATAATCGAGCGGCTACCGCGCGTTGCCGCGGCGGCGGCGCATCAGCAGGCTCGTTCCAGCGGCGGCGATGAGTCCCAGCGACGCCGGCTCCGGCACGGCGACAACGATGTCGGCGGCGTTGGACTGCGTGGAGAAGACGGGGCTGCCGGTGGAGCCGTTGAGCGGATCGTCGGCGAAGTTCAGATCGTCAAGCGGAATCTCCGTGCTGCTGAGCTGGATCGCCGTGTCGGTGAAATGAATCGCGTCGGCCGCGTCGGCCCAGCCGCTGTAGGTGAAGGTCGGCTGCCGGCCGGGCAGGTAGGGAAACTCGGCCCATTCGGTTCCGCTGATGCCGTCCTGCGTGAACTGGATGAAGTCCACGATGTACTGAAACGATTCGCCCTGCGGCGGCGCGGCGGGCGGGGCGGGATTGGGAGTGATGCTCACAATGGGGAGCATTCGCAAAAACGGGCCGTCGGGCGTGACGCCCTCCGGCTCGGCGCCCCAGTGCTGGCCGATGAATTGCAGCGCAGTGTTGTCGGCCGGGCCGGTCAGGCCGAATTGCACCTGCCCGGCGGGGTTATTCAAATTCTGAGCCGGGATGCTGCCGGGATTGATGGCCGTCGTTCCGTGGAAGTTCACGGCCGTGATGCCGGGAAGCTTGATCGGCCCGGGGCCGACCCATTGACCGGTTGCGGCAAGCGGAAAGGCGTAGGGATGAGTGACGGTGATGGTGGAGGTACCGTTGACCGAGAATGGATCGGTGTTGTTGTCCGTGGCGTCCTGCGCCGGCAGTGTGGGATCGCCGCCGAGCAGGATGTGAAAATTCTTCCACGCCTCGGCCGTGAAACTGGAAACGGCGTCCTGCGGGAAGAGCGCGGTCTGCACCGGCGGCACGTATACCGACTCGCTGAACAACTCGCCGGCCCGGACATTTCCAATCGGAATGCCCAGCATGGACGCGGCGGACACGGCCGCAAGAAACCCCGCCAGACGATCACGACCCCGCAACCCGCGCACACACATAAAGCCTCCTTCACATGAAGCGATACGCTTGCATGTTAGGGTACGCAAACCAAATTTATTTGTCAAGATCGCGTGGAATGGAACGTAAAATGCGTGCTCGGCGGGGGTTACACGGCGGGCAGGACGGGAAGCAAGCGACGGCGACGGCGGGCAAGCAGCCCCACCGCAGCGCCTGCCGCGAGGCTCAGACCGGTTGGTTCGGGAAGCGCCGGCGTGGCTGGTTCGACTTCGCTCACCACGGGGGGCAGGATTTGCACGGTCGTCGTGAGCGGCTGGATTGTTCCGCCGAGCGTTTCGCCCGCGCCGCCGCCGGGGAAGGGTTGGAGGAAGTTTTTGAGCACGTCGGCGAAATCGGTGAAATTGGTGGCCTGAATCGACGGGCTGTTGGCGGCATAGGTGAAATTGCCGCGCGCCCAATCGGTGCCGCCTTGGCCGAAATACTTGAGCACGGTTGCGAAGTCGGTGAAGTTCACGACGCCGTCGAGATTGGCGTCGCCGACGAGAGTGTATTTGATCAACACCTGGTTTGGCGCTGCCGACGTGCGGCCCGCGTCGGCGTTTCCCTCGCCGTAGCCGACTGCCAGGGTGCTGCCGCCGGCTGCGGCGGCGCTGCTGGTGATCCCGGTGCCCGTCCATGTGCCGTTGTTGTAGCCGCGAGTCAGGGCGGTGACGATCGACGTGATCGGACTATTGCCCGGCGAGCCATAGTTGATGGCCACGGCATTCGTCGTGATGTCCAGTGTCGCGCCGGTGTTGACGGTGACGGCGGTGAAGGTGGGCGTGCCAACGCCCTGGCCGAAGCGCAGCGTACCGTTGCCGGAGACGGTCAGGTTCCTGCCGCCGCTGATGGGGGCGGAGAGGGTCAATGAATCGGCGGAGTTCACGATCGAGGCCAGCAGATTGGAGTTGAGCGTGAGCGGCGCGGTGATGAAGTGGTTGCCGCCGTTGTCGGTGAGGGCCGCGGTCGCCGTGGCGCCGCCGTTGTCGAGCGTCAGCTTTCCGCCGCTGCCGCCGGCGAGAGTGTAGGAATAGGCGTTGCTGAAATTGACGGTGCCCACGGTCCAGGCGGTGTTCAGATTGACTGTCGAGGCGGTGGTGATGTTGCCCGTGAAGTTGGCGACGGCCCCGGCCTGATTGGGAATGGTTCCGTTGCTCCAGTCGGCGGCGGCGGCCCAGGTTGCGCCGCCGGGGGCGATCCAGGTTGGGAACGAGAGCAGATTGATCGTGCTGACGCTGCTGGCGGGCATGGTGTAGGCCATGCTTGCCGAATTGGTCAGGCCGACCGTGCCGGCGAAGACGGGATTGGCGGCGGCGCCGGTCAACTGATAAATCTCGGCTTGGGCGAATGCCTGGCTCTGGAGGAATGAAAACGCGGTGGAAATAGCCGCGGCGGTTTTATTGATCGCCACCAGGACCATGTGATAGGGATTGGCGGAGTCGAGACTGGCGTAGACGGAGGTGTCGGCCACGTCGCTGGTGACGGCGCTGACGGAGACGTTGCCGAAGGTGCCGCCGTTGCCGTCATAATCGCGGAACATGTTGAAGGCGGCGCCGATGTAGTTCTCGTTGGAGAGAAGCTCCCATTCGTTGGCGGAGTAAAGGCCTTCCTTGCCGAAGATGCCCAGGGCGTCGGCCTCCATGATGGCGCCGGTGATGGAGGTTCCGCTGCCGTAGTTGTATTCGCTGATTGAGATTTTCGTGCCGGGATAATATTGGGCGATCTGCGCTTGCAGGCGCGGGATCAGTTCGATCGGGCCGTTGGTGTAGTATTGGGTGATGTAGTCGTCTTCGTTGTAGGTGGGATCCCACAGCGAGCGCGGCGCTTGAATGCCGCCGGCGACGGGATACCAGTGGATGTCCAGGACGTCCACCAGCCGCTTGCCGGCCTTCTGGCTGGCAAGGTTCATCTGCGACAAATAGTAATCGAGAAAGTTGCCATCGGCTCCGGAGTCCGAGGCGTTGTTCAGGCTCACCATCCCCGGCCAGCCGAAATTGACGGGGCCGTAGATCAGCGCATTCGGCTCGACGTTTTTGATCGCGGTGGAGTAGGCGATGGTGTCGCTGAGCAGTTCGGCATAGGTGACCGCATTGGGGTGCACCTCGGGATGGGTCGTGCTCCAGGAGTCCGGCTCGTTGTCCAGCTCGAAGGAGATCGGCCGGTTGGGGTCGGTCGTGCCGTAGGGGTAATTGGTCTTGACCCAGTTGACGAACTCGTCCTCGTAGACAACGGGAGCGTTGGGATCGGGCGTGAGGGTGAAGGGCGCGTTCTTGGCCGGCTCTTCGGGCTTGAAGCGGGTGGTGAAGCGGGTGGGATCATTGATGTTCACGGGGCCGTTTTCATCTGCGGAGACCAGGCCGTTCATGGGGATCGTCAGCAGTGTGCCGGCGTCGAGGCTGTAGGCGTTGGAAAGCGTCGGCATGACCGCGCCGCCGGGCGTGCTGCCGCCGCCGAGATAATCGTCGTTGCTGTAGTTGTAATCGCTGCCGGCGTTGGAGGCGTTGGTCACCCAATTGTACGCGGTCCAGCGATCGCCGCCGAGGCGGAAATAGGTGGGGTTGTTGTAGCCGGGCAGATTCTGGTTCACGCCATAGATGAACGGAGAAATGGGTTGGACGTTCTGCTGCGCGTTGATGGTGAAATTCACCGCGGCCTGGGCGCGTGCCAGTTGGCCAAGTCCGTCCAGGAGAACACAGGATGCGAGGATGCGCTTGAGGGGCATTTGCTTGCGAGGCTCTGGCCTGCGACGACGACGAGCGAGCGCGCCCATGGCGACGCAAAGACCCAAGCCAATGGCGCCGGGTTCGGGGAGTTGAACAACTGCGGTCTGTATCTGCGCCGATTCCTCCGATGAGATTGTAGCGCCGCCCAGGGACTCTCCGCCGCCGCCCCCAGGAAACGGCTGCAGAAAGTTCTTGAGCACATCGGCGAAGTCGGTGAAGTTGGTCCCCTGAATCGACGGGCTGTTGGGATTGTAGGTGAAGTTGCCTTGTGCCCAGTCGGTGCCGGGTTGGCCGAAGTTTTTCAGGACCGATGCGAAGTCTGCAAAGTTCACGACGCCGTCGAGGTTCGCGTCGCCGACGAGAGCGTACTTCACCACAATCTGATTCGGCGCGACGGCCGGGAGTCCTGTGTCGATATTGCCATCGAGGTAGCCCAGCGTTGCGGTTCCCGTGGTCGCTGCGGCGGAGGTGCTGATGATTCCCGATGTGCCCGTCCATGCGCCGCCGTTATAGCCACTTTGCAGATAGCCGACGATCGTACTGATCGAATCGTTCGCGGGCGCGCCGAAGTTGATCGTCAGGGAGCCGTTTAGATTGACGATGCCATTTCCAACAATGGAGAGACTGCCGACGGCGGCTGTTGTGCCATTAAGATTCGCGCGGCCGTGATTCCAGACTTTCATCGCTCCCGCGACGGAAAGTTGGCCGGTGTTGTTGACGGTCAGGACGCCGGTGCCGCCGGCGGAGATGGTGGAGCCGCCGACGTAAACGGCGGCGGCGTTCAGATTGTTCTGCAACTGCGAGAGGGTCATGGAGCCGCCGTTGGTGGCGTCAATCGTCAGTGTTCCCAGGACCAGCGAAGGCGTGGGATTGGTGTAGGTGATCGTGCGGGCGGCGCCGTCGGAGGAGATGAGCAGCACGTCATTGCCGGCGGCGGGAATGCCGGAGAGCCAGGTCGCGGCGGAGTTCCACGCGGTTGCGTTGGCGGCGGTGCTGTAGGTGTCGCCGGCCAGCCACTCGACGGCGTAGGTCGCGGTCGCGGATTCGGCGAAACCGGTGATGTTGCCATAGAAGTCGATGCCGGTGGCGTAGGAAAAGGTCGCTGAACCGGGAATCAGGTTATTGAGATCGACGACCGAAGCGGCGGCGCCGGACCAGACCAAGGCGTGCACGTTGGAGGCGGTGGCCGTGCCGAAGCCGTCGCCGACCTGCTCGACGGAGTTCGTCGCCAGCGCTTCGGATTGCGTGAAGTTGGTTGGATTCAAATTAACGGCGCTGCCGGCGGTGCCGGTCCAGAGGAGCGCGTTTTGATTGAACAACGTGGATGTGCCGTAGCCGCTGCCGACCTCCTGGCCGCCGCTGATTCCATCGGCAATGGATTCGGTGAATCCCGAAGGATTCAGATTGACGAAGCCGGCGGCGGTTCCGGTCCATAGCACGGCGTTCTCGTTGGAGGACGTGACGGTTCCACTCGCTTCGCCGACCTGCTGCATGCCGCTGATCGCCGTGGCCTGCGACTGGGTGTATCCCGAGGGATTGAGATCAACGTAACCGGTCGCCGTGCCGGACCAGAGCAGAGCGTGGTCATTGCCGCCGGTTGGCGTGCCGTATCCGTCGCCAACCTGCTGAACACCGCTGGTGGCCAGGGCGTGCGAGGAGGTGAACCCCACCGGGTTCAGATCGACGAACTTGCTTGCGGAGCCGGTCCAGAGGAGCGCGTGGACGGCCCCGACGGTTCCCGTGACGTTTCCGTAGCCGACTTCCTGGCCGTTTGCGATGCCGTAGGCGAATGAATTGGTGAAGCCCGTCGGGTTCAGATCGACGGCCGTTCCGGTCGGTCCGTTCCAGAGGATGGCGTGATCGGTGTTGTTTGAACTCAAGCCGTAACCAACCTGCTGGGTGCCGAAGATTCCGGTGGCCTGGGAGACCGTAAACCCTGTTGAATTCAGGCTGAACGAATCGGCCGACGTGTAGGTGACGGCGCGGGCATCGGCATGGATCGCAAGCACGGCGGCGGCGGCCGCGGCAGTGATGGCCTGATGGCGGCGGCGTTTCATGCCGCCTCGACGGTTCGTTGCTTTGGCGCGAGGGGCATTGATTGGCACGCTTGCATGGTAGGAGTCCGATGCGCTACTTTTCTTTTTTTGAACAAACCAAATTTCACGGCGTACAACTGAATTGGCGGGCATTTTCGGAGGATTGTTGTTATAGTGCCCGCGTCGATTGTGGCCAACCTGCCGCGCATCGAGGAATTCGGCACAATAGAAAGAACTTCCCGGCGGAAGTGAGCGCGTCCGCCATCGAACCCAGGGAGGGTTCAGAAACGGCATTGTTGTATGAGGCTGGCCGAATTCATCGTTGTTGGTTCCGTTGTTGCCGCATTTTCGCTGACGATCGGGACGGCGCGCGCGCGGGAGCTGGACTATCTTCAGACCGATCCGCGATTTTCCGGCGGCGAGGTGAATCCAAGCAATCCCGGGCATCAAAATTTCTGGTTCTACGACCAGTACAGCGCGGCGCGGACGGAGATTCAGAAAGCCGGGGTCAACATGATCCCGGTGACATCAATCACCCTGACCAGCCTCGATGCGGACTCCGACGCGTTTTACGTGCCGGCGCCGACGAACCCGCAGGCCAGCACGTATCCGATGACGGATCAGGAGATTTCGGTCATCCAGCAATACGTGGCGTCGGAGCGATCGGTGATCTTCAATCTGGGCAACGGGGCCAGCGCCGCCATGGACGACAATCTGTTCATGCGGCTGGGCCTCGGCGGAATGCAGGCTCCGGCCACGATCAGCGGCGGCACAAGCTATCCGCTGCCGAATCAGCCCATCGTTGTCGGCGGGTATGGGGCGGTGAGCAGCTTCACGTACTCCGGCACCGGATATATGAGCAGCCTCGGTTCGATGAGGAGCCTGGTTGACGCCGGCGGCGACACCGTGATCGCCTATGTCGAGAAGGGCGACCTTGGTCCCAAGGAGGGCGGCTACTTTTTCATTCTGGATCAGAGCTACCTGACCAACTGGTCGAGCGAAAGCACCAGCCAGCAGAATCTCTTCATGAACATGGTTATCTACGCGACGAACCCGCAGTACACGCACTATGTGCCGCCGTCGGGTTCCTCGCAAACGCTGACTCTCTCGATCTCGGCCGTGCCGGAACCGCTGTCTATGGCGTGGATCGGCGGAGCGACGATGCTGCTGCTGGGGCGCGCGCGGCGGTCGCGCACTCAATCATCTTACCCACGAGTCAGCCAACCCGTCTGAATCGCCAGAAGCAGCGTCGCCAGGACCATCGACGCGAGGCTGATGATCAGCCCGATTTTGAGCCACGGGGCGAAATAGATTGTTCCATGTCCGCGTTTGTCGGCCATGCCGCAGGCGATGATGTTGCAGGTGGAACCGATGTTGGTCATGTTGCCCATGAATGTCGCGCCGAAGAGCATGAGCCAGTAGACGGCGGTCGGGCAGACGGCGCCATGGGATTTCAGATCGGCGACGACCGGCAAAAATGCCGCGACGGCCAGCATGTTGCTTAAAAAAGCACTGAGCAATCCCGTGGACCAGCCGACCGCCAGCACCAGCGCCGCCGGGCGTCCGCGCGTGCCGCGCAGCAGCGCTCCCGCGACGACGCCTGTAACGCCCGTCGCCTCCAGCGCCCCCACCACCAGAAAGAGCAGCAGAAAGAAAGCCAGCGTCGCCCAATCGACCCGGTGCAGGATCACCGCCTTCGCCTTCGGCCCCGACAAGATCAACGCCACGGCGCCCGCGCCCAGCGCCGCGGCCAGGAGCATGACGTTGGAGCCTAGTCCGGCCCACTGCTCGATCTGCGCGTGAAAAACCAGCAGCGCCGTCATTGTGACCACCAAAGCCCAACCCGCCTTCGCCGACGGTCCGGGTTTCGCATCAGGCAGGCTGAACGTCGCATGTTCCCGGAGCACGGCCTCGGCGAACAACTCCCAATCCCAGGCGAACCACCAGCGGCAGATCGCAAAGACCAGCGCGAGCACAACCAGCGCGATGGGAGTCGCCCAGCGGAAAAAACCCGCAACGGTCAGATGCGCCTTGATCGCGATCGTCACGCCGACCGGCCCGAACGCCGTCGCGGCCGACCCGATGTTGGTGGCGAAGACCAGCATGATGAGGAATGCGATCGGCTTGAGCTTGTACTTGTGGGCGATATGCAGCATCGCGCCGCCGACGAACAGAATGGCCGCCACTTCGCCGACGATGGCGGACGAAATCATCGCCGCCAGCATCAGGATGCCGAAAAGCACGGTCGGGCGTGGGCCGGCCAGGCGCACGATCTGGCCGGCGACGTGTTCAAAGAAAAGGCTTTCTTCCAAATACCCGGCGACAAGAAAGGTGCCGAGCAGGAAAAAAATCACGTCCAGCCCCGCCGCCGCCGGAATCCGCCCGGGCGGGAGCAAGCCCAATGCGATGACCGCGACCACGGCAATCAGGGCGATGGCCGTCCGGTCGTCGCCGTAGAGGAGCATTCCCCAGATCAGGCCGACGAATATGGTCAGGCTTTCGATCTGGCGATGATCCAGCGGCAGGCCGATGAGCCGGCAGCCGGCGAACGCGGCCGCGGTGGCGGCCAGAAGCAGCAGTAGGATGAGCGCTCTTCGCATCGGGGGGGCCACGCGCGGAAATCCAGCGAGATGGCGGCCCGACCACCTCAACGCCTGCGGGGCCAGGCGGCCCCTGCACCCGATGTTCAATCGCGGATCAATCTCTATTTCAGAAGCGCCAGGCGCTTCTCGGCTTCCCGTTTGCCGAGCTTCCGGGCCGCGACCAGCTTGATAAGCTGTTGTCTGCGCGGCCGGAATTTTCCGGACTCCCATGCGTAGACCGTCAGACCGGACACGCCGACGAGTTTGCCGAAATTCGCCGCCGACAATCCAAGCCGCTTGCGGTGGGAAGACAGACCGTCCGAGCGGAACCGGATCTTCTCGCCCGGCTCGGGCATCGGCTCGGATGTGACCATCCGCTTGGCCGCCTTCTCAAGGAATGCCAATCGCTTATGCAGGTCCGCGATCAGCCGCTTGAGTGCCGCGATGTCCCGGCGGTGCTGGCTTGCCAGACGCCGCGTGGTTCCCGTCTCCGCCCGGATTTGCTTGCGCGAGACACGGCTGATTCTCTCATTTAGGACGCTGTTTAGATTCGCCATAGCCGGAAGATTACCGCAACCGCCTCGAAAAGGGAAATCTCTCCACGGACTTTTTTCGCCGACTTACACTCCGGGCGGCGGCCAAAAAACCGCCATCTGCGTAAATTATTCCTGAAAAATAAGAAAACATTCCCGCACTTTTTCGGTGGACAAAGAGAATCATTCTATGGAAAGGCCGCATGGCGGCGGTCGGCGTTGTCCGCCGCAATCGGAGGCGCATGAACCAAGGAGTTGTTATGCAAACGACAACGGCAACCACCGAAGAGGTTGTGAGGAAACTGATTGAGGTCTGCCATGACGGCCGCGATGGATTCCAGGTCGCCGCCGACGCCGTGGACGATGCACCGCTGAAGGCGGAACTGCTTCGCTACAGCCGCCAGCGTGCCCAGTTCATTAGTGATCTGGAACTGGAAATGCACGAATTGGGCCGCAAACCGCCGGTGCATGGAACCATCGCCGGAATGTTGCGCCGCGGCTGGCTGCACCTGAGCAACGTCATCAGCCGCGGGCATGAAAGCGCTATTCTCTCGGCGTGCCACCGCGCCGATGAAGCAGCCGTCGACGTGTACGCCGAGGCGGCGGAGGCGGACCTGCCGACCGGGCTGCAGGAATTGGTCGCGGCGCAGAATCGCGTGATCCAAAGCGTTCACGAACGCATCGGAGCCCTTTGCAACGGCGCGAGAATGGATTGATGGGAAGCGAGCAACGAGAGAAGCCCGAACGCGGGCGCGGCTTGGCTGCGTGATTCGTGTGCCGGTCACCGCTGAGCCGCGCTCTCTTTGCATCTCCCAACGCCGATTCAATGCCGGGCGAGCACGGTGTTTCGCCGCCGCGGCTTACTGGATGGTCACTTCGTCATTGAGCACGCGCGTTCCCTCAAGCTGTCGCACGCCGCAGCGGACGGTGGCGCCGGGGATGAACTTCACGCCCTTGAAGCGATAGAGCTTGATGATCGTGCGTCCCGGCTCCAGGCTGCCGATCAACCGCTCCTGTCGCGCCACGCCCGGATAGGCGGCGTAGGCCGTGTAGGAGATCGGCTGCTCGCTGTAGTTGGTGATCATCTGCTGCACCAGAAGATCCTTGCCGTCGCGCAGGGCCAGACTCTGCACGCCCACGTCGCTCAATCCCAGCGTCAGCGTAAGCGGCACGCTGAAATCGCTTGCGCCCTGGCCTTCGAGACTGAAGTCCGCCATCACCGTCTTGTCGCCGGCCACGCTGTTGTAGGGGAACTCGATCGTCACCGCCCGGTCGAAATTCTGGCCGGGATTGATCGTGAACTGGAACGTGGCCGGCGTGATGCTCCATCCCGGCGGAGGACGCAGGCGCACCATTCCGCCCAGCACGTTTTTCGTTGAATTGGAAAAGACCAGCCGCCGCTCATGCGCCTGGAAACTGCTTTCCACCAGCGGCTGATCGAATCCGATGCTGGCCCGGATTTGCGCCGTCACGCCGTCGATGCCGACGAGGAAGAACGGCATCGGCCCCACGTCGACGCGCACGCCCTGATCGGTGTGCGTCAGCGGGGTGACATTGCCCCAAAGGTCCACTTGCAGCGGCTGCGCCCCCAGGCTCAGCGACAAACTTTGGGTCTGCCCCTGCCCCGAACGGCTCCAGAGCGCCATGATCCCCTCGCCGTTTTTGTCGAACAGCATCGCGTCCACGCCGTCCCCGAGCCGCGCCTTCCCCTTGAATGCGGCCCCGCCCAGGATGCGCATGAGTGTGCGTTCGATGATGAATTCCTCCCGCGGCCGCGCGAAGATCTGCTCGCCGCTCCGCTCCATCGTCAGCGGCAGCGGCAGGTCGATGCGATCGGCCCCGCCGGCCAGCGAATAAATCACGCGCTGCGCCAGGTCGCGCAGCCGAACGTCGCGCCCATACTCATTCCCCAGCGGCTGAAGCGCCACCGAAAAATGATGCTCCTGTCCGGCGGGCTGATCCAGCAAATCGTGCATATAGAGCGGAATCTGATCCGGCAGCACCTGCGGCGGAACCGACAGCGCCACGGTGGCCGGAAGTTGTTTGCCCAGGTCGTACCAGGCAGGCCACGGCATCGCCAGGTCGGGATGGTGCATCAGCGTCGCGAATTGATCGTAGATCAGCCGATAAACCCGTCGCATCCGGCTGTCGGACACAAAGGCGTCGGAATCATCGGCCCCAAGTTGCCAGCGCTCCAGATGATTGGCGTGACGGCTGACCAAATACGCGATCTGCGGCTGCCATGTGTCGGGCAACGCCGCAAGCAAGCGCAGCCACGACGCCCCCCCAACTTTTCCCGCCACCGCCGGCGGCAATCCCATCAGGCAGCCCGTCGGCGTGATCCCTTCGGCTTCCAACTGCTCCAGCAGCATGTCGAACGACGACGATTCGCTGTCCTGCACGTCATGGTCCGCGCTCCAGACCGCGATCTTCACCCGCCCCGCCGACAGCAGCGGCAGAATCGTCGGAAGCTGGCTCAATTCATCGTCCGCCAGTTGCGTGGCGATCACGCCAAACCGCGGATCAGGCGGCAGCGGCTCGGCCGGATCGGCAAGCTGAATCAGATCAGCCGACTGCGCGCCCAGGTCGCGGCCGTGGCTGGTCATCTGCAAATCCGCGTGATACCAACCCGGCGCCAGTTCCGGCAGCGCGACGAGCAATCGCTTGCGCGTCGGACCCAGCGTCACCGCCCCGGCTGTCTCCATCGCTCCGCTGCGCTGATAAATGTTCCGGCCCGCCGCGTCGGAGAGAGTGAGGCGCGATTGAAGATCGTCGGTGAACAGATCGTTGACGACGACCGTGAGTCTGGGCGTTTCCCCCTGGCGGAAGATGTTGCCCGGCTTGTCGGTCGCCAGCGTCACCTGCGGAACCTGCGCGACGGTCACGTCGTCGAACCAGGCCGAGCCGTGAATGTCCTGCGGCAGCAGCGTCCTGTCCCCGAGCGAGCGCGGCGCGTACAGAGCCGGCTGCAACAGACCGAGTTCGACGGCCAGATACGCCGCCCTGGGATCATCCGCGTCCAGTTCCACGTTCAGCCGCATCCAACCTTCGCCCGCATCTTTGGCCGCATAGAGTTCGGAATTCCGCACGACGCTCGGCAGCGGATGGCCGTCCATGTCCGTGAAGTACGCCGTCAGCCGCGCCCGGGCGTTGGGCAGCATGGTGGTTTGGCAATAGCATTCGACCCGATATCGCGCCCCCACCAGGACCGGGATTTGCATCGGGTCGTAGCGGTAGATCAGCGAGCCGCCGTTGAGATCGAAACGGAAGCTGTATTGTCCGCTGTGGGCGCGGTCGGTTGACAGAAACCCGTTGACATAATGCGGCAACCCCTTGCCGGAGATTTTGACCCAGTGCATGGGGAGGTCTTCATTATTGCCGAGCTGCCGCTCCTCAAAGTCGATGGTCTTGAGCACCCGATTCGGCTGCGGTCCCTGGGCAGCCGCGCGGCGCATGGGCGCGGCGCAAGCAAGCAAAAAGCAGAGCGAAAAAATGAGTTTCCTGGCCGGCATGGTCCGATAACATCCTTATCGGCAGAATTGGCGGATAAGTTGACGAGGACAGGAACCAACGCTGAGGGGTAGCTACCCCTCGGCTTTTCACGCAGTCGCGCTCTGCATCCCCCAGGGGGTGTTACACATATTACACTTTTTCGATTTTCGGCGATTGTAACATCGTGCGTCGAAATGGATGTAATTGCCTTAAATATAATGATTTACGGCGAGGCATGTCCGCGCGGCCGGGATGTTGCGCAATGAGAGTGTAACAGGGTGATTAGCAATGTTTAGCATGGTTCTTTCGTGTTCCGGTTGATACAAATGGCGCACTCTACCGAAATCTTAGAAAGCTTCTGTGCCGGTCACTGAATATGGATATTGCAGATCGAATCGACACCAGCGAAAAACTATGTGACCTTGCGTCCCAATGCGAGCCGTTCTCACTGGGGGCTGGCCCTCCGCGGAAACGACAAGAGTTCTATTTGTATAGAGGCGTAAGAGAATCTCGCTATGAACTCCTAAGCAGTCTTCAACGGGAGGCAAAGAATATTTATCACGATGATTGGAAAAATCGGATTGCGGCTTACGAGCGAGACCTCGTGAACCGTTTCTTGGGCGAGATTGTACCTTATCGGAAGCTCAACGAACAGTATCACTGGTTCTGCCCGCCATCTCTGAACACAGATACGTTTTGGTATCTCTCAGTGATGCAGCATTTTGGCTTCCCCACTCGATTATGCGATTTCACATCAGATTTTTGGACAGCAATATTCTTTGCGGCCGATGGCGCAAACGATGCCAATGACATGGGTCTCTATAGGCTCAAGTGCGTGAACGACGACCTCGCGGGAAATAAACTGCCGAAGGATTCGACCGGCAAACCGTGGGCCAATTCCAACGGCTACGACGTGAACCAGCTCTTGGGCTACAAGATCGGGTATTCGGGATTCAATCTGAACGACGGTGTCAACAGCAGGATGAGGCAATTTGACGGGTCGGCTGATTGCCAAATGTACGGATGGGACGTCCCCCATTTCAAGAATGCCAGAATTCAACAACAGGCCGGCTTTTTTGTCTATGGAGTCAACGTAGCAGAGCCGTTAGAGGAGTGCATTGTCGCCCATCCCGGCAGCGAGTTACAGAAATACGAAATCGCCAAAGGGATTCTTGGCGACATCAGGCGGAAGTTGGAAGAAATGGATCTCATCCGATGGAAGGTTTACCTTGATCTGGACAAAGCTTTCGGGGATTGGAAGGCCGCGAGGTAAACCGCATCAGGTATTGACCGGCGTCGTGATCCCGAGGTAGTCCGGCATGGAGAGGTTACATCGAATTGGTTTTGGCGGTGGCCGTGACCTTGGTGCTACCGGGCAATAACGCAGCTTTTTCTCGTCAACGTCCCTAGATTTTTGTTGCCATGGCGGTTGTAGGCCGCATAATAAGGAGGGTCGCCAAAGTCGGTCACGACCTTCGGGGAGAGCCTTTATCTGCTGGGTCGGAACAGGAGATCGGAGATGGGTAAAGCGATTGAGAGTCGACAGAAGGCCCGGCGTCCACACCTGTTTTTCGTTGCGGCAGGGGTCGCTTTGTCGCTGGGACGGGAAGGCCGAGCGGATAGCATTTACTGGCAGGGTGTAGTTGGCAATTGGTTCAACGCCAACAACTGGTTCGATAACAACAACGGGCTGGATCAAGTCCCCGGTGGTTCGGATTCCGCGAGTATAGAGAACGGTGGCACGGCGCAAATTTCTAGCGGCAGCGCAGACGACAGTGAGCTTGTCGTTGACTTCGGCAGTGCATTCGTTCTCACCGGCAACGGCTCACTTTCGACCGGCCAAGGCAGCGGTGAGTATGTCGGCAATTCGGGCACTGGAATCTTTAACCAGAGCGGTGGAACCAATGGGTGTGTCTCCCTCGCCCTCGGCTACTATACCGACGCGACCGGCACATATGTGCTCAGCGGCACAGGCTCGCTCGCGGCCAGCGGAAACGAAAATGTGGGCGCTGCGGGCGGCCTGGGAATCTTCAACCAGAGCGGCGGCACGAATATCTCGGGAACTGTGTCGTTGGGAGGGGGCGGCGAGGGAATAATCTATCAAAGCGGCGGCACGAGCGCGTCGAGTAGCGAGACTTTGGGAGCCGGAGGCGGCGGGGGAACGGTTTATCAAAGCGGCGGTGTCAACACGATCAATGGGGGTCTTGGCATTCTTAGTGGCACATATAGCCTCAGCTCTACAGGTTCCCTTAGTGCCATTAACGAGGTCGTGGGCAACGGGACATTAAGCCAGACCGGCGGTACGAATACGTCCGTTCAGGAGCAAGTGGGCGGAATCTACAACCAGACCGGCGGATCAAGCAGTACCGGCAACCTTAGCATCAGCTTAAACAGTGGTTCCGTGGGCACGTTCAATTTAACCGGTGGGACCGCCACAGCCAGCAACGTCTACGTCGGCGGATCCTTCATGGGGCCCGGCGGCACGGGGTTCCTCACAGTCAGCAATGCGGGTCAATTGTCGGTCCCGGGAAATTTCCGAGTGTGGAGTAGCGGTCAGGCAAATCTCGATGTGCCGGACACCACCGTCGGCAATCTCTCCATCGTTGGCAAAGGCATCGTCAATCTGAACGGCGCGTTGCAAATCAATTTCGACGCGCCGGCAAATGATCCCATCAGCACCATCGTCGGCTACCTGCAAACCGGATACAACGGCGGCACGTGGACGGGCACGTTGGGGATCATCAGCACCAATGCGGCGGCGGGCGGGCGCGTCACGACGCTGGGGTATCTCGATGGAAACATCGACACGACTGATAGCGCCGTAGTCGGGCCGAATCAGATTCTCATTAAATACACTCTCGTCGGCGACGCGAATCTCGACGGCGTTGTGAACTTCACCGACTTCGCGATCGTGCTCAAGAACTTTGGTCAGGCGGGGACCGATTGGGCGCAGGGCAACTTCGAATACGCGGCCAACAGCCCGTCGATCCAGGGGACGAATTTCAACGACTTCGCGGACGTGCTGAAGAACTTCCTCCAGCCGTTGCCCGGCGGCGGCGGAGCGGAAACGATTGGCGACACAATTCAGCCGCTTGCAACGACAATACAGGTAGCCGCCACTTCGCTTCCCGAACCCACCAGCCTCAGCCTGCTCGCCGCCGGCGCGGTCGGTCTGCTTCGTCGCAGACGGAAAACCAAAACCAAGACCTAACCACAGAGGACACAGAGGGCCACAGAGAAAATTCAATACAGAGTTTGTTTTGATTCCCTCTTCCTCTGTGCCCTCTGTGTCCTCTGTGGTTAAGTTCTTTCTGCCAGCCGCACTCGATTGGTTTACCCTCCGCAAAGCTCTATAATCATTGGGCGATGAAATTCCCGTTGACCGGCCATGGATGGCGCGAGATGCTGATTGGAACCGTGCTGCTGGCGGCCGTCGCGGTGGGTTTGGGATGGATCTGGCGGCCGCTGGCGCTGCTGGCGCTGCCGCCGCTGGTGTTTTTGTTTGCGTTTTTCCGCGATCCGCAGCGGCTGGTTCCGGCGGATGCTTCCATCGTCGTCAGCCCGGCGGATGGGACGGTCTCGGATGTGACGGAACTGCCGCATGACGAGCTGCTCGGCGGGCCGGCGGTGCGGATCGGGATTTTTTTGTCGGTCTTCAATGTGCACGTCAACCGCAGCCCCTGCGGCGGGTGCGTGCTGGAGACGCGATACAAAAAAGGCAAATTCGTGAACGCGCTCAAACACAACCAGGCCTCCAGCGAGAATGAGAGCAACACGATCATTCTGGGCGAGCCGGCGAGCAAGCGGCCGGTGGCGGTGGTGAAGCAGATCGTCGGGGCGATCGCCCGGCGGATCATCTGCACCGTGGGCCGCGGCGATCAGGTGCAACGCGGGCAGCGGATCGGGATGATCAAGTTCGGCAGCCGCACTGAGTTGTATCTGCCCAAGTGGCTGGCGCCGCAGGTGACAGTGAAAGTGGGCGACAAACTGCGCGGGGCGGCGGACGTGGTGGCGATATTGGGGCGGCCGATCGAAAAAACGACGACCGAGGCGGAGGCGAAGGCATGATACAATCGCCGCTGATGCGTCCGCGGCCCAGCAATGGCGGCCTGCCGTCCCGTGATTCGCGCCGGCGAAAGCGGCGTTTGCGACTGCGCCGCCGGGGGCGAAGGGCGTACATTCGTTCGGTTTACGCGCTGCCGAGTTTGTGCACGCTGGGCAATGCGGTGAGCGGATTCGCGTCGATGTACGTGGCGTTTCTCAGCGTTGGACCGCTGGCGCATTCGGCTGATCCGCTGACGCAGTGGTGGGCGTCGGGCGGGCTGGCGGCGGCGGCGTATCTGATATTCCTGGCGATGTTCTTTGATGCGATGGAT
>Ga0182024_10010505_pt1 | contig 18846 bp, 10 predicted proteins | sample P32metaG_FD_120480 | JGI IMG/M metagenome (GOLD analysis project Ga0182024, IMG submission 120480) | Permafrost microbial communities from Stordalen Mire, Sweden - P3-2 metaG (Illumina Assembly) | ecosystem: Environmental > Terrestrial > Soil > Wetlands > Permafrost | place: Sweden: Stordalen... | reverse complement strand
TTCAACGAACTCGCGCACCAGGTGCCGGGCGCCATCACTGCAGCCGAGGAATCCACCGCTTTTCCAGGCGTCTCGCGTCCCACTTATCTCGGGGGCCTGGGCTTCACCATGAAGTGGAACATGGGCTGGATGCACGACATGCTGGATTATTTCGCCAAGGAGGCGGTGCATCGTAAGTATCATCAGAACGACATCACCTTCAGCATGCTCTACGCCTTTACCGAGAATTTCGTGCTGCCCATATCCCACGATGAGATCGTGCATGGCAAGCGCGCCCTGCGCGATAAGATGCCCGGCGACGTCTGGCAGAAATTCGCGAACGTGCGCGCGTTTCTCGCCTACATGTACGGCCATCCCGGCAAGAAGCTGCTCTTCATGGGTTCCGAAATCGGTGTCTGGGACGAATGGAATGACACGCGCGGCTTGCCCTGGGAGCTCCTGCACTTCGATTTCCACCGCAAATTGCAAACCTTCGTCGCGGAATTAAACCGGCTCTACCGCACGCACCCCGCCTACTACGAAGTGGATTTTCACTGGGAAGGTTTTGAATGGGTCGATTTCCGCGATGTCGACGGCTCCACGATCTCATTTATCCGCCGGCCGCAAAACCGCAGGCCGTTCCTGCTGTTCGTCTGCAATTTTACTCCCGTCCCGCGCTTCAACTACCGCGTGGGAGTGCCCGATCCGGGCGTTTATCACGAGATCCTCAACTCCGATGCGGAAATGTTCGGCGGCAGCAACCTCGGCAATGGCGGGCGCATCGCCTCCGAGCCGATCTCCTATAACAACCACTATCACAGCGTTTCCATTACGCTTCCGCCGCTCGCGGTGGTGGTGTTTGAATCGCCGGGCTAGCCGGTGAAGCTTGACAAGCTTCTTCCCCGTTCGTCATAATGCCCGTCCAGGATCTTGTACGGCGGAAGTCTCACGGGAGTCCAGATGAATAATGTGAATCGATTGAGATGCCTTCGAGGTTTCCTCGTGTTATCGGCGTTGCTGGTGCGCCCGGTTCTCGCCCAGGAGCACATGCCGGTCGACTTGACCGGTACCTGGCGTTGGGTCCATCACGAGGATGAGTACGAGCACGAGCCCGGCGCCGATCCAGGCGAGTATTGGGGCCTCCCTCTGAACGACGCCGCCCGCATGCGCGCCGACACCTACCGGGAAACTTGGGTTTCCACCGCGCCGCTGCTGCAGTGCCGCCCCCGCGCCGTCGATTATCAGCCGCTCGGCCTCGATCCCATGCAGATCGACAAGCTGGTGGATCCCGTCAATAAGCAACTGGTCGCCTATCGCGTGTCTTACGAAAAAACCCCCGGCGAGCGCATGATTTGGCTGGATGGCCGCCACGCTCCCTCCCAATTCGCGCAACACACCTGGGAGGGCTTCTCCAGCGGCAAGTTCAAAGGCGACACCCTCGAGATCACCACCACGCATATTAAAGAGGGTTACGTTCGCCGCAACGGCGTGGCGACGAGTTTCCGCGCCACCGTCATCGAACAAATCGCTCTGGACGAACCGTTTTTGACCTGGGTGGTCACCGTCATCGATCCCGATTATTTGACGGAACCTCTGGTGAAGAGCGTCGTCTACGTCCGCGCGCCCACGCTGCAATTGCCCGGTTATCCTTGTCAACCGGAAGACGAGCAATTGGACGGCAAATATCGCGTTCCGCATTACCTGCCCGGCCAGAACCCGTACCTAACCGAGGACGCGTTCAAATACAAAGTTCCCATCGAAGGCGCGCGCGGAGGCGCGGAAACAACTTATCCCGAGTGGCGTGAGATTGGCGCGAAGCTTTCGCCGCCGGCGGCACAATATCAGCTCAAACCGGTTTATAACGACGCCTCCACGCACATCGCGGAAATGGCCGACAAGCAGCCCAAGCGCCCGCCGAACTACGAAAAAGTGGAAGGCCTGCAGGTGGAAGGAGATGTTTATCTGCTGGCCGGCGGCGGCGGTAATATCGTCGCATCCGTGGGCGGCGACGGCATCGTGATGGTGGATTCAGGCGCCGCGGAAGCGAGCGACAAAGTTCTGGCCGCCATCCGCCAGGTTGCTCAGACCACCAAACCGCCCGACCGGCCCGACTCCGCTTCTCCTTTCGCCGGCACTTGGCTCGCCACGCACGTCTTTCCCGAGCCCGTGATCCGCATGATCATCAACACCAATGCCGCGCCCGATCATGTCGGCGGCAACGCCAATATCCGGATGTCGCCGATGTTCCGTCCTATCTCCGGCAGCACCGCGATCGTGGCCCGCGAGGAAGTTCAGAGCCGCATGAACGACGACAAGGCTCCCGATGCGGCCATCCCCATGACTACCTACGCCGCCGAGAAGTACACGCTCTTCCGCTATCTCAATAACCAGGCCGTCGAGCTCTTTCACATGCCCAATGCAATCACCGACGGCGACAGCGCGGTCTGGTTCCGGCGCGCCGACGTGATCGCTACCGGCGACGTTTATAACAGCGAAATCTACCCGCCCATCGACGCAACTAAGGGCGGCAGCATCCAGGGAGAAATCGACGCGCTCAATAAGCTCGTGGACATGTGCGCCGCCGAGTTCATGTCCCAGGGCGGAACCATGATCATCCCCGGCCATGGATGGATTAGCGACGTGGGCGACCTCGGCTATTATCGCGACATGATTATCATCATCCGCGATCGGATTGAGGACATGATCGGCAAAGGCATGACGCTCGAGCAAGTGAAGGCCGCCAAGCCCACCCTGGATTACGATCCGGAATATGGCCGCCAGCCGGGCGTGACCTCGCAGTTTGTTGAGGCCGTATATCGCAGCCTCATGGAGAAGAAGGCAAAATGACCCGCCGCGTTACATCGCTTCTGATCGCGACCGCCTCCGTGTGGATGTCGACGTCCGCGGTCGTCATGGCTCAAGCCGGGCGAGGAGGCCGAGGCGGTCGTGGCGGCCCTCCTCCCACCGCCCAATCAATGGCCCCGATCGACCTGACCGGCTACTGGACCGCCGTCGTCACCGAAGACTGGCACATGCGCATGCTCACCGCGCCCAAGGGCGATTTCGGCATCGGTGCGCCTGGAGCAGTTGTGATTCCGGGCCGCGGCGGCGCGGTCGGCCAGGGCGCCAATCCCGCCGAAGATGGCAACATCCCCTACAAGACCAAGGGCGGACAGGCCGCGATGAAATGGGATCCGGCCAAGGACGAGGCCGAGGGCAATCAGTGCAAGGCCTACGGCGCGCCCGGCATCATGCGCCAGCCGACTCACCTCCATATCACCTGGCAGGACGATAACACGCTCAAGCTCGAAACCGACTACGGCACCCAAACGCGCCTGTTCCATTTCGCGCCGCCCACGCCCGAGGGGCAAATCAGTTTTCAATCCGGCACTTACGTTCCTGGCGAGGCTCCGAAATTCGAGCCGCCGCCCGGCCTGGAACCGAGCTGGCAGGGTTATTCCATCGCCTCCTGGACCATCATGGGCGGCCGCGGAGGCTACGAACGCGCCGGCAGCTTGAAAGTGCTCACCAGCCATTTGAAGTCCGGTTACTACTGGAAAAACGGCATGCCGTATACCAGCGATGCCGTGCTCACCGAACATTTCCGCACCCTCGAATTACCGGATCGCAGCACCTGGATCATCCTCGTCCAGGTCGTCGAAGATCCCGAATACCTCACTCAGCCGTTCATCGTGAATTACCACTTCAAGAAACTTCCCGATGCATCCAAGTGGAGTCCGGCCCCCTGCTCGGTAAAATAAATCCCAAAGCGACCTAAAACATTTAGAATCCTAATTGTTCGACCGAATTTTGGCGCGTTCTCACTGTTATAGCGCTTTGGAATTCCGCGGGCACGTGCTACTCTGAGTGCGCCCATGTGGGGCAAACCAAACGAAGGACAAACAACTCCAAACATGCCAAACCCAACTAATCCAACCGGCAACGGATCAATCGTGGGTCCGCAATACGGCTCCTCTTCGACCGTTTTCGGCCAAACCATGAAGATCATCGGCGAAGTTACCAGCGACGAAGAACTCCGGCTGGACGGCGAGCTGGAAGGGAAGCTCAACCTTCGGAATAAGTTAACGATCGGGCCAACCAGCAAGGTGAATGCCAACATCAAGGCCAAAGAAGTGGTGATTTTTGGAACCGTCAAGGGAAACGTGGAAGCTGAGAATCGCATTTCCCTGCGCGCCGGAGCCTCCATCGTCGGCGACATCAAGACGGCCGGCATTGTCATTGAGGACGGCGCGTACTTCAAGGGCGGTATAGATATTTCCCGGGCTGACGCGGAAAAGCCCGCTGCTCAAGCTAGTGCCGCCGCCAGCGGCCAAAAGCGATAAAACATTTTCGATCCCCTATGGAGGGGAGCAACATTTCCTGCAATAGCTGCGTCTAATCAAGTGAGGCCGCACCCTCAGCGAAGGAGGAACTGTGGCCGAGGAGAAGAGTGCCCGTCCGAAAAGGCGGGCGCTCTCGTTTTAGGGAAGCGATTTGAGCTTCCGGCCGATACGCTTCCGGTCCGCGCGATCCGAACTCAAACCCAGTGCCGACTGGTAGGCTGATCTTGCTTCCGCCGTGTGCTGGCGTCCAGCTTCCAGATCGCCAATGCGTTCCAGGACGTTCGTGTTTTGCGAATCCGTTTGCGACGCCCTGCGAAGCTCCTCGATCGCCTGCCCGCTGTCTCCCGTCTTAGCCAATAGGTCCGCCAGTGCGATTCGGGCCGCAAGGTAATCCGGTTTCGCCTGAATCACCTGACGGTATTCCCCGATCGCCGCGGCACTGTCGCCGCCCGCCGCCAACGTTTCCGCCAGGCTCAGGCGCGACGGCATGTACTCGGCATCCAGCCGCAAATTTTCTCGAAACAAATCGATCGCTTCCTGTTCATGGCCCTTTTGAGCGCCCAGCAACAGCGCCAGGTTATGACGCGCCGCAAGCAGCTTTGGATTCTTCCCCAGGGCCTCCCGGTAAAGCTGCTCGGCTTCCCCGCGCTTGCCCTCGGACGCTTTGAGCGTCCCGAGTGCGTTGTAAGGTTCGGCCGAATTGGGCGCGAGCATGGAAGCCTTCCGGTACGCTGCCTCCGCGTCTTTGCGCCGGTTCACGCGCTGGTACACCAGGCCGAGGTTATACGGCAGATAGCTGTACTCCGGCGTCAAGCGAATGGCTTGTTGATAAGTCCGGATCGCTGAATTGTAGTCGCCCGTCTCAACCAAAGCCAGCGCTTCGTTGTGCAGCGGATAGGACCAGTGCTGCGCCCGGCGGAACGCGTCGCGGAAAGCCGGAATCGCTTTGTCATACTGCGCCTGTTCCAGATACGCGATCCCGAGCGCGTTGTATCCATACGCTCCACCCGGATCGATTCGGACCGCCTGCTCCAGCAACTGCGCCGCATCCGGGAATTTCTTGTCAAACAGCAAAGCGCGGCCTTGGAAAAAATCCTCCCGCCCTTCCAGAAACAAAGATTCCTCGGTCAGCCTGCGCGCCGCATCCATGTAGCGAGCGCCCTGATCGAATTCCTGGCGCGACTGCGGCGTTTCATCGCCTGCCAAGTACCGCAGCAGAACTTCCTGCGCCTTATTCTCAAGCGCCACTTGGAGCTGGTTGGCACGCTCGCGGTATTGTTCCGGCGCTAGAACGTTCTTCAGATCCTGCAGCGCCGTGAATGCATTGTTGGGATCGCTGGGCAGAATCCGGCCCGCATTGATCGCGGAGTTAAACCGATCTAATGCATCGGCCGCCTGAACGGCCGGCAACTGCGGCGCCGCCGAAGTTAAATACAGCGGGCCGCCGCTCCGTGAGTCGAGGATCACGCGCCACTGCGCCAGGTTAATGCCGGGCTTTTTCAAATCCGACAGGCGCAGCGAATTGTCATAAGTCCCGAACTCTCGCGGATGCTGCTTGTTGCTAGTAGCCATCGGGACCTGATTGCTCACATATTGAATCAACTCGTTCGCATCCACCACGCCATCGCCATTGGCGTCGGCCGCGCCTTCCAGCCCCTTGATCACGTAGTAACTGAATACGCCGTGCCCGCCGCCGAATTCGGGACCTTCGAGCGATACTTCCTTGGGACGGCTCGCGAGCAAACCGAACAGGTCGCCTTCTACGTCGCCTAAGTGCTGGACATCGGCGCTCACCGTAGTGTTGTGGATGGTGCCGATCGTTCCGGCCTTACAAACATCGACGAACAGCAGCACTCGGCCGACCTTAGCGAGTTGCTCCTCGAACAACGACTGCAGTTCGTCCACCGCCAGCGCAGTGCTCTTCAGATCCTGCGGATCGGAGTCGTATGTGAGAATGAACGCGTTCTTGCTCCCTGGCACCTCCACCGTGCCGTGGCCGGCAATCAAGATCACGACCGTATCGTTCTTGGTTGCGCGCCGCTTCAAAAAATCCTGAAATCCGTTGCGAACCGCCGCCGTGGTGGCCTTCTGGTCGGTGAGAAGCATAACGTTGCCGGGGGGCAAACCGCCGCCCCGAGGGCTCTCCAGAAGGTCTCCGAAAACGTCCGCGTCCTTATCCGCAAACTGCAGCGAAAGCTCCGGCTTGGCGTATTTCGATATGCCTACCAGCAACGCGTAGGTTTGGCCGCCCGCCCCAGCCGCTGCGGTCGCCGAAGCCGCTTGATCGGCCAGCGCCTGCTCCAGCTCGAATATTTTGCTCTTCACCCACACCGCATCGGGCCACTCCGCGCGCAGCTTGTAATACATATCGAGCGCATTCGCGATCAGTTTATGATTCTCGAATATGGCCGCCTCACTGACCAGGGCCGCCTGATCTTTTGGATTCGCGGCCAGCGCCGTCTCGTAAGGTGCGATCTCAGCCTGCACGTCGGCCGGGAGTTTATCGTGCGCCACCGGCGGAGTCTCTGGTTTGTTGATGCCGCGCGTCATGCTGACGCCATAATGCTGCTGGCTCGCCACCGCCACTCGTAAAGTTTGCGGCAGCGTGCAGGCGCGCGCGGGCTGTTCGGAAATTTTCCCGGCCTTCACCTTGGGCGCCTTGGCATCTAGCCGCACTTCCCCCGACGGCCCCAGCGTATCGATCGTCTTGGCAGGGCAGAAAAGAAATGAGGCCGATCCAGCCTCCGTCTTCAGGCCATCGCCGGCAAACAACAGATCGCCAGGGCGCGCTGCGAGCGGCGTCTCCGTATCGGCGCGCAGCAATTTGGTTCCGGTCGTAGTCAGCACCAAGCCGACCGGCTCCTCCTTCGTGTCGCCCCTCGTCACAACCAGCGGCACGGCCAGGATTGTGAACCCTGCAAGAAACCTACGCATTCACTACAGCCTTCGCTACCAGCGACGCTACAGTATACAGCGGGATCGGGAGCGCCTTACCCCGAACCGGCACTTCACCCAAATGCACCGTCTCCACGGCATTCCCCAGCCGGCTTTCGGTAGCTCCAGACATCAATAACTTCGTATGATGCTCCTTGTTCAGGCTCTCCAGCCGGGACGCGAGATTCACCGTGTCCCCCAAAACCGTAAATTCCATTTTATCGGCTGATCCAACATTTCCCACAACTACTGTTCCGGTGTGGATGCCCGCGCCGGTCTGAAAACTGCTTTGAGCCGCGACCATCCGGGTGGCGCAGCGCACCGCGCGCAACGCGTGATCTCCAGCCGTGGCGCCTTCGTCTTCATCGGAAAACACCGCCAGGATTCCATCGCCGATGAACTTGTTCACGTGCCCCCGGAAGTTCACGATGATGCCGCACATCATCGCCATGTATTCGTTCAACAACTGAACCACTACCTCCGGCCCCTGCTCATCGCAGACCTGTTCGGTAAACGCAGTGAATCCGCGGATGTCCGTAAATAAGATCGTCACGTCCAGCCGTTTACCGGATAAGGCGATAGCCTCAGTTTCATCCAGCGACGACGCCAGTTGCTTGCCTACGAACAGCGCCACCGCGCGATGGAACAGCTTGCCGCGTTTTTCCGCGGTCGAAAAGCGGTAGACCACTGAAGCGACCAGGCAAATGGAAGTGGCCAGCAATATATCGGAAGTCGACAGAATCAAGCCAAATTCGAACAAAACGTGAGTAACGGCCAGAATCGCGGCGATCTCGATCAACACCAGCGTCACCGCGCGCCCCGCTGCCAGCGACGTGGTGATCAGAACCGTGACGGCGGCGGCCACCAGCAAGGCAAGCGCGAGCAGCCACTGCGGCGACTGGTAAAGATAGCGCCGCTCCAGCAGCGTGCGAATCGTATTGGCGTGAATCTCCACTCCCGGCGTGAGCCAATTGGGGCCGCTGAAAGAACTGAAGAACGGCGTGGCATAGCGATCTTCAAGAGCGCTGGTTCCCACCAGCACGATCTTGCCTTGTACCCACTGGCGCAATTGATCGGCATTTCCAGCTTGCGCGGCCTTCTCGAAATCGGCTAACGACACGCTGGGAAACGTGGCGGGAGGTCCGGCATAATTGATGGCGATCGCTCTCCGGCCGTCGATCGGGACCGGGTCGCCTTGAAAAACCAGCCTGCCGCTCGCTACTTCAGCATCCTGGCCGGCATATTTCTCAGCCACGCGCAATGCCAGGGACCGCGCCGGCGGCGGATCGGCCGCACTGGACGGCGGCGCTTCGATGAGCTCCTGCCTGCGGACAAAATCGTCTGGATCGGCGGTCAAGTTCGCGAACCCCGCCAAACCCAGGGCCGCCGAAATCATATTGATGGGGATCCGCTGCGCCTGGGGATTGCTGTTGATCTCGGTCGCATACCCGCATACCACCGGGACCGGCGACGTGCTGACCGCCTCCGCCAGCAGCCGGTCGTAATCGGGCTCCCACTTGTCTACCGGAATCCCAAACGCTAAATCCAGGCCAATCACCTTAGCTCCAGCCGCGCCCGCAGCCCGGATCACGTTGGCGTAATGCTTATGCCAAAACAGCCGAAGTTCAGGAAAGGTATCCATGGCCTTCTGATCGGCCAGCAAGAGGACGATATTGGGAATTACCGGGCGCCCGCGCAAGAAGTCCCGCACTACGAAATGGGCGTCGTACGCCTTGAGGTTCAGGATTTGAAAATTGCTACCCAGCAACCAGGCGGCCAGCGAGCTGCCGGCTGCGACAATCGCGCACAGAGCCCAGTGCCGCCATTTCCTCTTCATGTTAACCTGCATCTTACTACGGCTTTGCAGCAACCGCGCTTTAGAGGCGTCTTCGCGATTTGGTTAGTACAAACGGCCGCTCTTTTGTTTTTTACTGTTCTGGCGGCGTTTGGTCAAACCACGCAGGGTCTTATTTCGGGAAGACTGGTCAACTCGGTAACCGGACGTCCCATTGCCGGGGCGGCCATACTCTGCTCCAGTTCGATCAGCAACCTGGCCGGCGCTTCCACGAGCGACTCGGCCGGCTACTATTATCTGCCGTTGCTTTCCCCGGGCTTCTATCAGATTCAGGTGAACGCTCCCGAGTACCAATCGCAGCAACTGCAAAATATCGAGCTGACCGTGGCCGCGCGATTGGAATTGGATTTCCGTCTGCGGCCGCTCAGCGATGTTTGGGAAGCAGGCCAGTACAAGAGCGTCTTTTTGCCCGGGTCCAAGACCATCGTGACGTTCTTCGGCCCCGATGTCGACCCCAGCAAGTCCGGATCGTTTGATGCGCAGAAGGGGCGCAGCGAACCGCTCGAGTCCACTGTCTCGGAAGTGATCGACTCAGTCGAAATCAATAATCTTCCGCTGCAGGGCCGCGATGTCTACGCGATGCTGGTGACGCAGCCCGGCGTCACTTCCGATTCCGCCACCGGTCGCGGCTTGGGACTGGCCGTGAATGGCCAGCGTCCCTCGGCCTCGAACTTTCTGCTGGACGGCGTCGAGAACAACAATTACCTGGTGACCGGGCCCCTGACCACCGTGGCGCCGGAGGCGATTCAGGAATATCGCGTCTCGACTAATAATTTCTCGGCCGAGTACGGCAGAACGTCGGGCTTCGTGGCGAACGCCATTACGCGTTCCGGCGGAGATCAATTTCACGGCGTCGTGTATTTTTACTTGATGAACGACGTGCTGAACGCGAATGCGTTCCAGGAGAACCTGATAGGCTTTCCCCGCACGCCGGACAAACAGGACCAGCCGGGATTTTTCGTGGGCGGTCCGATTCTGAAAAACCGCCTGTTTTTCGGGAGCGCGTACGAATATTTCCGAAGCCGCAGCCAGGGAGATCCGTACACTTTTTTGCTGCCCTCGCCGAGCTTCGTGTCTAGCTTCACCGCTCCTGGGTCGCTAGCGAGACAGTTACTCACTGAATTTCCGACGCCCGCAATCAGCACCGGAAATGGGCTAACCACGCAGCAGACTATGGCCCCCCCTGTGTCGCTGAACCGCACGCTGGCTATCGAGCGGCTGGATTACAATGCGCCCAATGGAAAAGATCGCGTGATGGGGCGCCTGCTGCTGAACCTGCTCGGCCGGCCCGATTTCATCTGGAGCCCCTACAAAGATTTCGTTTCCGCGCTGCATGACAATACCTGGGCCCTGGGCGGCGGCTACACGCGAGTGGTTCGAGCCAATCTGACGAATGAGGCGCGCCTCAGCGTCAGTAACGACGACCTGGGTTGGAACCGGCCTCACCCGGAAATCCCGACGCTCAGCACCAGCGATGCGTATCTTGTGAACGGGATAGTGCAAACGGGTGTGACGCTTCCGGGAAGCCCGGCCTTCTACGCATATCAAAACACCAACAAAACCGGCGAGCTTCTCGATAATGTGATCTGGTCGCACGATCGCCATCTCATCACCGTCGGAGCCGGGCTGTTGCTGCGCTGGTCGGATGGTTATCTGACAGCGGGCCGCGACGGTCAGTACCTTTTCAACAATATTGTTACTTTCGCGCTCGATCAGCCGAGCTATTTGGAAGCCGCAATCGATAGGACGGCTCCAACTATCCAGCAGCCTGACTTCAATCGCAGTTACCACTATACGCAATACTTTTTATTCGCCCAAGATACTTATAAACTTACTTCACGACTTACTGTCAATTATGGACTGCGCTATGAGTTTTATGGCGGCCCATTGAATACTGGCTCCGGTAAAGACACGCTGGTGCAGCTTGGATCAGGCTCGACGCTGGCGCAGCAATTAGTAGGAGCGACCCTGGCGGCGCCTTCCGGATCGGGCAGCCAGCAGCTTTTCGGCTCGGACAAAGGGGATGTCGCGGTTCGCGTGGGCGCAGCTTACGATCTGTTCGGATCGGGCAAGACGCTGTTGCGCGGCGCGTTCGGGACCTTCTACGATCGGCCGTTCGACAACCTATGGGAGAACGTCCGCAACAATGATCTTATTCTGCCGTTGCTGCCGCTGCCGGCCGGGCGGACGAACTACCTCTCCCCTGTTTCCAGCGTACTTGCATCCTTTCAGGGACAAAGCTTGAACAGTGACTTTCCCGACCTTACTTTAATTGATCCAAATCTTAAAAATGGATACGTGAAGAGCTATTTCGCCGGTATTCAACACCGCATAACGGATAACCTTATCGTGGAAGTGGATGGGCTGGGCAGTTACGGACGAAATCTAATCACCACCGATATTATCAACCGGGATTTCTCGACACCTACAGGACGTTATAACCCTAACTTACCCGATATTGCTTACCGGGCCAACCAAGGCTTCTCGAATTACAACGCGCTGGCTACGGTGGTGCGTTACCGCCTGAGCCGCGGCATCGTGCAGGCATCCTACACATGGAGCCATAGCATCGATAATCAAAGTGATCCTCTGACCGGCGATTTTTTCAATCTCGACTTCACCAGCATCCAGAACACCGCCGGATCGAGCGGCCGCGCCGCATTCTCTGAGCAGTTCAATCCGCAGGCCGACCGCGGTAACTCGGATTTCGACCAGCGCCACAACCTCGTGATATTTGCGTATTGGAATCTTCCGGCGCCCTTCGAGAATTCGAGATGGCGGCTGCTGTTGCGCGATTGGACCGTAGGTGAGATGGCGGCCTTCCGCTCGGGATTTCCCTACACCGTGCTCGGGACCTCAACAGTTGTTCCAGGCGGCGGGCTGATCCTCAACAATCGTCCGAACATCATCGATCCGAAAGCGGCCGTCCTCGCGACTCCGATCCCAGTCGCTGGCGGCGAACAGCTACTCAATCCCGCCGCATTCGCCGAGGCGCCGCCAAGCACGCTTGGCAACGAGGGCCGCAATGCGTTTATAGGGCCCGGTTTTTACAGCATCGATCTGTCGATCGCAAAGGCGTTCCCGCTGCCATGGCTCGGCGAGAGCGGCCGGATCCGTTTCCGCGCGGACGCGTTCAATGTTTTGAACCACGCCAATTTAGGCAATCCGGATACATCGTTTACCAACCCCATCTCGCCCACCTTCGGCATAGCCGCGTTTGGACGCGAAGGTGTCCAGTCCGGGTTCCCTGCCCAGATCCCGTTGAATGAAACGCCGCGGCAGATCCAGCTCAGCGTCCGAGTAGAGTTCTAGGCCCTGAAACAAGGCTCAACAACCACACTCTAACCTCATGAGGGCCGGTGGAACCATCGCGGCCGAGGGGAGAAAAAATGAAAAAGCTGATTTTTGTCTCAATGCTAGCCGCGGCTGGAATGTTCGCGCAAACCGCTGAGCAGTCGACCAGTCAATCCACAACAACTACTCAAACGAAGCATCATGGCAAGAAGCAGCGGACCGACTCAACCACTACAGCGACCCGAAGCGATTCGGCAGGCAATTCCGTAACCGATACCACCAACACCACGACCAAGGCGAAGCGGCACCACGGCAAAACCAAGGAAACCACCACGACGAACTCATCGGAGACCGAACAGCATTAGGAGGCGCGGCCCGCTTACGCCGAGTGGGGCTGCTTGACGGCGAGCATGAGGGCGGCGACGCGTCCGGCCCCGTACAGAGCGGTCTTGTCATTGATGATCACGCGCACCGGGACGTCTTTTAGCCACGAGCTAACGCGGCCCTTGGCGCTGAAGGCTTTCATGAACGTGGTGCTGCTCAATTTGCGAAGAATTTTCGGCGCGATGCCGCCGCCGACATACATTCCTCCCACGGCCACCAACTGCAGCGCCAGATTGCCCGCTTCAGCGCCATATATCGAAACGAAAACGTCCAGCGCCTGCACGCAAATCGCCGATGTACCTTCCAGCGCCGATTTCGCGATCACCGCCGACGGATCGCCATGCGCGATCTGCTCGGTCAACCAAGTGGGTTCCTCGCCCCGCCCGGTGTCACGAAGAAATTGATAAATGTTGTAAAGACCCGGGCCGGACAGAACGCGCTCATAGCTCACGTGCTCAAAATGTCCCATCAGGTAGCGCAGCAGATCGAGCTCCAGATCGTTGCGCGGAGCAAAATCCACGTGGCCTCCTTCGGAAGGAACGGGCCGGTAGCCGCCGCCCGGCTCCGCCAACAGCCCCGCCTGACCCAGCCCCGTACCAGCCGAAATCAAAGCTCGATTCCCTCGCGGTTTTGGCACCCCCGGATTGAGCACCACCAGATCGGCGTCGTCCAGCAACGAGATGCCATGCGCGTTGGCTTCCAGATCATTGACCAGATAAACCTCATCCAAACCAAGTTGCTTGGCCATTTGGCGAGCGTCCACTTCCCACGGCAGGTTGGAAGTTTGGACGTGGCCGTCAATCACCGCTCCCGGAAGCCCGAAGCAGGCTGCGTCCACCGCTTGACTGTGCTTCGCCAAAAATTTCTGCGCTATTTGTTCCAGCCCTTTATATTCGGGGCTGGGAAATATCTCCAGAGCCAGCGGCTGCAAACGCTCCGGCGTACCTTCAAAGAACGCCAGCCGCGTGTTCGTACCGCCAATATCACCTGCCAGAATCATTTCCATTGCTCCAGTGGCGGTGATCTTTCGTCAGCAATTCGTCGGCTTCCGCCGGTCCCCAGGTGCCCGCGGCATAATTGGGAAAACGCCGCGGCGGCAGCGCGTCCCACACATCCAGAATTGGAGCGACCACGTGCCAGGCGGTTTCCACCATGTCGGATCGCTGGAACAGCGTGGCATCGCCCAGCATGCAATCGTACAGCAGCCGCTCATAGCCGGTCTGAGGCGTCGCGTTGAAGTAATCGGTATAGTTGAAACTCATGTTCACGCCGCCGATTTGGACCGTTGGGCCGGGGATCTTCGCGCCGAAGCGAAGTGAGATGCCTTCGTCCGGTTGGAGGTACATTACCAGCCGGTTCGCCTCCAGGGCCTCCACCGACGTCTTGCGGAACAGCACAAAGGGCGCGCGCTTGAATTGAATCACGATTTGGGTGATGCGTTTTGGCAAACGCTTGCCGGTGCGGAGATAAAACGGTACGTCGGCCCAGCGCCAGTTGTCGATAAACAGCTTCATCGCGACAAACGTCTCGGTTCGTGAATCCGGCGCCACCATCGGCTCGCTGCGATATGCCGGCACGCGGTTGTTGTCGACGATGCCTTCCCCGTATTGTCCGCGCACCGTGCGTATCAGCACCTCTTCATCGCTCATCGGAGAGAGCGCCTTGAGTATTTTCGCTTGCTCGTCGCGAACTACATCCGGGTCGAACGAGATGGGCGGCTCCATCGCAGTCAACGAAATGAGCTGAAAAATGTGGTTGGGCACCATGTCGCGCAGCGTGCCCGCCTTTTCGTAGTAAGAACCGCGCTGCTCCACACCCACCGTTTCCGAGACCGTGATCTGGACATGGTCGATATAACGCCGGTTCCAGATCGGCTCGAAAATGCCGTTAGAAAAACGGAACACCAATATGTTTTGGACGGTCTCCTTGCCCAGGTAGTGATCGATGCGGTAAATCTGCTTCTCGTCGAGCACCTGCCGGATCTCTTTGTTCAGACTGCGCGCTGAATCGTAATCGTGGCCAAACGGCTTTTCGATAATCACGCGGCGCCACCCGTGGTCTTCCTTGACAAGCTCCGCTTCTCCCAGCCGCTTCACGATCGGGGCGAAGAAGGCCGGCGCCGTCGCCAGGTAATAGAAGTAATTGCCGCGCGTGCCGTGTTCCTTGTCGATTTTCGCCAGCAGATCGCGGAGCGCCTCGTAAGTTTGAGCGTCGAGGAAGTCGCCGGAAAGGTAATAAATGCGCCGCGAAAACCAATGCCACAGGTCGGGGTCGATCTTGGTGGTGGCGAATTCGCCGATTTCCTTGCTGATCAAGTCGCGGAACTGTTCGCTCGACAGCTCGTTGCGTGCCAGTCCTACCAGCGCAAACTCCTTCGAGAGCAGGTTCTCCTTGGCCAGATTGTAGAGCGCGGGAATCAGCTTGCGCTTCGTCAAATCGCCAGATGCGCCAAAGATCACCATGACGCAGGGATCGCCGGGGCGGCCGGCGCCGGTTCCGTTTCCGGTTGCAGCGGTCTCTTCTGCGATCTGCATTTTTACCTTTCTAACACGCTCGAAGGGTTTTTCACACAGGCGGGAATGTGGGCGCCACGATCTCGATCAACCGCCGGCCGCGCGTTCAACGTGTCCGCCGAACTTATTCCGCATGCCGGACAGAATTTTTTCAGCGAAGGTGTGGTCGCGGCGCGAACGGAAGCGCGTAAACAGCGACGCCGCGAGTACGTCGCAAGGCACGGCCTCCTCGATAGCCGCCAGGATGGTCCAGCGGCCCTCGCCCGAATCCTGCACGGTGCCGGTGAAGCGCGTCAAGTCCGGATCTTCAGTGAGCGCCATCGCGGTCAGATCCAGCAGCCAGGAACCAACCACGCTGCCGCGGCGCCACAGCTCGGCGATATCGGCAAGGTCCAGCTGGAAGCGATGATCCGCCTCCAATTCCGCAGAATTCGCGTTGCGCATGATGTCGAAGCCTTCAGCATAAGCCTGCATCAAGCCATATTCGATGCCGTTGTGGACCATCTTCACAAAATGTCCCGCCCCGGATGGGCCGCAGTACAGGTAGCCCTGCTCGGCCGTGGGATTCTTCCCTTGACGGCCCTGGGTGGGAGGCACGTCTCCGACGCCCGGAGCCAGCGTCTTGAAAATCGGATCGAGCCGCTGAGCCGATTCTTTCGAGCCGCCGATCATCATGCAGTAACCGCGCTCCACGCCCCAGATGCCGCCGCTGGTGCCGACGTCCAGATAGTGCAGCCCCCGGTCTTTGAGAATCTTGGAGCGGCGGATATCGTCTTTGTAATAGGAGTTTCCGCCGTCGATGATGGTGTCTCCGGCTTCCATCAGACCGGCCAGCTTCAGCACCGTGCCCTCGGTAGCCTCGCCCGCCGGAACCATCACCCACGCCGCGCGCGGTTTGGTCAGCTTCTTGGCGAAGTCCTCCATCGAACTCGCGCCGGTCGCCCCTTCGCCCGCCAGCTTCTTGACGTTCTCCGGGTTGAGGTCGAATACCACGCATTGATGCCCGCCCTTCATGAGGCGGCGCACCATATTTGCACCCATGCGTCCCAATCCAATCATGCCAAGTTGCATTGTGAATTCCTTTTCCTAGTGAGTTTGGAAGCGGCGTCTGCGTAGTCGCCAAGCCGGTGCCTCACGTTCTACGATAGCGCTTTTGCGATGGCCGATTGAAGCGCTGGCAACCCGCGCTCCAAATCGTGAAGATGAACACGAAGAGCGCGCCGGTCACGTTCCACCAACACCTGAAAATCGCCGCGCGCCTGCGCTGCCTTCACGATACCGAAAGTGTACTTTTGGCCCGGCACGGGGAGATCCGCTTTATCGTCGCACGTGATTTGCAGGAACACCCCTGAGTTCGGACCGCCCTTGTACGCTTGCCCGGTGGAGTGCAAAAATCGCGGACCGAAACCAAGGCAGGTGGCCACTCGCTTCTGGTCGCGTACGGCTAGGCGCAGGCTCCCCAGAACGTTCTCGTGGGACTCGTTCATTTCGATATAGCCGAGCAAAGCGAAATAATCGCCGGCCTTCAGGCGGTTCAAATGCGCGCGCAGATACCCGGCCAGCGATTTGTCGCCGCCCAGCGCGGACGCCAGTGCCGCCGCATTTTTGTCGTCGGTGTAAAGGTCAACGCCGCCCTCCGAGTACACGGGCGATTCGGCCGGCAGCGAGCCGGTCTTCTCATATTCGCTCGTCAGCTTGCGCGTTGCGGTCTTGCTCGCCTCCACGTCCGGCTGATTAAACGCATTGATCCCGATGAGGGCCCCGGCCACCGCGGTCGCGATCTCCCAGCGAAACATTTCCTGGCCCAGATTGTAAATATCCGAGAGTGCGATACGAATGACCGGATGCCCGGCGTTGGCGAGCGCGTCCACGGCTTGATCTTGCGCGGCTTGATCTTGTCCGGCATGGGCGCCCTGATCCAGGCGAATGTAAGCGAACACGCGATCGTTGCCATAACGCTCGGGCGGCGCCAGCGGCTCGCGATCCACCGGGATAATGCCCTTGCCGTTCTTACCGGTCGATTCGGCCACCAATTGTTCCAGCCAAGCCCCTAAATCCGCGATCCCCGGCGAAGTGATCAACGTCAGCTTGTCACGGCCGTTCCGCGCGGCCACCCCCAGGATGAGGCCGAGCAAAACACCCGGATTTTTCTCCACCGGCAAGCAGGACGAGCAAGCGATCGCCATCACGTCGGCGCGGTCCAGAAACCGCGGCGCATCCAAACCCATCACCGCGGCCGGAACCATCCCGAAATCGGAGAGCGCCGAATAACGCCCGCCGATGCTCGGCACTCCATGGAAAATGTGCCGGAAATGCTCGGCCTCCGCGATCTGCTCCAGCTTCGACCCGGGGTCGGTAATCGCGATGAACCGCTCGCCCGCTCCATCGGCTCCCAACACCTGCTTTACCCGCTCGAAGAAATATTGCTTGAAAATATTCGGTTCGAGCGTCGACCCGGACTTGCTGGAGACGATAAAAACGGTATTCGCAATGTCGATCTTCTTCTCGAACGCTTTCACCTGCGCCGGATCGGTAGAGTCGAGTACGAACAGCTCGGGGAAGCCGTCGATTTTGCCGAACGTCATCTTGAGCACTTCCGGACACAGGCTCGATCCGCCCATTCCGAGCAACAGCGCATGCTTGAAGCCAGCGCCCCGGACATCCTTGGCGACCTCTTCCAGGTGCTGTTTGTGCGCCAGCTGATCTTCGGTGATCCCCAGCCATCCCAGCCAACTGCCTTCATCGCTCCCCGTCCAAAGCGATGCATCGCGAGCCCACAGGCGCCGCACTTTGCCGCCTATTTTCCAATCGTCGATAGCGGCCTCCAGCTGCTTGCTAAGTCCGGTAGGCAGGCTGTAGGTTTGCGGATCCACTTCGACCTGCGACACGTGCTTGCACTTCGCATCCACGGCGTTAAGCAGCGTATCGAATGGCTCGGCGAACAGCTTGACGGCCTGCACCACCAGATCGTCGGTCACGTTTTTCATCGAAATGCCGGCCTTTTCGAGCGTTTCCATGGTGTCTTGCGCGGCATCCAGATCGGCTTCCAGGCTCGCCTTCGGTTTCCCATGATCGCGGAACGCATCGAAGGTCGCCGGAGGAATCGTATTCACCGTGTCCGGACCGATCAGTTCTTCCACATACAGAACATCAGAATAATTCGGGTCCTTCGTGCTGGTGCTGGCCCACAGCACCCGCTGCGTCTGAGCTCCCTTGCGAGCTAACTCCGCCCAACCCGGACCGGAAAAAATCTCCTTGTAGCGCTGATAAGTCAGCTTCCCGTTCGCAATCGCCACCTTGCCCAACAGACTCCGCAGCAGCGCTTGCTCCTTCGGATCGGACGTAGCCTTGATCCTGGCCTTCAGAATTCCATCCACCATGCTGTCGATGCGGCTGATGAAGAAGCTGGCCACGCTCGCCAGATGGCTGTTATCGCCGCCCGTGGAGACGTATTTCTGAACGCCCGCAATATAAGCCTCGGCCACCCGCGCATACACCTGCTCCGAGAACAGCAGCGTGACGTTGATATTGATGCCTTCGCTGA
>Ga0182024_10010504_pt1 | contig 18847 bp, 17 predicted proteins | sample P32metaG_FD_120480 | JGI IMG/M metagenome (GOLD analysis project Ga0182024, IMG submission 120480) | Permafrost microbial communities from Stordalen Mire, Sweden - P3-2 metaG (Illumina Assembly) | ecosystem: Environmental > Terrestrial > Soil > Wetlands > Permafrost | place: Sweden: Stordalen... | reverse complement strand
GCGCGGAATCCGGCGCGCCTCGTGCCGGACTCGATTTCCGCGATGCGCAACAGAGCCGCGAAGGTTTCCAGAATCTGATCGGTTTCGCTGACCGCGTTTCCGATGGCGCGTTCGTAGTCGCCGCTCGTTTTGGCACTCCTGCGCGCTTCGTCGAGCCCCTGCCGCAATCGCCCGAGCGGCGTTCTGAGATCGTGAGCGATGTGCCGGGACACCTGACGAAGCGCGCTCAGAAGCGAGGTATTCCGGTCGAGCATGCGGTTGAGCGTGGCTGCGAGCCGGTCGATATCGTCGGCGACGCCACGCATGGGAACGCGCCGATCGTCGTCGCCCTCGATGATCGCCTCCGCGGTTCGTGTAATCGAGTCGATTCGGGCGAGAACGCTGGCACTCAGCACGATGCCGCCGGCAATGGCGAGCGTGACGACAAAGAGAAGAACCCAGCCGGACGTTGCCATGATGGCTTTGCCGACCATCATGTCCTTTCCGATGTCGTCGCCGACTTCCAGCCACAGGGCGGGTGCGAGCTGCAGCGTATAGACGAGCAGCCGTTCGCGTTGGCCTGGCGGTTCGTCTCCATCGGGCGGGCCTTTCACATGGGTCCAGCCCTCCGCAAGATTGAGATTCGGTATGTCGCCGAACAGCCGCGCGCCGGAGCCGGAGAGGACAGAATAGTCCAGGCCACCGGCCAGACGCGCGCGCGTCCGGGAATGGATCTCCTCCATGAGCTTGTCCAGCCCGCCACGCCGGTATTCCGCGCTGAGCGCCTGGGCCTCGGCCCGCAGGCGCGTGCGTTCCTGGCGGTCCAGCGCGGCTGTTGCCGTGAAATAGACAACACCGGCGAGAAAGGCCACTGACGCGCTGAACATCACCACATAGGCTGCGGCGAGCTTGAAGCTCGCCGTCCGGAAAATGCTGGAGCTGCGCAAGCCGGCCGTTCCTCGAAAAAACCGCCCGCTTCTGTGACAGCATCGTGGGCGCGTTCAAACATACAAATTCCCAATGTCCTTAAACGCATACTGCAATGGAAAAGGAGCCGTGATAGATTCGGAGGGATTTCACTTCGATGGACGGTCGGAAGGCCTGACTGCGAGCGGAGGTGTCGGGCTGTGGTCTGGCGCTTGGACAATACCGGCGAGTCGGGCGCGTTGCCGGGCCTTTTGCAAGGGAAGGCCCCGCGGAACCCGGGAAATCCATCGCAGGCCGCGCAGATCGCCGCCGGCCCGATCGGGCCGGGATCTTTCGCGCCTTCGGTCGACGCAGCGACGCGCAACGCCTTTTGCGCGGTTGCGATCCTCATCTCGTTGCGATTCGCTGTCGGTGCGTGGCTGCCGCTTTCCTTCGACGAAGCGTATTACTGGTTGTGGTCGAAACACCTTGCGCTCGGCTATTACGATCATCCGGCGCTGATCGCGTTTGCGATCCGCGCCGGGACGGCGATCTTCGGCGACACGGAATTCGGCGTGCGGTTCGTTCCGCTGGTGGCCTCCGTCGCGGCGAGCTGGGCTGTCTGGCGCAGCGCCGCGATTCTGCTGGCGAGCGAACGGTCGGGGGCCACCGCGTGCCTTCTGTTCAATGCGACGCTCATGATCGCGGCGGAAACGATGGGCGCCACGCCCGACTCGCTGCTGATCGCTGCCGCCTCTTTTCTTCTGTGGACCATGGCGAAGCTCGGAACCACGCAGGACGGGCGCTGGTGGCTGGCAGCCGGGCTGGCGGCCGGAATGTCGCTTTTTGCGAAATACACGGGCTTCTTTCTCTGCGGCAGCCTGGTCTTCTGGCTGCTCGCGAGCCCGGCGGGCCGTCCGTGGCTGCGCACATGGTGGCCGTATGCGGGCGCCCTGATCGCGCTTTCGCTGTTCGCCCCGACCTACTACTGGAACATGACGCATGATTTCATTTCCTTCCGCTTTCAGTTCGGACGGATGGGCGCCGGTCGCGCGAACGCGACGAATGTACTGGAATTCGTCGGCAGCCAGATCGCGCTGGCGTCGCCTTTCGTTCTCGTTCTGGCCGGAATCGGTCTCGCGCGGAACTCGCCGCTCGCCAGTCCTACGCGTCCGCTGGGAGTGGCTGCCGCGACAGTCTGGCCCGCGCTCGTGTACTTCTCGGTTCACGCGCTGCACGACCGCGTTCAGGGAAATTGGCCGTGCTTCCTCTATCCCGCGCTCGCGGTGCTGGCGGCTTATCCGCTCGCCAAAGGATTTGAACACGCGCTGCGCGGCAGGCTCGTGCGGCTGTCGCGTATTCTAATCCTGCCGGTGGCGGCCGCCATTCTGACCGTGGCTTACGCGCAGGCTTTCTTCGGCCTGGTGCCGCTCGGACGCCACGATCCGATTGCGCGAATGATGGCCGTGGGTTTCGCACCTGTCGCCGAAGAGATTTCCGCCGAGGCCGCGCGGATGCACGCGGCCGCGATCGTCACGACCAACTACGCGACGACGAGCTGGCTGTCCTTCTATACCCGCCGGTCCGTACCCGTAGTTCAGATCACCGACGACTTCAGGTTTCTGTCGTCGCCCCGCGCGACGGCGGCGCTCCTCAATGGGCCGCTTCTTTATGTGACGCAGGCGCCCGAACGGGAGATTCCGGCGGTCCGCAGCCATTTCGCGCGGATCGCATTCTGGGGCAGGATCGCGCGTTCGCATGACGGCATGGCGATCGGGACGTTCGATGTCTACACGCTTTCGGGACTCCGCGGCGCGCCGCTCGGCCGGCTTCCGTAATTCTCCTCGTCCCGGCTCGCGGCCTCAAGGCCTCTCATGAGGCTTCTTCTCGTCGAAGACGATGCCGACACGGCTTCCTATCTCCGGCGCGGATTGCGCGAACACGGCCATGTCGTCGACCTGGCGTCGACGGGCCACGACGGAAGCCGGCTCGCGGCCGCCGAATCCTACGACGCCATCATTATGGACCGCATGCTGCCCGGGATGGACGGGCTCGCGCTCGTCAAGAGATTGCGCGAAACGGGCGTGAAGACGCCCGTGCTGTTTCTCACCGCGCTCGGCGGCATCGATGACCGCGTCGAAGGGTTGAACGCAGGCGCCGACGATTATCTCATCAAACCCTTCGCATTTTCGGAGCTGCTGGCGCGCCTGCACGCTCTGACGAGGCGTCCGCCTTTTTCACCGAACCCGAACTTGCTTCGCGTTGCCGATCTCGAAATCGATTTGATCAGGAGAACGGTGACGCGCGCGGGAGCCGCCATCGATTTGCAGCCGCGGGAGTTCACGATGCTGGAGTTCCTCATGCGCCACGCCGGACATGTCGTGACCAAGACAATGCTGCTCGAGGGTGTCTGGGATTTCCATTTCGATCCCAGGACGAACATTGTCGAAACAAACATGAGCCGCTTGCGCGCAAAGCTCCAACGCGAGGGCGCGGCGGATCCGATCCAGACGATTCGCGGCTCGGGCTACGTGATCGATGCGCCAGGTTCCGGGAGGCCGAAAGGCTAGAACGTCGGCGCCAGAATATGCTGGCCATGGCAACCACCCAAATCGGAGCGAAGTACGCGAATTGGTCGCTCGAAATCACTTCTCCCTCGGGCTCGCGGCCCCCGGAACCTCCTCAGGCGGCGGCGTCTCAATCGTTTGCCAGGGACATTGAAGCCGATCAGATTCCGCTTGCGCGAGCTCTCGTCGATCGAATTCGTTTGCGATAGGATGCCCGTCCTCTGACGACGGGAGGGTTGGATGCTGACGGCTATTGGCGCCCGGCTTGGCGGTTTCTTCGTTTGTGCGCTCGCGACGGCGATTTTTGTCCCATGGGGTGGTGCGCACGCGGCGGACTATTCCGTGCTCCACACCTTTACCGGCCCTCCAGGCGACGGCGGAAATCCGTGGAGCGACCTGATCGAAGACAAGGCCGGCAATCTTTACGGCACGACTCTGAGAGGCGGTAGTACGGATTATTGCGGTGGCCGTGCGCCTCTTGGCTGCGGCACGGTGTTCAAACTCGCGCCGGATGGAAGCGAGACGGTGCTCCACGCATTCACCGGCCAGCCCGACGGCGCATATCCGTCCGCCGGGCTCGTCTCGGACAAGGGCGGAAATGTTTACGGCACGACCGGATTTGGGGGCGCCTACAACAAAGGCACCGTGTTCGAGATTGCCAAGAACGGCAGCGAGAGCGTGCTTTATTCCTTCGAGGGGAAGCACGGCGTGCGTCCCGCCGCCGGTTTGATCGTCAACGAGGCAGGGGATTTGTTTGGCACGACCGCATATGGCGGTGATCGAAATTGCCCGCAACGGGTAGTTGTTAGCGGTTGCGGCACGGTGTTCAGGCTCGCGCAGAACGGAACAGAGACGGTTCTCCATGCATTTGCCGGCGCGGGAGAGGGCAACGAGCCGGAAGGCGGCCTGATCATGGATCCCTCGGGCAACATTTACGGCACGACGGAACTGGGAGGAGACGGCGCCGGAAACGTGTTCAAGCTTGCCCCCGACGGGACGGAAACGGTGCTCTATACGTTCCACGGAAAACCTGACGCGGCGCGTCCCTCCGGGTCTCTGATGATGGACGGTGCGGGCAATCTCTACGGCGCCGCCGCATTCGGCGGCAATTCCTGCTGGTTTTCGGTTCTCGGCTGCGGCGCAATATTCAAGCTGGAGCCAAACGGAAATGAGAGCGTGCTTTACACCTTCGCCGCCGGTGGCGATGGTTTCGTTCCCGATGCAGGTCTTGTCGCCGACGACCGCGGCAATCTCTATGGCACGACCCTGTATGGAGGCAATCAGGGGTGCTCGGGGGATGGGTGCGGAACGGTGTTCAGGCTGGCCCCCAGCGGGAAGGAAACCGTTCTGCACGCGTTTAACGGCCGCGACGGTTACGAGCCCGGCAGCAACCTGCTCTTCGTGAACGGCCGGCTCTACGGTACGGCTTCCTCGGGCTTTGCCTGCGGAAGAAGTCCCAGGCGGGGCTGCGGCTCGGTCTTCGAGCTTCAGAAATAACGGACGACGAACGGCCGGCTCGGGCAGATCCGGCTGCCGTCGCCCTGCGGCAAGCTACTGCCAGACGTCCTTGATCGGTTTGGCGGTGGCGGAATTTCCGACCGGCTTTAGGCCGTACATGGCCTCGATGGTCCGCAACACATTGTAGTGGTCGATCTTTTCGCCGTATTGGCCCGGCTTGACCATCTGACCGACGAAGATCGTGGGGATCCGATTTCCCTCCGAACCATCATCTTCGTCCCAGGTGACGATCAACAGGCTGTTGTGGGTCTGCGCCCATGTCGCATAGGCGGACAGATTGTCGTTCAGCCATGTGTCGCCCTCCGCGATCGTGCCGTCATGCATGTCGTCGAGAAGATCCGGGATCACCCAGGAAACCGTCGGCAGCTTCGTGTAGTCCGTGGGAAAGCTGGTGTAGGGAAGGCTCAATTTGGAGGGATCGTTGGTGAAGTTTGTCCAGGGAACGTGCTTGCGCGCATATTCGCCGGAGGTGCAGACCAAGGATCCCTTTTTGGGCAAACCTTCCGAATAGCCCTTGAAGCTCAGACCCGCCGCGAGCAATTCGCTCTCCTCGTTGGCGACGTTCGTGAACGTCTGCGGGCAGGTATCGTCCGTGACGCCCTGATTCGATCCCGAGAACAGGTCCAGATAGTTGGGCTGGCTGGGATGGGAGATGGCGAACGAATTGGTGAACAGCGCGCCAGACCCAGCCAGGGAGTTGATATAGGGCGCCTGCGAATTGCCGATGATTTCCGAATAGGAGTGGTTCTCTTCCATCACGATGATGACGTGGTCTGGCTTGGGAATGTCTTTCGCGCCCACCGGGCCTGCCGTACAGGCCAGAGCGGTGGCCATCAGCAATGTCGTGCAGATGCGGCTTTCCGGAACGATGCGCATGAAAGACTTCTCCCCATTTGAAGTTCGGATCGGCGGCTATCCCTGCCGGCGTGGAGGCGAACGAGGGCAAACGATAGCGGCTTTCGAGGCCGGGTAGAAGTCGGGTGCGCGACGATCGCTCCTGCGACATTTTTTTACAATATGGTCGCGCGCATGGCCTATTCTGCCCGGCGGGTCAAAGGAGAGGGTTCCATGAAGGCCTCTTTCGCCATCGCGCTTCTGTGCGCGTTGTTTGTTGCTTCAACTGCGTCGGCCGCCCCACCAGGCGGAAACCCATCCGCCAGCGCGGGATCATTCCCCAGAGGCGGACAAACCTACGCAGCTCCATACAGCAAACCCGGAACAGGCCAGGGCTTCGGCCTTCCGTATCAACCGGAGTTCATTGCGCCTCCACCGGGCGCATACCGGATACGGCCTTTCAAGGCACTTACCTACAAAGAGCGCGAGCTGTTGCGATTGCGCCAGGAGGCGATCAAGTGGAAGCGCCTCGATGGTGGAACCCTCAGTCTGGACAACCACGCCCGATTGCAGGCGAAATTCGAGCGCATCGAGTCGGAGTCCAATTAGAGCACTATCCTGTCGAATTAAATCGTTTGGGATCACTTCCCCCTCCGGCTCGGAGTTTATCCTCGCACCGCCTTCGGCCGGACCCGGGGGCCCGCCTCCCCACACATAGGGGAGGGAAACACAGGGGCAGGGGGGTCTCCCTTTCCCGGCGCCCTCCATTCGTCGTAATGTCCCCGGCGCCCGGCGTTCGGCGGGCGGTGTTGCCTTCAGGGCGCGAGCCCTTTTTGAGGAGGCTTCAATGGCAGTCGACTCGAACAAGCTCAACGAATTTCTCGGAAAAGCAGTCGGCGATCTGGGCGCGGCAGCGAGCGCCGTACTGGTCTCGATCGGCGACGAACTCGGATATTACAAGGCCCTTGCAAAAGAGAAGCTGACGCCCGGCGAGCTGGCGCGGCGCACGCACACCAACGAGCGCTATGTCCGCGAATGGCTCAACAACCAGGCGGCAGGCGGCTATGTCGAGTACGCTCCGGCAACAGGCAAATATGGCTTGAGCGAGGAACAGGCGCTGTGCCTTGCGGACCCGAAAGGTCCGGTGGATATTCCGGGCGCCTACCTGATCGTGCAGGATCTCTTTCATGTGCGCGAGCGCGCCCTGGAGAATTTCCGCACCGGTGCCGGCATGGAATGGGGCGAGCATCACCGCTGCCTGTTTCACGGTACGGAGCGTTTTTTCCGCGCGGGCTACAACGCACACCTTCTCGCCGAGTGGCTTCCGGCGCTGGACGGCGTGGTGCAAAAGCTCGAACGCGGCGGCGTCGCGGCGGACATCGGATGCGGTCACGGCGCCAGCACGATCCTGCTCGCCAGGGCCTATCCGAAGTCCGAGTTTGTCGGCTACGACTATCACCCGGGCTCCATAGACACCGCGCGGCAGCGCGCGAAGGAGGCCGGCGCGGAGAACGCGCGGTTCGAAGTGGCCGATGCCGTGTCTTATCCGGGTGGGGACTTCGACCTCATTGCTTTCTTCGACTGCCTGCACGACATGGCCGATCCCGTAGGCTCGGCGCGCCATGCCCGGCAGGCGCTGAAGCCGGGCGGCAATTGCATGATCGTCGAGCCGTTTGCCGGCGACCGTCCGGAACAAAATCACAATCCGGTGGGGCGCTTGTACTATGGCGCCTCGTCATTGATCTGCGTGCCCGTGTCGCTCGCGCGCAACGGACCCGCGCTCGGAGCACAGGCGGGAGAAGCCCGTTTGCGGAACATCGTGGTCGGCGAAGCCGGCTTCGCCTCGATGCGCCGCGCCACCGAAACGCCCTTCAACATCGTGCTCGAAGCGCGGCCGTAGAGCGCGATCCGATCGGCCTCAATCGCTTGAATTCACTTCCCTCTCCGGCCCTGAGGCAGGTGAGGCGGGGGGAACGATGCGCCGATCCGAACGGAATCCGCTTTGGCGCGGGGAGGGAACGATCGGCATCGCGGTTTGCCTTGCAAGATTATCGAAGGGGGAATATTTGTTCCTTCTATTTGTCCGGGATCTGCTTTGGCAATACGGACTTCGGATCGTTGCAGGTGCGACGGTTCATACCAGGGAGGGGCATCCATGAAAATCCTGATTGGCGCGTGTGCCGCAATGCTGCTTATGACCGGCGCGGCAGCGGCCGCCGACATGTCGGCCACGCAGCAGAAGCTCGTCGATACGGAAACTGCGTGGTCGAAAGCGTTCGTGGCGAAAGACACCGCGGCAATATCTGGCATCGTTGCGGACGATTGGAGCGGGCAGAACCCGAGCGGAAAGTCCGAGGACAAGGCCGCCCTGATCGCCGACGTCAAAACGGGAACCAGCGTGGCCACGGAGATGACCAATCACGACGTAAGGGTCCGCGTGATGGGCAATCTCGCCGTCGTTCAGGGCGCCGACGACGAGAAGAGTTCCTACAAGGGCAAGGACACGAGCGGCGCCTACACCTGGATGGATGTGTTCGAAAAGCGCGGCGGCAAGTGGATGGCCGTGGCTTCCCAGGTCACCAAGACCGCACCGTAATAACGGATCGCTCGCTTGCGCGCCTCTCCTCACCAGGAGGAGAGGCGCGCAAGTGGTCCATGCCGTTGCCTGTAGGGGCGGCTTTGGCAGGGTTTGCGGGGCGAAGGTTCGTCCCGCCCGCCGATTGCGGTATTTCCGCTTGTGTGTTTGAGTGATGACACAAACGCAGGGGAGGGGAATATGTCTTCAATCTCACGAATCATTTCAAGATCGTCAATTCTTGGCGCGTTGATAATCGGACTCGCTGCCTGCCATGTGGTGCCGCCGCCTCCGCCCCCGCCGCCTCCCCCGCCGCCTCCGCCACCACCGCCAGGCTGGTCTTCCTGCGTGACAGTTCCTCAGGGAACTTACATGGGCAAGTCGGGCGGCGTGACGCTGACCGTCACGTTTCCACCACCAAATACACCGGGCTTCAAGCACAACGTCGCGGCAAATTCTCCATCAGCGAATTTCGGTGGATTTTGCGAAGGCAATTCCGCCGTCATGGACGTGGATCCGCTTACCGGCGGGTCGCCTTTGACGACCTGGACAATCACCCCCGGCAGCGGAAATAACATTCACATTGCGGATGGCGGGAACCCGAACACTTCGCCGACTCCCAACTTCAATGCCGATCTGTCTCCCCAATAGGACAATCAATCGGATAGGGGCGTTCTGCCACCGCGTTCGCGGTACCGATCGCGAGAGTTCCAGTTTGAACACCGTGCCGCGGCCACCAACCCGTTGGTTGTTCCGAAGAAGGTGAAGGTGCGCCGGACGGCGAATGTGCTCCGCTGTCGATCTTGAAGAATGCCGCCGCCCCCGGCCGGCGGATTGGCAGTTCGCATTTCCGTCACCCGCGGTATGACTTACCAGCCTGCCGCCGGTTCCGACACCTGCATCCGGGACTACCGCGTCTGTTCTCCGAAATCGTCCGCTTCGAAGACACGGCGAATTTCGATGACGTCGTTCGCGCCGGCCGGGCAGCGCTTTGCCCATTCGATCGCTTCCTCCCGCGATTTCACCTGGAGCATCCAATAGCCGCCGAGGGCCTCTTTCGCTTCCGGGAAGGGAGCCTGCACCACTTCGGGTATTGCGCCCGAAAACCGGATGCGAACGGCGGACGAGGGAGGCGTCAGGCCGTCCAGCGCCAGAAGCACGCCGGCCTTTTGCAGCTCGGCATTGTACTTCCCCATCTTCTCGACGGCGTCGCTGTCGGGAAGGAAGCCGGGGGAAGTGGGTTTCTTGTAGACGTCCGGGATCATGAGCATCATGAAGCGCATTGTTCGTCTCCGTCTGGTTTGCCGTGCCGCCGCGGGAACCTTGGGCCCGTCCCGGCTGGGCTGCTCATCCTAGAACGAACAGCTGGCGGCAAAACCGACAGACGCGAAGTATTTCTCTTGCGTCGTTCCGCCCGAGTCGAGAGGCGGCAACCCGCGCCGTTGCGCGACCCCGCGTCGTTTCCTATGGCAGGCTGGCGTCAATCCCATCTGCGAACGCACTAAACGCGAATGACGCTCTGCGAGATGTTGCAATTCTGTCAGGAAATGTACCTGACCCTAGATTTTCGATCTGGCGACGACCGGCTCCAAGATATCCACGACTTGGCAGAACGCTGGCAGAATAGTCAGTTTCGCTCAAATTAGGGCCCTACCCGCCGTTGGCTGCGGCATATTTCAAATTGTCATAGCGCCTCACCATGCCCCTCAATTCAAATCCTTCGACAATATCAGCTTCAACACGAGGCGATCGGTAGCGGGCGTCAGGCCAAAACCCAAGCCTCCTTCGACGCTAATCGGTGCGCCGTTCCAGTCCGCAACTGCAAACAACTGATGGCTTTGCTGGTCCGCGGGAAGGAAACCGCGCAACGGCCCGAAATCGTCATACTCCTCTGCGGCCACCGCCCATTGCCTGGAAAAATTGTAGGCCAACCGGGTCGCCGGAGCAAAATCGAGGCGGGATACGCCTTGATACGAGTTGTCGAGAATGGGATTGAAGATGAGATCGACCGGACCCAAGTGCCAGCCGACGATCGGCCGAATTTCCGAGCTGTAGCGGTTAGGGTCCCAGTGCGGCGCATTGTAGCTGAATTCGAAATTTATCCCGTAGAAGAAGCTCCGATCAGCGGCGTCAGGCGACACGAAAAGCGCGCGCAGCTTAAAGCCGTTGAGGACTGGACCAACATTGCTCGCAATCGAATACAAGGGCAGATATAGCCCTGCTTCGAACCAGTCGGTGACGCCATAAGCCCATTCGGGCACGCCATTGAGCGTGTCGTTCGGGACGATGCCACCCGGAAACGCCGGCGTCGTGCGGCCACTGGGCGTGTAATTGTCATGTAGGGTCAGGTTGAACACGCCGGGCGCCGCGATCTCGGCATTGTAGACTTGAATCTCATCTGTTTGCGCAATCGCGGATGAGCTTAGGATCGCGATTGCCAAGGCTGCGAGGCAAAATGGCTGCGGCGCGCGGCCGGTTCCTCCGTAGCGCCAATTGTCAGTTAGATTTCGCAATCCTTGTCTCCGGCAGCATGCGCGGAAGAACGTCTTCGCCGCGTCACTGATGGTAGATCGCGCCAGCGAAGTGAATCGGGATGAGCGCGATCGCCGAGAACGCCAGATAGACGTGCACAACATTAACCGGCATTCCCCGGACGAGCCCGGGTTGGAGCGGAAAATGGCACTTTTCTCAAGCCGGCTAAAGCCCCGGACGCCGTGGGCGAGGCCGCCAGCGTACGGGCGCGGGGAACTCGCGCCCCAGAGCGTGATTTGGGGTCCAGTTCGCGGTACGCCAGAAGCCCCGCACCGGACGTTACGCTGGAGCCGTGAAATTCCAGCTTGAGGCGGCTGTCGAAAATGAGCCGAGGAACGTCCGAATCCGATTCACCCGTCGGGTGCGCCATGATTGTCCTCGATCCGACGACCTAGGCCTCTGATTCATATGTCTGAATCGGCGCGCGCGCTCTTGCAACTGCAATCTCGTCCGGGGAATGCGGGCTAAATTGGCGGGGCGGCAAGGATCGGGGACGCTTCGTCGCGAGGCCGCGAGGTGAACACGACGAACAGCGTCGAGACGACGACGCTGTCTTCGCTCAGGGGTGCCACGAGCAACTCGCAGGTGAGCCATCGTTTGCGCGTCAGGAGAACGGGCGCGCACACCCGCATGGGTTTTGCGCTTTCCCGCACGCTGTCGAAGGCCATCCGCCATCGCTCCTCGACTTCGGGCGGCAGGAAATCGGCCAGGATGCGGCCTTTCATCGACCCATAAACGCTTTCCCATTTCGTGCTGCTGAGACGGATGGAGTATTCGATCCCGTTTGTTCCCTCGCGCACCTCGACGAGGCCCACATGGGAAAGGAACGCGCGCATTTCGCCCGGGCTAAGGTCGGCGCGCGAAGGCATGTCGCGGTCTCCGCATCGCAGCCGCCAATAGGCGTAGGCGTCTCTCAGGAGCGGATGCCGGAAGGTCCGTGCCTGCTCGAGTATCATTCCCGGAGCCGCCGATTCCTGGTCCATCATTTCCGGCATGCTCATTGCGGCACCGCGACCATCCGCAGAGTGTGCCGTTCGGTGATACATCCGAGACCGTGCAACATGCCTGCGATTAAGCGTCCGGCCGCGTAAAGGACCGGTGAAACGGCGCCGGCGCATCGTTTTGCGGTTACCGATGTCTTATCGGCCCTCTTTCGACATTTACCATTCCCGCCTGCGTTCGTGGGAACGACGCGGTCCGCCGGACCAAGTTTCCGGCGGTCAAGCTCATACGGATGGCTGCCGGAATTGCGGAAATCCATCCGATCGAGCCGTTCCGACGGGAACCACGCGGCTCGATCATTCCACCGGAATGGTTGAAATGCGCGATCCATTAATAAATTGACGGCATAGTGCCTCGGTCAGGTAGCGGCTTGATCGCCTCTAGTTGCGCCCCCGGCAACCCTCCCAGTGCGGATGCCGGGGACTTTCCCCCCACCCGGCCTTCGCTCCCGCGTTTTCTCTCCGCGCGCCGTTCGCGGCGTGAGCCATGGCTCGACTCCCCGGCTATCGTCGCGAAACGACAACGCAGCCTGCTGCTCGTGACCGCGCCAGGCTAAGATAGCGACCGCAACAACCGTTACTCCGGCAGCACCGGATTGGTTCGAGGACGGCACCGCAAACGTGTGGACCGCACAACGCAAGGCCATCGAGCCCTCGCGAAGCGAGAAGGTGATCATCGTTTCGCAGGGCCGGATGCTGTCCTTCGCCGAGGTGATCGCGGGCTGGTGCGGCGACACGCAGTTTCGCGCGTTCTTCGCCGCCCAGCTGGCCGCGACTCCCTTTCCGGCTTTTTTCTGGGAGATGCCGCCCGTCCGGCAGGGACAAACAAATGCCGGTTATGAGTATATGACGGTGCGCAGCGAAGGGTTGGAGCGGATTCGGGCGCACGCCCGCGCCTTTGAGACGGAACTGAAATCGGCCGGCAATTTCGATTCGGTCGCGTCATTCCCAAATCTGGGCGGCGACGCGATGCTGGTGGCACCCCGGCAGATCGCCGAACCTCAATCCTATGGCCATATCGCCGCGTTCGTCCGCTCGGCGCCGATCGCGCAGCAGCACGAGCTGTTTCAGACACTCGGGCGCGCGGCCGATCGGGTCCTTCGCGAACGCAAAGAGCGGATCTGGATCAGCACGTCCGGCCTCGGCGTCCCGTGGCTGCACATCCGGCTCGATACCTGCCCGAAATACTACACGTTCCGGCCTTACGCGGAATGGCGATGACGGACGGGGCGCGCATTTGCAATACCCTGGGGCGGACGCGCGGAAGTATTTCGCCGCTACGCAACCGGCAGGCCCGCGCCGTTTAGATAGTCCCGGCGGAAATACTGCAGAACGATGTCCACACGCTCGTCGAGATCGGGGATGAATGTCAGCAGGAACGATCGCAGTTCCTCCTCGTCGTCCACGTCCATCAGGTGGGAGTAGGCATCCGTCGCGCTGTCGGGCAGGTGGTCGAGGATCATCGCGTTCAACCGGTCGTCCACCCGATCGATGAGATCGGTTTTCGTTTGCTCGCGGTCGTCTTGCGTCAACGACACCACGCCCTTGGCGCGCAGCAGTTCTTCGGCGTAGTTCTCGAGATCGGCCATTCTGCTTCCCCCTTTGGCTGGAGCGGAAACCCGACCGTATCTAGCGAGACGCTGAAAAATCGTTAAACAGGCGGCTTGTCCCTCGCCGGCCCAGGATGAGAGTTTGTTTCATTCTCCGGGCGAGCGTGTCGAACCATTGCTGGCGGGGGCTCGGCGGCGGGCGGCGACGGCGCGTTTGGCGGATTGCGGCGCAAATATGCGATACGGCAGAAGAGTCCGTCCGGGTGATATTCGATCAGGACCTGGCCCTCATTGCCGCGCGTGGCAAGGGAGCGGATCAGCCGGTGTCCGAACCCGTCTTTCAATGGCGATGTCGGCGGCGGCCCCCCAGATTCCCTCCATTCGAAGGCGATCTGCTCTCCGTGTTCCGCGGGCGTCTTGGTCCACGTCAAAGACACGGTGCCGGCGGGCGTGGAGAGGGCGCCGTATTTCAGCGCATTGGTGGCAAGCTCGTGAACGGCCAGCGCGAGCTGGCCGCCGAATTCCTCGGACAAATCCACGCGCGGCCCGTCGATGCGGAGCCTGGGCGGGACATCGGCCAGGAAGGGCTGGAGCACGGCGGTGAGGAGCGCGCCGGCTTCGAGGACGTCCGGCCGGAACTTGAGCACCAAATCGCTTGCCGTCCCGAGCGCGCGCAGGCGTCCGAGGAAGCGCTGCATGAAGGCGTCGACCCCCAGATCGACGCGCGGACGCGGAGCGGAGAATTTCGCCAGCGCCTCGATGATCGCCAGCAGATTCTTGAGCCGGTGGCGCGCCTCTCCCAGCGCCATCTCGCGCGAGTCCGCTTCGCGCTGCCGCTTCTCGGCGAGACTGTGCAGCCGTCGTTCCTCCCGCCGCGAACTTCGAAGGACTTCGCGGACGAGACCGGCGATCAGCACTTCGAGAAGGCCGGCAGCTACGAAGACCAACGTGCCGCCGGGCCGATCCGGACCGATCACCGTCCAGATGAGAGCCGCGCTCGCCGCCAGCATGACGAGGCCGAACTCCCAGCCGGTGAAGAGCGTGACGACCAAAATCGCGGGGAAGTAGAGCGACGCACTTCCTATCAGATGTCCGGCGCGTGCGGCTTCCCAGACGAGAGTGGAGATTCCGAACGCGATCAGCGTCAGCGCGATGCGCGTCGGCATCCGCAGGCCGTCCGCCTCAGCGGCGCCGATTGCGCCATCGGGCCGCCCGCCGACGAGCGCGGTCAGGACGGCGTCGCGCATGCGTCGCAAGCCGGCCTCGGTGTTCACAATTCCCCCGCACGCTTCGGCCCGTCTAGGCGGGCGCCCCGCCGGATGGATGCACAATGCGCGCGGGTGCGCAACATGAAGCGCCCTACTCGCCGCCGGTCCAGAAAATCTGCACGTGGGAACCTGTCGCAATGGGTTGCGCGATGATCTGGATCGTGCGTCTCCCGGCACCGGCGCCGAAAGCGAGCGTGCCATCATTCTCGCTTTCCGTCGTCTCGGAAAAACCGGATTCCGCTTCGGTCTTGCGATAAAAAGCGATGACATCGGCCGGCGAGGCTTCCGTCTCGAAGATGATGGTGCCCCCGCCAGTGCCGCCCGGTCTCGGGCGGGCGAAGCTGGAATGGATTTTTGCGCCCGGATAGAGGGGCAGGTAGGCGGGCGGCTCGGGATGTTTCAGGCCGGCGAAATTTTTCGGCGCGTCGACGTGCGGCATGACCTCCGGCGCGGCGTTGTCCTTGCGCAGGCGATACTGGGCGGAACTGTCGGCGACGACGGTGTCCGCGCGTTGCGCCGCGTGCGGGGCTGCCGGTGTCCGCGGCTCGCTCTGCCCGCAACCTCCAAGCAAAGCGGCAAGCGCGAAGCCGATGGAAAGGGGACGCATGGGAAGTCCTGCCGATGCAAGCCGCGAAATCGTGACGCCAGTGAAAGCGAAACACAAGTCACGGCCCTCGTGACCCGCACCCACGTTTGTGTGGTATCAAGCGCCGAACCCCGCACACCTCTCGCGAGGGGAGAGGGGAATTCCCAGTCCTGCATGATCGACCGCAAAACAGCGCAAGGCGCGTCCTCTCCTTGCGGGAGAGAGGTTCCGCGCGAAATCTTTCGACTGCTCCGGAGCGGGTGAGGGGTCGCTTGACCGGGCAACTCCTTTCATTTGTAACTAACCGGGGAGGGGCGCGGAGAAGGAGATCGCCATGGCGGCATTGTGGGACAATCCCATGGGCACCGACGGATTCGAGTTCGTCGAATACACTGCCCCCGACGTGGGCGAGCTTCACGCGCTGTTCGAGCGGATGGGCTTTCGCGCGGTGGCGCGCCACCGTTCGAAAGCGGTCACGCTCTACCGCCAGGGCGGCATAAATTTCGTCGTCAATGCGGAACCTGAAAGCCATGGCAGCCGCTTCGCGAAGGCGCACGGGCCTTCGGCCTGCGCGATGGCGTTTCGCGTGCGCGATGCGGGGCAGGCCTATGCCCGCGCGCTGGAATTGGGCGCCACGCCCTTCCGCAACCAGGTCGGCCCGATGGAGCTCAACATTCCCGCCATCGAGGGAATCGGGGGCAGCGTCGTCTATCTGGTCGACCGCTATGGCGAGCACTCGATCTACGACGTGGACTTCGTGCCCACCGATCCCGCGAAAGGTTTCGCGCATGAGGGTGCTGGCCTCGCCGCGATCGACCACGTCACGCACAATGTCTTCCGCGGCAATCTCGACAAATGGGCCGGCTTCTACGAGAAGCTCTTCAATTTCCGGGAGGTCCGTTATTTCGACATCGAGGGAAAGCTGACCGGCCTCAAGTCGCGCGCCATGACGAGCCCGTGCGGGACCATCCGCATACCGATCAACGAATCGTCCGACGACAAGTCTCAGATCGAGGAGTATCTTCACCTCTATCACGGCGAGGGTATCCAGCACATCGCGCTCTCGACGGGCGACATCTACGCATCTGTGGAGACGCTGCGCGCCGGCGGGGTTTCGTTCCAGGAGACGCCAGACACCTATTACGAGCGCGTCGACAACCGCATCAAGGGTCACGGAGAAGACGTGGAGCGCCTGAAGCGCGAGCGCATCCTGATGGACGGCGCGCCTACCGAGGATCAGGGACTGCTTCTGCAGATCTTCACGCAGAACGCGATCGGCCCGATTTTCTTCGAGATCATCCAGCGCAAGGGAAACGAGGGTTTCGGCGAGGGCAATTTCCGCGCCCTGTTCGAATCCATCGAGGCCGATCAAATCCGCAGAGGAGTGCTTGAGGCATGAGCGCGAAGAACTGGATCGAATTTCCCCGCGTCGAGGGCATCACCTCGCGCCAGGCGCATGCCGACCTTCCCGGCGGCACGTTCGAGCGGGAAATGGGACGCGACGGCTTCTTCGGACCGGCCACGCATTTCTATCACCGTCATCCGCCGACGGGCTGGATCGATCTCCAGGGCCCGGTGCGGCCGCGCGCCTTCGATGCGGTGGCGACGGCGGAAGCGAGCAACGGACCGTTCCGCGCGACTCCCGTCGTTTTCAACCTGCGCTGTTACGTGCTGATGTGGAACTGCATTGCGGCCATGACGCAGCTGGTGCGGAATTCCGACGGCGACATGCTGCTCTTCGTCCACGAGGGGGCGGGCGATCTGTACTGCGATTTCGGTCATCTCACCTATCGCGACGGCGACTACATCCTGTTGCCGCGGGGCACGATGTGGCGCGTCGAGCCCAGCCTGCAGACGATCTTCATGATGATCGAGGCGGTGGACGACGCTTTCAAGCTTTCCGAACGCGGGCTTCTCGGTCCGCACGCGATCTTCGATCCCGCCGCTCTGGAAACGCCCAAACTGGACGAAGCCTTCGCCGCGCAGCCGGAGCGCGAATGGCACGTCTTCATCAAACGCAGCAATCAGGTCAGCACGATCATCTATCCCTTCAATCCCCTCGATGCGGTGGGATGGAAAGGTAACCTCGCGCCGGTCAAGCTCAACTGGCGCGACATCCGCCCCATCGCAAGCCATCGCTATCACCTCCCGCCGTCGGTGCATTCGACCTTCGTGGCCGACCGCTTTGTCGTCTGCACTTTCGTGCCGCGACCGATCGAAACCGATCCCGGCGCGCTCAAGGTGCCGTTCTTTCATTCGAACGAGGATTACGACGAGGCGATTTTCTATCATCGCGGCGAATTCTTCAGCCGCGACAACATCCGCCCCGGCATGATGACCGTGCATCCTTGCGGCGTTACCCATGGACCGCATCCCAAGGCTTTCGCGGCGGGCGCGGCGGCCGCGCGCACGTCCACCGACGAAGTCGCGGTGATGATCGATTCGCGAGACCCCTTCGAGCTCGGGCCGGCGGCCATCGCGCGCGAGGATGCAGGCTATGCCGACAGCTGGAGAGAGGTTCAGGAACCGGGCGAGGGCGAAGGGCAGGAGACGTGAAGCTCGCCTCTCTCCATCGCGGCCGTGACGGCCAACTCGTCGTGGTCGGCCGCGATCTCGCGCGTTGCGTGCCCGTTCCCCACATCGCGGACACGCTGCAGCGCGCCATGGACGACTGGCTGCATGCCGCGCCGCGGCTGATGCGCGTCTACGATCTGCTGAACGACGGCGCGGCGGATGGCGCCGGGCCGTTCGCGCCGGAAGACTGCGCGGCGCCGCTGCCGCGTGCCTACCAATGGGCGGACGGATCGGCCTACGTCACCCATGTGGAATTGGTGCGAAAGGCGCGCGGCGCGGAAATGCCGCCTTCGTTCTGGACAGACCCGCTCATCTACCAGGGCGGTTCCGACGGCTTCATCGGCCCCTGCGAGCCCATCGTGGCAGCCGACGAGGAGTGGGGAATCGACTTCGAGGCGGAGGTGGCTGCCATCACGGACGACGTTGCGATGGGCATCTCTCCCGAGGCGGCGGGACACCACATCAAGCTTCTCATGCTGGTCAACGATGTGAGTCTCAGGAACCTGGTCCCGGCCGAACTTGCGAAAGGTTTTGGTTTCTTTCAGTCGAAGCCGGCCACGGCCTTTTCGCCGGTTGCGGTGACGCCCGACGAGCTGGGCGAAGCGTGGTCGGAGAGCAAAGTCCATTTGCCGCTTTCGGTGCAATGGAACGGCAACGCGTTCGGTGCGCCGAATGCGGGCGACGACATGAATTTCTCCTTCGCCGATCTCATCGCGCACGCGGCAAAAACCCGGTTTCTCGGCGCGGGCACCATCATCGGCTCCGGCACTGTCTCGAACCGCGATCCCTCGCGCGGCTCCTGCTGCATCGCGGAGCGGCGCACGCGCGAGCAGCTGGAATCGGGCACGCCGAGCACGCCGTTCCTGCGTTTCGGCGACCGGGTGAGAATCGAGATGCTGGATGCGCGCGGCCACTCGATCTTCGGAGCCATCGATCATGACGTCGTCCGCTACCCGT